>Ga0075011_10001900_pt1 | contig 11320 bp, 13 predicted proteins | sample TARM_MetaG_T_14_FD_72354 | JGI IMG/M metagenome (GOLD analysis project Ga0075011, IMG submission 72354) | Freshwater microbial communities from Pennsylvania, USA, analyzing microbe dynamics in response to fracking - TARM_MetaG_T_14 | ecosystem: Environmental > Aquatic > Freshwater > River...
AAAACACTCTCTCCGTCATTAGAAAAGCGGGGGAAAAGATTTTTTCCTGTTGCTGTAAGCTGGCGAATGTAGTCTGTTTGAGTTGAGATAAGATAGAGATTAAACGTCCCAGAGCCAAATTCACTAGATTTTTCTCGACTCGAATAAACCATATAACGCCCAAAGGCCGAAACAGAGTTATTGTTTCTTCCGTGGTAAACCATTTGCTCAACACTGCTTTGTCCTATGGTTTTAGAAAAGATATTTGGGTACCCTAGCCGGTCAGATACAAATACAATACGCCTTTCATCGTCAATAAACCCAGCACTCACATCAATACCTGAATACGTGGTAAGACGCTCAAGGTGTTTTGTTTGCGTATTGTACATGTAAACATCCGGCTGATCGCTGGGCGCCATAGTAAGAAGGAGTCTTGTGCCATCTTGGCTTACATCAGAAACCATCATCATACCTTCGCTTTGTGCAATCTTGGTTTTTTGTCCCGAAGAAAGATTAACGTGGTATAAAGTAGGGACCTTGGCAGTATAGTCAGAATAGTAATAGCCAGACTGACGCGCATCTGCCCATTTGGGGAAAATATTTAGCCCGCCAGAAACAACAGTCTGTTGAAATGTTAATGTATAATCAGCAAGAACAATTTCACTTTGCTTTGGTGTTGTGTATTTTGAAAAAATAATAAATCGCTCCATCCATGCGATAGAAGGAAGCCCAAGTCCATCATTAAATTCCACTGCCATGCGATGGGCTAAAAATGGGTAGCGCTCCGGTTGTGCAATTTTATAACTTCGTTCACTGCGTAGTGTTCCCGTGCCGCCGTTGAAGACTTTAACGCGTGCTAAAATTTCTCCGCCCCAAGAATACTCAAGCTTATACCTTAAAACCAAATCTGGTGTTTTTGTGCTTGTGTGGTGAAGACGATAATCTCCGCCGTAAGTGCTTTTTGTATACTCATCAAGAACATCAAAGTTTGCACTGACTTTTAAATCCCCGATTAGCATTTGAAAAAAACGTCGCTTAAGTCCTGCATCCACATCATCAGCTGTTGCGTCTTGTAGAGCAACAACGGGGAGTCGCTCAAGACGCTTAACAATCTCCACCGTTGCATCTGAAGCAAACAATCCCACAACACATACTAACAACATAATAAACTTTTTCATCATTGCTCCATTAAATCTTTAAAGGTTACATTCAGACTGGTCACATCCCCTTCGACAGAAGGAGGAAAAATGACAGATTTCATGCGTTCTAAAAAATCACGCAATTTTGCATTAAAGGCATTGTTATAAGATACTTTTACAATAGCGTAACTAAATCTTCCTTGACGATCAATACTCACACGCACACTCGCCTGAGCACCAGAAACAGTATCAATGGTCTGTTGCCAGTAACCCTCAAGTAACTCCGTAATTCTACCCAAATACTCATCATATGCGCCCGTTGCACTCGCCTCCATAGCAGCGCTCTCAAACGTCAAAGAGCCTACTAATTTACTTGCGGTATTTACGGGTGGGGTTTGTTCTGTTTTTGGCGTATCTTGGCGCGCGCGACTTTGTATTTTTGCAGGTGGAGTTGGGATAGGCTTAGGCTCAGCCAGCTTATTTGCGTCAATCCCTCGAAACAGCTCTCGCACGTTCGCCTCTTTGGGCGGAGAGGGCTTAGGTTGCGTCGGCGCAACCAGAGGAGGAGTTGGTTCTAAAGCTTTTAACGCAGGGCGTGCTTGCGCCACCTGTTGCCTTGGACGCTCTACCAACACTACATCTAAAAAGCTATCTTTTTTAGATGTAAAGCGTTGGACCCATTCTTGGTTGCTTGCCATATAGGCAACAAGCCCCACAAGAATAGCCACATAAACACCCACCGCGCCCAAAAACGCGAAGGCAGTGTTTTGTTTGATCTCTATTTCCATTTAGCCACCAGTTTCCAAGGCTACCTTATGAAATCCTGCTTCTTTTACACTTTTGAGAATATACATTACATCCTCATAAAAAAGTCGCTTATCTGCTTTAATATAAACTGGTGTATCCTTACTAAAGCCTTCACCAAATAAAATAAAATTATCTGCAAATGAAGCATAAGTAAAAGCATCATTTTTAATGAAAATTTTACGATCAGCATCCGCACGAATTTCTATTTCTGGCAACTGACTTACGGCCACTTTTTGGGATCCATCAGGCAAGGAAATGTTTTCTTCGTAGACCAAGGTTGGTGTTGTCACCATTAAAATTGCTAACAACACCAACATAACATCCACCAAAGGCGTAATGTTTAAATCAGGTGTCTCATCCCAATTGATCATGTCCGCTCTTTGCTTCACCGGCCTTTGCATTAGAAGCAATAATTTCTGCTTGACGCTCAACTAGGCTTAGGACTTCGTAGGCTTTGCGCTTAAGCAAAATATGAAAAGAATAGGCAGGAATGGCAACAAAAATGCCAACAGCTGTTACAATCAGAGCCTCGCTAATAGCGGGTGCAATAACACCCAAAGAAGCGCTCGAAGCATTTCCAAGACCACCAAAAGTCTCTAAAATTGAGACAACCGTTCCAAACAAACCAATAAAAGGAGAGGTGGAGGCAATAACAGAAAGCCATGACAAACCAATGGTTGCATTTTTTTCTGCAACATTTTTGCAAACTTTTAAAAGGTTGATTGAGTAGGAAGCCGAAGAAACACAGCGCTTCAAAATTGAATCGTCTCTAACATTTTTGGAGCCCATCATAATGGACTCCAAGGAAGCGCGTTCACGCTCATGCCACTGAGAAAGCTGTGACCATCTAGCAAAAAGAATGGTGAGAGTTGCTATAAAATAAACGGACAACCAACCCAGAACAACCCAAGTTACCACATTGCTACGCAATATATAATTTAAGAAAAGATCAACAGAGGCCATGTTCATTAGCGCAATCTTGCAATACTCTCAATTCTTGCTTTTGCCAAGGCAATAGAAGTCTCAGAATCACCCATGCTTTCAATGAGTTTATTGGCATTTTCTATAGAGGCCGCAATCTCGCTTTCATTGCTGCCGCGAACCGAAACAGCCCCATCAGCCAAAACAATAACCTTCTCTTCATCCACCTTAACATATCCCCAGTTCACGGCAACCACATCGTGCTTGCCGCTTTCCAATTCAATGTCCATAACTCCCGCTTTTAACATAGAAACGAAAGAGGCGTGGCCTGGCAAGATACCAAACTCACCCTCAACCCCTGGGAGGGTTACCGCTTTAACATCGTGGGAAAAGATGAGTCCAAGCGGAGTGACAACTTCTAATTTTAATGTGCTCATACTAAATCCTTAAGGCGGTATTAGCCTTTTAGTTTTTCCGCTTTGGCAATCGCTTCTTCAATGCTACCCACCATATAGAATGCATTCTCAGGCATATCGTCGTATTTGCCTTCCAAGATGCCCTTAAATCCAGCAATGGACTCTTCTAATGTAACATACTTACCTGGACTTCCTGTAAAAACTTCTGCTACAAAGAAAGGTTGCGAAAGGAATTTTTCAATTTTACGCGCACGATCAACAACCATTTTATCTTCCTCGCTAAGTTCATCCATACCTAAAATAGCAATAATGTCTTGTAAATCTTTGTATTTTTGAAGCACAGCCTGAACGCCTCTAGCAACCTGATAGTGATCTTCTCCAAGAATTTGCGGATCAAGCATACGTGAACTTGAATCCAAAGGATCAACTGCAGGATAAATTCCTTTTTCAGCAATCGAACGGTTTAGAACTGTTGTTGCATCAAGGTGTGCAAATACTGTTGCAGGCGCTGGGTCAGTCAAGTCATCCGCAGGAACATAAACCGCTTGAACAGAAGTAATAGAACCTTTTTTGGTTGATGTAATGCGCTCTTGAAAGCGTCCCATTTCACTTGCAAGGGTCGGCTGATAGCCTACCGCGGAAGGGATACGCCCAAGGAGTGCTGACATTTCTGCTCCAGATTGAGAAAAGCGGAAAATGTTGTCAATAAACATCAATACGTCCAGTCCCATCTCATCCCTAAAATACTCAGCCATCGTCAAACCCGTCAATGCAATACGGTTACGTGCCCCTGGTGGTTCATTCATTTGGCCGTAGCACAGGGCTACTTTATCCAAAACGTTTGAATCTTTCATTTCATGGTAAAGGTCATTTCCTTCACGCGTTCGCTCGCCTACGCCTGCAAATACAGAATAGCCGCTGTGTTTAAAAGCAACGTTGTGAATAAGTTCCATAATAATAACGGTCTTTCCAACACCAGCGCCCCCAAACAAGCCAACTTTTCCACCTTTTGAATACGGGGCCAAAAGGTCAACAACCTTAATGCCTGTTTCAAAAATTTCAGATTTAGTGCTTTGTTCTTCAAAAAGAGGAGGATCACGGTGAATTGGCCATTTTGTCTCAGTTTCAACAGGCTCACCCTCATCAATTGCTTCGCCAATAACATTTAAAATGCGACCCAAAACTTTTTCGCCAACTGGCACCTGAATTGGGCTACCTTGAGCAACAGCTAAAAGGCCTCGCGTAAGCCCTTCGCTCATATCCATAGCAATAGTTCGCACTCGACCATCACCAAGGTGCGCCGCCACCTCTAAAACAAGCTTTGTCGGCTTGCCCTCTACCTCATAATTGACGACGATCGCTTCGTTGATTTTGGGAAGATAACCGCTAAAATCAACATCGACCACCGGACCCATGATCTGGCTTATAACTCCATTCATTGAATGCTCTCCTTTAATAGTTCACTCTGCATTTATTTCATTGACTCGACGCCACTGATAATCTCAATAAGCTCAGTGGTAATAGACTCTTGCCTTGCTTTGTTGTAAGCAATATTTAACGCCTCAACGCGTTCTTTAGCATTTTTTGTCGCACTATCCATTGCTTGCATTCGAGCACTGTGCTCTGCTGCTAACGAATCAACAAGTGCATAATACATGTTATACTCAAAGTATTTTTTCATCAATTCTTCGAGAATTTTTTCATCACCAACGGGCTCAAACTCCATAAGAGAAAGGGCAGCATCACTAGACGCCGCTGGCGGATCAACAGGAACTATGTCATTAATCTTTAGTTCTTGGGAAATCATATTCATATACCCATTATGAACCAAAACAACACCGTCGGTAACCCCGTTGCTAAAATCATCAATCGCATCAGCAATAATTTCTTGTGCTTTTTCATAAGAAGGCGCAGAACTCACACCCGCATATGTCTTAAGCAATTCAACGCCTTGAAAATTAAAAAATTCAATTCCCTTGCGACCAACTGCGCGTAATCGCACTTTTACTTTCTTTGCCTTATGGGCTTCAAGTAGGTTTTTTACTGCTTTAATTGTTTGAACATTAAAGCCACCACACAAACCTTTATCTGCTGTTACAAAAATAATATCAATCTTTGAAGGCTGTTCAATAGGTTGAAAAAAGCGGCTCTCAAGATTTCCACTTTTGTACTGGTTCACCTTATAGGCAATCTCAGAAAGCACTTCATTGATCTTTGCAGCATACACACGTGACTGCTTTGCAACCTCTTCTGCTTTTCGCAGCTTGGCCGTCGACACAAGTTTCATGGCACGCGTTGTCTTTTGCGTATTCTGAACACTCTTGATTTTTCTCTTAATTTCTTTTAAATTAGCCATGAAGCATCCTTACTTTACAGCAAAGGTCGTCTTAAACTCGTTCAATGCCTTTGATAGTAAATCTTCAATTTCTTTGTCAAGCACTTTCTTACTTCGAATTTGCTCTAAAATTTCTGGATATTTAGCTTCAATAAAGGGGTAAAGCTCTACTTCAAACGCACCCACATCACTTACTTCAATATCATCCAAATAACCCCTTGATCCCGCATAAATCAACAATACCTGCTTTTCAACAGGAAGCGGTGAGTAGGGCGGTTGTTTTAGAATCTCAACCATGCGCTGCCCGCGCTCTAGTTGCTTACGGCTTGACTCATCCAAGTCGCTTGCAAACTGAGCAAAAGCTTGAAGCTCACGGTATTGTGCAAGGTCTAGTCGCAATGTTCCAGAAACTTGTTTTGTTGCCTTGATTTGAGCAGCACCCCCAACACGTGAAACAGAAAGACCAACGTTAATAGCAGGACGAATACCCGAGTTGAACAAATCAGACTCAAGAAAAATCTGTCCGTCAGTGATAGAAATCACGTTTGTTGGAATATAGGCGGATACGTCCCCTGCCTGAGTTTCAATAATTGGCAGTGCCGTCAAAGAGCCAGCACCTAAAGAATCGTTAACCTTGGCAGCGCGCTCAAGCAATCGTGAGTGAAGGTAAAAAACATCACCAGGATAGGCTTCGCGACCCGGAGGACGTCTTAAAATAAGAGACATTTCACGGTAAGCAACCGCATGCTTGGAAAGGTCATCATAAACAATAAGCGCATGTCGTGAATTATCTCTAAAATACTCACCCATTGTCACCCCAGCATATGGTGCCAAAAATTGTAAAGCGGCGGAGTCGCTAGCACCCGCATTTACAACGATTGTATAGTCCATTGCTCCATGCTCTTCAAGCTTTTTAACCACTTGAGCAACTGTAGATTGCTTTTGTCCAATAGCAACATAAATACAGACGACATCTTGCCCTTTTTGGTTAATGATAGTGTCTACAGCTACAGTTGTTTTGCCTGTTTGTCGGTCACCAATAATAAGCTCGCGCTGTCCACGGCCAATCGGAACAAGTGCATCAATAGCTTTAAGTCCAGTTTGAAGCGGCTCATGAACAGACTTTCTTGCCATAATTCCTGGGGCCTTTTCTTCTACAAAGCGTGTTTCAGAGGCCTCAATTGGTCCTTTAGCGTCGATAGGCTCGCCCAGCGGATTAACAACACGTCCAATCATCGCATCACCCACTGGCACGCGCAATAATTTTCCAAGCCGCTTAACGGAGGAGCCTTCTTGAATTCCTTTTCCACTTCCCAAAACAACAACACCAACACTTGATTCTTCAAGGTTTAGTGCCATACCACTTTCGCCATTTTCAAACTCAACCATCTCGCCGGCCATAACATTTTTGAGCCCATAGACATTAGCAACGCCATCTGCTGTGGAAAGTACTTTTCCTGTCTCCTCTACATCAACATTTAGATCAAAATTTTCAATCCGCTCTTTGATGATTGAGCTGATTTCATCAGCCTTCATTTTTGCTCCCACGTATTTACTCCTTACCGCTTATATTGCTTTTAATATGTGTTCTGTAAGTTGAGACTTTAACCGCTCAACCGAAAAACTTACCTCAACCCCAAGATCCTCAAGTTCAATTTTAATACCTGGGTACTCACTTTTTTTAGAAGTCAAGTGAATTGTGGCACCAAATTTTTTACCAAAGCTCGCCTCAAGATTCTCCAGTTGACTCTTGGTAAGCTCAAATGAACCTACAACCGAGCCCACAAAACGGTTATTTTTGATTGACATTTGGTAATCAAGCCCTTGTTTTATCTCGGGTAAAATTCCAAGTCTATCATGCATGCTCAATAGTTTAATAAGATTCACTAGCTTAAGCTGAGGCTCTGAAATCATTGAAAGAAGAAGCTCTTCTTTTTGCGTAGAACTTACCTCACAAGAATGGATAATAGTTTGAAATTTTTCAACCTCATAAGCCATACACATTTCCTGCAAAGCAGAAGAGAAAGCTTCCAGTTCATTATCCCCAAGAGTTTGCATGAGAGCGTTTACATATTTTTTTGCCACCAACTCTCTCATTAGGCCACCTTCCTTAAGACGATATGGACAAACTTATCGCGGTCCAGAGTTGCTGCATCTCCTTGGAATATTTCATCCATAACCTCAGAAACAGCCACACGCGTCATACGTCGCCTTTCAATTTCAACTTGCTCATTATGCGTTTTATCTAAATTTTCCAACTCCTGTGCAAGCTCTTTTTGAAACTTCTGTTTTAAAATTTCAACCTCTTTTTTTGTTGTCTGGATAAGGGATTTTGCAGAAACTTTTGCCTCTTCAACCCGACTCAACGCCTCTTCTTTTCTCGCTTTTGATTCTTTAAGCTTTTGCTGGATGGAGTCCAAACTTTCTGCAATTCCATTGATTCGCTGAAAGTAAGCGGACTTAATTGGCTCTGCCAAAAGATAATAAAGTATAGCGGCAAAGATAGCAAAGTTAATTGCGCGAGGTACAATATCATACTCTCCGCTGCCGCTACCAGCCGCAAATAAAACAGCGGGGCTAGCAAACAGAAGAAAGTATCGTATCATGGTCATACTCTGTCTCCTTATCTTAAATTTGATTGAGTTTTGACTGAACACTCTCTTTAAAAAGAGGCATTTGTGCCAATAACCCACTCTTGAGCTCAACGCGCTCTTTATCCAAGCCTTCCAAAAACGCCGTATACTCTTCTTCGAGCTCTGCTTTGCGTTGTTCAACTTTTTTTAAAGCAGCATCTTTGAACTCTTGAATAAAATCTGCACGCACCCTTACGGCTTCTGCTTTGGCTTCCCTGATAATGCGCTCTGCTTCTTCTTGATACGCATTAATATCGCTAGTATTTTTTCCAGCATTCTCATAGTCGTTTGCAATTGCACTGTCCCTATTATGAATAAATTCCAAAAGAGGGCGGTACAACATTTTGTTTAGCAAAACCAACATAACTAGAAAAACAGCTACTGCCACCAACAACAGCGCCGGACTAATATCCAACATGAGCTTACTCCTTGTATTGATAAACACCTAAGACAAAAATCAAAATACGGTGGATTGGTATCGAGCACTTTGTTAAAGTCGACGGGATTCTAACATAGTTAAAGAAAAAATTTTATTAAAATTAAATAATCTGTGACATTTTGTTAAGAAAATCTTCAATCTCTCTTTCATTTTTAAAAGCAATAGCAATAGAATTATTGGACACTTTCACTTTTAGTCCAAACCCCTGAAGGCGCTCTTTTGCAGATGAAAGCAGTGGTGAAATTTCAGGTTTTGAAGTTTTTTTGCTAGCCGTTTTCCCTTCTTTCAGGCGTTTAATAAGTGTTTCTGTATCACGCACGCTCAACTTTTGACCCAAGATGGTTTGCACAACTTTTTCTTCTTCTTCGGGGCTCAATCCAACAATAATTTTTGCATGCCCTTGAGAGATTTTTCCCTCACTAATGTAGCGCTTTGTTTGTTCACTCAAACTCAACAATCGCAGGGTATTTGTAATTTGGGTGCGGCTTTTATGAATAATTTCTGAAAGTCCCTCTTGCGTAATGGCGTATTCTTCAATAAGCTCATAGTAAGCATTGGCCAACTCAACAGGGTTAAGGTTTTCGCGCTGAATATTTTCAATAAGCGCAAGCTCACGCAAATTCTCTGAAGCAATATCTGCCACAATTGCTTTGATGTATTCAACGCCAGCAAGCTTACTTGCCCGCAGTCGTCGCTCACCTGCAAGCAACATGTAACCGTCTTCTTTTTCAACAACTAAAATAGGCTGCAAAAGCCCATGTTTTTTTATTGATCTTGAAAGCTCTTCCAGCGCAGTTTCATCAAAGTGAGTACGAGGCTGAAAAGGATTGGGGCGAATAGCATTTATTTCAATCTCGCGCACCAAATCCGCACTGTGTCCATTCAGCTCTTGGTTGTAAGCATCTTCAACATCACCAATGATAGCCCCAAGTCCTCTTCCTAATGCTTTTTTAGCCATACTAACTTACCATAATCGATTGAGCCAAATCTTGGTATGCTTGGGAGCCTGGCGATTTGATATCATAAAGGATGATAGGTTTTCCAAAGCTTGGGGATTCTGCTAACTTTACGTTGCGCGGAATAACAACATAATCTCCTCCTTGCTTATCTACAAAAAGTTTGCTTTTGAAATGTTGTTTCAAATCAGCAAACACTTGCTTTGAGAGGTTATTTTGAATGCTAAACATCGTTGGCAAAAACCCTTTTATTTCCAATTTTGGATTAATTGTTTTCTTAATCAGTTTTACGGTGTTTAGAAGTTGTGCCAACCCTTCTAAAGCATAAAATTCGCACTGGATTGGTATGATGATAGAGTTTGCAGCGCCCAACGCGTTGATTGTGATACTGCCAAGAGCAGGTGGTGAGTCAATAATAATATAGTCGTATTGATCGGCAATTTCTTCAATTTTTGTTTTTAAAATAAGCTCTCTTCCCTTGGTTTTGTTATCATAAAACTCTTTTTCAACACCAACAAGGCCGATATTCGAGGGAGCCAAATGGAGTGTTGGCAGGGAAGTTTTTAGGATAATTTGAGACATGCGCTTGCGACCAATAAGCACGTGATAAATGTTAAACTCGTAATCATTGCGGCTGAATCCCATGCCTGTTGTGGCGTTAGCTTGGGGGTCGATATCTATCAGCAACACACGCTTTTCGGCAACAGCCAAAGATGCTGCAAGGTTCACCGCCGTGGTTGTCTTTCCTACGCCACCCTTTTGGTTGGCAATTGCGATTATTTCACTCATCGTAAGCTGTACACCTTTTTGTTTCCAATCTGAATCGAGCCATCACTACACAAGAGTGCCTCGCGTAAAGAGACTTTCTCTTCGCCAATATGACATGTTAATACTTTGCTGTGCTCGAATTCTAACTTATATTTACTAAAAATATTCTTCCACGAGGGCAAGACTGAAAGTCTGTGCAAAAAAGATTCTAAAAATCCTTGAGCCTCTAAAACGGTATCTAAAACCCCAAATGGTGGGCTTGATGTCTTTAAATTGATGCCCATAGAAACAACAATGCACGCTCCCGTCTTAATGCTCATTATCCCGCCAATTTTCTGGCTTTCCACATACAAGTCATTGGGCCATTTTACCCATGCCCTCGAACCTGCGTCGCAAAGAATCTGTTTTGCTATCATCCCAAAATAGATCGAAACAGACGCCAAAGGCAAATCCTTTGGAAGATGTTCCTCCTTTACACACAAACTCAAAAAAAGATTGCCACTTCCGCCTTCCCATTGGTTGCCTCGGCTTCCCACTCCCTGCGTTTGTTCTCTTGCTGTTATCACAACAGGGGGTTGCAAAGTGTTATTTTTTAATCCCTCTAAGACATACTGATGGGTTGAAGGGGTTGATTCAAGAAAGTAATGCTCCAACGCCACTCCTTTTTCCTGCCAAATAATCCTTTACATGTAAAGGCTTCTTTGAAGGCGCCTGCACATAGCAAACGCGCACGCTCCCTTGTGAGCACCCTATGACTGCACCTTCTTTATCTAATGCAAGAATCTCTCCAGGTTGGTACCCGCCCGTACTGGACTCCACACAAAGCTCCAAAAGCTTAAGGCCACTAGATAACCAAAGGCCTGGCCATGGTGTTAGTGCTTGAAATTTTCGGTACAACACGGTACTGCTCGATGAAAAATCTACAAT
>Ga0075011_10001902_pt1 | contig 11317 bp, 11 predicted proteins | sample TARM_MetaG_T_14_FD_72354 | JGI IMG/M metagenome (GOLD analysis project Ga0075011, IMG submission 72354) | Freshwater microbial communities from Pennsylvania, USA, analyzing microbe dynamics in response to fracking - TARM_MetaG_T_14 | ecosystem: Environmental > Aquatic > Freshwater > River...
CAGGTTGAAGTAGAGCAGCAACGCGACGATGTGTTGTTACGGGTTAGCACCACCAAGCCGCTGGAACACCTGATGAGTCGCATGGGCGAAGTGATGGTCTTAGTCTTTGTGGCGAGTAAGAAAGTTCCTGATGCTGTCGCTGCAACGACTCCTGCTCAGCCGGCCCCACGCTCAGCCCCAGCAGAGCCAGCTCCGTCACCACAGCCGCCAGCTCGCGACCCTGAGTTACGTACCGCCAGTGCCGCCTATATCGCTACGCAAAACGCTAGCAATAGCACAGTCACCTCCATCAATTACTTTGGTTTAAGTGGTGCTACTGGCCAGCTCAGCATCGCTTTTAAGGGCGCTGAAATTGAACACGAACTAGATGCCAGCAAGCAGCAGCTTGAGCTTACCCTGTTTAATACTAAGTTACCTGACGACCTATTGTACGTGCTTGATGTTAGCAAGTTTGATACCCCCATAGGCTACGTTGAAACCTTTCAAGAAGGCCGTCATGCGCGCTTAAAAATTGCCGGCAAGAGCGATTTTAGACATCAACTGGAGCAGTTGGATGGTTATCTGCGCCTCACCTTTGCCAAGCGTACCGAGCCCAAGCAAGCGGCCCTAGATAAAAATCAAAAACCCATTTCGTTAAACTTTCAAGACGTGCCAGTTCGCCAGCTCTTGCAAATTTTGGCAGAAGAAAACCAGCTCAACTTGGTGGCGAGCGAGTCGGTAACCGGCAATATCACGCTACGTTTAGACAATGTTCCTTGGGAGCGAGCGTTAGAAACGATTCTGCGCGTTAAAGGCTTAGATAAACGCATTGATGGCAATATTCTGATTGTGGCGCCAGCCGTTGAGTTAGCGCAGCGAGAAGAGCAGCAGTTAGAAGCCAATCAACGGATGGCCGAACTAGCGCCATTAACCAGCTCCTATATTCAGGTTAATTACGCTAAAGCTGCAGAGATCGCAGCTATTTTACGCACCGATAGTTCTGATTTACTGTCCTCGCGAGGAGCTGTGACAGTCGATGAGCGTACCAATACGCTCTTGGTACGCGATACCCAGCAGCAGATCGACAGCGTTAAAGCCATGGTTGAGGTCTTAGACATTCCAGTAAAACAAGTGATTATCGAAAGCCGCATGGTGACTGTACGCGACAACATTAGCGATGAACTGGGGATCCGCTGGGGTATTACTGAGCCTAGTGTGGATACTAGTTTGCCACTACCCTGGGGCTCAGGCACCTCTATTACTGGTGATTTTAATGTCAACCTGCCGGTAAGTAGCCCCGCTGCAACCATAGGTTTTCAAGTCGCTAAATTAGCCGACGGCCGGTTACTTGATCTGGAGCTTTCTGCGTTAGAACGAGAGAACAAAGGTGAGATCATTGCGAGTCCTCGCATTACCACAGCAAACCAAAAAGCCGCTTACATTGAGCAAGGTACTGAAATTCCATACGTAGAAAGTGCCTCTTCTGGGGCAACGTCGGTGCAATTTAAGAAGGCCGTGCTGGGGCTGCGAGTAACCCCACAAATCACCCCTGATAATCGCGTGATTCTTGATTTGGTGATCACCCAAAATACCCGTGGCGAAACCGTAACCACCCCTACAGGGCCGGCGGTTTCAATCGATACCCAAGAAATTGGCACTCAAGTTTTAGTAGAGAATGGCGAAACCATTGTGCTTGGTGGTATTTACCAACAGCAAATTCTCAATGATATTTCCAAGGTACCCTTGCTTGGTGACATCCCCTACGTTGGGGTATTGTTTAGAACGGAAAACCAAGTGAACGAAAAGCGTGAATTATTAATTTTTGTCACGCCACGAATTGTGACCAATAATCCGTAAACCTTGCTTAAATGGCTGTGACTTGCGATAATCGCGCATCTTTTTGGTTGGGTAAAGGAAGGTCTTGAGACACTCCGGATTCCGTGAGTCACAGCTAGTTAAACAAGTGAAGTAAAGCATCTAATGGCTGAAAAACGTAATATTTTCTTAGTGGGCCCTATGGGGGCTGGTAAAAGTACCATCGGGCGACAATTAGCACGCCAACTCCATCTTGAATTTTTCGATTCTGATACTGAAATTGAGCGCCGTACCGGTGCTGATATTGCGTGGGTGTTTGAATTAGAAGGCGAAGACGGATTTCGTGCGCGTGAAGAAAAAGTCATTGAAGAGCTCACCGAAAACACTGGCATTGTGTTAGCTACTGGTGGCGGATCGATTTTAAGCAAAGAGAGCCGTAATCGCCTTTCTGCGCGAGGCGTGGTGGTCTATTTACAAACCACCATCGATAAGCAGTTAGCAAGAACCCAACGTGATAAACGACGCCCTCTGATCGCGGATGCAGAAAATCCTCGCGAAGTACTAGAAAACTTGGCTGAAATCCGTAATCCTTTATACGAAGAGATTGCTGATGTTATTGTTCGTACAGACGAACAAAATGCAAAGACAGTGATTGACCAAATTATCGAACACATCAACGTATAAATTCGGAGACGCTCATGCAGACACCCATACAACAAATCACCGTTGGTCTGGGTGAGCGTAGTTATCCGATCGAGATTGGACCCGGCCTGTTGCAACGCAGTCCGCTATTTCCAAATCTTCCTCAGCAGATTTTAATCATTACCAACACCCTGGTAGCACCGCTCTATTTAGCCCAAGTAAAACAGTCGCTGGCGGCACATCAGGTGGTGGTGCATGAAATTGGTGATGGCGAAGCCGAAAAAAGCTTACCTAACTATCAAGCCATCATGGATACCCTAATTAGCCATAGTTTTGCGCGTGACTGTGCCATTATTGCCTTAGGTGGCGGTGTGGTTGGCGATTTAGCCGGCTTTGTCGCAGCAACTTATCAGCGGGGCGTGACCTTCTATCAAATTCCAACCACCCTGCTGGCGCAAGTGGATTCGTCGGTAGGAGGTAAAACGGCTATTAATCATCAGCTTGGTAAAAACCTCATTGGTGCCTTTCACCAGCCCCATGGGGTGTTAATCGATACCGACTGCCTGCAGACACTCAGTGCTCGTGATTACACTTGTGGCCTTGCTGAAGTAGTTAAGTACGGCATTATCGCCGATGCTGATTTTTTCACGTGGCTGGAGCAGCAAGCCGGCGCTCTATGCGCACGGGATACCAGCGCAATAACTCAAGCAATCAAGGTAAGTTGCAGTATTAAAGCCGCCATTGTCGCAGCGGATGAAACTGAACAGCATCAGCGCGCCTTACTCAATTTAGGGCATACGTTTGGGCACGCCATCGAAGCAGCCGATTATCAACATTGGCGCCACGGTGAGGCGGTCGCCGCAGGAATGGTGATTGCGGCCACCTTGATGGAACAAACCGGCCAACTAGCCAGCACAGATCTGCATCGAATTCGGCAACTCTTGCAGCAACTGGGGTTACCTGTTGAAGCTCCTCAACTAACGTTGCAGCAATGGCAAGATTACATGCAACGCGATAAAAAAGTAAAAGCAGGAGTGATTCGATTTATTCTCCCTACCGCCATTGGCCAAGCTCAAATGATTGGCTTAAGTGATTGGCAAGTGATTGCGACAGCAATCAACGCTTGTAGCAGTTCACAGCCCTTCAGCAAACTGATGTTAGGATCGGCTGATGCTTAAGAAACGTGCGTTTTTGAAATGGGCTGGGGGCAAATATGGTCTTATTGAACCTATTACAGCGCTCTTGCCTGAGGGCAACAAGTTAATTGAGCCTTTCGTCGGCGCCGGTTCGGTGTTCCTGAACACTAATTACGACAGATATATTCTTAACGATGTTAACCCAGATTTAATCAACCTGTTTAAGATCGTCAAACGACGGCCGCGACGTTTTATTGATGATGCTGCGCGCTTGTTTACTCTGAGAAATAATACCGCTGATGCCTATTACTCACTACGAGAGCAATTCAATCAATGTAGCGACTTATATCAGCGTGCGCTGTTATTCTTGTATCTGAATCGCCATGGCTACAATGGTTTGTGCCGTTACAACTTATCAGGGCACTTCAATGTGCCGTTTGGACGTTACAGTCGGCCTTATTTCCCACAAGCAGAATTAGAATTTTTTGCAGAAAAAGCCCAGCAAGCAGTCTTTACCTGTATGAGTTTTGAGCAGGTGTTTCGTCGTGCCCGTAAAGGCGATGTGGTGTATTGCGATCCTCCTTATGCGCCGCTCAGCACCACCGCTAACTTCACCAGTTATGCTAGCGGTGGCTTTAACCTCGAGCACCAGCATGAGTTAGCCCGTCGCGCCGCTCATACCGCACATAAACGCGGCATCCCGGTGCTGATCAGTAATCACGATACGGAACTAACACGATTGCTGTACCAAGATGCGGATATTCAAAGCTTACAAGTAGCACGCTTTATTAGCCCCAAAGGCGATAGTCGTGGCAAGGTTGCAGAGATTCTGGCGCTCTACACTCAACCTGAGCGCGCCAATGTCATTCCTTTAACTCGGCGAGTGAGAAGCAGATAACGATGAACTGGCAGCTAAAATCCTTTTCTCAGCTCAGCACCAGTGAGTTGTATACCATCTTGAAAGTGCGCCAAGAGGTGTTTGTGGTTGAACAAACCTGTCCCTACTTAGACACTGATGGGAAAGACCCGCAGGCTCTGCATTTGGTCGCATGGGATGCTTCATCAACGGAAGCCAAGCTGTGCGCCTATGCTCGTATTTTTATTGGTGATGCGCACACGCCATCACGTATTGGCCGAGTATTAACAGCTAACCATGCTCGTGGCCGTGGGTTGGGTCGTGAGTTGATGCAGCGTGCAATCACGATTTGCCAACAACATGCTAAGACTCAGCCTATTCAAATCGGTGCGCAAGTATATCTACGCGACTTTTATCAAAGCTTAGGCTTTATTGAGACCAGTGCCGAATATCTTGAGGACGACATCCCTCATGTGGATATGGAGCGCGCCGTATGAATGCTGCCGAGGTACCAATTCTGGTGCTGACCGGGGCAGATCATGACTATGCACAAAGGTTAGCCCAACGCTGCCAACTGCAAGTGCTTAGCGCTACGGACGCTAATCTAGACCAGCATGAATTTGTGCTTGAACTGACTCCTACCCAGCTACAACTTCGCTGGCTTGCTGCGCCGAAAATGCTGCCGCTGGTGGTTGATTTTAGTCAGGGTAAAGCGGCCTTTCGGGCGGCGAAGGCGAGCCTTAAAGATGAAGCGATTGGCCGCGCCTGTGGCCTGGCTAAATATAAATCAGCAACTATCCTAGATGGTACTGCTGGCTTGGGTCGCGATGCCTTGGTACTAGCTCAGCTGGGGGCTACCGTCTTACTGCGCGAACGTAACCCGGTAGTAGCAGCTTTATTGTTGGACGGATTACAGCGGCTGCAACACAGCGATGCTAACTTAGCCACACGATTACAATGGTATGATGACAGTTATCAAGGGGCTATCGATGTGGTTTATTTAGACCCCATGTACCCGAAAAGCGATCGAAAACAGCGCGCTGCCGTAAAAAAGGACATGCAAATGTTTCAGCAGTTAGTTGGGGCCGACGATGATGCCGACCAGCTGCTAGCAGATGCGCGCGCCAAGGCGCAGTATCGGGTGGTCGTTAAGCGTCCACAGCACGCTGATTTTCTGGATCAACAGCCACCTCAGAGCCAAGTAATAAGCAAAAAACATCGATTCGATATTTACTTAACGGAGCAATCTCATGATTCAAGTCAATGACCGTATTCCCGCTGGTACCTTAACCGCTTTAGGTGATGTTGGCCTACAGCAGTTTAATCCGACAGAAATGTTTGCCCAAGGCCGTCATATCCTCTTTGCAGTACCTGGCGCCTTTACTCCTACCTGTTCAGAGAAACACCTGCCAGGTTTTGTTGAGCATGCTGCTGCACTGCAACAAGCGGGTGTGCAGACCATTACCTGCGTGGCCGTAAACGATGCCTTTGTGATGCGCGCTTGGGGTAAAGCTCTCAATGTGAATGACAAAGTGCAGTTGTTAGCTGATGGTGATGGTTCTTACCATCAACAACTGGGGCTGACTAAAGCAACGGGCTCGTTTGGCGGCTTGCGCGCAGAACGCTACGCTATGGTGATTGAAGATGGTGTTGTCACCCACCTCTTTGTGGAAGATGAAAAAACCTTTGGTGTAAGCAGTGCTGAGCACGTGCTAGCGGCTTTAACCGGCGAGTAACCCTAGTCCATGAGTGAAGCAGTTCAGCATTATGACGTGATTATCATTGGGGCGGGTGCCGCCGGTTTACACTGTGCTGCACACGCAGCAGCCCGAGGCAAAAGCGTGATAGTGCTGGACCATGCTAAACAAGCTGGTAAAAAAATTCTGATTTCTGGTGGTGGACGTTGCAACTTCACCAACATGTTTGCGAGTGCTGAAAACTACCTCTCGGCTAACCCTCATTTTTGTAAATCTGCATTAAAGCAATACACCCCATGGGACTTTATTGCTCTAGTTGAGCGCCATGGTATCGCTTATCATGAAAAAACCTTAGGCCAGTTGTTCTGTGATGTAAGCGCCAAAGACATTGTCTCTATGCTGCTCAAAGAATGTAAGCAGTATGGCGCCAAAGTACAATTACGCACCGACATAACTGCAGTTGAATACCACCAGCAGAAGTATGAGTTAACCACCTCACAAGGCCAGTTAACTAGTACTGCTCTGGTTGTTGCCTGCGGCGGCTTATCTATGCCAAAACTTGGTGCAACGCCTTTCGGTTACCAACTAGCCGAGCAATTCGGGCATACCATATTGCCCGTACGCGCTGGCTTAGTGCCTTTTACTCTGCATGACACCGATAAACAACAGTATGCGGAGCTTTCTGGGTTAGCGGTTGATGTGATTGCTAGTACGGCAGCCGATGCTAAAACGAGCGCCAGCTTCACTGAAGCAATGCTGTTTACCCATCGTGGTTTATCTGGTCCGGCAATGCTGCAGCTATCCAGCTACTGGCAAGCTGGTGAAGTTATCGATATTAATCTACTGCCTAGATTTGAGTTGTTGCAGCAGTTACAGCAACTGCGTCAACAACGCCCAAAGTTGGGACTACGCAGCGCTTTGCAAGAATGGCTGCCCAAACGCTTGGTACAAGTGCTAGCTCAGAGCCAAGGGTGGCCTGACAAGAACCTCGCTGATTGCAATAATCAGCTGCTACAAAAAGTCGCCGAGGACATTCAAGCTTGGCGTCTTAAGCCCAACGGCACCGAAGGCTATCGCACCGCCGAAGTGACCCTCGGCGGTGTTGATACTAAAGAAATCAGCTCTAAGACGATGCAAAGCACCATCCAGCCTCAGTTGTATTTTATTGGTGAAGTGATGGATGTTACTGGCTGGCTTGGCGGCTATAATTTTCAGTGGGCATGGAGCAGTGCCTACGCCTGCTCTCAGCACCTCTAAAATCACGAGCGTTTTAATCCAGCATCTCTTGCACTAAGGCTTGTAATTGGTCGTATTCCACAAAGCCAGGAATCACTGCGCTGCCCACCACAATGGTTGGGGTGCCGCGATAGCCAAAATCGCTAAAGGCTTTGTAGTTTTCCATCAAATTACGACGGGCAACTTGGGGATTATTGAGTTGTCCGCGTGTTCCTGTTAAGCGGGCCACATGCTCTATCGATTGAGCTGTGTGTAAGCCGTTTTTAGCGTAAAGCAGCTTGGCTACTTCAGGGTATTGCTCAGGTTGATGCTGCCACACATTCATGGCGAACTCAGACGGGTTAACGTTACTACCCTCTGTTTGTTGCTGGCGTAACGGCACCACAATATTAATCACCTTAACCCCATCAAACTCTTCCACTAAACGCTGTAAATGAGGCTCGATGCGTTTGCAATAAGGGCAATCGTAATCGGTATAAACCAGCACGGTCAGTTTGGGATCGGCTGCGCCATACCAAGGTTGCACCTTGTCGTTATCGTATAACCAGCTTTCATATTTAGCTTGAGCATTACGGCTGGCTTCTTTGCCCTCAATGTAACGCTCAACACTATTTAGCACGTCACCAATCACTTCGGGATGCTGCTTTAACAAACCGACCAACTGTTCAAGTTGTTGTGCTTGTTGATTGGCCTGCTGTGCTTGTGCAGTAGCGCCCAAGGTAGCTAAGCCGAGGGCCATCAGGGTGCCGAAAAACAAAGATTTGAACGTCATACTACTCTCCAATTAACCAGAAAAACTTGCCCACCAGCGCCGCCACCATAAGCCAGTTGGCGTGGTGATACCAGTGGTATAAGAAACAATTTCGCCTTCATGAACGATGGCGACAGTAGGGGTAGCCGTTATTTGCCACTGCTGCCCCACTTGTCCCAGTTGATCGTTCACCGTAATGAGTTGGTAATTTTGTTGCTCCAAATAATGCGCAACCTTGGCATCAGACCCCGAACGTAACGCTACCGTGACCACCGGATAATCGGCTGCCATCCAATTCACCGTTGGCGTTACGTACGTACACACCGGACACCAAGTGGCCCAAAAATACACAATGACAGGTTCACTGTAACTGCGTTCCAACCAATCTTCTGTCGTTCCTTGTAGATCGGTATAGGTCATCAGCGGCACCGCTTGCGGATCGAGATTACGGCCTCGCCACGCATCTACAGCCGTACTAATCAGCATAAACATCACCACCATGGCGGCAATATTTTTGAGCAGCTTGAGCCATTTGCTGGATTGCTTTGGCTGCGACATTATTTTCTCCCCGCTGCTTGGTCGATTGCGGCACTGACAGCCTCGGCCGTTAGAATCACAGGTAGATCGATGCCCGCAGGGGCATTTGGACCATAAACCCGATTAAAAGGCACCCCATAACGCTGATATTTGCGTAAATACTGAGTGACTTGGTCATTGGCTTGGCTCCAGTCACCTTGCATGGTCACCACCTGTGGGTCTTGCAACAATTGATATACGGGCTGCTGTAATAGCACCCCTATTTTGTTGGCCTTGCAGGTAATACACCAATCAGCGGTAATATCGACAAACACCACTTGGCCTTCGCTAACGGCCCGGCTGATCTCAGCTTCATTTAGGCCTACCCAAGCGTGATCGGGGCGCGGGCCACTAGTCCATTTAGCGCTAGTAAGACTAGCAGTGACCGCTACCGCAGCTACTACTAAAAAGCTACTGGCCACGGCAATCAACAGTCCTTGTTTGCCGTAAGTTCTAACCACCAGTAGCGCCGCTAGTACTAACCAACTTAACGCTAAGAGCCAGACCATCGCAGCACTTAAATGATTACTGAGTAAGGTTAATAGCCACAGGGTGGTGGCCGCCAACATCAGACTAAAAATCACTTTTGTGATCTGCATCCAACGGCCCGGTTTAGGTAGCAACTTAGCCAAAGATGGTAGCGCCGCAACCAATAACCAAGGCGATGCCATGCCAAGCCCTAAGCCAGTGAAAATAAACCAGAGTTGTAGATTAGACGCGGCCATGGCAAAACTTACCGCGGTTCCTAAAAAGGGGGCCGAACAAGGCGTTGCTAACAAGGTCGCAAACATGCCTTGGACAACATGCCCTAAGTACGAATTATCACCACGTTGGGCAGCCCAAGTTTGCCAGCTACTAGGTAATCGAAATTCAAATAGGCCAGCCAAGTTGAACGTAAACAAACCAGTGACTAGCACCATAAAGCCAATAAACCATGGGCTTTGAAATTGAATACCCCAGCCTAGTGCGCTACCACTGGTTTTTAGGCCCCAGATAAACAGTGCCAACAACCAAAAAGACAGCACAATACCTAATGCCGATGCTAAGAACTGACGCCGAATAAGACCTCTCTCTCGCGGTATCAGCAACACGCTTTGCAACTTCATCCCCAGCACAGGGAGCACGCAGGGCATGATATTTAAAATAAGCCCGCCAAGCAGCGCAAAAGCAAACATCAAACCAAGACTACTAGATACCGCTGGTGCATGAGTGACTTGCGTCACGGCCTGCGCCGTTGTGGCTAGTTCAGCCGCTAGCGCCTCATCTAGCACAGTAATTTGAATAGGATAACTAGCCACCTCGGCAGCACCTAACCAATGGCTAATGTTGAAGGTAGCCAGTAACCGCTGACCATCGATGTCCAGGCGTGGTGGCGCCACCGTCATATCTGCCAATTCCGTGGCTAAGCTATCTACCAAGACATCCGGCTGTTGCCAGCCCTGTGGGTGGGTAAGCTCAAGTTGCAACTGCTGTTGACTGGCTGACCATTCTGCTCGCTCCAAGACCACCGCGGGATGGTCTAGCCGAGGCACTTGGCTTAAGGCCTTCTGCAATTCAAACACCCGCTGCTCAGATGCGGCCAGTTGGGCCGGATTGAAGCTGATATCAACGGGGAAATCCGTTAACACGCAGATGTTAGTGCAACTAGACATGGTCACCACACCTTGTAGTCGCGCTGGCTGCTGCCAGTTTTCTATCGTCAACGTTAGCGGAAAGGCAACCGTGCCCTGATAGCCTACCGTTTCAATCCCTTGCACTTGATAACGTTGTGGAGCAGGCCACTGCCACTGCACCCTACTGATATTACTCTTGGTTTGCCACTCTGCGGTGGGGGGAATGCCACCCTCTCCGGGCGCCCGCCAATAGGTCTTCCAAGGGCTCTCTAAGCGAACCTTTAGCAAGGCTTGCAACTGTTGCTGATCGGCTTGCGTGGTCACTAAATCTAACTTGATTTGAACGTGCGGATGCTCTGAGCTGGTTATCCAGTCAGTAGAATCCTGTGCCCATGCAGAACTCATCAACATGAACAATAAAATAAAGGGGATTATGTGTTTCATCTATACATCTCAACTAACCTATGACTGAGTACCTACTTGAACCGATTCGAACAGCACAGTCGTACTCCTCTCTTGCTGCATCAAACAGCTACAGACAACTTAGTAAGGTTATTCTCGAAACACACAAAAGTGCAGATGTGGCCGATATCGCCACCGCGGCGGTGGCACTGTCAAAGTCACCGCGGTAGTGCCTAGCCGGCTGGAGAAAAGCAGAGCAACGACTAATAATAGGCCGACACTCACTTGGTCAAATAATTGCTGTAATGCCTGCTGCAATAGTTGCTCACTGGCACTACAATCACTCTCGCTAGCTAGGGCACTAGCGGCGTCGCTGGTGGCGCTAGTTGCCACCAGGCTAGCCTGCGGTAGCGCCTGCTGTTGTAATGGACAGCCCTGAATCCAACTACTTTGCTTCGCCAAACACAAACACAACACCAGCATGACGGCCCATAGGCAGCCACGTGCGCGTTGTTGTTCAGTCCAGTTAAGCATCAGGTTATCTCTTTAATTTAGCTGTTGCCGATACTAGCAAGTTTTCAACGCGCGGCCAAGTTTTAGCCAGCGCCAAAGTG
>Ga0075011_10001905_pt1 | contig 11312 bp, 12 predicted proteins | sample TARM_MetaG_T_14_FD_72354 | JGI IMG/M metagenome (GOLD analysis project Ga0075011, IMG submission 72354) | Freshwater microbial communities from Pennsylvania, USA, analyzing microbe dynamics in response to fracking - TARM_MetaG_T_14 | ecosystem: Environmental > Aquatic > Freshwater > River...
GAGGGATTGTTAACTGCGGCAGCGCTGACGGCCACCTTCTCCACACCCATGTCCACGATACGAGCTGCCTGTTCTGCTGTGGTAACGCCCCCGCCATAGCAGAGTGGCATGCGGCACTCTGCAGCCAGCTTAGAAATCAAGGCGAAGTCTGGTGCAACCTTATTTTCTGATGCGTCAATGTCCATCACCATCAATTCGTCTGCTTCTTTCTCGTTGAAAATCCTGACGGCGTTGATAGGGTCGCCCACGTATTTTGGGTCTTTAAACTGTTGGGTTTTAACAAGCCCACCCTTGTGTATCAACAGGCAGGGGATAATTCGAGGACGCAACATCTGTCAAAGCTCCACAAAGTTTTTCAGAAGTTGCTCACCCCAGTGATGGCTTTTCTCGGGGTGACACTGCACCCCATGAATATGTCCACGCGACACTACCGCATCAAAGTCCAAGCCATAGTTGGCCGTAGCTGCCACGTCTTGCTTGTCTTCTGCATCAAAGAAGTAAGAATGGAGGAAATAAAATTGCGGTGTATCTTCAAACCCTTTGGAGAACAGCTTGCTGTGCGCACGCGGCTGCAATTCATTCCAGCCCATGTGTGGCATGGGTAAATCTGCACTTTTCGGCTGGGTAGCGAATGCACGCACACGCCCAGGCACCCAGTTGAGCCCTAGCAAGCCGCCCTCATCTGAACCCTGAGCCAGCATTTGCATGCCGACACAAACACCCACTACTGGCACCCGAGCCCCCAAAACCAACTCTTCAAGTTTCGGGCGCATGCCAGACTCGTTAAGCCGTTGCATGGCATGGTCAAAGTGCCCAACACCAGGCAGCACCAATCGGACAGCATCCGACAAGGCTTCAGGCTTATCTGCTCTGCGGGCTTCCATGCCCAAGCGTTTAAACAAATTCAGAAATGCCTGAATATTGCCGACACCGTAATCTACAATGCAGATCATCGGAAATACCTTTTCTCAAGCCCTAGCCTCCGCATCACTTCCGCTCCCAAGCCAATCAAGTTGCGTTTGTTCTTGTAGTCACGGAAGGTCTTTTTTGGCATGTCAAACAAGGCTTGCAGTTCATTTACCGTCAAGCCAAGTTTATGCGCCACATACTCAAACTCTTGCTTGTGGAAATGCTCATCCATCTCTGGGCGCGAAATCCGGTCTAATGCTTGCTCACGGGTCATCTGGCCTGTCATGATCAAGCTCGAGAAGTGGGCTCGGCGTTTTTCATAGCCGAAGCGGCGTGGCAACCAATAATCTTCGTAAAAGCGTGTGAAGCGTGACTCGTGGTGCTTGTGCTGGAAGCGCTGCCAGCCAAATCGGCGTTCGAGCTCATCCTCCGCGTCTTTTTTAACGTAAGGTACCAAGTTGAGTGGGTGGTGCACCTTCATGCCTAGTACCTTCTGGTACCACAACTTATAAACAAGGATATCCACCAACGGAAATTCATCGTTAGGCTTGCCGTCGCCGCACTTCGCCCAAATGTCGCCGAACAATGTTTTGTCTATTCCTAGGTAGCCCCCCCACTCCTCGGGCTCACGGCAACATTCGGTGGAAAAGTTGGAGCCCGTGATAATGTGCTTAATTTTGTACTTGCGTGCAAACCTATATAGACCAGAGAAAAACGCTGCGTCCTGTACCAAATCTTGATCAGGAATGCCGGCACGCAGGAACGCCACTTGCATGCGCTTGACAGCCTCCCAGTTCACTACATCGGTAAAAAGATCTAACCCCAAACCTTCAACTAATTTCTCAATATTTCCTACGGCTTGATCAGTGTTCCATCCCGCATCTACATGGAACAGTAGAGGACGCAAGCCCATTTTCTCCTTGGCAATGTAGGCGACGTATGAACTATCTAATCCTCCGCTCAAGCCGATGATGCAGTCGAAGTCCCTGCCCTTACCATCTAGACGTATAGAATTTGTTAATTTCTTTATTTCATTCTCGCTACCACATGCGAAATTCCAATTCGGATGTATTTTGGCAGCAAAGTTAACACAATAATTACACCAGTTTTTTCATTAAATACGATGCAAGGATCTGATGTATTCATTATACACTTTGAACAAGTATTAACTTCCATCTTCTTCATTTCAATTGATCAGGTTAGGGGCGGGCTTGTCTTGAGTTTCATCATGTCTTGTTGATTTCTCCATGATGCAACAGTTACGCCAACTGCGATAAAAAACATTTGATTATTTGGGAATGACATGAGCACATTCCCAAAAAATGACGCGATTGCATAATAAAGGGTTAATAATGCAAATGAACGGTTACTGCTTCTACTAAATAAACTTATAACCCAGCCTACCCTGATATTTAATAGCAATATGGCACCAATTGAGATCGCAACCACAGCCCCAACTGAGTTTATGAAATGAAAGTATCCAGACTCACTAACAAGCACAACTCTAGACTCACTAGCATCAGGAAGCAAATAGCTTGCGTCTGCATTCAAAATAAACTCAAAATATTTCTCAATTCTTATTTCTGCTGTTTCAAAATTAGTGAGTCTTTCATTAATCAAGTCGGTTTGATTCAAAATTGCAACCAATACGCCGAAGGCAATAATCAATGCAAGCGCGAATATTTGCAATATTGATCTCAAGTTAACAGTCACCCCGCCTCTGTGAACTAGGCCAATAATTACAATAAACCCTAACACGACCCATGCAGTTCTAGATCCAGAAAGGTACAGTGCACCCAAAATTATAATACCAAATATAAATTTAGTCTTGACTCCATGGACAGTGGAGAAAACAAGGATTACCATTGCCGCACCAAGATATACTCCAAAATTATTTGGATTTAGCAAAGTCGAGACGGATCTAAATCCGCCAGTACTACGCCAATGATCACCTAAAATCTGATCAAATAAAAAATATTCAAAATATGAAATAAATGAAATAAGAAATGCCGAAAATATAAATATCCTGATTAATACATTAATTTGATTCTGATTTAACCCTGCCGCTATGTACGAAAGGCCAATAAAAGTAGTTAACACAACAATAGTCTCAAGACCGAAAATAACATTAATCCCTTCGTAAACAAGGATGGCAAAGATTGCAGCCATGATTAATAAAAGAATGCCTTGAAAAAAAAGCATTGCATTTTTATTTGATATTATGTATATAAAGACCATCAGCAAAGCAGCAATATATTTAAATGCTTTATGAAAAACATTATCTTCTCGGCCTGTTATCAATTCACCACTTATAAGGTTTGGTGCATAGTAAAATGCGGAGAATAGTATCCAAGCCATGAGAATGGCAAAAATTATTTTTTGTGGTTTCGTGCTATTCATTTAATAAAATAGTATCTATCCAGCTTTGCCATCAATAATCCGCTGAGTTTTTTCTAAATACGATGGTAGATCCCCTAAATTTATGTCAAGGGGATGAATTGACGCAGGGATTCCTCGACCTTCATATTCTAGCACCAATGTCGAAGGGTAGGAAACAAGCAAATCTACTATTGGAAAAAAGTGCTCCTCTGAAATTAGAGTCCATTCAACTTCTGCAAGGGATTCTGACATAGTTGATTTTGGGTGTGGCTTGTAATATACCTCAATATCATTCCAAGACTTTATTTTTTTAAATGCCTCAATATGAAATTTCTCACAAATTGGATGCCCTACAAACAAAACTCTAGTTCTGCTTGAGATTAATTCGCCTGAGAGGGTAATTAATGGCTTAAAAAAATGATATTTTATTTCGCGAGCAGTTATGCTATTAACCAACACTTCAGATAGAAATGCAGTTGCTTCATTGATGTTATAAGCATAGAGCTCATCTACTTGCTGCATGCGAGTCGGCAAATTAAGTCGTGTGACCTTATCTGATTCTTGATTCAATGGCCCCATTGACCCATGCTGAGTGACGACTAGGCGCTTGCTACAACCGTGGGTTCGGCGACATTCCCGCACAGAACGATCTACAAGTACTGCCCACCGATCGAAATGCGCAGTCGTAACAAGAGTACCCGAAAGTCGGTCTATCGCTCTACGCACTAGAAACCAGCGGAATGCGGTATATGACTGCAGCACCCAATGAGACAGGTATCGATGTCGTCGCATATATAGTGTTACGATAACTGCATCTGCAAGAGCACTCAGAAGATCCCGCCTGTTAAGTATCGACAGAATTGGCAACTCATTTGCACCATCCGGCAGCTCATGCTGGGTCACCCATGGTAGAGTTAACCATGTTTGCGGAAGCATAGGAAACTGCTCTGGTGTTATGATCTTGTACACACGCGCAGAAAGACCGAGTATCGCGCCGTCAAGATGGGCACAGCTTAATGTGTCAACTGATTGATGGATACGTAATATTTTTAGATATTCCAGCAGTAAATATATCATCGAACCACCGAATATCCAGATAATTCGAGCCAAACGTGAAGCTGTACGCGCTAGGTACGGTTGTCGCCTAGCTTTTCCTATCCAATGTGGTACGCGGGGAAAATGACCGACTTCTTCTGCGCTTGTTTTTGACAACACTAAAAACATTTCATCGACAGCAATTTCGTTTTTAATGGCTGCGAAGTAATCTGCAAACAATCGGATGCGTGCTCGAGGAATCATTAGATTGAAAACCCATCATCAACTATTAGATTTTGTCCAACGATATAGCATGAACTATCAGAAAGCAGAAAAACGATAGCTCCTGTAATATCTTTCGCATCCAGCATCCCCTTTGATGTGCAATGATCTTTGTAACGTACAAGAAACTGCTCGTCCTGCCAGGCCAGAATGCCACCAGGGCTGACGCAGTTTGCGCTGAATGCGGCTCTTGTCCCCTGTTTTGGTTGCCTGAACTCCACGTCAAGCGGATGTTTTGATGCCCAATTAAGTTCACGGTTTTTCATGCCTCAGCACCTATTTCCGCTGTTATGGCAAACAATATGGGGTGAGGCGCAGCTGATTATGTATCCGCATGAACCAGCGATTGAAATAAAGGATGTCCATTGATTCAGCTCCGCGCCGTTGGTGGAAGTAGCCGCACGGCACGCTCCCAGTCCTCAGAAGTGTCAATGTCTTGGCTCTCTGCGCGGTCTGACATGATCAGTGGGTGCATGTCCTCGGCAAAGAAACTCTGCGTGTCTCGAAGCCGCGCTGGTGTGGACACATAGATTGCACCGTTGAGGGTGTATACCGGATGAAGCTCCTGCGAGCGTAATTTGAGGCTGTCCCAGCCGCAGAAGGGCCGCATGCGGGAGCCCTCGACATAGAAGGTCCAAGCAGGTTGGGTTTCTGCTGGACTCACGCTTACCACCGGCGTATCGGCGCCAAGTTCGAAGAAGCAATCTGCGGCGTTGCGGATTGTCAATGCAGTTCGGAATGGCGAGGTGGGCTGCAAAAGCATTAATCCGGCGACGGTTCGGCACTCGCGTTCGTACCAGTCCAAAGCATGCAGAACTACGTCAATGCTCCGCGCGGTATCGGAAGCGAATTCAGCGGGCCTCAGCCAAGGCACCAGTGCGCCCCGTGCGCGCGCTGCGTCGGCGATCTCGGCATCGTCGGTAGAGACCAGCACATCGACGAAGCAGCGGCTCTCATGCGCCGCATCGATCGTCCAAGCGATTAAAGGTTTACCACCGAACAGCAGAACATTCTTGCGCGGTAGCCGCTTGCTGCCCCCACGCGCCGGAACGATGGCCAGCAGACGTGGGTTAGCCATTCCACAGCCCCGCGATCTCATTCTGAGCACGCTGGAAGTCTTCCATCCGGCCGATATCTAGCCAATACTCGTGAACCGGAAACATGTTGACCGCACGGCCCTCGACCATCTGCTGCTCTAGGATCGTTGGCATGTCGATGCACTGACCGCGTGTTACGTTGTTCAAAATTTCGGGTGATAGAACGTAGATCCCTGCATTTATGAAATGACGGAACGTGGGTTTTTCCGTCATTGACGTCACGTGCACACCGTCACTCTCGATCACGCCATAGGGGACCCGATGCTCGTACTCACGAACGCACATCGTGGCAATACCATCGTGACTAGAATGGAAATCGAGAAGTTTGTTAAGGTCCAGATTGGTGAGCAAGTCACCGTTCATCATGACTATCGGCTCTAGGATAAGATCTCTTGGTAGTAGGCCCAGCGCACCGCCAGTTCCAAGCGGATCATCTTCATGAACATACTCGATCGAAACTCCCCACCGTCTGCCATCTCCTATATGCTCTCGGATCATCTCAGGCAGGTAGTGCGTGGAGATAAAAAAACGGTGAAAACCATCGCGAACAAAGTTCTCAATAATGATCTCCAAAATGGGTTTTTTTCCAACTTTAAGGAGCGGCTTGGGGCAACTTGCAGTAAGCGGATGCAGCCGAGTGCCGAAGCCACCAGCCATCAGGAATACTACATTGTCTCGGCGCCTGTTGCTCAGAAGCTCATGCAGCGTCTCTATGCCAACGACGCGGCGTCCAACATCAACAACCGGCAACTGCAGTATTCGGGTGGATTCCATGACCGACAACAGCTTCTCGCGTGACCAGTGCAGTTCGGCAACTCGGGGAGTAGCGCACATGATTTCGCTAACGGGCGTTTCCATGGTGAGATGGCGCAGCAGCGCCCTGCGCACGTCGCCGTCGGTCACGGTGCCGTGCAGCACGTCGTCGTTGTCCGTCACCAATACGATACCCATCCCGCCCTTGTCCATCACACTGATCGCTGTTTCGAGCGACGTGTTCGGTGAGACGGCGACAGCTTTCCAGTCTTTCATACCTAGCTTTTCCTCTGTACTTCTTATCTTGGAGACCCGTCAACGCAGCCGATTCGCCGCACCAATAATGGTCGCCTTTGGTGCTAAGTCCCGCATCAGCGTCACCCCGGCCCCTACCACCGCACTTTTGCCGATGCGCAGACCTTGGATTACCGTCGCGCCTGCGCCGATGAAGGCGCCGTCTTCGACCGTTACCGTGCCACACAGCGTTGCACCGGGCGCAATGTGTACGTTGCGGCCGATGCGGCAGTCATGATCCAAGCCGGCCCGCGTGTTGATGATGCTGTTTTCGCCAATCTCGCAGCCGGGTTGGATGACGGCGCCGGCCATCACCTGAACACCGTCGCTCAATACGACGCCGGGCGCTACCCAAGCATCTGGGTGTACCAGCGCAGGAAAATCATACCCTTTCGCTCTCCAAGAGTCATAAAGCCTTGCGCGCAAGTTGCCCTCGGCCATTTGGCCGACTCCTAGCAAGAGCCCGATACGGGGCGGCGGCATCCAGTCTAGCGCACCGTCGTCACCCAATACGTCCAAGTTTTCCCATCTCGTGATGGCGTTCGCTGCCAGAACTGGATCGCAGACCCCCAGCACTTGGAGGCCGGCCGTGCGCGCGAGCGCCACCAGTACCCGCGCATGGCCGCCTGCGCCAAGCAGGACGAGGGGTCTTGCGGCGGCGCTCATCGCTTGATGGGCTCGCCAGCGGCGTAGGAATGAGCGGCAGCAACGCCGAGCAGACCCCAAAGCTCGATAGCAGGAAGGCCGCCGCCAGTGCGTGCGGTCGTGAGGTCGTCACGTGAGAGCAACGTGCCCACAGCGATTTCACGCGCAGCCACAACATGCTGGCGCGCAGCCTGCCGGGTGTTCCATTCGCTGGGCTGCGGACACTTGCTGCCATCACCCAGCGCCAACTGCAGGGCGCGGATCTGCTTGACCATTTGGCCCAGCTCCGCCGGTTCGAGCGATGCCTTGTGGTCGGGGCCTGGCATCGCACGATCGAGCGTGAAGTGCTTTTCGATGATGCTTGCGCCACGCGCCACGGCTGCCACGGGTATCAAAATCCCTTCGGTATGGTCCGAGTACCCAACCGGTAAACCGAACGCACGCAATGTGTCCATCGCTCGCAGGTTGCATTCCAGCATCGGTGTCGGGTATTGCGACGTGCAATGCAGCAATGTGACTCTGCCTTGGAGGCTCAAGCGCCAAGCCGCATCACTCCAGCCGCGCCATACTTCGGCAATATCCGATGGCTCGGCCGCCGCGTTGAAGGCATGGGCAATCACAGCCAACGCCTGCTCAACTTCTGACATTGTCGCCATGCCGGTGGATACCACCAAAGGCCGGCCCTGACGGGCGAACTGCCAGAGCAGCGGACCGTTCGTTAGCTCACCGGACGGCACCTTGTAGAAGGGCATGTCCAGCTCTTCCAGAAAGGCAAGGCTACCGGCATCAAAAGCGGTTGATAGGAACTCGATACCCCGCGAGCGAGCACGCTCACGCAGATCCCAGTGCCATTCGCGTGGCAGCTCCAGCTTGCGCAACATCTCAAGCTGCGATTCGGCGGCATCTGTGGTGCGTTGCTGGTAGCTCGCCTTTGGCGCGGCGCGCGTCGCCAGCCTCTCGGCATCAAAGGTCTGGAATTTGACTGCATCGGCACCGGCATCGGCAGCCACGTCAACAAGCTGCAGGGCCGTGCCGAGGTTTCCATTGTGATTCACTCCGGCTTCGGCGATGATGAAAACGCGATCATTCATTCGATGTCCTTTAGGACCATGAAGGCCTCGGCGGCCAAGCACGTGGCGACGAGGCCCCGGAAAGTGGCCAGCCCGCGGATCGCCTCGGCACTGCGAGGGAAGGGCGCTGCGGCCATCTCTCCGGCATAGAGCTTGCGCACGCTCGGGTAGCGGAAGCCCTTGGTGCAGGCTGCGGCGGCATCGAAAACTACTGCGTGGTCGCTATGCACGTCGTGCGGGTAAGGTAGGTAGACGGCGGACGGTTGCACCAATGCCCACCACGCGGGCTCGCGCGGGCCCGAGGCCCAGCAGCTTTTCTAGCGCCGCAGCGCTGGAAGCCACGCAACCGATGAAAGCGACTCGCAAGCTCATGGTGCCGCGACTGGCAGATTGTGGAAGCGCTTCACCAGCAGGCCTTCTAGGGGGTGCGTGCGCAGCACGGCCCATATGCGCCCGGCGGCACCGGGCGTTCCGTAGGGCGTCTCGCACCGCGCCGATATGGCGCGGTGCTCGGGTGAGAGGGCGCGTTGGATGGCAGCTAAGATGTCTGGCGCTTGCGCCGCGCAGTGTACGACGGACGGTGCGCGCGGGCGACCCTGCTGGCGTTCACCGATGTCGACGGTGGGCGTTCCCAGAGCGGGCGCCTCAAGCAGGCCGCTGGAGGAGTTGCCCACCACCACGTCGGCGTGCTTTAGCGCGCTCAGGTAGCGCAAGGAACCTAGCGACTCCACGAGCAGCACCTTACCCGGCCGCGCAGCAGCGAAGCGCTCGGCCACTTGGCGCATGGCGCTGCCACCGGTGTCGGCATTGACTCCTGTGATGATGAGGGTACCACCCTGCTCGTCGGCTACCTCCAGCAGGGTTTGCATGGCCGAGCCGGGGTCCTGCTCGCGCAGGGTGACCGGGTGGTAGGTTAGTAACAGCACTGGCGATGCGAGCGGCAGACCCAGCTGCAACTCAAGTGCACCCCTTTCGATAAGCGGCAGCCGCGCGATGTTGTCGAGGCCAACGGCACCCACCACCCACACCCTGCCGGGGTCTTCGCCCAGCTGAACCACGCGATGCCTGAACGCATCTGCGGCCACGAAGTGCAGGTGCGACATCTTGGTGATCGAGTGCCGGATGGCCTCGTCGATGACGCCTTCGGTAGTCTCGCCGCCGTGGATGTGCGCGATGGGTATGCGCCCGATCATGGCCGCTTGCGCCGCGCCAAGCATCTCGTAGCGGTCGCCCAGCAGCACCAGCACGTCGGGAGCCAGCCGCGCGAAGGCATCCGCGAAACCGAGGGTGGCCAGACCCAGCGACTTGGTAACGCCCTGCGGGCTGTCGTCCTGAAGCAGGATTGATAGGCGCTCAGCGATGACGAAACCGTCTGCCTCAATGCCCTTCACTGTCATCCCGTGCGCTTTTGACAGATGAGCCCCGGTCACCACCAGTTGCAACTCGAGCTGCGGGTCGTCGCGCAGTGCGCAAAGCAACCAATAGAGAAGGCCGTATTCGGCCCGTGTCGCGGTGACGACGCAGACCTTGCGGCGCTTCTTGCCTATCTGCTCGCTCACGCAGGCTCCTGCAGCAACTGCGGGCTGCTCGGCAGATTAATGATGCGCCGCGCTAGGTCGGTGGCCACCGGCAGCGGCGCTGATGCACACTCACGGTACATAGCGAGGGTGTTCAGCAGCTCCCACACCGGACGCGTCATCAACCCCGCTTCGTTGGTGGCGGCCAGCACCGCATCGCGTTCGTCGGCCACGCTGGATTCGAGAATCAAGGTCTGCAACCAATAGTTCACCTGCGTGCCCGGACGCTCGAGAAACAAACGCGCCTGCGGCAAGTCAGCAAAGGCGTTGGCGTAGCGCTGTGCAAGTAAGCGCTTGGATTGGAGAAAGCTGCACAGTTGCTCAAGCTGCGCGCAGCCAAGTGCCGCGTTTAGGTTGGGCATGCGGTAGTTGTAGGCCACTTCGTCGTGGACGAATGCCCAAGGATGGGGTTGTTTGGCTGTGGTGGTGATGTGCTTGGCCCGTCGTGCAAGTTGGCCATCGTTGGTGATAAGGGCGCCGCCACCACCCGTGGTGATGATCTTGTTGCCGTTAAAGCTGAGCAGGCCGAACACGCCAAAGGTTCCGGTGTGCCGACCCTCGATAAAACTGCCCAAAGATTCCGCAGCGTCTTCAACGACCGGTATGCCGTGCCTACCGGCTACGGCCATCAGTTCCGGCATGTCCACGGGATGGCCAAAGGTGTGCATGGGTACGATGGCAGCCACTCGGCGGCCACTGTGGCGGTTGACGCTGGCGCTGCCTCGATACTCGAGAACGCTGCCTAGGTACTCGTCCAACGCCTGAACACCTAGGCCCAAGGTGGCCGCGTCGATGTCGGCGAAGTGCGGCCATGCGCCGCAGTGACGCACTGCATTAGCCGTGGCCACGAACGAAAGTGCTGGAATAATAACCTCATCTCCATGCCCGACCCCTACGAGCTGCAGTGCCACCTGCAGGCCCGAGGTTCCGTTGCTCACCACCACGGCATGTGCGGCACCGGTGTAGGCGGCCAGGTCGCGCTCGAAGCGGTCAACGTAGCTTCCCACCGAAGATACCCAGCCGGTATCCAAGCATTCCTTAACGTAGGCCCACTCATTGCCCTGAAAAATGGGCTCGTGGAGAGCTACACGCCGGGTGCCCACTACGGTACGAACCCGCTCGGTGACTGCTTGGGCCAAAGGCGAAGGGGCGGTCATGGTCGGCATCAGATGTTGTACAGCCCGGCCTTGTAGCGGCGAAGGTTTTCGGGGTTGCCGAACCATTCGATGGTTTCTTGCAGGCCGCGACGCAGCCCTTCATTACCGGGGTAC
>Ga0075011_10001906_pt1 | contig 11310 bp, 11 predicted proteins | sample TARM_MetaG_T_14_FD_72354 | JGI IMG/M metagenome (GOLD analysis project Ga0075011, IMG submission 72354) | Freshwater microbial communities from Pennsylvania, USA, analyzing microbe dynamics in response to fracking - TARM_MetaG_T_14 | ecosystem: Environmental > Aquatic > Freshwater > River...
ATGTATTTTAGGTTATCTTTAAAACGCTATAACAAGCGTTTTTTTAATAATTCAAAAAGAAAAAGGCTGCAAAGTCTTGAATTCTATTATAAATTCAATTCTTTACAGCCCCTTAATTAATTCTTGGTTTATTCAAAGTAAATGTTTCATCGTCATCGGTTGTTACATCAAATATATACGTGTTATTGGTTCGGTTAACCCTAACCTCGACAACGCCTTCAAATTCAGTATCATCGCCGCGTTCAATTTCGTATTCAATATAAAACGCATACGTTTCTTCAGTCAATGGACGAATGATTTCAAATTCAAATTCTAGCGCTTCACTTTCAAATTCAACCGCTGCGCTGATTTCATCCTCATCAAACTCAATGCTTAAACTACTTTCATACACATCCTCATCATCTTCAACAAAGATGTATTCAAAGACTTGTTCATCATTTTTAATTTCTTGAATCAGTTCAATATACGTATCTTCTTGTGTAGGATGGGTTGCAATAAGTTCTAATTTAAAGGTATCATCATCGTCTTCATAACGACCACTTAATCGATAGTCAACACCTTCAATTACCATAATGCCTTCTAGTTCAAAAGTTTTTTCATCAATCTCAGTTTCATTATAATATAGCGTATATTCATTAAAGGTGTGATTGGCTGTATCGTAAGTAATTTTATACGCGTAATCTTCAAGATCACTTTCTTCGATACTAAACACACGCGCTTCTTCTTCTAATAAAATTGGTTCTAACATATTTAAATAATAACTCATCTGATCAAAATGATTTAAGGAAGCAGATGCGGTTGTATTCAACATTGTAAATTGATTAAAAGCAGTCCCTCCATTTGAAGCGTTTTGATGAAGCAAGGTTACAGCCTGCATTGCGGAGATTGAATAGACTTCTTCTTTACTACTTAGTTCTAAGGTTTTTTGCGGGTCTGTTGGATTTGGGAGTGGCAGTCCTGTATCACTTGGTGTGAGTAATATCGCAAAAATAATCAAAGCAGCTGCAACTACTACACTTGGGAAAGCCATGATTTTAAAGTTTTTATACCATGGAACTTTTTTATAGCCATGGTGCAATTGATAAATTGCATAAAAATCAATCTTTTCTCTTACCTCAGGTGTTGATGATTTCATCTCAGTGCGAATGGAATGTTCAATCAATGATTGTTTTCTATTTTTCATTGCTACCACTCCTTTCTGAATCTTTTATCGTTGTTAGTGCTTTTTGATAAAGATAGGTAATCGTGCCAATTGGTTTATCAAGTATTTTTGCAATGTCTTTATGTTTTAAATCACCAACAACTTTGAGTAAAACGATTTGTTTCCCTTCATCAGGTAGTAAAGATAAATAATATTCGGTAATCATCTGCTTTTCTACACTGGATTCTTGGCTGATAAATAAATCAAGGTTTTCTTGACTATCAATCGCTGTTTCTTTTTGTTTTCGTAACATATCAATCGCAATATTTTTCGCAATCGTTAAAAGCCAATTAATAAACTTATATTTAGGATTATATTGATCAATTTTCTCAATCATTTTTATATAAGTATCCTGCATTGCATCCTCTGCAAGACTTGAATCTTTTAAAATGGGTAAGACCATTGCATACACGGCATGCTTTGTCTCATGATAAATTGCGTTAAAACTTTCTTCGTTACCTTTTTGTAATTGCTTAACGTGCTTTTTATAGTCCATAAACGCCCCCCTTTGTCACGTTTATTATACCATAACCTATGCTAGAAGAGACATTTATGTTAGAAGTTCTTTCTTTCTATATAGTATACGTAAAAATGGCTGTTTTTATTGGAAAAAGAAAAAAAGATGTTCAAATTAAACATCTTTTTAAGGCCTATAATCGGCTTGTTGTTAAGGATTCATCAAAGGGATTTGACAAACAAAAGTTGTTAAACCGCTTTCTTCACTTGAAACTTGAATGTCTCCTTCAAGACTTTCTGTGATCTTTTTAACAATGGAAAGACCAATACCGCTACTTTTATCGGTACGTGCACTATTCCCTGTATAAAATAGATCAAAAATGAACGCTAAATCTTCAGAATCTATCGGTACTCCCTGATTTTTTATCGTAAAAACCAATCGTTCTTCTTCTGTTTTTAGTTCTAAATGTATGGTACTTGAGTCATCTGAAAATTTGATGGCGTTACTGATTAAGTTTTGCCACAATTGATGCAGTAATGGTTTACTAGAATGCATCGTTACTTCTTCTAACTCTAAATCAAAATTTAAATGTTTTGCTTCCCAGACAGGTTGCATTGTTTGTAATATATTCCTGATTTGTTCTGCCACATTCAATGCACTTTTTTTATTAAGAATGGTTTTATTGTCTAGTAAAGAAAGATTGATCATCGATGTAGACAGTTCAGATAACCGTTTGGCTTCAGTTTCAATAATGGATGAATACTCAAGACGTTTATCTTCATCAATGCTTGGAGATGTTAATAATTCAGCATAGCCTTTAATGGCACTAATGGGGGTTTTTAGTTCATGAGAGAAGTTTCTTACGAAGGCTTTGTTTAAGTATTCATTACTGGTTAATTCTTGTGCCATTAAATTAAAGTTATGTTCAAGGGTGGTTATTTCATCTTTACCAATGGGATTAATTTTGATATCATAATCGCCTTGAGCAACTTTTTGAGTGGCTATGCTGAGGGTGGTTATACGTTTAACGATTAAATAATTCATCGCTATAGAATAAAGGATTAAAGCTAGGGCTGTTGTAACGATTGTTCCGATGAAGAAACTTGTTTCATTGATAGTAAAGTGTTCATCGGGATTATAAAATAAAATGATAAAGAGTCTTGGTAAAATGGTTGCAGCTGTAAAGGATAATAAAAAGGCTAATAAAATCTTTAATGTGATTTTTTTCATGATAACACCGCTTTATACCCAAGACCACGGACCGTGATAATAGAAAAATCTTCTGAATGAAGTCGTTCTCTAATGCGTTTAATATGCGTATCTACTGTCCGGTCATAAGATTCTGAATCATAGCCCCATATTTCATTCATTAACTGTTCCCTTGTGAAGATTTGATTGGGCTGTGATAATAATTTAAATAATAGTAAAAACTCTTTTTTTGGCAGTTCTATTCTTTTATCATTCATCCACACAGATTGTGTAGAGTAATCAATTTTAGTATGCGGTAGGACAATTTCATTTTCATGCATGATTTTATAGCGTCTTAAATTTGCTCTTACACGCAAAATTAACTCCTTAAAATCAATTGGTTTAGTCATATAATCATCCGCGCCACCTTCAAAACTCTTCGCTTTATCGTCATACCCATCAAGGGCTGTAAGCATAATAACCGGTTTATCTTCATGGTTTGAGCGAATATAGTAAAGGAGTTGATTCCCATCAAGTTTAGGCATCATAATATCCGCAATAACACAATCAATATGTTGTGAGTTTAATAATATTTTGGCTTCTAAACCATCTTTTGCTTCGAGGACTTCAAAATTAGCATGGGTTAAATGATGGGTGAGTAATGTTCTTAGGTGATGATCATCTTCTGCGATTAAAATTTTAAACATCGACATTACCTCCTTACAATGATTATATGAAATAAGTATGAATTTAATTTGAATTAACCGAAAATGACCAAATTTTTATTTCGAATTCGAACTTATTTATAAAAAATGATGGTGATTAGAAAAAAGAACACTAACTTTGATACTTTATAATAATTATGATTAAATAAGAGTATAGTAAAAGAAAGGATTGATTACTTTGAACGAAAAATTAAATATTGGAATTATTTTAGGAAGCACAAGAGAAGGACGCGTATCACCTGATGTTGGACAATGGTTTTATGAGCTTGCACAAAAAAGAAATGATGCAAACTATGAAATTGTTGATTTAAAAGCGTACAAACTCCCATTACTAGGAGAATCTAGTGATATGGAACCTGTTGAAAAATGGAATGCAAAACTCGCTGAACTTGATGGGTTTGTCTTTATTGCCCAAGAGTACAACCATGCAATGAGTGGTGCATTAAAAAACGCCCTTGATAGTGCGAGAGACCCATGGAACAATAAAGCCGCAGGGATTGTGAGTTATGGTTCAGCTGGTGGAGCTAGAGCAGCTGAACAATTAAGAAACGTGCTCGGAGAACTACAAGTAGCCGATGTTCGTACTCAAGTCTTATTATCATTATTTACAGACTTTGAAAATTTCGCAAAATTTAACCCACAAGACATTCATCAAGAGAATGTCGACACATTACTAGATCAAGTGCTAGCTTGGTCAAAAGCTTTAAAACCTTTAAGAGACTAACAAAGCCTCTTAACTCATAACTAAAAATCTATGCAAACTAGAATCCCTGGTGAAAACCAGGGATTTTTTTTAGACCATTGCTATTAACATTGATTTTATATGTTAAAAGATTGCTTTAGGATTTCGGTTAGTGCTTAAAAAAACCTAACTTTTCAGTTAGGCTTTTTTTATATAGACACTTTATTATAAGTTTTCGCTATTTTCATCTGTATTTGTGTCTTCTTCAGTATTTGTATCTTCATCTTCTACAGCTGCATCTTCATCTTCTACAGCTGCATCTTCGTCTTCTACAGTTGTATCTTCATCTTCTACAGTTGCATCTTCATCTTCTACAGTTGCATCTTCATCTTCTACAGTTGCATCTTCATCTTCAACATCTGCATCTTCATCTTCTACATCTGCGTCTTCATCTTCATCGTCATCATCATTTGAATCTGATTCTTTAATTGTTTCACCTTCATACTCGTAAGCAATACTATACTCACCAGTTTCTTGATTATAGGTGATTACAATATCCATTTCGCCTTCATCAACGACTGATCCGTTCACGACTTTTTTAAACCCAACTTCAATGACACGTTGACCATTTTCGTTTTCAAGTTCAAATTCGAATTCCATTTCAGTGTCGCCTGCTAAGAATTTAAGTGATAATTCTTTTTCTCCTGTTTCATCTTCAAATTCAAACTCAGTACGTTTAACCATTTGATTGTTTACAAAATGTTCATAAACAAATTCAGTTTCTGATGCATCAGTTTCAGTTTCTTGTGTATATTCAACTGTAACATAGTTTTCATCATCTAAAGATGCAACTAAGTTAAGAACTTGTTCTGATTCATCTTCTTCTGATTCCATTTTACGTTCACCCTCAAGTGTATACGTTGTTTCTCCAATAATCATGATTCCACTTAAGATACTCTCAATTTCATTTTCCTCTTCTTCATCATCTGTATCTTCATCTTCTACATCTTGATCTTTATCATCATCGTCGTCATCATCTTCACTTGAATCAGAAATTATTTCTTCATTATAGTAAAATGAATACGTTTCGACTTCTTGATTTAGATTAAGCATTTGAATTTCAAGTAGAACTTCATAATCTTCTAAATCACTTTCTTTTTCTTCTACACTAAAGCTTGGTGTTCCACCAATAAATGTATTGATAAGTGGTAGATACGGTTCTAATTCTTCGATGTCATTTAATAAGTCTAAGGTAGGTTCTTCACTATTTAATAATGTAATACCGTTTGATGTTTTTGCCACAGGTGTTTGAGTGTCGCTTAATGCAACAACTGAACTAATGGCTGAAAACCCTAAAACTTCTTCTTGTGTTGATAGTGGTTTATCATTATCTAAATAATCATCAATTGCCTGACAACCAAATAATGCAAACCCTGTAATAAATACTGTTGTTAATAATAATAATTTTTTCATTTTTAATTCCTCCTAGTGTTTTGTTACTAAGTATACGTGTGAGTGTGTGGTTTTGTTGGAAAAAAATTAAAAAACTCTAAAAAATTAGAGTTTTAATAGTTTTGTTTTCGGATTGACCCGTCAACTTTATGAATGACAATGCTCGTTTTTTGGCTTCTAGCCAAATCTTCTGCATAATCGATGGCTTGTTTTTGCGTTTTAAAATATTTAATCGTTTTATCAGAATCTTCTTTTCTTACACGCCATGATTTAAAGTGTTCACTTTTTGTATCTTTGTTTTGTGAGACATGATAACGTTTAGGTTTTTCTTTAGAAAGACGTTCTTCGTCTTTTTTTAATGCTTCTTCGCGTTTGATTTCTTCTGTTTCTTTGAATGCTTCTTTTTTCTTTTTACGCCAAAAGAACAGACCCATAGTATCACCCTTTCACTTTATAGTGTTATTTTATCATAGTTTATGCAAATGAGCACTGTGTTTAGATAAATAATTATTGATAAACTTTAACATCTTTGACAATAAACTGTTGGGGAAAACATGTATCATCTACATTCCCACCAAGCATACCGCCAATGGCTAAATTAATAATAAGGTAATACTCATGATCAAATGGCCACCCTTTATGCGAGGCATCTTTACCGTTTTCACCTTTTTCATAATAAGCATATTGCTTATCATCAATAAGGTAGGTTAAGCTTGACTCATCCCAAACAAGACTGAATGTATGGAAATCATCACTTAAATGGTCAATATGGACCTTTTCAAAGTATTGTTCTTTTTTGGTATGGTTATAGGCTTCTGTATGAATACATAAATAGATATCGTCGAGTTCGTTACCAACATGTTCTAAAATATCAATTTCACCACTTTTTGGCCAGTGTCCATATCGTGAGTCATTACTCATCATCCATACCGCTGGCCATGTCCCTTTTCCTTTTGGGACCTTAGCCACAATATCGATTCTTCCGTATTTAAAGGCAAATTTCCCTTTGGTATTAATACGGGCACTTTCATAAATGCCGTTTTTTAATGTTGCATTGATGACTAATCCTTGATCAAAGGTTAAGTTCTTTTGATCACTTACATAATGTTGTAATTCTTTATTGGCCCACTTTTCTCCAACTTCAATGTTCCAATCCGTCTTTGGCAAATGGTCCATATTTTGAAAATCGAAATGTTTTATAAGTTTCATAGTGACTCCTTTGTCAGTGTTTTTACAGTATCGCCTTCTACAAGCATGGTATCGACAAAAAGGTTTTCCTCTTTCTTAGCTTTTTTAGTAGGATGAATCATCCCAAGCATTTTATCGGCTGCAAGTTGTCCCATTGCATACGCATCCTGTTTGATGGTTGTAAGTCTTGGTGTAATCAGTTGTCCAAGGTCAATCCCATCAAAGCCAACAATTGAAAAATCATCAGGCACTTTTTTTCCTGCATCTAAAATGGCATTGATTGCACCAATCGCTAACATATCGGATGCACAAAACACCGCAGTTGGTGGATTGTTTAAAGCCATGAGTTCTTGCATGGCTTGATAGCCTTCTTCTTTACTGAAAAATTCTCCATCTTTTAAATAGTCTTCGTTAAGGGTTAAACCATGTTCTTGAATGTTTTGTTCAAAAAACTCTTTACGTTGACCCCCGATAAATGAATTTTTATCCCCATAGATGTGCGCAATCTTTGTATGGTTATGGTTTATAAGGTGTTGAACAGCTTGATAAACCCCTTCTTTATTATCACTGGTAACATTGGTGGTGTTTTTAGCCGCAAAGTCTATCATGACGACTGGAATATCTGATTGATAAAGTTCTGTCAGTTCTGCGCTATTAAAATCAGCACATAATACTAAAATAGACTCCACTTGTTTACGCTTAGAATGTTGTAAATATGACCCGCCATTTGGCATATTTCTAGCTAAAAACAAAATATCATAGCCTTTCGCCTCAACCGCACGCTTAAAGCTTTCTAATATCCTTGAAAATAACGGGTGTTGAAGTCCTTGATTGGTCACTTCTTCAAAGACAATCCCGATTGTATAGGATTTATGCGTTTTTAATGATCTTGCTTGTGAATTAGGGACATAACCCATTTCCTTACAAAGTTTTAAAATATGATCTTTTGTCGGTTGTGAAATATCCGAATAATTATTCAACGCTTTAGAAACGGTTGTGATGCTAAAGCCTGACACTTTCGATATATCCTTGATTGTAACCATTATTCCACCTTCTCAAATGTAAAGTAGTTCAGATTAAACCCGCCTTGTTTCGCACGTAATCTAAAGGTGTAAATCCCTGCGTCTAAAGACACTGTTTCACTCGTTATTGTTGTCCATTCTTGCCAAGCACCTGTTGCCTCAAAGACTGTGGATGTTAATGGAAAACGTGAGCGTAATAATAACTCAATTTCTCCCCCACTGCTTTCACTTGCAACGCGGTAATTTACAACATAATCGCCTGCTTCTTTCACTTCTAATAAATATTCTAATGTATCCCCATCATCAATCCACCCAACATTATATTCACCCGTTGAATCTTCAGTGCGTTCTAAGGAAACATCCGGGTCATTATCATAGCGTTCTGCTTGAATGATTTCGGTAATTTCTCTGACCGATTCTGTTGTAATAGTTAATGATTCTTTTTCAGAGGTTTGACCTTTAAAATCAACCGCTTCAACACTGACTGTGTAACGTGTTTTTGGGTCTAAGTCTTCAATATTAAAGGCATTGAGTGTCGTTGTCCCTACTAAGTCTTCACCAACATAGATATGGTATTCATGGACTAACACATCATCGCTTGCTTTATCCCACGCAACACGCGCTGTGTTGTGTGTGGTATGATGAAGTCTTAAATCACTCACTTCAGTTGGTGCTACTTCATCCATACCACTATAATCTTTTTGATAAACACGGACATAGTCGACTTCAAATAAGGCTTCTTCTAAGTTAGGATCCACCCCTTGCGCTCCACCCCAGTTTCCACCAATCGCAAGATTTAAAATCATGTGGAATGGTTGGTCAAATGGCCATGCATCACTGTTGCTGATATCCATGTTCGATTCAGGATTGTACCCAAACTGTGCATATTGAACCCCGTCAATCATCATAACGATGCGGCCTGGTTCCCAGATCATTTCATATTCATGAAATTCATCTTCTGCCGTTGGGACGTTTTTACTATACCCAATTTGGGTATTGAGGCCGTGATTGTATGCACCCGTATGAATCGTACCATGTACGACACCTGGGTCATAGCCTACATACTCCATTATATCAATTTCACCACTAAAAGGCCAGTCTCCATAACGCCATTCTGTAGGTAGCATCCATACTGCAGGCCAAGTTCCACGCCCTGATGGCATACGTGCAGAAATCACAAAGCGACCGTATTCAAAGTCGCCTTTATATTTACTGACGAGTCTGGCTGAGGTATAAGTTGAGCCCATATAATTTTCTTTAATCGCTTTAATATTTAAAATACCATCTTCTACAAACGCATTATCGAGGCGTTCAGAAGTATAATATTGTAATTCGTTATTACCCCAACCATGACCGCCAACATCATAACTCCAGTGCGCGCTACTCGGCAAACCGTCTTGGTCAAATTCATCACACCATACAGGTTGCCAGGTGTCGATGTTGTCAAGGTGTTCACACTCTTCTGTGACTAAACTGCGATTGTCATAACCTGTTGGATCTGATGGATCATTTGCATCACCATTACACGCACTTAAGATGAAAAGTGCGGATAAGAAAAGGGTGACTATCATCAATGTTTTGTTCATTGTTATTCCCCCGTTATACCGGTACGATCAATACTTTCAACGAAATAACGTTGTGTGAAGAAGTAAAGAACAAGTAAAGGTAAGATTGATAGTATATTCCCAGCCAGTTTCACCGCTTGCATCAGTTCTCTTGCGCGTGAGCCTTCTGGGTAAATACTTGTATAGTTATTAATATATTGCTCAATTCTTAAAGGCAAGGTTAACATATCCGACCCTCTTAAGAATAATCCCGCTAAGTACGTCTCATTATAATACCATACAAAGCTGAATAAAAATACGATAATAATGGATGGAATCGCTAGTGGTAACGCAATTTTAGTAAAGACTTTTAATGGCCCAGCCCCATCAAGTTGAGCACTTTCTTCTAAACTTTTAGGAATCATTTTGAAGAATGAGTAAAAGATTAAGATATAAATTGCGCCATTTAATCCTTGTCCTAAAATCGCAGGATAAACAAAGGCACGAATCGACCCAAGTAATCCATAATTAGAAAACATTCTAAAGGTTGGCAACATTGTAATTTGTGGTGGAATGATGAATGACATAATCATTAACACCATTAAGGTCTTTTTAAACGGTAATCTAAAACGGGCAAAGCCGTATCCAATAATTGCACTAGAAACCGTTGCGCTTAATGCAGGAACCCCTGCAAGCGTAATGGCATCAAGTAATGCTTTAGGATAATTGATTTCTGTCCATACTAAACGGTAATTTTCCCAGTTTAGTGTTGATGGAATCCACCTTACAGCGACATTGATAATATCACTCATCGTCATAAAGCTATTGGTCACCATATAAAGCATTGGATATAAATAGACATAGCCTAAACTAATTAATAACGCATAAATCATTAATTTAAACAGCAACCCATCCACAAACTGCATCCCGACAAACGTTCTTTTAATCTTTGTCCCTAGTTGATCAAAGTCTTTATCTTTAATAAGACTCACGATATCTTTCATGTAAATATAGGGTTTTTTTAATGATTTTATCATGATTTAAACCCCTTTCTAATATTGACAACGCCAATAAAGAATAAAATAATTAAACTCATAACAATAAAGTACACCCAAGATAAGGTCGCACTATACCCATAACCTGTTGTCAGTGCTGGGGTTGATTCACCGAGCATAATATTTTGAATATAAATAATGACTTCATTTAAACTAAAGACACTCATCGATACCACTGTATAAACAATCGCAATCGAGATTAAAGGCATAATCGATGGTAAAGTAATTTTCCAAAATGATTCCCATGGGCCTGCCCCATCAATCATACTCGCCTCATAAATTGCTTTATCAATTTTTTGAAGGCCCGCTAACAAGATTAAAATCTGAATCCCAGCAAACCATAACACCAATAAAATTTGATCGAATAATCCTTGAATTGGATTGGCTAAAAAGTCACTCACGTTTTCAATAATTGTATCAATAAATTGATAGTTACTAATTGATGGCAGTGTTGTTGCCCCTTGGTTAATTAACTCCCCAATGACAGGGCCTGAGGTGATAATAACCGGTAAGAAAAACACAGTACGCCAAGCGCCTTTTCCTTTAATATCTTGATTAATAAGCATCGCAATCACAAGCGCAAAAACAATCGTTATTGGTACATTGATAAGCATCTCTACGACATATTCTATTAAAATACTAACAAAATAGGGATCACTTAAGAATACTGCACGATAATTATTAATCCCTTCAAACATCATATTTAAACTTTGTCCATCCATACGAACTTTAAAGAAACTTAAATATAAGCTATAAAAGACCGGATATAAGGTAAAAATTAAATACCCAACAATCC
>Ga0075011_10001907_pt1 | contig 11307 bp, 8 predicted proteins | sample TARM_MetaG_T_14_FD_72354 | JGI IMG/M metagenome (GOLD analysis project Ga0075011, IMG submission 72354) | Freshwater microbial communities from Pennsylvania, USA, analyzing microbe dynamics in response to fracking - TARM_MetaG_T_14 | ecosystem: Environmental > Aquatic > Freshwater > River...
ACTTCAATTATAGTCGGTGGGGCTCATTTTGTCTTTATAAAAGTAACATCCCACGACCTTTTTCTTTAAAAAACGGTCGTGGGATGTATTTATTTATGGGGAGTTTTTTCCCAGCCCCTTCTATTTTTATTTTATTATTTTTCTACCTTCAGGTTAATCAGTTGCCCACCATCCATAGACAATTTAACTAAATTATTCTCAATCTCAACCTCTTTAATTTTCTGTTCTAAAGTATCCACTATCGTACACTGAGTGTAATCATTATCATTAAACTTAAGCTCATAATCAGATGGATCTCTAGATAGGTTTCTTAAGGTTAGTATGATCCCACCCTCTTGACCTGGTTTAACGTATACCGGAACAATGTTCTCCGTTGTCTCAGTAAAGAATGTACCTTCTGTGCCTTCATCACAGTCTATTACTGCATTTAATCCAGTCGTGTTAGAAGCATATTGTCCTAATGCATATGCTTCAGTTGGTTTGAATTCTTTAAATACGTCCAGTACATAAGTGAATTGGATATTACCGGATTGACTAGCCCAAAAATTTGTATCCCAATAATTATTCATTGCCCATAATAACAGTTTAGGGTTTTCATTCCTCTTAATAGATTCACTTTCTTTACCGAAGTTAAAATCACCAATTTGAACCAATGGCGCATCGGGGCATGCTACTGTTACACCATTCGAATTATCATAAATTGAAACGGTTTGATCAACAGTAACCCAATCTTTACTTACATTGCCTAGTTGCTCTTTATCTAACTCGACAAACATTCCTGCCGTGTCATAATGACTTTGCCAATCTTTTTCTAAGTTTAATGGTAAGGCGAAATATACTGACTCTGGTGTACGCACATCTTCTTTATTAAGTTGAATATTAAATTCTATTTTTGAATCATGACTATAAAATGTGAGACGTTGTTCTAACGTCTTGACCCCATCAGCTTTTGATTTAATAATATAAGTTAACTGATCTTTATTTCTTTGGATTTCCCAGTCGATGATCTCTTCCACCGTCCTTCTAATCGGACTCCATGAATGATTCCACACACTAATACTCTTATTGCCTAAATCAATATCCCTAGGAAAAAATGTAGACCGGTTGTTTTCATTCTCTGACTTATTAATCGTTTCATAGACGTAATCAAATAGTGTCCACTCACTTGATTGATCGATAATGTCCCAATCATTTTCTTTACTATATAAACCTTTTAATCTTCCCGTTTTATGATTGAACCTTAAAGTATAAAAAGGTGTCTCCACTTTATCATCTAAAACTTCAAACTTATCTTCAGTTAAACAATAATTTTCTAATTTATCCAAAGGAATCTTTTTCCATGAGAAACCGTCCATTTCAATCGAACCGTAGTAGGTGTAATCAGCTTTATTATCATCCATAAAGTAAGGTAAAAATGTTTTTAATCTTCGAGCAGAAAGGTGCCTTCCTTTATAAAGAAATTCATCAGGTAAATAGACAGGCACATGCTGTTTATTTGGTGATACATTAACCAGCAGAACACCTTCTGGTTCGGTTGATTGAATAGGATTTCCTGATAATTTTTCCATTTGTTTACCTAATACATAGGCAGACAAATCGGACGCTTTATAAACCACATCTTTCTTATGGCTGATTTGTGACATGACCTCTAATTGATCAGGATGAGTAATGTTTTGAGCAGCACCCCATGTATGTTCCTCGTAAAGGAGAGATTGCTTCACTGTCTCTTTTTTAACAGAATGATACTGAGCATTTGGTGCTCCTTGAACCGACTCTAAAAAGTCTGTTATCTTCAAATTTTGCTTCGTTTTCCTACTGAGTCTAGTTTCTCTTGCAGAACTTCCAGAACCAAAGTTCCAGTAATCGGTCCAATCACCTGCATACTCTTTAATATCACTAGAGTTCTTAACTCTCTCATATAGCATTTCAGGAGTAACAAATTTAATCTTAATATCATTATTCTCCTCATTAAATTTCTTAATTAAATCAGGTAGATCAGGGTCTGGTGGGTTATTATCAAATAAAGGTGGATTAGTCGCAGTTAAGAATATAAAATCCTTGTCATAGCCCTTCTCGTCTAAATAAGAAAGGTATTCATCTACTCCTTCCCTAACTAACTTACTGTCGTTTTCATACGTTTTGAAAAATTGACTAAATAAGGAATAATGTTCACCTAAGAAAGTCAACAAATGTCTTGAATCTGGAGTCTTCCAATTAAATAGATGTGGTCTTTCGAATGGAATACCACCGAAATGAATATTGATTCCTGTAATATAAAAATCTATCCCAGCATCAAGCAAAATTTGACTCGTCGGCCACGGTTGTCCATTCACGTCATGGTTGATAGCTGTATTTAAAGGAATATCAAATTGCTTTCTTAATTGTTTAATAGGATATAGTAGTTTAGCTATCTCCTCTGAGTTCGCTAATGGTGTAGAGTGCATCAACATTGCAGAGATACTAATCTGCCCATTATTTAAGTACCGTTTAAACAATTTCACTCTTTCCTCAGTTGCAGTTTCCAACCATTTTAAGACAGGTAAAGTTGCTTCGCACGTCCACCTGAATTTCGCTTCTTCTGGATAGTCTTCTGTTTTTATACATAGGTCAATCGCCTCATCAATATAATCACTTTGCAGTTCTAACAAAAGTGGTTGAGGATGAGTATAACCTATATCTAAGTGACTATGGTGCATAAACAGAATCTCTTTAACTTTAGACAACTAATTTGCTCCTAACATATTTTTTAGTTTTCAATAAATGACTCTTTCTGTAGTAAAAACAAACCAAGTAATGTGCTAGTAGAAGTGTTTTCACTTATTCTTATATGAATATGCTTCAAAAGATTTTCTTGAAGTCCTCTTTCAAAATAAGGGTGACTATTACTTATTTGTCCTCCAAACACAATTTCTTTTGGATTGAAACTATCTATATAGGGAGAAATTGCTTCGCTAATATCGTTTCCAAATTCTTGAAAAGCTTTTAGTGCACCTTCGTCACCCATATTAGCTCTTTTTGCTAACTTATAACCGCTTAATTCAGTTTGTAGATATTTTTTTGATATGTTTTTCAAGCCTCTTGAAGAAATATAATTATCTATGATAGATGATCTGAATGGTTCACTGTATAGCATGCCATTTTCTGGTATGCCAAACTTCCCTTTAATGATTTCTTTATCTCTTATGAAAGTTGATCCTAAACCTGTTCCAATTGTAAAATAAGCGCCGCTCTCAACTTTCGATAGATAGTTTTCTCCTATGGCAAATGCTGTCGCATCATTAGTAAAATAGAGTTTAGCTGTTTCAAATTCATGACCAATAGCTTGAACTCTTTCTTTTAATTCCTGTTTAACATTCAAATTATAAAGCGAATCAAATTTCCCTAAATCTTTAATATAAGAAATACCTTTTTTATAATCGAATGGTCCAGGGAATGCTACACCTAAAAATACGACTTTAAAGTCCTTATTGTTCTGGGACTGTACTAAATCCTTCATTATCTGAATAATATTGTCGAATATAACTGTGGCAGATTGGTTAGAAAGAGCACTGAACTGTTTAATTTGTTTAATCAGCGGATTATTATTTTCATCGAAAACCATACCCTTTATATACGTTCCGCCTATATCCAAACATATTGAAATATCCTTCATTTCATCACCTATCTAACTATCTAATATATGCTTTCATCACTATAGCTTTCCCACTTTTTGAAACTAATTTATAATTTTTCAACCTTTCTGGAATGATAAAAGTTTCACCGAAATATATATCATAAGGTTCAAAACTATCTGTTGGAGAAACAACTTCAATATGATCTCCTTCAACTAGATTCAACATATTGGTACTCAATTCTGTTGATTGTGTGATCTCTTTAGTGAATGTTAAACGTCTTGTTTCAATTGGTTCTAACTCATGCAACCCTGTGTGTTCTTCTAAGCTATTTTCGTCTTCTCTAATCACTTTAGCACGGTTAAAGAGGTGTTCTTTTACAAAATTTGTATCAAAGTCAGTATTAATAACATGTTTCCCATGGTGCAATGAAATCGGTCTAGGTTTTCCGTCTAAGTCAAGTCGACCCCAGTCCCATAATTTAAATGTAAATCGGTTTGGAGTTGAGCTAATTTCTAATACGACCGAGTTTTTCCCACTAGAGTGAATCGTTCCACCAGGAATCAAATAATGGTCATGCTTCTTAATTGGCATAATATTAATATATTTATGTTCATCAAAGATTCCAGTTATTTTCGCTTCTTCTAAGGCTTCAACGAGTTCTTTTTTTCTCACACCTTCTTTAACACCTAAATAAACAACAGCATCTTCTTCACAATCTACAATATAATATGACTCATCTTGAGTGTAATTTGCTCTAAAGTTTCTATACGCATAGTCGTGTGTGGGATGGACTTGTAAGCTTAAGTTTTGTCCTTCTATCGTGTCTAAGAAATCAAATCGAATCGGATAGTCTCTCCCGTATCGTCCAAATACTTTAACGCCCAGTAATTCTTTAGGATATAAAGAAACGATATTATATGCTGGCATCTCAATTTCTTCTTCTCCGTAGGCCATTAAAACACTGTTTTCTTCCGGCACACCGTCAAAACACCATGCTAAATTGACTTTATCTTTATCTACATTGAATTTCTCCTGCATCCACTTACCGCCCCAGACTCCAGAATCAAAGTATGGAAGGAGACGGAAGGGTTGCTTTGTAAATTCTTCAAGAGCAGTTCTCATGTTGTCTCCAGACACCAATTTCGGATTATCTTTATCATTAGCATCTACGAAGTAATCACAAATAGGAAGAACGTCATCTTTAATTCGTTTAGCTGCTTCCCAATCAAAGTAATACCCCCTTTGTAATTTTTCACTGAACTCCTGTTCATTGTATCCTTTCCAATTGAGCATCCCTTCTCTATATCTAAGCTGAACTTCCCACCGTGCAATGTCTAAGTAGACGATAAAATCAGATTGTATAATTCTTGAAGCACCCACTCCTATGAGAATGACAGTTTCTGCATTTTCCATTTGACTATATAACTCTTTAACTTTAAGGGGATCTAGAAAATCAGTGAACTCTTTATTGGAAAAGCGACCATATACTTCATCAGATGTTAGGTCATCTTGAATACCTGCCGTCACTCTATCAGGAGAAAAGTATAAGTTATCAGTGTTTATGACTAAGCTGTTTCTAAAATTATTTTTAAACCATTCTATCCATTCACTCGTATCAACTCCTGGGAAAACTTCTAAAGCGACCAGTTTACTACTATTATTAATAATCTCGTCTTTTAGATGAATTCCTATACTTTCTATACTTTTTTTTACCTCTATTGCATTTTTTAGCTGTAAAGTTGGCCTTAAACGATACATTCCTCAAGCCTCCATAATTTTATTAATATATAAACTTCAACGTAACAAAGCGTGGACGATAAATCATTCCGTCTTTTTGATGTACATCCCATTGAGCTGTATTTACGTTATAACTAACGAGTAGTTCATTTTCTTTAGAAAGGTGTGGATGGGCTTTGGCGTTATAAGAATAAATGCCTTCCCCTCTTTCTGGCTCATCACAATAATGGAGTCTCACAGGTTCTTCAAAAGGTCCTACTGGAGAGTCACCTACAAATAGTGACAAACGATTACTCCCGCTCCATTCTAAGAATACCATTACATACTTTCCTTTAAGTGGGCCAGAAGACATGTAAGAAACACTTAATTCACTAGAGGTCTCATTAGCAATCGATTTGACAGACTCTTTTCTGTCAATCCATTTTATTCCATCCCAAAATAGCCATTTATCAAAGTTTGTAAAGTCATCCTCGTTTACTTTAGCTACAACTAACTCTGTGTGGTCTCCATTTTGCAAGCCATATATATAGACTGTTTCTTTATCTTCATCTGTCCGCATAAAGGCAGCTCCAAAGTAAGTTGTCTTGTCATTATCTGACATAAAATAAAGAGGAGTATCGACTTGTTGCTCACTTTCTTTGTCAAGTTTACCGTCTTTTATCGCTGTTGAAACGCATGTTATGCCATGTACATCAAACTCGAACCCTTCAGGTCCATCTGGATTAGGGCCAACTATCATCGGCATACAGTAAAATCGACTATTAATAACTACTCCATCTTGAAGCCAATAATAAGAGTCTCTTATACTATTTCCTTTATTAGTCGTTGGCAAGAAAAAGCTTTGAGGCGTCCCATCTTTCTCTTTTCTCCAATGAAACTCTATTTTGTCTTCTTCCGGTTCCACACCCCTTATAGTGCCAATGGTATTATTGACCATCGTACTTCCTATTCGATTATGAGATTTAGAATCCACTTCCCCAATAAAGGTATCTCCAAATACAAAGACACTGCCTCTATCTTTACTATTTAACGCTTTGTCCACTCCATCCAAAGGAACAGAATACAAACCGTCTGCACCAGTCCAACCTTTTTTTCTATTAAACAAATCTGTCCATTCTTCATTTGGAACAGCAGCAATACCTGAATCAACTATTATCTCAAGGTTTTCAACTGAAACATTATCAGTAGCTACAATCTTCAAATAACGAATCTGCTCTTTATTAAAAGGAACGACTACACGATTTTCTTGACTTTGAATTAACTCTGGATTGACAACTGTGTAATCATTTTTAATAAGACAATAAGAGACAGATAATATTTCATCTAGTTGTATGTCCATCACAGCTATATCTAAAGGGTAAGATCCTTTTAAATCAATAGTTGTTTCATTGTTAGAATAACTCACACCCACATTATTTAAAGGAAGACTATCTCCTTTTTTAATTTGCATTGTTTTAATCTCCTTACTACGTTTTTATGCTATATCCAATCAAACTAGATATTCCAGAAAAAATATTTTGGGAAGTATTATCCTTAAGAATGATTTCAATACCTTGATTTTTTATTCTTTGTTTAAAGCTATCATTGAATAAGGTATAACTTAAAGAGATATTCCCACCTAAAACTATTTCATGAGGTGAAAATAGATTGATATATTTATCAAGAGCAAGCCCTAGGTCTTCACCAAAAAGTTTAAAACATTCTTGGGCTTTCTCGTCACCCTTCAGTGCCATCTCAGATAGTAACTTCGGTTCCATACCCTCATTATACAGTCCAAGTGAATCTGCTATTTTCAAGATTCCTCTTTTAGAAATATAGTCATCTATTTTCCCATCTTTAAATAAGTCATTATATATCCAACCATTTTCTGGTAATCCGTATTTATTAGAAATGACTTCTCCATTTTCTATAAATGTTGATCCTAGACCAGATCCTATTGTTAAATACACTATTCTCTTTTCTTTTTTCTCTCCAACTCTTAGACTGTTTTCGCCTAAAGCAAATAACTTTGCATCATTTTCAAAAACAATTGAGAAGTTGTCACTAAGTTTAGCTTTTATATGCGGCAACTTTTTAAGGCTTTGAGTAATAAAAGTTTTAATATTCATTCCGTATAAGGCATCAAATTTATCTACATTACTGATATAACTAATTCCATTCGCGTAATCAAACGGACCAGGAAATGCTATACCAATTTTGTTTATTTCAAAATGTGGATGGAGAATAGAATTGATATTAAATTTGATAATCTCTTCAATGTTTGCTTTTATTATTTCTTTAGAATGAGAAGATTTCGAATTAAATATTGAATAGGTTTCGGGTATGATTTTTCCTTCATAATCTAATAATGTACTTCTTATAAACGTACCTCCTACATCTAAAGCTACACTAAATTGTTCGGTCATATATTCCCCACCTTTGCCTCATTATTTAATTCTTACTATTATCTTCGTAATAAACAAAGCTTGAGCTGAACTTGAAGATCACCAAAGTCAATGCCAATGTTATAATTAATAAAATCCAACCCATAGCAGACGCTGATCCCATTTGTAAGTCTCGGAATGCTTTATTATAAAGATAAAAAGCATAGAATAAAGTTGAATTATTTGGTCCCCCATCAGTCATAATATAGGCTTGCATGAAGACTTGAAAACCCGAAATTACTCCCATTATGACGTTAAAAAAGATAGTCGGTGAGAGCATAGGCAATGTAATATTTAGGAACTTTCTAACCGGTCCTGCACCATCAATAGTCGCTGACTCGTATAATGAATTTGGTATACCCTGTAAACCAGCTAGGTAAATAATCATTGTTCCACCTACAGCCCATGCATTCATTAATATGATAGAAGGTTTTGACCATACGGTACTCGTCAACCACCCTGGACCTTGAATACCTATATAGTTTAAAGCATTATTAATTAAACCAAAGTTAGGATCAAGCACCCATTGCCAAAGCAATGCTACTGCTACACCTGAAACGACTGTCGGTAAATAAAAAGTGGTCCTAAAAAATTTTAATCCTTTAATTTTATCATTGTTTAATAACAAGGCTAAAAATATCCCAACTACTGTATTAATCGGCACACTTAAAGCGACATAATAAATCGTGTTCCACAAACTTCTAAAAAACAAACGATCATTGAAGAGATTACGGTAATTTCTTAAGCCTACCCAATTAAATTCGTTGTACATATTGTAATCTGTAAAGCTAATGTATAATGAAAAAATGATAGGTATGGCAAGCAAGAATACTAAACCAATTAAAGCTGGTAAAAAAAATAGGTACCCTGTTATACTCTCTTTTCTTTTCATTGTCATATTTTTAAACACTTCTTAATTACCCCCTTTAAAGAAAAACCCAATGCCTATTTAAATTCAATAGGCATTGAATTTTAATTATATTGTTAATTTACAGCATCTTCAGCAATTTCTTGCGCTTCTTGCAATGCATCTTCTGGAGAAACATTTGACTGTAAAACAGCTTCTTCAGCACTATTTAACGTACTATTCCAAGTAGGCAACTCATTTATAAATTCAATGAAACGTGCATGTTCCATTTCTTCAACGATGCTAACCCAATTTTCGTTTTGCATCAATTCTTCGGATTCTGCTGCGTTGATATTGGAAACCAAGTTTCCTAACTCATTGTGAATACGTAATTGCACATCTTCGCTCGTTAAGAATTTCATGAATTCCCATGCTGCTCTTGCACTTGCATCGTCATCATTGTCAATAATTTCATAATTGAATCCAGCTGAATACGTAACTGGTTCGACATTATAAGGAATTGTTGCAATACCGTAATCCATATCAGGATTGTATCTTTCAATATCTTGTAGCAGGTTGTTAGTCTCAACTACCATAGATACTGTTTCAGCAATAAACGGATTATAGTCTAATGCACTAGCTTGAGATCTGAAAGCAGACATAGCATTTTCACCATAAATATTATTAATTCTTTCCATGAATTCTAAAGCTTCAACATTCTCTGGTTCTGTGAACGTTGGTTTACCCTCTTCATCCCACCAGTCTCCGCCATTTGTCCAACCAAGAGTATGAAGGGACATGTTACTAATTCCAATTTCAGCAGAAAAGCCCATTTGTTCTACTAGGCCATTGTCATCTATTATAGTTAGAGCCTCTGTATATTCTTCCCATTCTTCCCAGTTTGTAGGAGGAGAATCTGGATCTAATCCTGCTTCTTCAAAGTGGGCTCTGTTATAATATAAGACACGCACGTCTGTATCACTGGCTAAGCCATAATAACTTCCTTCATATTCCATCATTTCCATTAGGATAGGGTAGAAATCATCTGTATTGAAGTCATCTTCGTTGATAAAATCATCAATATTTACAATGACATTATTTTGTGCTCTAACTGTTAATGTAGTCGTATCATTCATTGCTAAGTCAGGACCTACTCCTCCTGCTACAGCAGTATTTAATCTTGTAAAGTAATCCCAGAAGTTTGTTCCCAAGTGATCAACTGTAATATGCTGATTATCAGCTTCGAACTCTTCAATCAGTTCTGGTATTAATTCAGCCATTGGCCCATCTGAGTAAATGTGCCAGAAGTCAATAGTTATGTCTTCCTCACTGGTTGTATCACCATTTTCTCCTGCGTCTACGTTATCATCTGTGTCATTGGCGTCAACATCTTCAGTTGATGTGTCATTAGTTGCTCCATTTCCCTCAGCATCTCCATTACCACAAGCGCCTAATATCATTGTAGATAATAGTAACCCTAATACCAATTTGTTATTTTTGTACTTAAACATGAAATTCCCTCCATTTATATAGTTTTTTTTATTACCCTTTAATACCTGTTACTGAAGCGCCTTTAATAAAATACTTCTGGAAGTAGAAGAATAAAATGATTGATGGAGATGCAACAATTAGTGAAGCAGCCATCATAACATTCCATCTTGTTCCATACTGTTGTTGAAACCCTCTTAAACCTAATTGCAAGGTAAACATCTCTGATTGCTGCAAGTATACAAGCGGTCCTAAAAAGTCATTCCAAGTAAACATAAATAAGAAAATTGCACACGTTGCTAAGACTGGCTTAGACAATGGTAGATAGATTCTACTCCAAATGTATAATTCAGAAGCTCCATCAATTCGAGCAGCTTCATTTAGTTCCTTAGGAATAGATAAGTAAAATTGTCTAACTAAGAAAACGTAGAAAGCACTTCCTAAAATATTAGGTAATATTAATGGAAGGTACGTATTTATCCAGCCTAGTTCGGCGTAAAAGATAAATAAAGGAATCATTGTTACCTGCGGTGGAAGCATCATTGTAGTAATGAGTAACATAAACCATAGCTTTTTTCCTGGCCAATTTAATTTGGCAAAAGCATAGGCAACTAACGAAGCTGACAGAACACCTCCTACGACTGAAATGCCTGATATTATAAGACTATTAATTGTATATCTTAAAAATGGAAATGAATTAATAGCATCAATATAATTTCCCCATACGATTGTTTCTGGAATCCACTCAGGTGGAATGCTGAAGATTTTTCCTGGTGCTTTTAATGACGTTGAAATCATCCAAAATATCGGCATGATGAAAACTATACTAAATAGAAAGAGGAAAAAATAGTTCAGAAAATTTAATGCCATCTTTCTTCTTCTCAAATCGGATACACATCCTCTCTTCAAAATGTTTACGTTTTCATATTATGCCATATCAACACTTATGTCTTTTTACTAAAGAGACATGAGTTTGTAAAATTCAGCCATTAATTGTCCTGAATAATTCATAGCTATCTGTGGATTACTATTTCACTGACTATTTTCGTTCATTTGAGTATTTTTGTTGTCTTGACTAGCTCGAATAAAGTCGGTTCAGGCAGATTTTGATAGGTCCGCCCAAAAAAAGGGTATACCACCCCCTTGGTTTTACACTACTTAAAAAAAGGCGTCTGACTCATTCAAAAAGCTAATGCAA
>Ga0075011_10001908_pt1 | contig 11306 bp, 8 predicted proteins | sample TARM_MetaG_T_14_FD_72354 | JGI IMG/M metagenome (GOLD analysis project Ga0075011, IMG submission 72354) | Freshwater microbial communities from Pennsylvania, USA, analyzing microbe dynamics in response to fracking - TARM_MetaG_T_14 | ecosystem: Environmental > Aquatic > Freshwater > River...
CCAAGGCCGATAAACGTCTCGGCGTGATAAAGTCGTGCCAACGCATCGGGTGCCAATTCATCGACGGTGAGCTCGGCTGACTGTCCGTGGGCCAGTCGGCCAAACGAGGTGTCATCGACGCTAAGCGACGGCAGGTGATCGACCAGCACATCCACGGGCATCAGTTCCGCCTCGCGGTCGGCTTGGCTAGCCAGTGCTTCCAGTGCCTCGAGTGTCCACATCGCATCACCATCGAACGGCCCGGTTTTGAGCCGACGTAGCTGACTGATATGGGCACCACAGCCCAGCGCGTGGCCAATGTCTTCCGCCAACGTGCGGATGTACGTGCCTTTGCTGCAGCTGACTTCCAGCTCGAACGCCGTGCCCTCGAACGAAAGCAGGCGCGCATCATACACACTTACCCGCCGCGCTGCACGTTCAACCTGTTTCCCCTCGCGGGCCAACTCGTAGAGCTTTTTACCCTGATGCTTGAGCGCCGAGTACATGGGGGGCACCTGATCGATCTCGCCGCGAAAACACGTCAAGACGGATTCGATGTCCTCGACCGCAAGGTTTGGCACCTCGCGACGCTCCAGCACAGTGCCTTCGGCATCGCCGGTATCGGTGATCACCCCCAGTTCGACCCGGGTGCGATACATCTTGTCGGCTTCCAGCAGATGCGCGGAGAACTTGGTGGCCTCCCCCAGGCAGATAGGCAGCAAGCCTGTCGCCATCGGGTCTAGCGTGCCGGTATGCCCGGCTTTTTGCGCGTCGAACAGACGGCGCACACGCTGCAGCGCGTGATTGCTGGAGAGGCCTTTCGGCTTATCCAGCAGCAGCACGCCATTGACCGGTAATCCGCGACGGCGACGGGGCATTAGCGCGTCTCCTCACCTTGCTCTTCACTGCCGCCCTCGTCTTCCGCTTGACGGGCACGGTCAGAAGAGACCGCTTCGTCGATCAGCGATGAGAGGTGCTGGCCGCGCACCACGCTTTCATCGAAATGAAAGCGCAGTTCGGGTACGTGACGCAGCTTGATGCGCTGGGCGATTTGGCTTCTCAGAAACCCTGCTGCACGTTTCAGTACCTGCAGGTTCTCCTTGATACGCTCGGGATCCTGTTCACCCAGCAGGGTGACGTAGATATCGGCGTAGCCAAGGTCACGACTAACGGTGGCCCCGCTCACCGTGACCATGCCCAAGCGCGGATCTTTCACTTCGCGTTGGATCAGTACCGCCAGCTCCTTTTGGAGCTGGTCGGCTACTCGGTCGGTACGCTTAAATTCGCGCATGCTTGCTCCTCGCGGCCTTACAGGCTGCGCTCGACCTTCACTTGGTCAAAGACTTCGATCTTGTCGCCGACCTGGACATCGTTGTAGTTCTTCACGCCGATGCCACACTCCATACCGTTACGTACTTCTTGTACGTCGTCTTTGAAGCGGCGCAGCGATTCGAGCTCGCCTTCGTAGATGACCACGTTGTCGCGTAGAACGCGGATACGCTTGCTGCGCGAGACGGTGCCTTCGACGACCATACAGCCAGCCACCGCACCGATCTTCGGCGCACGGAACACGTCGCGAACTTCGGCCACACCGACGATCTCTTCTTTCCACTCGGGCGCGAGCATACCGCTCATCGCCTGCTTCACTTCGTCGATCAGCTGGTAGATAACGCTGTAGTAGCGCAGATCCAGACCTTCACGCTCGATGATCTCACGAGCTGCGGCATCGGCACGGACGTTGAAGCCCACCACGATGGCTTCAGATGCCAGCGCCAGGTTGGCGTCAGTTCCGGTAATACCACCCACACCAGAGGAGACCACTGCCACCTGCACTTCTTCGGTGGAGAGCTCTTCCAAGGCGCCTTTGATTGCTTCCAGCGAGCCCTGTACGTCGGCTTTGAGGACGATATTGACCTTGGCCACTTCGTCTTGGCCCATCTGGCTGAACATGTTCTCCAGCTTGGCCTTCTGCTGACGCGCTAGGCGAACCTCGCGGTATTTACCCTGACGGAAGTTAGCCACTTCGCGGGCTTTCTTCTCGTCGGCCACGACCATGAAGTCATCACCGGCATCCGGCGTGCCGTCGAGACCTTGGATCTCGACCGGCATGGCGGGGCCAGCGGTATCGACCTGCTTGCCTAGCTCGTTGGTCAGCGCACGTACGCGACCGTAATGCAGGCCAGCCAGGACGATATCGCCCTTCTTCAGCGTACCGTTTTGAACCAGCACGGTAGCAACCGGACCGCGTCCTTTATCCAGACGAGACTCGACGACTACGCCTTTACCGGGTGCAGACGGAACGGCTTTGAGCTCCAGCACTTCGGAGGCCAGCTGGATCGCTTCCAGCAGGTCTTCCATACCTTCACCGGTTTTAGCAGACACATGAACAAACTGCGTGTCACCGCCCCACTCTTCAGAGATAACGCCGTGCTGCGACAGCTCGTTACGAATGCGGTCAAAGTCAGCACCCGTTTTATCGATCTTGTTCACAGCAACGACCATGGGAACTTCAGCCGCTTTCGAGTGCTCAATCGCCTCGACGGTCTGAGGCATCACGCCATCGTCAGCTGCTACGACCAGGATAACCACGTCGGTGGCTTTTGCACCGCGGGCACGCATGGCGGTGAACGCCGCGTGGCCAGGGGTATCCAGGAAGGTCACACCGCCGTGGTCATCTTCCACATGGTAGGCACCGATGTGCTGGGTAATACCGCCCGCTTCGCCAGTGGCGACTTTCGCACGACGGATATAGTCCAGCAGCGAGGTCTTACCGTGGTCGACGTGACCCATGACGGTCACAACCGGTGAACGGGTGATCTCTTCGCCTTCGTAGGAGATGCCTTCCAGCATTTCCGTTTCCAGCGCGTCATCTTTCACCAGTTTGACCTTGTGGCCCATCTCTTCCACCACAATCGCCGCTGTATCCTGGTCGATTGTTTGGTTGATGGTCACCGCAGCACCCATGGTGAACATGGCCTTGATGACTTCGTTGGCCTTGATCGACATCTTGTCGGCCAGCTCAGCAACGCTGATCGACTCAGGGATCGAGACTTCACGAACGATCGGCTGCGTCGGCTTCTGGAAGCCGTGCTTGCCATTACCGCTTTGGCTAGCACCACCACGACGTCCGCCACGGCGCTCGGCACGCTTCACTTTCTTGCCGCCGCCGCGCTTACGCTCTTCGCGATCGCCACGATCATCGTCGTCGTCACGACCTTTCTTCTTCGCGGCTGCCTTTTTCGGCGGCGCAGTACGACGATCAGTACGGCCCTCTTTCGGCGGTGCAGGCGGCAGATCATCTGCTACCGGCGTGTCGTCGATTTCAAGCTCGGGCACTTCGATATCCGGCACTTCAGCGGCTTTGGCTTTGGCCTTCTCTTCCGCTTCTTTACGCGCGGCGTCTTCGGCAGCTTTGGCTTTCGCAGCGGCGGCTTTCTCTTCAGCGGCGCGGGCATCGCGTGCTTTACGCTCTGCTTCTGCTTCCGCCATATCGCCTACCAACTGACGCGGGCCAGAGTGCTTTGGCTCAGGCGCCTTCGGCTTCTCATCTTCTTCGCGCTTAACGTAGGTTTTCTTCTTACGAACCTGTACTTCGATCGTTTTACCGCGCTCGCCGGTCTTGATGCGGCTGCGGGTTTTACGGGTCAGCGTAATACGGTTTTTGCTCGGTTCGCTGTCGCCGCCGCCGTGGCTTTTCTTCAAAAAGCTTAGCAGTGTCTGCTTGTCATCTTCAGACACGGCGTCGCTTTCTGAAGCATGCTTCAAGCCAGCTTCTTTCATCTGTTCCAATAGGCGGGGCACATCGCGGCCCACCTTTACTGCAAAATCTTTAACTGTCATATCTGACATAGTGACCCTCCTCAGCCCGTGACCTGTTTACTGTGTGTTTGAATCCGATGCGTCATCGACTTCAAACCAGGGCGCACGGGCAGTCATGATCAGTGCCGCTGCGCGCGCTTCGTCCAACTCCTCGATATCGACCAGATCGTCGACAGACTGCTCGGCGAGATCTTCCATTGTGACGATACCGCGGCTGGCCAGTATGAAGGCCAAGTGGCGCTCCATGCCGTCCATCTCCAGCAGATCTTCTGCCGGCTGGGCACCGTCTAGCGCTTCTTCCGAGGCAATCGCCATCGTCAGCAGCTCGTCTTTCGCACGTGCACGCAACTCTTCCACCAAATCTTCATCGAACTCTTCGATTTCGAGCATCTCTTCCAGCGGCACGTAGGCAACTTCTTCCAGGGTGGTAAACCCTTCTTCCACCAACAGGCGAGCAACGTCTTCGTCCACACCCAGGTGTTGGACAAAGGAGTCTACCAAGCTGTCGATTTCCTGCTCGCGCTTGGACTCCGCTTCATCTTCAGTCATGACGTTGATACGCCAGCCGGTCAGCTCAGACGCCAAGCGAACGTTCTGGCCACTGCGGCCAATCGCCTGCGCCAGGCTGTCCTGGGCAACCGCTACGTCCATGGCGTGAGCATCTTCGTCCACTAGGATAGACCCCACATCGGCTGGCGCCATGGCGTTAATCACTAGCTGGGCGGGATTATCGTCCCACAGAACGATATCTACACGCTCGTTTTGCAGCTCAGACGATACCGCCTGAACCCGTGAGCCACGCATACCGACGCAGGCACCGACCGGATCAATGCGGCGGTCGTTGGTTTTCACTGCGATCTTGGCACGTGAGCCGGGGTCGCGAGCGGCACCTTTGATTTCAATCAGCTGCTCGGCGATTTCCGGCACTTCAATTTTGAACAGCTCAATGATGAATTCAGGGCAGGTGCGTGAGAGCTGCAGCTGCGCACCGCGAGCGTCCGGGTCAACCTTGACCAGCAGCGCGCGAACACGCTCGTTCATACGGTAGCGCTCGCCATGGATCATTTCGTTACGCGGCAAAAACGCTTCGGCGTTTTCGCCCAGATCAATGATCAGGCCGTCACGGGTGGTCTTTTTCACGATACCCGCGACCAGTTCGCCTTCACGGTCGGCGTATTGACGCACGACTTCGGCGCGCTCGGCTTCACGTACTTTCTGTACGATAACCTGCTTGGCGGTTTGCGCGGCAATACGACCAAACACGGCATTTTCGATTTTTTGCTCGACAACATCGCCCAGCTTCAGCGGCGGATCGCGCTGCTCGGCAATGGTCTCTTTGATTTCGTAGTCTGGCGTTTCGAATTCGTCATCTTCGACCACGGTCCAGTAGCGGAACGTATCATAGTCACCGGTGCGGCGATCAATATGAACGCGCACATTGGCTTCTTCGTGCTCAAAACGTTTACGCGACGCGCTGGCCAGCGCGGCTTCTACCGCTTCGAAGATGACATCGCGGGGGACGCCTTTTTCATTAGAGATCGCGTCCACGACCATTAAAATTTCTTTACTCATGCGTTTGCCTCGCCAGAAAACCTGTCCTTTTGTGCATCATCCCGGCGCCTGCCGGAAGCCGCGACCCGTGTTATTCGTCGAACTGCGGGACAACGTGCGCAGAATCGATGCTTTCGATAGGAAAGCAGTACTCTTCGCCTTCCAGTTGCAGCAGCACTTCATCACCCTCGACACCTGCGAGGAGCCCTTGGTATTTGCGTCGCCCATCGAACGCGACGCGTAGCTTCAGAGCGACCTGGTGGCCCTGATAGCGGATAAAGTGATCCAGGGAGTAAAGGGGACGTGCCATGCCGGGCGACGAGACTTCCAAGCGGTATTCGCCGGGAATGGGGTCTTCCACATCCATCACGGCACTGACTTGGCGGCTAATATCAGCGCAGTCTTCCACGCTGACACCGCTCTCGCGCTCGATGTAAATCACCAGCCGCGAATGCTTGCCCTGGGAAATATGGTCGATACCCCATAGCTCGAAGCCCATGGCGGCAACGACAGGTTCGATCAGCGCGTGAAGCGCAGCGTGTTTTGTGGCCACAGACAAAGCTCCTATAGCCGTTGCATCAGGCACCTGGCCAGGAGTCGTAAGAAAAGCTAGGTGGCTGATTGGCATTACCTGGGAATGTGTCTCTGGCTACTCGAACAACATCCGCTCTTGAGACACGCTTGGCTCGCAAAAAGCCCTTCATACAAAGCTGTTTACAAAAAACCAGTTACAAAAAGCTACTAACAAAAAGCCCCTTCACAGGAAGGGGCTTTTCAAAAGAAACCTGTAGTACCATTTTAGCAACATGTCGCGAATTTTTCGCAGCTCTAAAGCACTTTAATACATGCCGTTGAGCCTAAACCATGCTACTAGATAAATGGTAGCGGGGACCGGATTTGAACCGATGACCTTCGGGTTATGAGCCCGACGAGCTACCAGACTGCTCCACCCCGCATCAATCTAGGTCGACGATAATAGACACTTGAAAGGCTTACGTCAAGAACTCATTCCAAGAACTTGTTTCAAAAACTTTTCCAAATGTGTCTTTCGCCTCAGGTGCCAATCCTGACATTCTGGGAAGCTGGTAAACCAGCGAAACAGATGGTGCCGAAGGCGGGACTTGAACCCGCACGACCATACGGTCACTACCCCCTCAAGATAGCGTGTCTACCAATTCCACCACTTCGGCATCAGGGGAGGCTAAAGAAAGCGACATCAAGCGGTTACTCGCTGCTTTCCTCTAGCACTGGCGCGGTATTATCCATACTTGCAGGAGAGTCGTCAAGCGTTGGAATGTTTTGCTGCTGTTCGATCATCTGCGCATCAGGAATACCCGCTTCCGGCGCTTGGCCTGCCTGGGTCGCGAAGTACGCAAGCGCCATGGAGGTGACAAAAAAGCCCGCCGCAAGAATACCCGTTGTGCGGGAGAGGAAATTACCGCTACCCCGCGAGCCAAACACTGTTTGCGACGCACCGCCACCAAAAGCAGCGCCTGCTTCGGCACCCTTACCCTGCTGAAGTAGGATGAGTACAACCAAGGCGACCGCAATCACCACGTGAACCATAAGAATTGCAACTTGCATGGAGTTATCCTGCTGACTGACAAATGGCGTAGAAATCGTCGGTTTTAAGCGAGGCACCGCCCACTAAACCGCCGTCGATGTCCGGCTGGGCGAGCAGCTCAGCCGCGTTACTTGCGTTCATGCTACCGCCGTAAAGCAGTTTCAGCTGCTCGGCAAGCGACGCATCAAACCCTGCCTGATAGGCACGAATGCCTGCCATGACCTCTTGCGCCTGCTCTGGCGTGGCCGTACGGCCGGTACCTATCGCCCACACAGGCTCGTAGGCAATAACGATTTGCAGACGCTGTTCTGGCGCTAAGCGAGCCATGATATAGCCTACTTGGCGCAACACAACGTCCATCGTGCGGCCTGCATCGCGCTCTTCCAGCGTTTCACCCACGCATAGAATAGGCGTCAGCCCAGCGTCAAGGGCTGCCAGCAGACGGTCAAACACCTGCTCGTCGCTTTCGCGGTAAAGCTGGCGGCGCTCAGAGTGCCCCACCAACACGTAGGCCACACCAAACTCTTTGAGCATGCTACCGCTCACTTCCCCGGTATGCGCCCCGGAGTGATGAGGATTAAGCGTTTGCGCCCCTAACTGCAGCGGCGTGTTGCTGAACGCATGGCGCGCAGCGTCTAGATAGGGAAACGGCGGAATGACCACCACGTCGATATTGGCGGGCAGCGCAGCAGAAGCAAACGTTTTGCCAAACGACTCAATCAACGCCGCAGAACCGTTCATTTTCCAGTTACCGGCGATTAATGGCGTACGCATGGATAATCCTCACTCAAGGTGGAGCGAAATGGTATAGGAGCCGCCTTGTCAAGACAACCGCTGTTGCAAGCCCAATGACAGGCACGATGCGCTTTGCCGAGCAAGGACGGCTATGCACGACCCAGCATGCTAGCCGAGTAGCGCCTGCACTTGACCTGCCAGCTTATTGGCTAGGCGATCCACATCCAAATGAGCGCGCCCTTCCACCATTACGCGGATTAATGGCTCGGTGCCGGATGGGCGCAGCAGCACCCGCCCTTGGTCCCCTAATTCAGCCTCCAATGCAGCAACAGCATCCAACAGCGGTTGGGCAGCCATAACCTCTTTGGCATTCGACCCTGCGGGCAAGCGCACATTAACCAGTGATTGCGGCACTTTTTCCAGCCCTTTCAGCAGCGATGGTAACGGCTTTTGCTCCCGCACCATTAACCCCAGCACCTGCAAGGCTGACACAATACCATCGCCGGTCGTTTGTACGTGGCCACAGACAATGTGTCCCGACGCTTCGCCGCCCAGCTCCCAGCCGTTGGCTGTCATCATTTCCATCACGAAGCGGTCGCCTACTTTGGCACGCTGGAACGGGATACCGAGCCGGTCTAATGCCATCCCCAGGCCGAAGTTACTCATCAGCGTGCCGACCACGCCGCCTTCCAGAAGGCCGCGCTCAAAACGGTCACGGGCGATTAAGTACAAAATATCGTCGCCATCGACCTCACGACCATCCGCATCAACGAGCAGTACACGGTCGCCATCGCCATCGAAAGCAATGCCTAAATCCGCCCCTTGCTGAATTACCGCCGCCCGCAGCGCTGCTGGGTGTGTCGATCCCACATGGTGGTTGATATTTAATCCATCTGGCGCGGTGCCAATCACGCTCACTTCCGCCCCTAGCTCGCGAAAAACGCTGGGCGCGATATGGTAAGTGGCACCGTGGGCGCAATCCAATACCACTTTCAGTCCGTGCAGACTAAGTCGATCCGGCAGGGTGGATTTACAGAACTCAATATAGCGGCCTGCGGCATCGTCAATGCGTGCCGCCTTACCTAGCTGCGCCGCATCGGCGGTGGTCAACGGGGCTTCCAGCATCGCTTCAATGCGGTCTTCCACGTCATCCGGCAGCTTTTTGCCTTCTGCGGAGAAAAACTTAATGCCGTTATCGTCAAACGGATTATGAGAAGCTGAAATCACAATGCCCGCATCCGCCCGGAAGGTACGTGTGAGATAAGCGATCCCAGGCGTGGGCATCGGCCCTAACAGGGAGACATCGACACCTGCGGCTGAAAGCCCCGCTTCCAGCGCCGACTCAAACATATAGCCAGAAATACGCGTGTCTTTACCAATTAATACCCGCGTGCGGCCTTTCTCTCGGCGCAGTACCTGCCCTGCCGCCCAGCCAAGCTTGAGCATAAAATCAGCGGTAATCGGTGCTTGGCCCACGGTACCGCGAATACCGTCAGTGCCAAAATAGCGTCGTGTCATAACGAGAGTTCCTTATCAACGGGCGGCTCACAGCCCTCTTGTAGTACCGCCCAAGCCATATTCACAGCATCCACTGTAGGCCCAACATCATGCACTCGTAGAATGCTCGCCCCACGCTCAACCGCCATAGCCGACAAAGCCAAGCCGCCAGCTAACCGTTCTTCTACCGGACGACCCAGTACTTTGCCAATCATGCTTTTACGTGACATGCCTACCAATATCGGCAGATCAAGCGCGAGCAGCGACTCCATATACTTGAGCAAACGCAGGTTATGCTCGACGGTTTTGCCAAACCCAAAGCCAGGGTCGATCAAAAGACGATGACGGCGCAGCCCTGCCGCTTCACAAGCATCGATACGCTCGGATAAATACGCCGCGACCGCACGCTCTACGGGCTCGCTGTACTCAGGAGAGTGCTGCATGTTCTGCGGCTCGCCCTGGCGGTGCATCAGACACACAGGCAAACCGCTGCTGGCAGCAGCTGCCAGTGCGCCCTCGCGCTCTAGCGCACGCACATCGTTAATCATCCCCGCCCCTAAGGCGCTGGCTTCACGAATTACCGTGGCGCTGCTGGTATCCACCGATACCAACGCATCTAGTTCGCGCACCAGCGCTTCCACTACGGGTGCGACACGGTCTAGCTCTTGCTGCTCAGAAACCGCCATAGCGCCTGGACGGGTCGATTCGCCGCCCACATCAATCAAGGCAGCGCCTTCGGCCAGCATGCGCTCGGCGTGGCGTAGCGCATCGTCTAAGGCAACATGCTGACCACCATCGGAGAACGAATCAGGCGTGACGTTCAAAATACCCATCACCCGTGGAAACGAAAGATCAAGCGTATGGCGCCCACAGCGCAGCTGCAAAGCACTCTCTGCTTGGCGCGAAGGCGATGAAGGGTCAACGTTCGGTGTCATGCTACCGCCTAAAAATAGAAAAGAAACGTAACTGCTATTGGCCCACAGCATAACAAAAAGGCGCCCCAATATGGGACGCCTTTGCTAACACCAGCAGTATGGCTTGATTAAGGACCTGCAGGGCCACCTAGCGGGTCAGATGGACGACGGCGAGGCTCATCGCCATCCTCTTCGCCTTCATCGCTTGACGCGTTAGGCGCTTGGTCATCCGCTTTCGCTTCTGGCTTATCGTCGCTGACGCGCATTCCACCACCGGAGGAGTCACCGTCGTTCCAGCCTTCCGGCGGACGCGGGTCACGTCCTTCCATGATGTCTTTAAGCTGGCTGGCGTCGATGGTTTCAAACTTCATCAGCGCTTCTGCCATGGCATCCAGCTTATCGCGGTTGTCATGAAGAATCTGACGCGCCTGCTCGTAACACTCATCGATAATCTTGCGCACTTCTTTATCAAGACGCGTGGTGGTTTCGCCAGATTTCAGCTTACCGCCGCCCTGACCAGGGCCACCGAGGAACTGGTGAGACTCGTCCTCATCGTACATGATCGGGCCCATCTCATCCGAGAGACCCCATTTGGCCACCATGTTGTGAGCCAGCTCAGTGGCGCGCTTGATGTCGTTAGATGCACCAGTGGTCACACCGTTAGCACCCAGCGTCATCTCTTCGGCAATACGGCCACCAAACAGCGAGCAGATCTGGCTGATAATTTGCTGGCGCGACAGGCTGTAGCGATCCTCTTCCGGCAGGAACATCGTCACACCCAGCGCGCGGCCACGGGGAATAATCGTCACCTTGTAGACCGGATCGTGCTCAGGCATGACCAAGCCAATAATCGCGTGGCCTGCTTCGTGATAAGCGGTATTGAGCTTCTCTTTATCGGTCATGACCATGGATTTGCGCTCAGCGCCCATCATGATCTTGTCCTTGGCAAGCTCAAGCTCTTCCATGCTAACCAAACGCTTATTACGACGTGCGGCAAACAGCGCGGCTTCGTTCACTAGGTTGGCAAGATCCGCACCGGAGAAGCCCGGCGTACCGCGCGCGATCAGCTGCGGCTTCACGTCATCCGCCAGCGGCACCTTGCGCAGGTGAACGCCCAGAATATGCTCACGGCCACGGATATCCGGCAAGCCCACGGTTACCTGACGGTCGAAGCGGCCCGGGCGCAGCAGCGCGGGGTCGAGTACGTCCGGACGGTTGGTGGCCGCAATCACGATGATGCCTTCGTT
>Ga0075011_10001909_pt1 | contig 11305 bp, 13 predicted proteins | sample TARM_MetaG_T_14_FD_72354 | JGI IMG/M metagenome (GOLD analysis project Ga0075011, IMG submission 72354) | Freshwater microbial communities from Pennsylvania, USA, analyzing microbe dynamics in response to fracking - TARM_MetaG_T_14 | ecosystem: Environmental > Aquatic > Freshwater > River...
GTTCGTACCTGCGGAATTGCGCAGGTCTCACCGGGTTTGCAGGCTTGAGCCGGGCGGAAAATGCGCCGGTAAGCGAAGAACAGCGCCAACAATGCCGCGCCGATGAAAAACGGGCGGTAGGGCTCCAGAACGGTGAGATTACCGATCCAGGCGCCGCTGAAGCCCAGGGCAATTAGCACCAGCGGGCCCAGGCAGCAGGTGGACGCAAGGATCGCCGCCAGACCTCCAGCGAGGAGTGCACCACGGCCCTTTTGTGATTCAGACATGGGTTCAACCTTTCGAATGTTTGATCGATGGGTTAAGGTTATTTCCGTAGTCAGGTACGGAGTCAAGCGGTATGAAAAACACTGCGGAAAGCCTGACCATTGGCGTCTTTGCCAAGGCAGCCGGGGTTAACGTGGAAACCATTCGGTTCTATCAACGCAAAGGGCTGTTGCCCGAACCGGACAAGCCCTACGGCAGCATTCGTCGCTACGGCGAGGCGGATATTGCACGGGTGAAATTCGTGAAGTCCGCACAACGGCTGGGCTTCAGCCTCGATGAAGTGGCCGGACTGTTGCGGCTCGATGACGGTACGCACTGCAATGATGCGCGTGTGCACGCCGAGCAGAAGCTCGAAGACGTGCGGGGGAAACTTGCGGATCTGCGGCGGATCGAGTTGGTCCTGGCGCAGTTGGTTGATGACTGTTGCGCGAGCCACGGGACGGTTAGCTGCCCGCTGATCGATTCGCTGCATGGAATAGATAGCCACGAAAACTTCGCGCCTTAGCCTACGATTTCCCGTTTCATTGCCCCCCTGTTTGTCGGCTTGAACAGGAAAAGAGCGGCGCTCAATGAGCCCCGTTGACTGGCCAAACCTACGGTCTGCTTTTAGCCACGCTCTTACCCTACAGAGCCGAGAGTCTTGATCACTTCGAATGCAAATGATTGGTCAGTTGCAACGCAAATGGGTGGTCAAGTAGGGTGCAATTTCGCAGTTTTTGAGTGTGAGCGCGTCAATCAGCGGTTAAAGAGGATTAAGGTCTGAGATGCAAGGCGGTGTAGTTCGGACGCTTACCGAGGGTGTGATTGTATCCAGGTTACACCTTGCTCAAATGAGCCCCAGATGCGAATCGTTCGGATCTCGATTGAACGAAGTTGAATGATTGGGCAAAATGCCATACTCTCGATCAAAGAGCTATCGTCTAAACGGGCGAAAATAAGCTAGAGCAAGGAAGCGAATGAATCTAAATCTCAATCTTTCTGCGCAGCCATCGTCAGCTAAATATGAGCCTAGCTGCTTTCCAAGCGAGCGACATTACTTAGCCGCAAGGACCGATGCCAGGCCCACTCCAACCCAGCCCAAATTTGCTGCCCAAGATTATCAGTCCCTGAGCAATCGCCCCCCCAAGCTGGCATTGGATGACCACCCAACCCACCGAAAGTCCAGTCAGTGACCTTGCGAATCTCGAGCGGCACTCGTCCAATAAGCATGTGCGAATAAACAGAAAAGACAGGATCGTTGATGAAAATTCATGCTTTTAAAGTAGAAGTGGGTCAGAAATCGGCGCCCCTCGAAGACACGCTCAATTTAATCAAATCCGAAGCGGATCTCTCAAGAAGAGTTCGGCTAATTTCACAGTCCGAAACCCGTGCCGAATGGTTAGAAAAACGCGACGGTTTATGGTATCTGGACTTTGTAAAATTTCGCACAACCCAAGGGCCCGGCAAAGCGAAGCGCCGAGGAATAGTGGAGGGTTTCACATTCGCTCAAGGAGAAAGTTTTGGTGAAGAGACCGCAGCGCTCTACGACCCCAAAACCGGTTTCATTCTTGTGCAGTACAACCATTCAGGTATCAGGGCTGGAGCGATAGCTCAGTATTTAAGCGAATTCAATGGCGCCGCGACCAATGACTATAATTTTCTCCCTAAATTCGACCCAGAGACAGAACGGCGTCTGGTCCGGAAAACTATAAAGAAGCGACTACTGTTCAAGATCGACGTGAACGAGATGGATGCCGAAGATATTAAACAGGGAGTCGCCCTTGCGGACGCCGTTGCACTTGGACGGAGCAGTGCCGCAGGACAAGTAGAGATCGAACTTACAGCTACCGGGGGCGGCCAGGGTCTTGGAGCAAAGGTTGGAGATATATTGACCGCTGTACAAAACTTATATGCTAGAAACCCTGCAGCGGTTAAGTCACTTAAGGTTGCAGGAAAAATCGATGCAGACGATGCGCTCGAAGTCCTAGATTTGCTGAAGCAGCGACTTTACGTTCAGCTTGACGATATCCGTCCCGGAGCGGACCTTAGATTGCCGCTAAGTGAGCGTTGGAAAGGACTAGACCGAGCCAAAAATGCCTGGAAGAGATATCTAAAGTGAAACTTTGGTTCGAAAGGCTATACCCTTACATTTTCATGGCCTTGGCGGCATATTTCTGGAACCAGCTAGATCTTACTTTTCCAAAATCCGAGTCAATTCTGTCTTCGACACTTAGCGTTTCGGGGATATTTGTAGGCTTCCTTGCGACCAGCAAAGCTATTTTGATGACGATGACGTCAGCAATAATCGAGCGATTGAAAGAGAGCGGTTACATGCGCATTCTTGCCTCTTATATCGCGGGGGCAATTTGGCTGAACCTCTTTTTTTGCGGCTTCAACGTTATAGGTTTTTTTCAAACGCAGAATAGCGATTGGTATTCCACAATATGGATCGCGTTAGTCGTGGGAGCCTTGTTCTCGTTCATCCGCGTAACACACACAATGCTGCAGATCTTCAAGTATCATTAACAATCAAATTCCCACTCAGCCGCTCTCCACTTACTAGCATAAAATTGGGCCAACCTTTTCGGGCTGGCCTGGTCGCCTTCAGTGATCTTTCGCTGGCAGCCGTCTTCATCCCGTGGCCGGCACGCCGATGTCCCCATCCGGTACCAACGCGTCCAGTGAACCGCTCACAGTACAGACACATCACAAATGACCGTTGTTGGCCGACACCTGCCTGTTTTGACGGGCGGCTATCGGCCAAGAGCAGCCCTCCGAGTATCAATACGGTGGTCTGCCCCGATTATCTCTGTCTTTATATCTGCTCGGAAACTCTTGAAGGAAGCAAGAAAGGTATGCGACTACACAAATGGCTGCAAAACAACAGACTCACGGGGCTGGAGTTATTTTTGCTAGGGGGCTGCCATGGAAAGTAGAGAGCAGCTGTGTGAGCAAGCCCTCATTCGCATTCTCGATAGTCTCTATTCCGATGGGGATCAACAGCTAAGTTCATTTATAGTTACTATGCCAGGGAGGCCGGTAACGCCTGTTGTCTGCGCGACGCTCATTCCCGGTACGGGTCTCCTGTCAAATACGCCTGATAAAGGTCGTCAAACAGCATGTTGGTATGTTGCAGGAGCGCATCATCATCATCACAACGTTCCTTGGCCCCGAGCAGCATGAGTTTTAACCCTACTGCCTCTGGAACGGGGGGGCCTCCCACATCCAGGTAGTGAACTAGCTCCCCAATCTTGCTTAAACCCAGTTGAGTCTCAAGACTGAAACTCCTCAGCAGCACTTCAAAGGTGACCTTGTCATCAACATGGGTGAAGTTGGCTCCATCAAAATCATACCCTAGCGCATCTGGCGGGCACTGGTTTGGGTGTTCCAGCCACACGAAGCGAGCCTCGGGATCAATAAAGCGCTGGATCAACCAAGCCGATGCTAGCCGATCCACCCAGGGGCGGCGCCGCGTGGCCCAGCATCTTCCGATAAATGCAGAGCGATCAAGCAGTGGGATCTCGGCCTGGTTCGGCTGCGGCTCGTCAGGCACAAAGCAACGATTAAAGACGTTCTCCGCATCTGCCATGGCTGTGACGGCGTGCTCACTTTCTGCGCGTGGAAAGAAATCGATCTCCATAATGCTTTGCAAACGTCTCTGTAGCTGGGTCAATTGACGCTGTGCTTCTCGCTCCTCCAACTGAGGGCATGCCTGCTGCCAGTCAACCACCGCTGTTCTTAGGGCTTGAAAATCTGCCGCTCGATCAAAGAGCGAAGGCAAATCATCAATGCCATCTATGGCTGACTCCTCTAACTCAATCAGCAGCGCGTCACCTCCCAGCATCTTGATTTCGCTGGCCTGCTGCTCCAGGGCCTCTCTGCGGGAGGAGCTGGCAGGCAGCAAGTAAACGCCATCTCTGAGTACCGCCACACCTAAGCTACGAAGAGCGCGCCAAATCCTCATGCGAGGCGTTCCCGCCCGCCCGCTGAGGCGCATGATCAATATTAACCAGTGTTGCATGTGATCAGCCATAACGCCCTCTCGTTGTATTCATTACAATAACGTTATACATTCTACAAAAATCCCGCCATTATTAAAGAGTGCGCCATGCCCCCAAACATTGAATCGTCCCATCAGGTACCGTTTCGTGAGGCCGTCAGGGTCTGGTTACGAATTGCATTATTGAGCTTCGGCGGCCCAGCCGGTCAAATAGCAGTGATGCACCGCATCCTTGTCGAAGAAAAAAAATGGATTGGCGAGCGCCGTTTTCTCCACGCGCTCAACTACTGCATGATGCTACCGGGGCCAGAAGCGCAGCAGTTGGCTATTTATATCGGCTGGCTAATGCATCGCACCAAAGGTGGCTTGGTCGCGGGCAGTCTCTTCGTGCTACCGGGTTTTATCGCCATTCTAGCACTGAGCTATCTGTATGCAGTCCTGGGCAATGTTGGAGCTGTTGAAGGGCTCTTCTTTGGCTTGAAAGCGGCGGTACTGGCAGTGGTGCTTAACGCAGTTGTACGTATAGGCAAGCGAGCTCTGAAGAATTGGATAATGCTTGGCATCGCCTCTGCGGCTTTTGTCGCCATCTTCCTTTTTAAGGTGGGGTTTCCACTCATTATTTTAACCGCAGCTCTTCTAGGTTATTGGGGCGGGAAGCGCGGCATGACTGCCTTTGAAGTGAGCGGTGGCCATGGAAGTGCTGACGAGTCAGTTCTTAGCGACCGAGACTCCATACTCGGGGAAGGACTCCCTGCACATGCAAACCCCAATCGCCAGTGGTCGCTACGCATGTCAGCCACCCTACTGCTGTTGTGGTTAACGCCGGTCGTGCTCCTGTTGGCAATGTTTGGTAGCGAGAATGTATTCAGCCAGATTGCTCTCTTTTTCAGCAAGATGGCGGTGGTGACCTTTGGGGGTGCATACGCGGTGTTGGGATACATAACCCAAGAGGCGGTGCAAAATTATGGATGGTTGGCACCGGGCGAAATGCTCGATGGCCTCGGCATGGCGGAGACGACCCCGGGCCCGTTAATTCAAGTGGTGCAGTTTGTCGGGTTCATGGGTGCTTATCGCGAGGCCACAGGCCTTGATCCCTTGGTAGCAGCGACGCTGGCTGCGCTGCTGACGACCTGGGTTACTTTCGTTCCTTGTTTCCTTTGGATATTTTTAGGGGCTCCGTATGTGGAGCGTCTACGCGATAATCGCGCACTGAGCTCCGCGCTGTCAGCCATTACCGCTGCGGTAGTCGGGGTTATCCTGAACTTAGCGATCTGGTTTGGGTTTCACGTTATTTTCGCTGAAGTAGGCGAATGGCGCTTTATGGGAGCGCGTGTGTTAACGCCAAACCTAGAATCCCTGGATGTACTGTCGTTGCTACTGGCTGTAGGCGCCATGGTCGCGATTTTTCATTTCAAAGTCGGCATGATCAAAGTGCTGGCAGGGTGTGCGATTCTTGGTGTTTTAGCTTCTCTTGTGGTTTTTTAGCCAGCGGTCGCGCTATTGACGTCAGATGCAGATGAACATTAACTCCAGGTCAGATTCCATGCAGAAGAAAACTAAGACCGCCAAGTCATTACGCAGTTTGAGAACGACGACTGAATATGGCCGCGCCTTTAGTTCGTCGACGTTCAAGGCTTAAGCTCGGCTGTCAAAAGCCCCCTTGAGCTCAAATAAACCATCCTAGCGTGACGGCTGCCAGCAGCAGGTAGCGGGCAGTCTTGGCCAGTGTGACGATCAACAGAAAGCTCCAGAAAGGTTCGCGCATAACGCCGGCGACCACGGTCAGTGGGTCGCCAATAATTGGCACCCAACTGAGCAGTAACGACCAGCGGCCAAAACGATGGTAAGCCTGCTGGGCTTTTTCCAGTTTGCGCTCGCTGACTGGAAACCAGCGTTTTTGTCGATAGCGCTCTATAGAGCGGCCCAGCAACCAGTTGACGGCGGAGCCAAGCACATTGCCAGTGGTTGCGACCGTCAATAATGCCCAGGCAGCGTAACGGTCTGTCAGCAACAGCCCGACCAGCACCGCTTCTGACTGCATCGGCAGTAGCGTGGCGGCACCGAATGCCGCAAGGAAAAGTCCAAGATAGCCGGAAAGCTCCAGCCACGCGTCAGGCATTGAGCCCGGTCCAGCCGTGAATGCCGATATATATACCCACCCCGATAATCAGTACGCTGGAAAAATAAGGGGCGCGGCGTGCCACCGTGCTGAGCCAAGGCCAACGATTGGATGCCTGCCGTGCGCCGATGGCGGCAGCGGCGCCGACGGTGACCAGCGTGATTGCCAAACCAATACTGAAGCACAACACCAGTACCGCTCCCAGCGTGACTTCCTTCACCTGCAGACAGAGCAGCAACACAGTAATCGCCGCCGGACAGGGGATCAAACCCCCAGTCAGCCCGAACAGAATGATCTGGCCGGTGCTGACATTGCCATTGCTGAAACGCGTGCGAATATCCTGGGCATGCGCTCGTTCGTGGGCATCCTGATAACCTTCCAGCGACAGCTCAAGCCCTCCAGCTTTGACATGATCATGATCATGATCATGGTTATGGGCATGTTCATGTTCATGGTGATGCTGATGTGCACTAGCCGCCTCGAGCTGCCATGTTTGCTCGCCCTGCCAGGTGCGCCCCAGCATCCACAGGGCGATGAGAATAATGATGGCGGCGCTGGCAAGCTGGAAGTAGGGCTCGGTAGTGTCAGCGTCGAGATTCTGCCCCAGATACATGCCAAACATGGCCACTAACCAGACCACCGCCGTGTGAGAAAGCGTCGCTGCGAAACCAAGCAGAACGGCCTGTTTTACTGTGCCGCGAATCGCCACGATAAACGCCGCCATCATGGTTTTGGAGTGTCCAGGCTCCAGGCCGTGCAGAGCGCCTAATAAAATGGCGGTGGGAAAATATAACCACGCCTGGGAGGCCCCCTGCTGCAGTAGTTCGGCGAAACTCGACATGGAAGAAACCCTGCTGGGAAAAGTCTTAGAGGTATTTGGTGATTTGCTTGAAATCTTCCAGTGGTGCACGTTCACCCCCGGAAAGCGCCTCTACCGTGTGCTCCAGACAGTGGTCAATATGGTCCTGAATAAGTGTTCGCTTGGCTTGGCAGACTGCCTTTTCTACCGCGTGCAACTGTTGTGCAATATCGACACAGGGGCGGCTGCTTTCAATCATGGTGATGATGCTACGTAGGTGACCCTCTGCCCGCTTCAATCTTTTGACGATATCGCCATGGCTTGAGTGCTGGTGCCCCTCTGCGTTTTCGCTCATGTATTGAGTCTCATGTCGGGATGGATTATGCTCGCATCCTATCCCCCTGGAGGGGATACGGTCAATCCGTCGAATCAGCAAGACTCACGAGCCCCAGGCACCGGACCCTCTAGATATGCCCAGCAAGCCCATCAGCGCCAAGGTGATATTTGCCCTCGCTCTCGTCATATTGATGGCATGGGTCGGGCATAGCTCGGCATTAGTGAATGGCGCCAGCCCGCCCGCTCACGCGCATTCGCACGGTAACGACGCTCCCACCTGCACAATCTGTGCGGATCACTTCCATTCATCGCTGACTGCCGATCACGTGCACGAAACGCCGCACCTGAATATGCCTCTGGGCCTAAGCGCTCAATCGAAGAGTGCGGCGCTTCTGCGTGACGCCGGCAGTTTTGTGCCTGCGGCACCGATCTTTTTAGTCAAGCGGCCTCCCCGTCCTGATCTGGTGTGCTGACAACGCCGCCTCGCGACTTTTAACCACCGTCATTCAGGACTAAATAATGCATTCTTTTCCAGGAAGCGATTCGGGCAGATTCCCTGTAGGCTCGAATCGCCCGCTATTACTGTTTTTACTGTTCACCGCGCTGATGTTTATAGGTATGCCTGACGCATTTGCCCACGCTGTCGCCGAAGGCGACAAGGGCTACATTCAGGAAATCACTGGCGTGAACCTCATAGCCTTCATGTACCTCGGGGCCAAGCACATGGTCACCGGCTATGATCATCTGCTGTTTCTGCTGGGGGTGATTTTCTTCCTCTACCGCATGCAGCATATCGCTATTTATGTAAGCCTGTTTGCTGTTGGACACTCGCTCACCATGCTGCTGGGCGTGTACTTCAATATCGGTATCAACAGCTACATCATTGACGCGATCATCGGCCTTTCTGTGGTGTACAAGGCGCTGGATAACCTGGGCGCTTACCAACGCTGGTTTGGCTTTCAACCCAACACCAAAGCCGCCACCTTGATCTTTGGTTTGTTTCACGGCTTTGGCCTGTCGTCGAAGATTATCGAATACGACATCTCACCGGATGGGCTGGTCCCAAACCTGTTTGCGTTCAACGTCGGCGTGGAAATGGGCCAGCTAATTGCTTTGGCCATGATCCTGATTGCAATGAGCTTCTGGCGTAAGACTGACGGCTTCTTCCGTCATGCCTACACCGCCAACGTAGCCATGATGGGCGCGGGATTTCTGCTTATTGGCTATCAGCTCACTGGCTACTTTATTGCTTGATTCTGGAGACATTTATGTACAACACCGATATGCCCTCACGCGCTGAACTACCCAGTAGCGCAAAACTGATTCGCTCTACCATCATCTCCGCCATCGTTGCATTGGTGCTTCTGGTGACCGTCGTCATGCCAGCCGAATACGCGATTGACCCGACGGGTGTAGGCCGTTTGTTGGGTTTGACTGAGATGGGCGAGATCAAACAGCAACTTGCCGATGAAGCCGCTGCTGATGAAGCCGCGCAGTTGACGGCGGTGCCTTCCGCTGCTGAAGAGCTCTCACCAGAGCCGACGGCCCCGGTTCAACAGACAGTTGCTGACCCTGAGCCACAGGCAGAGCCAATTGTCGCAACGCCTGCTCCAGCGCAGCCGGAATGGCAGGATGAGGTCCGCGTAGTGCTGACCCCTGGCGAAGGCACTGAGTACAAGCTGACTATGGAACAAGGTGCGATTGCCAGCTTTCATTGGGTATCAGAAGGCGGCCCCGTCAACTTCGACACCCACGGTGATGGCGGTGGCCAGTCTATCTCTTATGAGAAGGGCCGTGGCGTTACGGAGGATGAAGGCGATTTGACGGCCGCGTTCACGGGGAACCATGGCTGGTTTTTCCGTAACCGGAATAATGAGGATGTCACGTTGGTGCTTCGCACTCGTGGCAACTACGGTGAGTTAAAGCGGGCGATGTGAAGCGGAAGACCTGATTAGGTGCCGTCACGCCCAGGCCAGTCTCGAATTGAGGCTGGCTTGGTGTGGGGACCATAAACGTGTGCTTCTGGTAGATATTGAAACCTTCCTTCACACCTCTTGGACTGTTGTCCGCTTTTGGCCGCAACCTGCCCGTCGGCACAGGCCGCTACCGGCCAAAAGCGGATTGTCACCTTGCTCGTTCTCACCCCCTTCCGCACCAAGCTCACTGGCGGGCTTAGCAATGATCTCGAGCGCAATTTTTGCTGTGCTGCACCAGCGGATGGTGCCTGAGGAGCACTTGCAGGGGCGCTAGGCTGCTGGTTAGTAAGCACCAACATTCGTCTGAGCCTCAGCTAATCTGGTGACCTTACATAAGCGGGGCCAGTTTTAGAGCCAACTTGTTCAGTGCGTCTCTTCTCTCATCAAAGTAGTCGTGGCGGTTATAAATGCCCTCCACTCCTTTCAGTGCGTGATTCAGGCAGCGCTCGGCTACATAGCCAGGTATTCCTATCGATGCTAGCAGGCTTCTGCAGGTGCGACGTAAATCATGTACTGTAAAATGTTCGAGATCTCCCATTTTGTTCTCGGGTTGCACCGCTCTGCCGGGCTCTCTGCCAAACAGTTTTGATATTGCTCTATTCAAGGTGTCCTTGCCCATATGAGGCATTTTGCTTGCCCTTCTGTTAGGGAACACGTAATCGGAGCCAAGCGATCGAACCTTCAGCTCTTTTAGCCACTCGATTGACAAATCGGGCAAGGGGATGTCAATAGCTGCCCCGGACTTGCTGCGTTCGCTGGGTAAAAACCACGTCTTGCCTTGAAGGTCGAACTCGTTCCAGGTCGCTTCAGTCAGCTCACTTTTCCTGACGCCTAGCGACAGCAGAAGAGCACAGGCAAGGTAGTTATCGCGTGTAAAGCTATCGCTTTCTTCCCGAAATTTTTTAAAGGCAAAGGTGACTTCTTTTAGCGTCAGGACTCTGTCCCTGCTTTTTTCCATACCGCCGGCATCGCTCACTGTAAAAGCGCTGGCCGGATTGCCGGCGACCACATCAAGCTTAATGCCGTGATTAAAAAGCTGCTTGCAATACAGCAAGGCATCGTTAGCAATCGTTGGGCGATTGCTTTCGGTGATTTTGCGTAAAACTCTTTGTATGTCGCGTCCCGTGACGGTCTCTGGCCGCATTTGGCCTATCACTGGCGCTATGTCTTTGGTGAAGACGCGGAACGGTATGAGAGGGTGTGCAAGGCGCTTTATGTTGCCCTTATGCCAGTCGGCAAAAAGATCATCCACGGTGTTAATCGAGCCTTGCTGTGATCGTTGCTTGGCAATAAGCGGATTAAGACCCTGGCGATGTAGCTGCATTTTCACAGCAGCCTCTGCCCTTGCCTCTGCCAGGGGCAAATCCTCAACTTTGCCCAGCGTCATTTCTGTGCGTTTTTTGTTGGCTGTGAAACGGAGCATCCAATAAGCGCGACCGGCTTTAGGTACTACCAGATAAAGACCGCCGCCATCCGAAAAGCGACCAGTTGGTCCCTTGAGTTTTGCCTGCACGGCTTTGCTAGTCAGGTTGCCCATTTCTGTGTCTCCATTTACCCACCACTATGCTTGTGATGGATGCTAGCATGCCCACCTGTTTACCCACCATATTTTGGTGGATCATGGTGGGTAAGTATGGATTTTGATGGACTATATTTTCTGTGTAAGCCTATTTTTTCCGGGGTTCGTAGATTGTCATGGACGTCTTTGGATATCACTCTATATTCTGCACCTGCTCGCGCATCTGCTCGATAAATACCTTGAGGTCCACGGCGGCCTGGGTGCTGCGGCTGTCGATGGCCTTGGAGCCGAGGGTGTTGGCCTCGCGGTTGAA
>Ga0075011_10001910_pt1 | contig 11303 bp, 7 predicted proteins | sample TARM_MetaG_T_14_FD_72354 | JGI IMG/M metagenome (GOLD analysis project Ga0075011, IMG submission 72354) | Freshwater microbial communities from Pennsylvania, USA, analyzing microbe dynamics in response to fracking - TARM_MetaG_T_14 | ecosystem: Environmental > Aquatic > Freshwater > River...
GGCAGGCCATGTTGAGCGCGCAACTGGTTCAGGCAGCGGATGAAATCCGGCGCCGTATCAATCAGGGTGCCGTCCAGATCAAACAGGACAGCAGCCGGCTGCCGGTCAGTCTTCACGGGTGTCCCGGGCGTGCATCAGGTAGTTGACATCCACGTCCCGGCCCAGTTTGTATTCCTTGGTGAGCGGGTTGTAGCTCATGCCGGTCAGCTCGCTCACATCCAGCCCGGCCTGGCGCAGATAGTCAGACATTTCCGATGGCCGGATGAACTTTTTCCATTCATGGGTGCCCTTGGGCAGCATCTTCAGCACGTATTCAGCGCCGACAATGGCAAACAGGAAGGATTTGGGGTTGCGGTTGATGGTGGAGACAAACAGGTGGCCACCGGGGCGCAGCAGTTGCGCGCAGGCCTTGATAACCGAGCCCGGGTCCGGCACGTGTTCCAGCATCTCCAGGCAGGTGACGACATCGTACTGGCCGGCGTGCTCAGGGTCGGCTGCCAGTGCTTCCACGGTGGTCTGACGGTAATCCACTTTCACGCCGGAATCCAGGCTGTGCAGGCGGGCCACCGACAGGGGCGCCTCGCCCATGTCGATACCGACCACATGGGCGCCGCGCAGGGCCATGCCTTCGGACAGCAATCCGCCGCCGCAACCCACGTCGACCACTTTCTTGCCGGCGAGCGGTACACGCTCGTCGATATAGTTCAGGCGCAGGGGGTTGATGTCGTGCAGTGGTTTGAATTCACTGCTCGGGTCCCACCAGCGACTGGCCAGGGCTTCAAATTTGGCAATTTCATTCTGGTCTATGTTGTGGTTGCTCATGGCCTTTACCTGTTAACTGAGAATCTGTTGACGCCAGTGATTGACCCGAAGCATCAAATCCGGCACATCGATGCGGGTCAGCCGGCCGTCCTGCAACTGAGGTACGCCGTTGATCCAGCTGTGGCTTACTGCCCGCCCATGATTGCTGTAAACCAGGTGGGAAGCGGGATCATACACCGGTTGGAGAAACGGGTCGCCCAGATCAACGGCGATCAGGTCTGCCCGCTTGCCGGCCACCAGCGAGCCGATTTCATGCTCCAGGCCCAGCGCCCGGGCACCGTTGATGGTGGCCATCGCCAGGGCCTGATGGGCAGAGACGGCGGATGCATCACCCGAGACCGCCTTGGCCACCATGGCGGCGGTCTGCAGTTCGCCGAACAGGTCCAGGTCATTATTGCTGGCCGCACCATCGGTGCCGACGGCGACATTGACACCCCGTTCCATCAGGCGGTGCACCGGGCAAAAGCCACTGGCCAGTTTCAGGTTGGATTCCGGGCAGTGCACCACATGGGTCCGGCTGCGGGCTATCTGTTCCAGATCAGCGTCGTCAATCTGGGTCATGTGCACGCACTGGCTGTTTGCGTTCAATACACCCAGTTGGGCCATGCGGGCCACCGGGCGCTGGCCGGTGGCTTTCAGGGCCTCATCAACTTCAAAGGCGGTTTCGTGCAGGTGGATCTGCAGGGGCGCGCCGGTGCTTTCGGACAGCTCGACCGCCGCTGTCAGCGGCTGGTCAGAGACGGTGTAGGGTGCGTGGGGGCCAATGGCTGGAATGATGTAATCGTCGTTTTTCCAGGTTTCAATCAGTCCGGCGCCTTTTTGCAGGTATTCTTCAGGCCCGGAGCCCCAGACGGTCGGGCTGTCGAGCAGGGGGAAACAGATTTGCGCGCGCATACCGACGTCGTGTGCCGCCTGGGCCGTGACTTCCGGGAAGAAGTACATGTCCGAGAAGGTGGTGGTGCCGGTTCGCAGCATCTCGGCCATGGCCAGCCGGCTGCCGTCTTCGACAAAGGCACTGCTGACAAACTTTCCCTCGGCCGGCCAGATGTGGTCGTTCAGCCAGGTCATCAGCGGCAGATCGTCGGCCAGGCCCCGGAACAGGGACATGGCGGTATGGCCGTGAAGGTTGATCAGCCCCGGCAGTACCACGTGGGTGTCCAGGTCCAGCGTTTCCCGGGTGCGGTATTGCCGGTCTGCCTCATGCTGCGGCAGAACCGCCAGAATGTGCTTGCCCTGGAGAATCACCGCCTGATGCTCCAGGACCGCTTCACAGGGTTCCATGGGAATCAGCCAGCGGGCGTTGATGCGGGTGTCGGCTGCGGTGATGGTGTCTGCCGTCATTAACCTGCCTTGCGGTTGGTGCGCGGGTGGTCTGCGCCGGGAAGTTTAATCTGAAAGTATAACGGTGGTGGTTGTAGAGGACTAGCCCTTTACCTTGGGGGAGCGTATACGGGTAGGCCTTTCCGGGAACCGCTACAAGCACATCCCTGGCAGATTTTTGCTCCTGCAAAATCTGCACTTCCGCCATCCATGGCGGTCGTGCGTTCTCTCAGGCCATCCATGGCCTTCGAAATTCCCGGAAAGGCCTACCCGTATACGCCCGGCATCTGGTGGTAAAGTCTGACTGTAATGTGTTGTGATGGCTGTATACTCGCTTTTTTAGATAACAAAGGAGCAACTGATGGCCGGACCATCCATTATTGAAAACCAGACCACCATGGCGATGCGTTGGCATGGCGACTGTCTGGAGCTGCTGGATCAGCGTTTGTTGCCTGGCGAAGAGTGCTGGGTGAAGGCGGTCCGGGCGTCGGAAGTGGCCGGATGTATTGCCGACATGGTGGTGCGGGGTGCACCGGCCATTGGTATTGCGGCGGCTTATGGCGTGGCGCTGGCCGCCCGGTATGCCGGTGGTGGCGACTGGCAGGCCGAGATCAAGCAGGGTATCCGGGAGTTGGCCGCGTCGAGGCCGACGGCGGTTAATCTGTTCTGGGCGCTGGAGCGCATGGAGCAGACGCTGCACGCGTGCCACTCGCTGGCTGAAGCAGCGGAGCGGCTCGAGACGGAGGCTATTCGCATTCACCGGGAAGATATAGAAGCCAACTACACCATGGCGGGCCACGCACTGGAGGCTATGTGTCCGGAGCAGCCGATAGGTGTGCTGACCCATTGCAATACCGGTGCACTGGCCACCGGTGGCTACGGCACCGCGCTTGGGGTGGTTCGCCGTTTGCACCGGGAGCAGTTGCTTGAACGGGTGTACGCCGATGAAACGCGGCCCTGGCTACAGGGCAGTCGGTTGACGGCCTGGGAGCTGGCTCGCGATCATATACCGGTTACTCTGAATGCGGATGGGGCGGCCGCTTCCATTATGGCCGCCGGCAAGGTGAAATGGGTGGTTGTCGGCGCTGATCGTATTACCGCCAATGGCGATGTGGCGAACAAGATTGGCACCTATAGCCTGGCGGTGCTGGCGAGGCATCATAAAGTGGGCTTTATGGTGGTTGCACCGTCAAGCACGGTGGACATGGCGCTGGCCCGTGGAGCGGATATTCCCATTGAAGAGCGGGATGCCACCGAAGTTCGCGAGGTGGGTGGCCGGCAGTTGGCGCCGGCGGATGTCCAGGTCTTCAACCCGGTGTTTGATGTCACGCCCGCGAGCCTGATTGATGTGATTGTGACCGAGAAAGGCGTGGTGCATAACCCCAACATTACCGGCATGGAGGCACTGTTCGGCTAGTTGCGCCGGTAAATGATCCCTTGGGCCTGGGCAGGGCGCAGGCCCGCCCGGCCACCGGTCAGGGGTTTTCGTTTTTTGCCGCCAATCGGGCCGGCTGCAGAATGGACGCCATCCTCTGGTCCAGCTCCAGCAGGTCCGCCATGATATGACCGCCTTCGCGGATCACAAAATCCAGCTCTTCGTCAGTGCTGTTGGGGTCTGCGGCCTGTTCTTCCTGCCAGGCTTCCAGCGCTTCGAGTGAGTCGAAAGGCTTTTCGCCGCGCATCTCACGGCGCGTATTGGCTATGCGCAGCCGGGTACGTTCAATTTGCTCGAAGTGCGCCTTGCGCTCGTTCAGGTTGAGGCTCACGTAGTCGGTTTGCCTCTGCTCTTTCAGGAACTCGATTTCCTGCTCCAGTAGCCGGAATTCCGGGTTGGTGCTGAAGCGTTGCTCGTGACGCTTTCGCAGTTGATCAATCACGCCGCTGAAGTCGAAATAACGGGTATGGGGCACCGAGTCGATCTGGTCCCAGGGCAGGGCATGGTCCAGGGCGTCTTCCCCAATGCGGGTTTTGTCGATTCGCGAGGGAATCTCTATGTCCGGCATCACCCCTTTGTGCTGGGTGGAGCCGCCGGAAACCCGGTAAAACTTGGATTGGGTGATTTTCAGCTGACCGTGGTTCAGGGGGCGAACGGCCTGCACAGTTCCCTTGCCGAAGGTCTGTGAACCTACCACCAGGCCACGGCCATAGTCCTGAATGGCACCGGCAAAAATTTCCGAGGCGGAGGCGCTCATCCGGTTGACCAGAACCACCAGAGGGCCATCGTAAGCCACCGATGGGTCTTCGTCGTTAAGTACCTGAACGTCGTTGTTGGCGTTGCGGATCTGCACGGTCGGGCCCTGTTCGATGAACAGGCCGGTCAGGTCATTGGCTTCCTGCAGGGCGCCACCGCCATTGTTGCGCAGATCCATGACAATGCCATCGACCCCTTCGGCTTTGAGGTCGCTGATCAGCCGGCGTACGTCACGGGTGGTGCTCTTGTAGTTCGGATCGCCGGCCTGCATGGCCTGGAAGTCCGCATAAAACGTCGGAATGGTGATCACGCCAATGGTGTAGGTGTTGCCCTGGCGCTCAAGCTCGATCACATCCTTGCTGGCGCTTTGTTCTTCCAGTTTGACCCGGTCACGCTGTATGTCGATGGTGCGGGTCATGGTTTCGTCATTGGCGGTGGCCGGAATGACCTCCAGCGTGACCGTGGAGTCCCGTGGGCCACGAATCAGGTCAACCACTTCGTCCAGCCTCCAGCCGATCACGTTAACCGGCTCCTCGCCTTCCTGTGCAACCGAGACAATTCGATCGGCCGGCTGCAGCTGGCCCTGCTTGGCTGCCGGGCCACCGGGTACCAGCCGCACCACTTTGGTGTATTCGTTGTCGGATTGCAGTACCGCGCCGATGCCTTCGAGGGACAGGCTCATGTTGATGTTGAAGTTTTCCGATGTGCGCGGGGAGAAGTAGGAGGTATGCGGATCCCACATGCCGGTAAAGGCATTCATGTAGGCCTGGAAGGCGTCCTCGCTGCGGGCCTGATAGGCGCGTTTGAGTTGCCCTTCATAGCGCCGGCGCAGATTGTCCTCGATCACGTCGTCATCGGTGCCGTTGAGCCGACGGGAAAGTACGGCGTTTTTTATGCGACGGGTCCACAGGTCATCCAGGGCCTGCTGGTCTTTGACCCAGGTCGCGTCCGAACGATCCACGCGGATGCGATCGTTTTCGCTGAAATCCAGCTGATCTATGCCGGTGTCAATCACGCCGAGTGCGAATTCCAGCCGCTCAATCATCCGTTGTTGCACAAGATTGTATATTTCAAAAGCGGGTTGCAGCTGGCCCGTGCGCAGGGCCGGGCCCAGGCGTTCGCGGAAGGTAGCAAGGCTGTCGATGTCTTGCCGGGACAGATAGACGCGCTGCCCGTCCAGATAATCAAGGTAGGCGTCGAAGACGTCGGCGGAAAGTTCGTCACTGACTCCCAGGTTGCGGAAGTGGGTGAACTGGAGTTGTCTGGCAATCAGGATGTTGGCCCGGGCCTGTTCCACGGTGGGTGCCACCGGCTCATAAACCGTGGGAGTTTCAACCTTCGCCTGCACGCCGGAGAGGGCCGGCAGCAGCAGGGCCAGGGCAGTTACCCGGATCATGCCGGCTCGCGAGCAAGACTTCTTTAACGTTTGTGCAATGGTCATAGAAGGCAGTCCTGAAAGACGGGACAACTGGCCAGGCCGAACCGGTGCCGGCGGCAAGCCGCTAGGTTTTATTGTAGGTAACCGCCGGGCAGGTGGCTACCGTTCAGGGCCCGGCAGTATGTGACAATCTGTCCATCGCGCGGAAGATCAACTGGCGGGCAGTAATGTGTCCAGGGCGCGGTTCAGTCGTTCCGCGTCCTGCTCGGTTACATCCCGGTCAGGGTCTTGCAGGCACCAGCTGGCAACCAGTTGCTCGGCCGCCTCCAGCGGATTGGTGGACTCTTCGCTACCAAGCCCTTCGGCAAGGCGTTGCACCTGGATTTCCATGCGCCTTGGCTGATCGGCCTCCGGGCTGGCGGTGCCGGTGAGTATTTCCAGCCGGATCAGCAGATCACGGGTGGGTTGCTCGCCGGCGCTGGCCACCAGCTCCGGCCAGTGAGCCGGTGTTTCCAGAGGGCTGGTTGCGGTCAGCCTCTCGGAGATGAGTGCCTGCCACTGGCGAATGGTTGCCTGCATTTTGCGGGCGCGCCTGGCCCGGGCCTCTTGTTCGGCCTGCTCCTGTTCCTGCTGGCGGTTGGCTCTTTCGCTGTCCCGCCGGGCAAAAATGGCGTCGCAGGCTTTGCGGAAGGCTTTCCAGAGCTTGCGATCTTCCCGGTGGCGGGTAATGCCGACCGCCTGCCACTCGGCCTGCAGCGCTTTGGCCTGCTCCATGGCTTCGTCCAGTGGCTGGTGGTCAATCAATGCTTCGGCACGGTCGACAATGGCCTGTTTCAGGGCCTCGTTTTTCATCCGCTCTTCGTTCAGCGGTGCTTCAAGCTGTTTGAGCAGGCTGTCAAAGCGCTTCTGCAATGGACGGTTCTGGCGAAAATCCACCGGCCAGGCGGCTTTCCATTCCTGGCGGGCGGTCTGGTGGATACGTTCGGCGTTCTTCCAGTCCACGCTGGCCCAGTCGATGTTATCCAGGAAGCTGGCCAGTTGCCCGCAAATGACCTCCCGCGTCTCCAGGTTTGCCTGCTTGAGGCCGGATTTGGCCTGGAAGTACTCCCTGCACGGTTCATAGGCTTGATCCGAAGCACTCTTGAAGCGCTTCCAGAGAGCGCGGTCGGAAGAGCCGCCCAGTTCCCGCCACTCGGTCTGCAGCTCTTTGATGCGTTCGGCTTTGGCTTCCGGCTCCATGGGCTGTTCAGCCAGGTATTCCATTTGTTCGCACAGGGCGATCTGTTTGGGTTCGGTGGCAAAGCCCTGCCAGTCGCTCAATTCCCGGAACTGGCCGTTCAAAAGCTGCAGCCTGGCCTGGAAATCTTTCCTGTGCCGGCTGTCGAGTTGCTGGAACTGCTGCTGGGCGGCCTTCAGGCGCTGTTTTGATTCCTTGTATTGCTTTGCCTCCAGGGCCGCTTCGAGTTCGGCCAGGGTGTTTTTGACCGCGCGGGCCAGGGCTTTTTGCTGTTCACGATTCTGTGCGGCCGATTCGTCCGCCAGGGTTTGGCGTTCTGACTTGTGGTGTTGCGCCTGGGCCTGCAATGACGCCAGTGCGTCGGGCAGGGTGAAACCCTTGGGCCAGTCAATGTCGCTCAACAGTTGCCGGGCTTCATCGCCGGAGGCTTCATTCTGCAGCAGGTTGGCGATCGACTCCCGCGCCTGCTCCAGTCGGCGCGTGGCGGCGAGGTAGTTACGCAGCGCCTGCATGTGTTGCTCGTACTGCTTTTGTTCGGCCTTGCTGACGCTGGTGTCGCGGGTGGCTTCAAGCCAGCGGTTTTCCTGGGTCTTCTGCAGGGCATCCAGGGCAGAAGTGGAGGGTAGTGTCGCCGGGTTGTGGTTTTTCAGGTCGGCCAGGGTCTGTTCCAGCAGGGTCAGCGTTTCTGTGCGCTGGCGTGCCTGCTCGCGGTGCCATTCGGCTTCTTTCTGCTCGCGCTCCAACTCGCTGAGGCGCTCGCGGCAGTGGTAGACAGCTTCCAGGAACTGCCGTGTCTGTTCGGTGTCGGCTTTTTCTTCCCGGGGTTTCCACTGTTCAAGCAGTGATTCGAGCCTGGGCTGGTACAGTTTTGTGTCTTCGGTTACCGCCAGTTCCCGGGCCTGGCGAACCAGGTCTGTAATTTTTTCCTGATCGGCCTGTTCGGCCAGCTGTTGCTCGCGAAGGGTTTGTAGTGTCTGCCTGACGGTTTGGTAAACGTTCTTGTCGCGGCCCCTGGATTGCTTCTGAACTTGCTGCAGGCAGCTTTCATCCGACAGTTTCCGCGCAGCCTGAAGCCTGATGCCGGCGGTCGCGCCCTCGATGGCAAGCCTTGCCAGAACGGTTTGCTCCGGCTCGCCTGCCAGCTGGCTTTCCTGTTCATTGACCAGTACTTCCTTGCTGTCCTGAGCTGGTGCCGGTGGTGTCTCCTGTTTTGCCGACGGCTTTCTGGTCGTCTGATTCGGATGTTTTACCGGCGTCGCCTTGCGGGTTCTGAACAGTTTCTGAATGAATGCAGCCATAACGTATCCTTCGGCATTGAAACCAGTCTGCGGTGGCGGCAAAGTATCTGGCCACCGGGCATCGGCACTTTGCAGTGTCGGGCAGTAATGAAAACGGGGCGCTAGTCTAGCGTTTTGCAAGCGTGTGCGGAAAGGGGCTTATCGGTGAAAGACGAAAAACAGCACGATCCTGAATACAAGGCCCGTTCGGTTGCCCTGCGCTTGCTGGCCCGGCGCGAACACAGTCGGCAGGAGCTTGCGCTGAAATTGCGCCAGCGCAAACTGGAGTCGGCCGTGATTGAGGCGGTCCTTGACGAATACGAGGCAGAAGGGTGGCTGGATGACCAGCGTTTCGCCGATGTGTATGCCCGCCAGAGAATGGATCTGGGTTACGGCCCGTTGCGCATCCTGGCGGAATTGCAGCAGAGGGGTGTCCACCAGAGCCCGGAGTGTCTTGATCAGGTGTCTGATGAACAGTGGTGCCGGATGGCTGCGCAGCTGCGGGAGCGGCGTTTCGGGCTTGTGCCGGTTCAGGATGATTTGAAGGAAAAAATGCGCCAGGCCCGCTTTCTGGCCCGGCGCGGCTTTTCTTCCGGTCAGGTGGAAAAGGCGCTGGGCGTGACGGATCCCGAGAATCTATAGCGTCGGCGGTATCGGACCCAGTTCCGGCGGTAGTGATGCTCTGGCCGGCGGATTGCCGGTGGCTTCTGCACTGCGGTCTTCGAGCGCCTCATTCTCGGCGGGCTCCAGCCAGACCAGTTGTTTGTCAGGGGGTGCTCCGGCAGGCGCTTCCGGCTCGGTCAGTCGCACCAGAAAATCCAGATACCGCCGAATATTCTGAACGTACAATACCGGCTCGTGGCCACGGGCGTAACCAAAGCGGGTTTTTGAGTACCATTCTTTTTGCGCCAGCAGGGGCAGGAATTCCTTTACATCCATCCAGCGGTCCGGGTTTTTGCCCGCGCCTTCGGTCAGTCGCCGGGCATCCTCCAGGTGTCCGAAGCCTACATTATAAGAGGCCAGGGCGAACCAGGTGCGGTCCGGCTCGGGGATGCGATCCGGGATTTTTTCATACACCCGTCGGAAATACCGGGCGCCACCCTCGATGCTCTGTTCCGGATTGAGCCGGTTGTCGATGCCTACATAGCGGGCGGTCGAGAGGGTGAGCATCATCAGTCCACGCACGCCAGTGGGTGAGATGGCATTGGGGCGCCAGTGGGATTCCTGGTAGCCAATGGCCGCAAGCAGTCGCCAGTCAAAGCCGGTTTCACGGGCGTATTCCCTGAACAGCGGCTCGTAACGGTGCAGCCGTGCTTCAACGTGTTTCATGAAGGTGAGCGCACCCACGTAATTGAGTTGTTCCAGGTGCCCGTAGAAGCGTTCCCGCAGCTGTGCCATCAGGCCACTTTGGCGGGCACGTTCGAAAAAATCGGACACCTTGTTAACCAGTGTTGTGTCCTGATCGGCGGGAAACAGCCAGACCAGGTCTTTGGGCTGGCTCAGGGCAAATCCCTTCAGGATGTTGGGATAAAAAACCTGGTTGAGCTCCAGTTCATTGGAGGCAATGGCCGCATAGGTGAATTCGCCCCGGTCCACCCTGGCCAGCAGGCCCGCGGCATCCAGTCCAGGGTGAAGCCGGATTTCCGGATGGTTCTCATCGGGTTGCTGGATCAGATGTTCGTGACTGCTGTCCGGCAACATGTGGACGGTCTGGCCGGCCAGTTCCTCCATGCCGGATACCGGTTCGGCATCACGGTGATAGACAATGACAGACTGGGCCTTGATGCCGGTGGGCAGGGTGCGGAAGTTGTCGGAGAGTTCCGGATGGTCGGTGACGCCCGTCAGGCCAATATGGGCGTAGTTGTTGGCCAGTACCGAGAGGATTTCCGAGTTGTCTTCGGCCACCCGGACCCGGAGCTCGACGCCCAGGTGGTCGGCCAGGTGCCGAGCCAGTTGGTAATCGTAGCCGGTGGGATTACCCCGCTGCCGGTAATAAAGGGAGGGAGCCTCCCGCGTAATCACGTGCAACACGCCTTCGTTACGTATTTCCTGGAGCGTGCTGGGGCGCGAACAGCCGGATAGTGCCAGCGCAGCCAGCAGGAGGGCTGTCAGGGCAAGGCCCGGGGTTGACCGGTGACCGGTAATGGGTAACAAAGGCGACTCTCTCAGGCGTCAATCGGTACCTCACATGGTAACAAATCTCCCCGTGGGGAGTCTTGTCTGGCTGCTGTATCCCTGGCCTTCTTTCGGGTATCATTGCCGGCTTTCGAACGTCTCCCGATTCGCGCGATACAGGTTGATATCATGCTTGAACTTCGCGGCGCGCCCGCGCTCTCGCCTTTCCGTTCCCGTAAGTTGCATTCACGTATCCAGGAACTGGTTCCGGATGTGGACCATGTGTATGCCGAGTTCATGCACTTTGCCGACCTGGAGGCGGATTTGTCCGACGCCGAACAGGCCGTGCTGGACCGGTTGCTGACCTACGGGCCCAGTGCTGAAACCGAAGATCCTGACGGGGTGCTGTTTCTGGTGGTTCCCCGTCCTGGCACGTTGTCGCCCTGGTCCAGCAAGGCGACCGACATCGCCCGTAACTGCGGCTTGCGCCAGATTCGCCGGATTGAGCGGGGCGTGGCCTATTATGTGAAGGCCCGTAAAAAGCTGGGGCTTGAGCAGCGTGAGCAGATTGCCACGTTGCTGCACGACCGCATGACTGAAAAGGTCTTCCACGAGATGGGCGGTGCCGAGCTGTTGTTCAGCGAAGAAGAACCACGGCAACTGAACCGGGTGCCGGTTCTGGCCGGCGGCCGCGAGGCACTGGTCAAGGCGAATGCCTCTTTGGGCCTGGCCCTGGCGGATGATGAAATTGATTACCTGGTGGAGTCGTTTACCTCGCTTGAGCGAGATCCCACCGATGTTGAGCTGATGATGTTTGCCCAGGCAAACTCCGAACACTGCCGGCATAAGATCTTCAACGCCAGTTGGGATATTGACGGCGAAGCTCAGGAGAAATCGCTGTTCGCGATGATTCGCAACACCTATGAAATGAATAGCGAGGGCGTGTTGTCCGCCTATAAAGAC
>Ga0075011_10001912_pt1 | contig 11301 bp, 2 predicted proteins | sample TARM_MetaG_T_14_FD_72354 | JGI IMG/M metagenome (GOLD analysis project Ga0075011, IMG submission 72354) | Freshwater microbial communities from Pennsylvania, USA, analyzing microbe dynamics in response to fracking - TARM_MetaG_T_14 | ecosystem: Environmental > Aquatic > Freshwater > River...
GTTGCACCTTGAACACTGGAAATGCTTAGTGTATCGCCAACATCCGCATCGATGTCATTCCCCAAAAGAACACTTGGAGCAATCGTAAGAGGCGCATCTTCATCGGTGATTAACGCTGCATTGATGGATTTGAGTTGGATATTGTCGATGGCGATACCTGCATTATCATTCGATTCTCCAATTTCGTTAAAGGTGAGCGTATTAGTACCATCTTGCGCTACGAGGTTGAGTGTTAAAGTCTCCCATGCGTCTGTATTATTTCCATCAACCGTTGCTACAACCACACCATTCCAAAGAATTTGCATCACACCAGAAGCTTCACCCTCTCCTTGCATAAGCGCTTTATCACGATAATCCACAGAGAATTGATACGTAGCACCTTCACTTAAGCCACTAATCTCTTGTGAAATAGCAGAATTTCCAGGGGTTGCGCCAAGATCCATATAGTGGTTACCATCGGTGGTACCCACACCTGCATGACCGCTTGCATGAGGCTCCATCGCTGGCATAGAAGAATCCACAAGATCCCATCCTGTGATAGATTGCATATGCACAAGATCCGTTCCAGTCAAACTACCAAGTGCTACGCCTGAGACTGTTTGACCATTTGCATTAACACCGTTGATGTCTTCAAAGCTTCCATTGATGATGAGATTAGCCCCAAGGTAACTGTAAGTGTCATCGATGGCATCGGGTGCGTCATTGACTGGGTTCACGGTAATGACTTCATTGGCACTTGTTGACGTTGCGCCATCATTATCCGTTACGGTAAAGCTTACGGTTACGTCACCGTTGAAATCTGCTGTTGGTGTAAAGACCAAATTAGCCGCTTCGGTTGGCGTTAATGCTGTATCTGTTGAAACAGGCGTTGTGCCATCCGCATAGTAAAGCACTCCTTGTGCCGCCGTTGGTAAAGCAGTGACGGTAATAGAAGCAATGGTACCATCCACATCGGTTCCGCCTAGGCTTACCGCAATGGAGGTATCTTCGTCGCCACTTGAAATGCTTGGTGTTGCGACTGGCGCGTCATTGATTGAATTTACATGTAACGTTACGGTTGCCGTATCTGTGCCACCATTGCCATCGCTAATGGTGTAGGTAAAGGTTGCATCGCCATTATAATTAGCCTCTGGTGTAAAGACAACTTGACCATTCACAATCGCTACCGTGCCGTGCGTTGCATCTTGAACACTTGTAATGCTGAGTGTATCGCCATCCTCATCGGTATCGTTCGCAAGCAAGATACTTGGATCAATAATAAGTGGAGTATCTTCATTGGTGACCAAATTGGAGAGCGTATCGCTTGAGCCTGTCAATACATGGAACTCTGTGTCCGTTGCATTATTTTTAAGCTCAACTTTAAGAACCGCTTCGCCGCCTTGATCCCAATAAACAATGCTGATATTATGAGTACCACCCTCAGGTATAGTGACCGTATAATCCGTTGTTGTTGGTCCATGGATACTATCATCTGAAGCCACAACAACACCATCAATCACAATGCTAAACCCATCATCAGAAGTTACTCTAAACGTGTAAGTACCTGCATCCAACTCGACAGAACCACTGAGTTTGATAATGGCATCTGAGCTATTTTCAGGATCCGTTGAGAGTGTTGAAGCATCGCTTCCTAAGAACGTTTGCAATTTACCATTACCACCTAAATTCCCTGAAGCTATGTACGTATAATCAATAGATGTTGCGGCAAACGTTGCATCTGCTGCATGCGTTGCAATAAAGGCATCAACTTTGGCAAGATTCGTTAAGTTCGTACCATCCGTACCTTCATGGTATGCGTAGTATTGACCGCTAAGTCCATTGATGACATAGGTGTTATCCACGGCATCAGGTGCATCATTGACATCGTTTTCACTCAATGTTACGCCAATGGAGGTTGTTGTTGTACCATCATTAGCACCGACAACAAGATTATGAACATTGTTCATCGCTTCATAATTATTGGTAAATGCCGTTGCTCCAGCTTCTGTCAATGTAATCTCGCCTGTCGTTGCATCGATCGCAAAATAGCCTGCATCATTACCACTTGTGATGGAGTAGGTAATGTTATCACCATCCACATCGGTTGCGGCAACGGTTCCAATGAGCGTACCAGCCGTACTATTTTCATCGTAACTGAAGCTATACGCAGTACCATCTACGGTAAAGATCGGCGCATCATTGGTACCTGTAACGATTAATGTAATCGTCGCAGGCTCAGAAGTATTTGATTCTCCATTGGCTTGTGTTGTGCTCGTATCAACGGCATAGTATTGGAAAGTGATTGTCGCACTCTCACCTACAGCAAGGGCATTAAAGTCTCCACTTAAGCTATAGCTTCCATCTTCATTGACAACCAAGGTTAAAGAAGATGGATCAATCGCAACATCTGACTCAACACTGAGGCTATCTTCTACAGCATAGAAGGTATGATCGTCGTTTTCGTCCACATCACTTGCTAATAAGGTACCTTCAAATGTATTCGCTCCAGTTGATGCTTCTTGTGCTTCAACGCTCACATCACTGACGACGGGTTGATCATTTGTTCCTGTAATAGTAAGCGTAACCGTTGCAGGCTCGCTAATAGAGCTTTCATTGACACCATCACTTCCATCAAATCCGTGTCCATCATCTGCAACATATTGGAATGTAATCGTGACGGTTTCCCCAGCTGCAAGCGCATTGAAGTTACCACTAACATTGTAGGTTCCATCAGCATTGACCGTAACCGTTGGCAATGTTGTAATCAATGTGTTATTTGTAGTTACGCTATTATCAACCAAACTATACGTATGACTATCACTGACATCATCATCACTTGCTGTTGCAAGGTTTCCTGCAAATGTTGTTGTGACATCTTCTACAGATGTGACCATATCTGAGGATTCATAAACAACGGTACCGCCACTCACGGTCGCCTCAATGGACCATGAAAGAAGTGTTCCAACATCCATACCTGCATCATCCACAATGTGTAATGTCCATGTTCCAGAGAGATCCATTCCCTCTAGCGCACTTAAATCACCCTCAGGTTTAAAGACTCCTGTAAATGGCGCTGAACCATTGGTAATAGACGTTGTTGCTTCATCATCAAAGGTTGTGTTAGTGTAATTATCACCGTTTCCTCCATTATCAGATGTGAGCTCTATAACGGTTCCATCTGGCGCGATTAAATAGACATCTAAGTCGGCATCCCATGTATGCGTTAAGTTAATCTGAACATTAAGATCTTCAATCGTGCCTGCATTGGTGAATGTAATGGTTGATTCAGTGGTGCTCATATCTGCGATATAAGCATCTGTCTCATTGCTTGCAATGATATTGCCACTTACCAATGTTCCATTTGCGTCAATAGCACTGACAACAGGTTGATCATTGGTTCCTGTAACATTGATTGTAAGTGTTGTTTGTGTTTCTGCACCCATATCATCAGTTACAACAACAGGAACCTCAATCGTCTCGATTTCTCCAACAGCAAGATAATCATAACTTGTGGCATCAAACTCATAAGTACCATCACTATTGAGTGTTAAGCCTTCAACTGTCGCTGTTGTCGTAAAAGTTAAGCTAGATCCATTGTCAACATCGCTTGCTTCTATCGTACCTGTAATGATAGTATCTTCAACAGCATCAGCTTCTTGAGCAATTGCAACAGGAGAATCATTCGTACCAACAACGGTGACAGTCACAACTTGTGTATCCGTTGCACCTTTATCATCCGTTACAAGCACTGTAAATGTCTCCGTTTTACTCTCACCTTCGGCTAATTGATCAGCAGCCGAGCCTGTGGTTGCATCAACTGTATAGACCCATTTACCAGTATGTGCATTAATAGTGAAGCTTCCATATGTGCCTACATTGCTACCACTGACCGACCATGTTTGTGTTGCACCATTATCAACATCGTATGCGACGAGTGTTCCTGTCGCTTTAATGGCTGCTATAACACTGCCATCATCAGCATTACCAGCTTCTGTCGCAGTACCAGTGATATTGGTCTCGGCAATGACTGGAGAGTCATTCGTGCCAACAATTTTAATGGTAATTGTTTGTGTATCTGTTTTTGGGTTAGTGGATTCATTATCGCTTAATACAACAGTGTATGTCTCATACCGTACTTGTCCTTCAGCCAATTTATCTGCTGCTGAGCCTGCTGTTGCATCAACGGTATAGCTCCAAACTCCTGATACGGGATCAATTGCAAATGTTCCATATGTTTTTGTAGCACTACCATTGATAGACCATGTAAGATCCGTGTTATCAACATCACTACCTATTAATGTTCCAGTGGCAACCGTTGCATCTCTTACACTATTATCATCATAATTACCAGCTTCTCTTGCTGTTCCGGTAATCGTTCCTGAAATATGAGGCGCATCATTGGTTCCTTCTATCGTAAGACTCAATGTTGATGTTACATCAGCACCATTGGCATCTGTAATGGTATAAGTAAAGGTTTCGACAATACTATCGCCTTCATTGAGTGCATTGACCGTACTATTTGAATTGTTAAGAATATAAGTGTAATCACCGCTCTCTTTATCAACAAACAAAACTCCATAAGCACCATTGACATTCAACTGACCCCAAGTAGCCGTTGTATCACTAGCACCCGTGCTATCGGAAACGATTTTAATCACATCCAATGCAATTTCAGGATTGGCATCACCATCGACATCTGAGTCATTGGAGAGGAGATTTCCTGTCGTAAAAATATCTCCAAAATCTACATCTTGAGGGATATTGCCACTTCCAGCCTCTTTAATGCTATCGGTATCTGCTACAGCTACTGGCGAATCATTGGTTCCGACAACGGTAATTGTCACAACTTGTGTATCCGTTGCGCCATTCTCGTCTGTAACAATAACCGTAAATGTCTCTTCAACACTATCACCTTCTGCAAGTTGATCAGCTGCTGAGCCTGTGGTTGAATCAACCGTATACGTCCATTCACCTGTTACGGGATCAATTGCAAAGGTTCCATACGTTCCTGCGCTATTCCCATCAACAGACCACGTGAGCGTCGCACCATTATCCACATCGGATGCGGTAAGTGTTCCTGTTGCAACAATCGCATCAAGGACATCGCCATTGTCTTTATTTCCTGCTTCATATGCCGTTCCTAATGTTGTGCTAGAATCAGAAATTACAGGAGAATCATTCGTACCAACAACGGTGACAGTCACAACTTGTGTAGCAGTTGCACCTTGATCATCAGTGACAATAACGGTAAATGTCTCTTCAACACTTTCTCCTTCGGCCAAACTATCAGCTGCTGAACCTGTGGTTGCATCAACGGTATAAGCCCATGCGCCCGTTGTTGCATCGATTGTGAAGGTGCCATATGTTCCGATGGCTGGTGTTGTTGTCTCATCAACTGACCATGAAAGTGTTGCGTTATGATCCACATCGGTTGCGACCATCGTACCTGTTGCAACAATCGCATCAACAACTGTACCATCATCTTCATTACCTGATTCTGTAGCGGTGCCTATGACTTGGCTATCATCTGAAATAACTGGCGCATCATTTGTGCCCGTAATCGTAAGCGTAACAGTTTTAAGTTCAGAGGTATTCGATTCGCCATTAGCCTGTGTTGCGCTACTATCAACGGCATAGTATTGGAATGTAATCGTTGCCGTTTCGCCTACCGCTAAAGCGTTAAAATCGCCTGAGAGTGAATAGGTTCCATCTTCATTAAATTCAAAATTGGTAATTTGAATCTCGACAGGTGAATCTACATGTAAATAACTTTCATCTTCGTTCATAGAAATATGGAACGTATGCGTATCAGATGTATCATTATCGCTTGCACTTAAAGAGCCTTCAAAGGTATTAATAGTATCCAAAGATTCTGCTTGAGAAACAGTGACGTCTTCGACGACTGGTTGATCATTGGTTCCTGTGATCGTAAGCGTTACGGTTGCAGGTGCAGACGTGTTGGACTCACCATTGGTTTGGTTGATACTGCTATCGACTGCAATATATTGGAATGTAATCGTTGCGGTTTCACCTGCGGCAAGCGCGTTGAAGTTACCACTCACACTATACGTTCCATCAAGATTGACAGTGACGGTTGGCATGGAGATGAGCTCATTATTAATCGTGATCGTATCTTCTACAATCGCGTAAGTATGGGTATCACTAACATCGTCATCTTGAACCTCAGGAAGGGTACCTTCAAAGAGTGTTGTGACGTCTTCTACAGATGAGACAGCGTCAGAAGATTCATAAACTGCATTGGTTGCAAGTGGTTCTACATATCCGATGGTTTCAACATTCGTAATTTCACCACCCGATACATAGGTAATTTCTAAGTTTGAATCCACAGCAGTGTCATCATCGTTCATAATGCCAAAGGTAATTTCATGGGTTCCTGCTGTTGTAAACGTGTAGGTAAAGACGCTACTATTTATAGAACCTTCATCGGAAACGCTGGCAAGGAGCGAAATTGTTTGCCCATCAATAACAACAAATGAAAAGTCATTATAAGGAGCTTCATCGCCTTCTACATCGTTAAATGTCCAGTTAAAGGTTACGGTCTCACCGGCAATGGTATTAACGGTAAATTTAATCGCAGAACCATCTGTTGGGTTAGTACCATCTCCTTCCGTAAAGAGATTTCCGATTTCAACCAAACCTTCTGGACTGATAAACGCATTGATTGCATCTAAGTCAACACCATCTGTACTACTCATATCACTTTCATCATCATCATTTGAATTAATAGATGTTCCGAGTAACCATGATGTAACCTCATCGCTTCCAATGGTGACGTCGCTAACCACAGGTTGGTCATTCGTTCCAGTGATAACAATCGTAATGGTTGCAGGAGCGCTGATTGAGCTTGCATTGGTGCCATCGGTACCATCAAATCCTTGTCCGTCATCAGCCGTAAATTGGAATGTAACGGTCGCACTCTCACCTGCGGCAAGCGCGTTAAAATCGCCTATAACAGTGTAGGTTCCGTCTGCATTGACCGTAACAGTTGGAATTGACAATCCACTATCAACACTAATGCTATCAACAACAAGGGCATACGTAAGCGCGTCGCCATCCGCATCGGTACCAGTAGCTAAGTTTCCACTAAAGGTGTTTTCACCATCAAGCGCTTCGATGATAGCACCTTCAAGACCACTGACAACAGGAGAATCGTTTGGATCCACATCAAAAAGTGGCGCATCAAAGAGGGTTGCACCACCGGCTCCGTCTCCAAGGTCTCGCTCACTACCAGTAACATTGCTCTCCGTACCACCTGCAACATACTGCGCGGTTGCAAATCCAGAGATCAAGCTAGAGCCACCAGGAGCACCTTCGCCACCGGCTGCAGTCTCTTCAAGGTTGGTAATGTCTTCACCACGAAGTAAGGCTTCTTGAATTTCAGCGGCACTTTTTCCAGCACCCACAGCACTAGCGGTTTTTTGAGAGATGACAGCTTCATCACCAAACGCTTCGCCAGCTGCGTAAACACTTTTATCGAGGAATAGACCATCATTGCCATCCAATGCGATCTCACGGCCATCCGCCAAAGAAAGTGTCGCATGAGAACCTGCACCAATCGTGCTGATGGTATCTTCAAAGTTGATGGTATCACCCACTTTTAAAACTCTCTCTTCGCCCATTGCGTTTCGTGCGATGACGATACCGCTAATTTCTTTGATTGTCCCAATTGTATGTGCCATGATGCTACTCCTATTAGAATTTTATGATGAGATCATAACGCAATTACAAAAGTGTGACTATTGTACTTTGGTACAATAGATTTCGTGCAAAATGTAATTGGCAAGAAGTAAAAGCACCCAAGGTGCGTGGGCATTCCGCCGAGGAAAACTCAGTGTTAGCGTAGCTTTTAGAGCTTGGCTTTAAAAGCGTATTTAGTGTTCTTGCAGAATGCTAATAAAAAAGCTTTGAGAGTGTTTACATGTAAAGAAGAAAAAGCGTGGATAGAAGCGTATGAAAGCCTCAATCCACTAAAGAAGAATGGCTAATGCGAGGCGATCTTTAACGCCTATTTTTTCATAAATGGAGCTCAGATGTGCTTTGACAGTGCGCTCAGTCGTTCCCACACGCATGGCGATCTCTTTATTGCTCATCCCTTCTTTGATGAGAAGCGCAACATCGCGCTCTTTGAGGGAGAGTTTTTCAAGCAGATTATGCTTTACATGTAAAGATGTTTTCTGAGAAAGAAGGGTTTGAATCATCGTTTGAATAAACTCAGGATACAGCCATGTATCGCCGTGTTTGACAACCTCTAACGCCTCTTCAAGGTGAATAGGGTCCATATAGGTGTTGCCATACGCGCGTACCCCGTATTTGAGCAAAAATGAGCCTTGGACAAAGGTTGGTTTTTGGCTAAAAAGCATGATGTGAACATGCGTATACTCACTGTGCAATAGGTCTAAAAAACCCTCGATCTCGTTGCCATAACAACGCTCATCAAGCAGTAAAATAACCTTTACATGTAAGGATTTTAAAAAGCTCAAAAGTTCTTTTTCGTGGTGGCAAATACGAATCTCTTCTGCTTTTAAACTCTCCTGCCAATGTTCAATAATGTCGGTATGCGATGCGTAGAAGATGATCATATTAACGCTCCCTTAGTGCATTATTTTTTGCTTTCAAAATAGGTTTAAGTAAATAGTCCAAAACGGTCTTTTTACCCGTTAAAATATCGACGGTTGTTGTCATGCCCACCATTAATTCCAGTGGTTTTTCAGGTGTTCCGAGATGATTTTTATCGGTTTTGATGTGAACTAAATAGTAACTCTCTCCTTTGTCATTGGTGATCGTATCGGCACTTACGAAGACAAGTTTGCCTTTGAGCCCGCCGTAAATTGAAAAATCATACGCGGTAAATTTAACAGTCGCATCCAGCCCTAAACGTAAAAAAGCGACATCGGAAGGTTTGATCTTGGCTTCGACGAGCAATGTGTCTTCCGTTGGAACGATCTCTAAGATGTCCATACCCGGTTTCACAACGCCCGAGACCGTGTTGACCAAAAGTTGCTTCACCGTTCCATCCACAGGAGCGCGCACCAACGTTCGCTGAACGCGATCTTCCAAGCTGGTTTGAGCCTCATGAAGCCGCGACATCTCCGCCACCGCTTCATTGAGATCTTTTTTTGATTTATTCATAAAATTCAGCTCGGCTTCACCCCGTTTGCTTTTCACTTCGCTGATGCTTGATTGAACCCTTGGAATGGCAAGGCGCGTGGTTTGAAGCTCACCTTGAATATTGTTGGTTTGGCGCTTGAGTTGTAAAAATTCGATCTCAGAAACCAACCCTTTTTTAACCAATGGCTCCATAATCTCAACCTCTTTACGCACCAAGTTATAGCTGGTTTGCAGTTGAGATACTTTGGATTCTAACTCCGTCAGCTCGCTCTCTTTTTGCTTGATCTGCTCATTGAGAATTTGAAACGTTTGGACCAGTTGCTCTTGATTGGACTTGTACAAACTTTTCTCATAAACGATCTGCTTTTTCATCTCTTCACTTTCGCTCTCCAGTGAAACTTCAAAAGGCTGACCGCTTGATTCTGCTTCAAGGCGCATCGACTTTGCTTTAAGCTCAACATACCGCAAACGACTCTCACCGTACGAGCTTGCAAAATTTTTGTCATCGATGCGAAGCAACACTTGACCTTTTTGCACACGATCGCCCTCTTTGACCAAAATCTCAGAGACAATACCGCCTTCTAAGTTTTGAATCACCTGCAACTGTTGCGAAGGAATAATCTTACCCTCGCCTCGTGTCAACTCATCGATCTCAGCGATACTCGCCCAAAGGATAATCCAAAAAATAGCCGCCGCGATCACCCACAAAATCTTACGTGAAGAGCTTGGAGCTTTTTGTAAAATCGCCTCGCTGAGGCTGGACATAAACTCTAAATCGTGTTCAGTATAGGACTTTTTCATGCGTGTTTCACCCCATTGAGTTTGGCGATAACGTCCTCTTTTTTGCCATCTAAGAGAACGTGTCCGTTTTCAATGACGATCAAACGATCCACAAGATCTAACAGTGACATTTTATGCGTCACTAAAATCGTTGTTTTATCTTTGAGCGACTCTCTTAACGCCTGTTTGATGCGATTTTCAGAGGTGTTATCGAGTGAATTGGTGGGTTCATCCAAAAGCATAATAGGCACATCCACCAAAAAAGCCCGCGCAATCGCGATGCTTTGCCTCTGCCCTCCCGAGATACCATCGCCTCGCTCCAACACAGGCATATCAAATCCTAAAGGATGCGCGTCGATAAACTCATCCACCGCACCCATCTTTGCAGCTTTTAAAATCGTTTCATCATCCGAATACGGCGCTTTGTAGACGATATTTTCGCGCACCGTGCCGTTAAAAAGTACCACATCTTGCGGCACATACCCGATGTTTTTACGCAAATCCACAGGATCGATCTGGTTGATGTCGATGCCATCGACCAAAACAGAACCGCTATCGGGCGAATACAGCCCTAAAATCAGCTTTTCAACGGTTGTTTTACCCGAGCCATTGCGTCCTAAAATGCCCACTTTTTCACCGGCATTGATCTTAAAGGAGACATTTTCAAGGGCTTTTTTATTGCTATCAGGATAGGCAAAAGAGACGTTTTGAAACTCAATTCTTCCACTAAAACGCTCACGCCTGACAAATTTTTTGCCACTCGGACGCTCAACAGGAAGTTTCATAATGTTATCAAGCGCATTATACGCGGTGCGTGTCTGCTCAAAACTTGAAATGAGTGCTGCCACTTGCCCCATCGGTGCAATCGCGCGTGAAGAGAGAATGACTGCGGCGATCAGTCCGCCCATCGTTAGTTCAACATCTTTGATCATATACACACCAATTAAAATCACCACGACCGTATCAAGCTGGACAAGAAACGAGGTAATCGTCGTAATAGAGTTCGATAAAATTTTGGACTTTAATCCACGATTAGCGATCTCACCGCTCGCCTCTTCCCATCGCCACTGCGCGAGTCCTCCTGCGGAGAGCGTTTTAATCGTTTCAAGCGCATTGAGGCTCTCAATCAAAATGCCATTTTTAATCGCAGACGCCATATACGTACTCTCAATGCTTTGCTGCAATGGCTTTTTTACCATAAACGTGTACAGCAAAATCATCAGCATCAAGACAATTGGAACAAACACCAACGCCCCTGCGATAAAATAGACCGTGATGAGAAAAATCAGTGCAAATGGAAGATCGATAATCGCACTCAGCGTTGAAGAGGTAAAAAAATTGCGAATCGAATCAAAATCGCGTAAATTGCTCGCAAAAGCACCTACTGATTTTGGGCGCGATGCCATTTTAAGA
>Ga0075011_10001913_pt1 | contig 11301 bp, 7 predicted proteins | sample TARM_MetaG_T_14_FD_72354 | JGI IMG/M metagenome (GOLD analysis project Ga0075011, IMG submission 72354) | Freshwater microbial communities from Pennsylvania, USA, analyzing microbe dynamics in response to fracking - TARM_MetaG_T_14 | ecosystem: Environmental > Aquatic > Freshwater > River...
ACATCTCCGTTACATGACAAGCAAAAACTCATTCTTTTTTCACATTCTCGTTTTGAACTCCCGCGATATATAACAAATGCCATTGGCCAGCAGACAGAGGATTCACTGCTGAGTGATTGTTAATCAAAGAATAAGGGACAAAATGGGACTTGCGATTATCCATAGTCGAGCCAGTGTGGGTGTGGAAGCACCTTCAGTTACAGTGGAAGTTCATATCAGCAACGGTATGCCGGGATTCACCTTGGTTGGTTTGCCTGAAACCACGGTTAAGGAATCAAGAGATCGGGTTCGCAGTGCCATTATCAATTCTCAATTTGTTTTTCCGGCTAAGAAAATTACCGTCAATTTGGCGCCCGCAGATCTTCCCAAAGAAGGTGGACGTTTTGATTTACCTATTGCGTTGGGCATTTTGGCGGCTTCGAACCAAATTTCGCAAACCAGTTTGAATAAACACGAATTTATCGGTGAACTTGCGCTGTCGGGTGAGCTTCGTCGCGTGAAGGGTGTGTTACCAGCAGCGTTAGCGGCGTCTAAAAAGAGTCGTTGTTTAGTTGTTCCGCATTGGAATGGCGATCAGGCCGCTCTCGTTGACAGTAAGCTACATAAATCAGCGCAAACTTTACTGGAGGTGTGTGCTGACCTTTGTGGACAGAAAACACTGAGCTTGTTTGAGAGTTCAAGTATTGCGCCAAGCGCACACACTCAAAGAGACTTGCAAGATATTATCGGGCAACAGCAGGGTAAACGAGCTTTAGAAATTGCAGCGGCGGGTAACCATAATCTGCTGTTCTTGGGGCCTCCCGGAACAGGTAAAACTATGCTGGCTTCGCGCTTGTGTGACTTACTGCCGCCAATGAGCGACGTTGAGGCTATGGAAACCGCCTCTGTCGCTTCTCTTACTCAGCAAGAGATCAATATTCACAACTGGAAGCAAAGGCCGTTTCGCTCGCCTCATCACTCCAGCTCGATGGCGGCGTTAGTGGGCGGAGGTTCTATTCCTCGTCCGGGGGAAATTTCTCTCGCTCACAATGGGTTGCTGTTTCTCGACGAAATTGGTATAATCCCAATAATTAAAAATTATCAAAATCCAAATAAATTTATGAATATTAATAAGTAAGATGAAATGTATACCTTTAATTTACATTGACAGTAATCACTATGACAACTAATGTAGTTATGAGTTGTCAATCTATGGAATGTGGTTGTGAATGTAAAAACACTAAATGAGCTTTCTTTATTAAAAACTGCACTGTCAGTCGAATACTCTAACTACCTAACACTTGCTGCTGAATCCTCAGTTCACAAAAATCTAATACAGCCTGTATTGAATATTTATGCAGCTTACTGCTACTTGGTTGGACAAGGTAACTACAGTGCATTGGATATACTGAATGACTCAAGTTCACTTAATGCGCACTTCCAGTCGCTCATTGGATTTGTTTATAGCAATGATGATATCGCTATCAAGCGCCGATATGCCTTCGGTAATCAACTCAAAGTCATTTTCCGCTACATTGCGCAAGATAAGCAACTTGACCTCAATGACGTAAAGCTTTCGCCCACTAAAATCTCAACAGACGTTTCGAGCTGTCTAGCTCAGTTTCGAAAGCACAATATAGATAAATCAAAAGTTGACTACCTTGATGGTTGGCAGGTGCTATCAAAAGAAGGCAAAGAATATGAGGCTTACCTTGATACGCTTTATGCGAATTTTGGTGAGGCGTTTACAAACAAAGTGCATCTTGCTCTAAAAAACTATGCCTTTACACAAAAATCATTAACTCTCGCTTGCGCATTAAATTGCTTTAAACAACTTTTTGCGGGTTGCTCCACTGTTTATAACGAAAGAGACGGACTAACAATAGAAGCCCTTCTAAGTCGTAATCATGTGCAGCTATTCTTCCACAAGGTGTTTAAAGTGCTATTTGTGCGCTCTCAAGCTGCTCAGAACTGTCCAAAGAAATTTCATGCTCGTTGGCGAGATACCATTAACCATTATACCGAGTGTTTTATCAACACGGGTGTTTTTGCTGAGCCTCATAAGCCATTTATCGCTCCAGACTGGAAAGACCCAAAAGATGCAGCGCCCACCTTTTCAATTGGCGGCAATGCTACGCAGCCAGAAAGCCTTAGATGGTTTGCTAACATCCCACTTAAAATTAAAGATGAAGAGGCTGTTTCAATTATTCAGCAACGTGTAGAAAGAGATATGGCGCATATCAGGCATGTGTGTCTCTTGAAACTTGAGGAACTTTTAGAGCGAGAAGATAGAAATAAAGCTTTTCAGAGCACAGGCTTAGTTAAACCATTGAATGGCACGGCAGGCTATAGACAATATAACAACTTTTTCGGTGCAGATAAGTTAGACAATACCGTAGCAACCTTTTATGCACATGGCATCGCTGCGAAAGACAGCTATATATTATTTTTGGGGTTTTCTGGTAATGCTAGCCAACTCAACGCAGAGTTAAACTTACCAAACCCTTCAACACTGAACGTTCTTTTGACACTTCTTGTGATGGAGCATCCTCTGATAACACCTTCTTGGTTAGCAAAGTGGGACTTATTTGATGTAAATGGCAATATGGTAGGCTATAAGAAAGTTGGTAATCAACACATTGCGGTCAGTTACAAATCACGCAAAGGGTCTACCAATGCGCAACAAGAAGTAGTGCTCAATGAGTTTTCTAAATCTATAGTTGAGTTCTTGATACAGCATACACGCATGAGCCGTGAACACCTGAGGCAAAAAGGGAATGTGAGTTGGCGAAAGATGATTTTGACTGCAACCACTACCAGTGCGATGCGCCCAAGCAACCTCAATGCCACTCTTTTATCGGCAAATGATTTTTATGATTGGCTTCAGGATAAAACGCTCTTTGATAAGAGCAGCGATATCACCCTGAAAGATGCCCAAGCTATTTCTGACATCCATTCATTACGCTCAATCAGACGACACAGAGGCTTTCAAATTTACTTGGAAACACGTTCAATGGATGCCGTTGCCGAGGCGCTTGGTCATGAAAAGAAGGATGCAAACCTACTGACCTCTTACCTTCCTAAACCACTCATGGACTTCTTTAATGCACGTTGGGTACGTCAGTTTCAGAACGCTATTTTACTTGAAGCCATGAAAGATTCAGTGCATCGACTTGATGCTGTGAATATGAGTACAGAGGACATTGAGGAATTCTTAAACAATCACGGTATCAGTAATATTCCAGAGCGTTTCGACCACGGTTTTTTTCAAAAGACCACAACTGATAATGAAACCTCTGAATCCTTAGCGTTCGACCAGTTGACCTACACTATTTCCACCTCTCTTTTGCAGCTTTTGATGGCGATACGCCTTGTCGTTGAGAGTAGTGATGATGAGGAATCTTTTTTTGATATTGTGGCTCACTGGTATCAATCAGCAGTGTTTGTTTTAGATACCCTGAGTTCAGGCAAGCATAGTGCTGATGATGATTTGATGGGAATGCTTGATATTGCAACCAATAACAAACTGAATGCTGACACTATTAAAGGAGCGCTGCTATGTTAAGTGTTGCTATCGACAATACCTCAATTGCTAACCTCATTGAAAGCATCGTGCTAGACCATTCGCTTTTGAATGGTCTAAGTGCCGAAACTCTTGAAGATATTATCAATTTCTCAGTAGCAAATGATGACTATCGAGCATTAGATATCATCACGAATATCCATACTGGCATCTACGGTTACGATGATAGACAGCCCGAATGGTTAGAATCCCGCTTTCCTGAAAACAAGTGGGTACTAACATTTGGCAAACACCCAAAAACGATACATTGGGATACAGTGTGCTTAGATGATGGTAAGAAACTCACGGATAAAAAACACCAAAAGTTGTTAAACAGCTTTAAATACTGGATCATAGCGGCAGATAATCCGCTGGAAAACGGTGGGAAGATTATTAGTCCAATAACCGCTTATCATAAAGTTAACAAAGTTATCGCTCTCATCAATGCCGTCTTGCTGCACTCGAAAGAATTGAAGATAGCAAAATATCACCTTCTGAATGTGAATGATGACTTCTGGTTGAACATCTTGACGAAATACGCTGAGCACGGAAATTATCAAGGTGTGTATGAGATTGATAAGCGCACCAAGGTATTACTTGATAACGCTTCCCAGAGTGTTTCAGATGCAGATGCACAAACGTTTAAAGAGAAGTTTCCCTACGTTACCCAAGACATTGCGCAAGATGAAAGTTTCTTATTTCTAGCAGAGAGAGAGAAGGCGTGTGCTTGGCTTTTTGAGCAAGGTTATTATCACACTGGAAAAGCCATAAAATACATAAAATACACTGGCAGCAGTACTGTGCTGGGTGAGTTGTTGTTTAAAGGTAAGATGCTTTATCACGACATTAATCTCCCCAACTACGCAGAACTACACCTCAAAGCGCCAAACCAATACTCAGAGTATCGTTCTGTTGAGAATCGAGACGCCTCATCTGGCACGAATCAACAGACTATCTCGAAATACATTGAAGCAATTCGATTGATTCATACCAACCTTGAGCGTGAAGACGCTGCAACCCCCTCTATCTTGTCCGAGCGTGTCAGTGCAGGTCACATTAGTCAGTTAGTTAGCTTAAAAAAAATAGGGCGTACTCGCACCTTGCCGCCTAAGTTTGTGTTTAATTTAATTCGTCAGTGCTATGAGTTTGCCAAAGAGCACCTACCTACAGAGGAAGGCTCTACTACTTTACTGGATGAAACATTAACGCTGCTGTCTACAGCAAGAAGCAAATCTGCTGCAGAAAGATCCAATACACTCCGTCCATACCAAGAATCCCCAGCTTGGAATGAAGAATTGCATCGAGATATGTCTGGTTCGGAGCGAGGTTACTGGTTTCAAACGGAGGCGATCAATTGCCTGAGTAGTGAATACCTGAAAAAAGGAATAAAACAGGCTCAAGGCTTTGCTGATAGCGTTGAAAATCGCTTTGAGCGGATTCGAGCTAATGAGAGCTTGTTTGATTTGTTCTCTGTACTGCAAGGTGCAATACAGGTCTTGGTGGGTGCCATCATGGCTCGAAGACAAGATGAATTAATCAAGTTGAAGTCACATGGTAATCTATCACCTAATGTAAATCCCTTTTCAGAAGATGGTGCAAAAGCAGAGTACAACCTGATATTTAAGGTAAAAAAAACTGGCTCAAAAGGGGTAAACGCAACAATAGAAAGACCAATTCCCTTATCTATCGCTAAGTTCATTTGGCAACTTGAGCAATTTAACATCAAAGCTAATGAGTTAAATTTAGCCAAAGGAAAGGTGTCTCTGTTTAACAATTTAAACTCAAAAAATAGCCAGTTAAGTCAGGTAAATAGCGAAAGCTACAATACACACATCGATGCGTTATGTGATTACGTCGAAACGGACTTGGTACAGTACGACAACGGTGAATACCGCCGTAATTACGTTCGCCAGCACCAATTAAGACGTTTCTTTGCTATGGCATTCTTCTGGTCTAAAGGGTTCGATGGCATGGATGCCCTGCGCTGGATGCTCGGACATTCAGACATGGAGCATCTATACCATTACATCTCTGAATCAGAGGCAGGGGCGGTGCTTAATGGGGCGAAGGCCAGTGTGATTGTTCGTGGTGTGGTTGATTCCACTTCGGAGCTTGCGAAGCTCGAAGGGATAGAAGAGATTCGTAAAATCATTGCAGAACGCCTGACTGGTGATAGGTCAACACCGATTACTATAGAGTCAGTGAGCGAAGCGGCAGAAGATTACGATGATGAGTCTTATCTAACCATTCCTCACATTAGCCAAATTCAAAAAGAGCAGGACATTGAAACAGAGGTTATTCAGCTTTTAGAAGAAGGCCGAATCACACTGGAACCAGAGTTTTTTACCTTAGATGATGGTGATGGCAATGCCACTCAAACCTTTAATCTTATTTTAAAAATCAAAGACCTTGATTAAGGATTAGACTAATGAAAGTTTTAGAGAAAAACCAAACCAAGGTACTTGAAACAGAAAAGCTTTTGAGGGAAATAATCACATCTCCCGTTGCGTTTAAAGATGATGAAGATCTGATGAATGCTCTCAAATCACAATCTGGTATCGCTAAATATCAGAACCAAGAGCGCAATATCACTTCGTGCTCATTAAACACGGTCAAAAGCATCTCGGAAGCACTTTTAGAGAGAGGCTTCTTATCCATAGATGAACTACGGATTAATGCAAAACTGGCGATAGAGGCTGCACGTCTCGATGAGAAATCTTCCAAAGGCAACAAACAGACCGTCGTGGGTTTAAAGCATAAAGTCGCAGGGCTAGAATCGGAACTGGATGCAGCGCAGCGCAGCAATTCTTTACTGACCGTTATGGTCTCTGAGTTGCGTTCTAGGCTAAAGCAGCTAGCGCAGCATGAGGGCACAGTAGAAGAGCGACAGGAGCTTTATCGAGAGCACAATCGGAAGATTGAAGCGCAGATGAATTACACTCTGAATGGAGAGGTATGATGGCGGTTCGTAAGCTTAAAGACTTTGAGCAATGGAGTCATCTTGGGTTTGATGGCAAGCTTGTCTTTCGTAAGCCACTGGATATTCCTTTCGTAACCTACAGTAACCATGTGCCTTGCTATGAAGCCAATGCCTACATCCATAGTTTGATGGTGAGAAACTTAAAAAGTGACACGATTCGTGGATATGCACACGATATTATTCACTTGGTTCACTTTATTGAAAAACAGCCACTATTGAGCCGATTTAGCCAGCTTACAGACGCAACATTCACCCTTTTTATTCAATCGTTACAAGCAGAGAGAACACCGCTCGGTGAGCTAAAACGCAGTAATAATTCGGTTATAAAGATTGCTCATATCTGTCTTGATTTTTTGCAGTTTATCCAAGATTTTCATGATTTGAGTTCTTTTATTGGTAAGGATAAAGCTAACTCAATTCAAATACTTGAAAAACCTTATAAGCGCAAGCAGGAAGGTTACAAAGGTTTTTTTGAAGGAGTCAAAGTCACCCATGCAGCCGTGCCAACAAAAGATGAAATCAAGAAACGCCACCCTGTTTCGGAAGATGATGCCTTGCGTGTGTGGGAGTTCATAAAGACTCAGAAAAACAAAGATAAGCGCAGAAGGGACATGGCGCTATATACAGCAATGGAGCAACTAGGTGGTCGTGTATCGGAGCTTCATTTGATTAAAATGACCGATTATGAGGAAGCGAGACGCACAGGTATGCTCACTCTTACCACTCTAAAGCGTAAGGACGACAACACCACTCGAAAGATTCCTGTACCGCACCTTTTATTATCAGTGATTGCGGATTACATCAAAGTTCGAAAGAAGGTAATGAGGAAGAAGAAAGTTCAGCATGACTATCTCTTTATTAGCTTAAAGACAGGTCATCGCTTATCCGCCGATTCATGGACAACATACATGAACTTATGGAAAAAAGAGCTTGGTATCGCGGGAGAATTGCATCCCCACTTGTGGAGACATGCATTCATAACAGATAAGCTTAAAGAGCTTATTCTTGCCACTAAAGAAGTGAATGATAAAGATGATTTCCGAAAGCATTTACTTCATACGCAAACATTTAAAATGCAGCTTCAACAGTGGACAGGGCATACAATGCTCAGTTCTCTAGATACTTACATTGACCTCGCTTTTGCAGATATACACGGTTACACAGAGGTTTACAACGCTGTTTCTCTGAAGACAAGTGTTGAGCTTGCTAAACGTCAGATCGAGTTGTTAGAAGAACAGATAGCAAGGAAGGAGTTAACGCCTACCGCAGCGCTTAATGAGATGAAGAAACTATTGGTTGCTTTTCAATCTGATATAGATAAAAGCATTGTATCTTCGTCACAGTAAAAGCTCATCACTAAGCGGTCATGTAACACGTCTTTGGACATTTGTGAGTTACGTGCGATCACACTTAGGCACCAACAAGTAGTAGGAACAATACAATAACCACATAACCTGTAGTACATTAGTAGCATATGCGCTTGTATGCTTTTTTAGGGAAATTCCTATGTACATCAGAAAGGTAACGATTAACAACTACCGTAGTTTCCGCACTTTCGAAGCTAAACTTCAACAACTGACAGTTGTTATTGGTGAAAACGATACTGGTAAGACGAACTTTTTCACCGCACTTTCGTTACCGTTAAGCGGCAACCTAATAGACTTCAACCAGAAGCGTTTGAGTGTTTCTGATATCAACAAAGATTCCGTTATTGATTTTCTAACATCCGTTGTCAATGATGACACCGAAGAGAATCAGCTTAAAAAGATCCCTAAAGTATCAGTAACCGTAGAGTTCGCTGATCCGAAAGATGCTTATGAAACAGCACTGTTAGCTAAGTGGATTGTTGTAGATGGAGACAAAGAAACTTACAAAATCAGATACGACTTTAAGCCTAAAGACGACAAAGATTTGCTTGAGGTCGTGAAGAAATCGTTCGCTGGTAAGATTTTAGATGATATTAACTGGTTTACTCTACCCGTTGAGCTATACGACTACCAAGTCGTCTCTGTGAACAACGAAAAGCCTATCGCATACAGTGACTTAAAACACGTCAGTCTCCATAGCATCAATGCAGAGCGAGATGACTTCTCAGAAAGCAGTTCAATGAAGTCCAATAGCATTTTCACCAAACTGCTTATGAACACTCTCAACGATGACGACAAAGGTCAGATCAATACCGCCTACTCTGAGTTTTTTAGTGCTATTGAAAAGACTGAAACATTCGACAAAGTCATTAGAACTAATGACGATTTTGAGAATTACGACAGTATTATCAAACAGCTTGAGTGCACTCCTAACCTGCCTAACTTGAAGAACATCTTATCGAACATCACTTTGAAATACGGGAATGAATTTCTGTACCAAAAAGGCTTAGGACAACGAAATCTTATCTACATACTCATCTTGTTTGCTTACTACAAGTCATGTGGTGATACATTCAACTTGTGCTGTATAGAAGAACCAGAAGCACACTTGAGCGTTAACAACCTTCGTTTAGTAAGAGACTTCATTGAGAAAAGCTCAAGCAACAGTGGCTCGCTTGTACAAACTATCATTTCGACCCATAACCCATCGATCATCAACAAGCTAAAGATCTCTAATGTGTTGGCGTTTACTGGCGAGAAAGCAATTAGTCTGTCTGATACTCCAACTAAGCTAGTTGACTACCTAAGAAAGAGACCTAACTTCGACATCTTAAAGCTGCTGTTTGCGAACAAAGTCATTCTCGTAGAAGGTCCGACTGAAGAAATGCTAATCAGCACTTATCTGTCTAAACAGCCATCCCTCAACGACATTGATATTATTCCAATTGGTCAACGTGGTTACGCCACTTTCTTAGATATATGGCTAGCCTTGAACAAAGATAACCAGAACAAGAAAATTGGTGTTGTCCGTGATTATGACAATTCAGATGCGGCTAAAGCCAAACATGATGCCTATGACACAGCACATGCGAATGTCACTGTAAGAACAACAACAAACTACACACTTGAAATTGATTTAGTAGAAGCAGAAGACAACCTAGCTTTACTAAATGATTTATTCGAAATGGAAGGCGACCTCGACGCAGTATCCAAACACATGATTAATGGTAAGACAGCAAGAATGCTTGATGTATGCGATGCGATGGTTGATGAAGAAAATCCGCTGGATATCAAGTTACCAGCTCACATCGCTGAGGTTATCGAGGCGGTATCATGATAGAAGTACAGATTGCTGGTGCAGGTGCTGGAAAAACTTATGGTTTAGCAAAGACTTTGATAGAGCACATCGAAGCTTGTACTAGTCACAAAAAGACATTTGCACTGACGTACACAAACTCTGCAACAGCGAAGATAGAGCAAGAGATAATCAAACAGCATGGCTTTATTCCGTCGAATCTCTGTATACAGACCGTACATAGCTTCTTGTTAAACGAAATCATCTACCCATTCTCGTCATTCACTCTCGGAGATGTGTATAACGACGCATCAATAATGATGTTACCGAGCGATGCTAGATTCAAAAACTGGCACTTAAAGCGATTAAAAGATAAAAATATCATTCATGCCGAGAGCGTCTACAACATCGCTAAACAAATTGTTGATGAAACCACCAAGCACAACAACAGAGCGAAGAAAGCTAAAGTCCGCAGACTTTTGGCTATTCTAGGAAGCTGTTTTGACAAGATATTCATCGACGAAGTCCAAGACTTAGATAAAGATGCACTTCGCTTTTTCGAAGTTCTAGGCTGCAACGATATTGACATATACATGATCGGAGATCCAAAACAAGCAATCAAGTTTCCCCAAGATCTTGATGCTTTCGTTCAAAAATTAGCTCAAAAAAAATACGCGACCATACTACCGATCAACAATCAAACTAGGCGAGTCCCCAGAGAGATACTAACTGTCTCAAACAGCTTCTGTTATGAAAATCAGCAACAAGAGTCACTATCAGAAATGGTTGGTGAACTCATGTACATTGAATCGACGGACGGGCGATATGACGATCTACTAACGCACTACTTAGATACAAAACAGCTTGTTTGTATCGACAAAAAGAATGGTCGCTATACAACTTCATCTAAACACAAACACTCATTCCCACGAGAGATCGAGGAAATGATTCGTGATTCTAACCACAAGAAAGACAAAGCTTTGTTTGTTAAAGCAGCTTTTTCTGACTTTATGGACGATGCGATCAATGAAGATAATAAGAAAGCCATAAGTAAACTCATTGCTCGGCATTCATTGGCTCTTAATAAACAGCACTTCGCCCAATTACATGAGCTATGCAATTCATGCACAAAAAATGATGTTCAATTCAAAGTCCAAAGTATCGAATCTATCAAGGGATTGGATGCTGATGTGTGTGTAATCATACTTAGCCCTAATACCCTGAAATACTTAACTCAAAATGGTATTAGCAAAGCAAATCGATTTAATAAAGAATGGAAAAAAATCTATGTCGCTCTTACTCGTGCCAAAAAGAGGCTGGTGTTAGCTTTAGATCACGATTTACTCGCTAAAGAAGATATGGCGGCTGTTAGGGATTCCATAGGTGAACTGGGATTCGTTACTCATAACTAGTATACATCTGTCCACAAACACCCATGGAGTCTAATAGAAGTCAGACTCAAAAAATGTGTGATATTTAGTGACCCTGTAAATAATTCTCTTTGACACTTGTTGCAACTCATTTTGGGGCAGTTTCGTGACGGCAGAAATCAAACTGACACGTTATGGGCAGTTGTGAGTTTAATACGCATGTTGTGAAACGCATGTTGTGAAACGCA
>Ga0075011_10001915_pt1 | contig 11297 bp, 20 predicted proteins | sample TARM_MetaG_T_14_FD_72354 | JGI IMG/M metagenome (GOLD analysis project Ga0075011, IMG submission 72354) | Freshwater microbial communities from Pennsylvania, USA, analyzing microbe dynamics in response to fracking - TARM_MetaG_T_14 | ecosystem: Environmental > Aquatic > Freshwater > River...
CAGGGCCTCTTGCCTCGTGCGAGCCAGATCCTCGCGCAGCTCAGTGATCGTGCCGGCCTGCTGCTCACGCTGGGCGCGCACGTCTTCCAGTGCAGAGGTTACATCCGCCAGCTGCTCAGCCAGCTCGGTGTTTTCCTGCTGACATAGCGCAAGCGTGTCTTCCGCCTCAGCTGCTCGCTCGTCGGCCCGCTTAGCGGCCTCGCCGGCGGCGACCCGCACCTGGTCAGCGATCAGCTGACCGATACGCGGATCTAGCTGGATCTCAGCCGCTGCAACGATCGGCTTTTTCGCACGCCAGGCAGCGAGGAATGGGGTGATCTGATTGGGCGACCCGCCGCCCAGGTGATCGCGTACGGAGCGCACCGACGCCCTTCCACCAGCGGCTTCAATCGCCTCCGCCGCTGCATAAACCCGATCTTGAGTAACTGTTGCCATGGCCCTGCCCTCTGTAACAGATAACGGATAACAAAATAACAGATAACGTTATAATAGCAGATAACAGATAACGCGCAAGTACATGAAAGCATGTTTTCATGAATTAATGGCGTAAAAAAGCCCGCACATGGCGGGCTCCAGGATCTGCTGTGGTGGCGGTTACTGCTGGCCGGTTACTCGCTGCGCGAGCTCGATGCCGCGACGGCAACTGACCAGGGCGCTATTGACGGTCTGAGGCGTAGTCCCTGCGCGCCGTGCAGCGTCAGATGGCTTCAATCCCTCGACCAGGACAAGCCTGGCGGCTTCGCGGCGCACGCCGTTTTGCATGCGCAGCAGCTCGGCCAGGGCGTCGAACTGAGCATCAGTCATTACGCCCGTCCCGGCGCGTGACTAATACACTGCCCCCGCTCTTCCTCGATAAGAGCCTCTGCGATCAGATCCTCAGCGACCAGATCAGGCGCCCCACCATGCTTCTTGTGAGCCATGTACCAATGGGTAAGGAGGGTCGCAACGTTGTCTTCTGGTCCGTCGCGCAGCAATTCGAACGGCAGGCCGCTTGCCTGGCAGATGCGCTCAATAACGGCCCAGTTGAAGCTAACGGATCCGTCTGGGTCGCGCTCCAGGTGCAGATCTGAAAAGACCAGATCATCAGGTATCGCTATACGGGTCAGTTGCTTCAGCATGTAGGCCTCCGTGGCTGCAATGATGTAATCGGTGAGGCGCATGCCCGCGGCTCGTGATGCGCGAACCCAGCGGCCTTTAATGGCAGCCGGGACGCGTAGGTGGATTAGGGATTCAGCCATCTGCTTGGCGCGTGTCGTTGTAGGGATCGCGTGGGCGCTCATCCCATTGCTCGGCACTAATGTTGACCACTGCAATTCCTCTGTGTGATTGATGCTGCCTGCTCGGCAGTCAAAACCCGGCCGGAGCCGGGCAAGGGTCTTCAGTCTACGGATACGCCGATGTAGCCACTGTAGGTGGTAGTGCGAACATCGTAAGGGACGCACAAAGCGCGGCAGTAGCACGCCGTCCACAGCTTGCGTCGATATGCCTTGTCCTCCGGGTAGCTTTCTTTAATCCAGTATTCAATCGCGTGTTCGGCGGCGCACTCTCCGTCTTCAAGATCAATCTTGATCCCGTGACGTTTGCAGAAGCGCTCAGCAGCGGCCTTCACGCGAGCCTGGTCTTCTGCTTCGTAGCGACGGATGGTGGCGATGGTCATGATGTTGCTCCTATCAGGAATCCCGGTTCCGCCGGGGCGGTGGTTAGCTCTGCGCCTTCCATGGGGTTGATTATACGCGCCTAGATACGTGTATCAATAGAGGAAATGACCGTTCGTCGGCAGATCATGAAATAATGCTTTCATGAAAGCATGCAAGCGAATAGCCTTGCTCCAACATCACAAAAGGAGCATCGATCATGGTCGCACTCAAAATCCTAGGCCACGGTGGCGAGATCCTGGGCAGCTTGATGCTGCCGGCCAGCATCCGCCTGGTTGACCTGGAAGCGCTCAAGCAGCTCGGCGTATGCCGCCTGGTCAAAGGCTAAAGGCGCTGACATGGCAGGGACTCCCCTGCTATGCTTTCAACAATTCATGAAATAATGAAGGTTAAGAAGATGGCCATTATTGCTGTGCTTCAACAGAAGGGCGGGCCTGGGAAATCGACGCTTGCGCGGGCTATCGCTACGGAAGCAGCTCGCGTCGGCCTGGATGTCCTGCTCGCTGACCTCAACCCCCAGCAACAGACTGCATACCTGTGGTCTGTAACCCGCGATCAAGCCGGACACCAGCCCCGAGTCGACGCGACGGTCTATCACCGCAGCGACAAGCTGCTGCGTGAAGCGCAGGGGCGTCAGCTGGTGGTTGTGGACGGTGGCCCTCACGCGAGCCAGCAGAGCCTGGAGATTGCCCGCGAGTCGAGATTGATAGTGATACCCACGGGCGTTACTACAGACGATCTCCGCGAGGGGCTCAAGCTCGGTCAGGAATTTGTGGGGGCTGGAATTCCACGCGACCGGCTCATCTACGTGCTGAATCGTACGCCCTCGTCTGAGCGCGAGATCGAGACATCACGCTCTAACATCGAGGCATTCGGCTTCACCTGCGCTAGCGGCCACATCCCCCTATCGACCGGCTACGGTTCGGCGATGGATGCTGGCCTGGCAGTTACAGAAACTCGTTTTCGCGGCCTAAATGAGAAGGCTGCAGCAATCATCCAGCAGGTTTTTGACCGGCTGGCTTGATCATGAATGCATGAGGTCATGAAATAATGAGCAAGGCAAAAGAACTCAAAATCCCGCTGGAAGGCTTGTCATCGAGTACAGCAAGCACGCTGCGCAACCTGGAGCGGTCGCCGAGCACGATGCCGAAACCTATTCAGATTCGCGTTCCCGTAGAGAAGCATCGGGAAATCAAGGCGTACGCTGCTGAGCAGGACCTGAGCATCACCGAGCTTCTGATGGAGGCATACGAGGAGTACCGTTCGCGGCACAAATAGAATGCATGCTTTCATGAAAACATGCTTGCATGAATGCATGAAGGTGCTAGAATAGTCCTAGGTCCAGCGGAATCGGCCGCGATCTAGGAGAAAGCAGATGATCTACTTTGTTGAAATTCCTCATCAGCGCAATGCTTCATGCTGGAGCGCGCTCGACAGTGATGATGCTGTGAGCCGGCTTGCCCTCTCCAGTGCGTACCTTAATAGCGGGGAGACCGTATTTGAAAAAACAACGGTCCGCGAGCTCCTTGGCAATCATGGCTATGAGTCGTTGGAGGAGGCCGTTGAATCGGGTGATGAGGAATGGTTAGTCGACCTTGCTCAGCGTTTCGGCCTTGATACTCAGATCTATTGTGGTTATGGCTGCGATGGATACACAGCCGAGGTCATCGATGAGTTTGAGTCTTGGGTTGACTGGCTGGGGAGTGATCTGAATTCTTTGAAGGTTTTCCTGAGTGAGTCCGAGGCCATTGCTGCCCTGGCTGACGACTCGGAGTGGGAAGTGCACCAGGGTGATTTGGCGCGACTGGCGTTGAAAAAAGCTTTGGTGAGTGAAGGCGTACTGCCTGAAGAAGACTGACAAACTATGATGCAAACATGAAAGCATGCTTTCATGTCTACCTGACCACCCCCGAGCAGCGGTAGGGGTGAGAAGGCAATAAAAAGAAACGTCCTGTCGGATGCCCGCTGTTAATCGGATAGCCAGCTTGCTGGGACCTGAGGAGCCATGCCGCTCCCTAATCGACTAACAGTGACCAATAGGACATCTACATGAAAAAGCTCATCTCTTCCGCGCTGATCCTCAGCATCATTTCTCTCGCTGGCTGCGCCAACCTCGGCCCGACTGACCAGGACGGCAGCCGCAACCAGACTCTCACGTGGGGCAGTATCGGCACTATCGCCGGCGCCGCTGCAGGCGCTCTGATCAACCAGGACAACCGTGGCAAAGGCGCACTGATCGGCGCCGGTATCGGCGGCCTGGCCGGCGCCGGTTACGGCGTCTACGCCGACCGCCAGGAAGCCGAGCTGCGCAAGGCGACCGCGGGCACCGGGATCGAAGTGCAACGCCAGGGCGACGACATCAAGCTGATCATGCCTGGTGCAATCACCTTCCAGACTGGATCGACCGAGCTGTCGCCTGCAGCTCAATTCAACCTGGACAAGCTGGCCAGCTCGTTCAAGGCGTATGCCGACAACAATGTCGAAGTGACCGGCCATACCGATTCGATCGGAAGCAACGCGAGCAACATCGAGCTCAGCCAGCGCCGCGCTGTAAGCGTCGGCAAGTACCTCATCGGTCAGGGCATCGCGAAAGAGCGAATCCAGGTATACGGCGCCGGCCCGTCGCAGCCGATCGCCAGCAATTCGAGCGAGGAGGGGAGGGCGCAGAACCGCCGTGTAGAGATCAAGCTCAAGGCGCCGCTCCAGCCGGTCGCCATGGAAAAGGGGGCTCTGTAATGACCCTGCGCCTGGCACCCCTGCCAGGCCTCGATACCGCCCTGCTGCTGCAGCAGGGCGAGATCCTGGAGCACGCTGCGCTGATGATCGAATCAGGCACCGCTGCCCTGGACGAGATCGAGGAGCTGCGCATACGAGCGGAAGAGTATTGCGTCCTAGCCGACTCCGGTCGCATTGCTCTTGTTCCTGGTACTGGTGCGAAGCTCCGCGCCGGCGCCGATGAGTTGAAGGCCCTGATCCGCGATTGGCGTGCTGCGCAGCAGGATCTGGCCGAGGAGTTAAACGATGAACGTGCTTAATATCGTATGGCCAGGATTCACTGCAGCCCGCCGGATCGCCCGCAATCCAGTGCGCTTCTTCGTCGCCGGCCTGGAGGCCTGCATTATGTTCCCCCTTGAGCATGCGCCTTGGGGGTTCCGCATTCTGGCCGGCCTGGTAATGGTCGCCCTGGTGTTCGGCTGTGGCGCCGCTGCCCTGGCCTGGCCGTTTGCGATCGCTGGCCTGACGTACGTTGCTCACACCGGACAGGCAACTGCTGGATCTGCTGTGCTGGGCATGCTGTACGTGACGATTGCTGCGTATCTGGCTCTGCTCACTCACCTGGTAATTGAGCAATGAGGGCCGTGAAAAGTGCCCTGGTTGCGGTGGTTCTGCTGGCCACCGCTCAGGCCGAGGCAGCTAGTGAACCTCATCCGCTCCCGCTGCTGAAGTTCAGTCGTAACTGTGTAGTGAAGGCATTTGAGCTGAACTACGGAGCGTATCAGCGTCAGCTCCAGGATCTACATGTGGCGTGCATGACTGATAGAGCTTTCATCGACTGGCGAGCGAGCCTTGAGCGAGTTGGGATCATGGATCAACTGAAGACTTCGAAAGGAGGCCTCGTTCTCTCGGTAAATGTCGGTGACAGCCAGGTACTGAATGAGGAAGTTAAGGCCATTGGCACGAACAGCGAATGGCGGCGATACACAGCCACCGTGCGGACGCCGGTAGCAGTCGTTTTCAACGGGAACTTAGCCCGGGCCCCGGAGGGATACGTGGAAACCGATGTTATCCGCGTGCGGCAAAACGACAGAATTGTCGGATACGCAATCCATGCGATCCGTTTGAGCATCAAGAAGTGAAAGGACTGACAACATGAAAATCAAAATTGCTCTGGTAGCGACCGCCTTTGCCGTCCTGGTTGGTTGCGGTGAATCGAAAGAAAACAAAATCATGCCGCAAGCAGCCACTACTGATGCGGTCTACAGTGAGAAGGCATCGCGGTACTTAGAAGAAGTGATCGGCACCCCGAAGAAGGCTAAAAGAATCGAAATGACGTTCTGGCACGAGACTGATCGAAAAGGTGTTGGCTATCTTTCCCTCGTCGTCGATGGCGTCGAGATGATTCGCCCGATTGATAATATCGGTGGCTACAGCGCCGCAAGCTCGCAGGGGTTCAAGTTCATTTATGAAGGTGGTGCCTGGAAAGCCTATGTCGCCGAGTCTGAAGAAAATACACACGGCGAACACCCGCAGGAGTTTTTCGATATAACAACAGGAATACTTCGTAAATACTAGAGTGAACGTTCTTCTCAAAGCCCCTTACGAGGGGCTTTTTTGTGGGCGATAGTTAGGGTTAATCAAGTTTTCAGGGTGCGGATCAAGAAAATTCGTTATTCGTTAATTTTATATGCTCGCGCAATTGCAAAAGCATTTGCGGTTTTAGGTAAATGCAATTGGTCGAATAGCAGATAAATTATTAAGATTTGATTGTGAGATTGGTGTATGCGAATTAACTGATTAGAGATCGCTGGGGGAAATATGGCATATCATGTTAGGGAATACTACGGGGATGTCGATTACTGCATAAATTGCACTGGCGACGCAGTTGTGGGTGATGAGGTTCGATTCGAGCGAGCCAAGTTTGTTGGATCGTACCGTAATGCCAAGTTTGTTGGTTCTGAGTTGACAACCGGAAAGATCATTAAAGACAGCTATGGTCGTGACAAGCAGCAGCACACATTCACGCTAGTTTTGGCGGATGACACCAAAATTCGTATTAAGGGCCGCAACCTTTACGCAAATGACTTGTATCGCAAGCCGTGGGCCGATGAGCAAGCGCGTATTGAGGCCCAATCTGAAAAACACGCTAGGGGTGACGCAGCCCGCACAATTCGCACCATGCGCAAGGAGAACGAACATGCATTTCGTTTCTGATCGTATCGAGCAGGTGTCAACCTGCTCAGTTATCAAGCTGAAAGTGCAAGAAAGGGATCTGTATACCGGCGCCGGCTGGAAGCTGGCGCGTTTCGTTGACGGTGTTCTGGTGGATTTCTTTGATCCGCAGGATACCGAATGGAGTAGCGATACGCAGGTGATGATCGATGAAGCTAACGAAGCTGCGCTCACCTGGTTGGCAAGTAGCAACGGTGAGACGTGGCTGGTGTTTTGTTCTTGCTACACGCTGTGTGAACCACGCCGAATCGAACTGGATGACGCTTCAGCACTGGCGCATATGGTTCGCATTTTTGGTGAGCAGTTCATCGAGGGAATTTGACATGTCACTACCAGATATCAAGCGCGCTCTTGCAGCTTTACGCGAGATTCAGGTTAAAGCCGTAGAGCTGCCACCGAGTTGTGAGCATGACGCGCATGTTATTGCAGCTCTTGCCGTGACTGTTGAACAGATCCTGAGCAGGGAGATTAAAGATGCTGCTTAAAGAAGCCCAAGTGAAAATTCCCCGCGCCATTGGAATTGGTTTGATTGTGTATTTCGGTCTGGTCGTACCTGGGCGCGAAGTAGTCAATCGTGAAGATCCGATTGAACACGTTAAAGCAGTTGAAACTGAAATCCCAGTTCCGCCCGTTTTCTCGCCCGAGGTGAATCATGAGCAAAATTAAAACAGTCGCAGCTTATTTGACAGGCTACGCACAAACAAAGAACGCTGTACGCGAGGTTAAAACATCGGTCAGCCTTCCAGTCAATTTGCTTCGCGGACTCTGGGAGCAAGTTCAGGAAATTCGACGTGAGGCCGCGGAGGCTAATGCGCTGGCCAAACAGGATGACAAGGGCTTGTGGGATGAGATGTGCCGCGAGTACGAAATCACGACTGAAAGCGTGCGGAGAAAGTACAAGAGCGCACTTTTCACAAATTTGCTTCTCGTGCTCGGTATTGGTTTGATTGTCGGTAATCTGCTGTCGAACCTTAATACAGGTTCAATGGTTGTTTTCGCAAATGTTATTTTCCTTAATTTCTTGCTGATGCTCCTGTTTCAAAATGCCTATCGCTTGAACATGGCATACACACAGTCCGCTCCTCCTGTCTTGCAATTCTTGAAGAATACTTTGAAAAATCCGACGTTGTTAATTGGTCGCACTTTGCCGGACGATTACAAAGTTCGCCTGGAGGCTTCCAATGAATAGCTTTTCTCAGCTCGTTCTTTCTTGGATGTTCGGCAGATGGATTTTTGATGGCGACCAAACTGAAATTATCTCCGACAACATATCTGACGTAACCCCTCTAACCATCTTTGCCGCAGCATTCTCGCAGCTGGGGTTGTTGATGTTTGGCGTGCTTGCATCATGGGCGATGTTCCTGGGGATTTTCCGTCTTAAGAACAACGGAAATTTCTTCGGCGCCCGGGACGGGAATGAAGCGTTTTTCTATCCTCTTCGTGTGGTGGTCGCATTGATTCTTGTCGCGCCGGTTATCCCCGTTTCCAGCGCTGGTGGTGTGGCTATCACCCTGACAACCGGGCACGGACTAATCGCAGGCTTATCAAAAACGGCTGCTGATTTTGGCGACACGATGCAGCACGACGCTTTCGAGCTGATGCACCGTCATAATCTTTTCAGCGATCCGAAGTTTCGTCCCAAGGTAGATCCAGGCGTTGCCCTGGACATGCTCAATTCCTGGAAGCTTTCAGCAGCTCAGTTGGCCGGCTTTGCTGTATTTAGGGATCCAACTGAAGAAAAGTTAGTTGCCGGCCTTACGGGCGAACAGCTTGCCCTGGTGGCTCTTCGCAATCGTTGGAACGAGGTTTATGGGAACACTCATCCTGCAGGCTCAGCCGATGCCCAGTCGCAAGCCGCTGAGGCATTTCTCAGTGTCGCTGGCCGATCGCTGCAGATCCCGCTAATTGCTCCAACAGACGCGCTTGCTCGCGAGGTGACTCTAGGTGCAAATGGCCTGATCGACTCCGGCGCTGTTGATGAAACAATCGGCCGTGAACTCGAAACTGAAGGGTGGTTTTGTCAGCTGGGTTGGATGAGTTCGATGACATGTTCTGATGAGTTCGTTCAAGTTAAAGCCAATAACGCAGCGTCGATTGAAGCTGGCATTTCTTCGGCACAGCGCCAAATCTGGATTCAACTTGTTGCCCATGCTCTTCAGTATGCAAAGTCTGTTCAAGATGGTGGTGTTACGCAAACAGAGCATAAGGATTACTTCGAGAAATCAATTAACTGGACGGCCCAATCAGCTGATTGGTACAGCAAAACTGTTGAAATGACGATTGCCAATACGATTGCTGGCGATCAAGCACAACGTGCAGAGCCCTATTTTGATGAGGTGAAAAATTGGGGCTGGATGTTGGGTGGAACTTTCGTTTTGCGTGCCGCGAGCGATTTTAGTCGCGCAGCGAGTTATGCAGATGGCGCAACAAGCAAAATGATGCCTAAATCTTCACTGTCGGCGATGACAGGCGGGGAAGTGCTATCGAAAGTTGTTGAACAAGAAACACTAGCTCAAATTCAACCCGGCAATACAGGGAACAGCACAAAGTCTTTACTTTCCCGTGTTTTCAGTTTGGATATTCTTAAAGAGACAACAGGGCCGAGCATACAGAACATCCACACAATCGCAGCATGGGGCCGCTCACTGGTCGGAACAGGAATAGGCTTTTATGCCGGTGGGAAAATTGCGCAATACATGCCAGGCCTGTCGTCTCTCACTGATGGGGCGCTTCCGAAATCAATAGGCGCGCTGATGATCATCGGCGGGGGGATAATTGGCTACGTCATGCCGCTGCTTTTCGCTGTTTTCGGACTCATGGGCGCGATCAGTTGGCTCGTTGCCGTCGCTACCACTTTTTTCGGGGTGACCCTCTGGAGCGCTGGTTTTGCTGCTCCGAAAGGTGAAGAACACACGTCTCAAATGTCTGCAAAAGGCTGGAATGCGTTGATCTTCATAGGCCTTTACCCTGCCTTAGCTGTTGGTGGACTGGCTGCTGCGATCGTTATTAGCTCCATCGGCTTGGCGATGGTCCAGGCCATGGCTATGGGGTTATGGGGCATGTACGACCCTGGGACTGCTGAAGTAGGGCGGCCCCTGGAAAGTCTTGGCGGGATTCTGGTCGGCGGCCTATTTATGGTGGGTGTAATCATTCTCATCAGCTGGAATGTCGTCGTCACATCAGCTCAGTTAATCAACACATTCCCGCGTACCGTGCTGAACATGATCTCGTTCTCGGAACCTGGCCTGAATCCGTACGAAAACGCACCTCAGAATCTAATGGGTGGCCTATCAACAACCGCTCGGCAGGTGCTGAGTGGCTCTATCAGCCGAGCAATTACCCCATCTCGTAACCCGAGCCCACCACAGGGAGGTGGCCAATGATTTACGTCTATAAAGCATTAATTAGCTTTGAAAAGATGATGTCGAAAAGCTTTATTCTGCTTTTGCTTTTACTGAAAATCGCATTAGATATTGGTATAAAAGAAAAGTGGATTGAGCTTGATCAGAGCTTTATGCATATCTTTGGTTTTCTTCTTGATGCAACTTTGTGGCTAGTAATAATTACAATGCTCTTGGCTGCGCTTTCGAAGGATCGGGTTTGCAAGATTCGGGCGCGAGAAAAAGCCTTATCTAATAAAGGTTAATACTTAATCTTATACGTCGGCGAGTCCTCCGGTCTGGAGGCCCGCCGATCGTATATCCGCGTCGTGCTGATATTTGCGTGCCCCAGCCACTGCTGAACCTTCGCAATGTCCGCCTCATGTTCCAGGGCATTGGTCGCTGCAGTAGCCCGCAACCCATGCACGCCCAGGCCGGCGACCTCGATGCCGGCAGCTCCGGCGTATATGCCCACCAAGCTATATATCCCCTCGGCCGACACACCCGCTCCAGTCTTTCGGCCCCTCAGCGGCATAAATAGCGGCGCTGCAGCCTCTTCCTGGTGATGCCCTGAGACCTCTAGGTACGCATAGATACGCTCCAGGGCGACCGGATGCAGTGGTAGATAGCGCAGCTTCCCGCCCTTGCCGTGCACGCGCAAATGCTTGATGCCCCTTCGCTCCAGGATGTCCTGGACTGTCAGGCGCGCCGCTTCTTCACGGCGCAGCCCGTGGTACAGCAGCACGGCGAGGATCGCCCGATCGCGAAGGCCCTTGATCGTCGACGGATCCGGCGCATCGAGCAGGGCTTTCGCCTGGTGATCGCCCAAAGCTGGAGTCTTGCCCTCACTGCTTTCGATCCTCGGCCGCTTCACCCCATGAACCGGGTTGCCGCCACTGACGGCATTGCTGTCGAGCAGGTGATCAAACAAGCTGGCCAACGCTGCGAGCTTTCGCCTGATCGTCGCCCCGGATAGACCGCGCTGTTCGAGCTGGCGACGCCAAGCGAGGACATGCGCCCGGGTTACAGCTCGGAACTGGTCCGGGCTGCTGATGCCGATGAAGCTGTTGAAGTCCTCGATGTCGCCCTGGTAGGCGCGACGTGTGCGCGGGTTGTCCAGGTTGGCGAACCATTCAGCCGCGGCCGGCACCTCGGCCAGGCCCTGGAACTCAGCCGCGGTGAGCCGGCGCTCGCCGGTGACCTGCAGGTCACCGGCTGGCTTCGCGATCAAATCATTCATTCTCGTCCTCGTCCTCGTCCTCGGCCGCGCAGCGGCATAGCTCATCGTCATCCTGGATGGCCACCACCTCGG
>Ga0075011_10001917_pt1 | contig 11292 bp, 7 predicted proteins | sample TARM_MetaG_T_14_FD_72354 | JGI IMG/M metagenome (GOLD analysis project Ga0075011, IMG submission 72354) | Freshwater microbial communities from Pennsylvania, USA, analyzing microbe dynamics in response to fracking - TARM_MetaG_T_14 | ecosystem: Environmental > Aquatic > Freshwater > River...
GGTAAATATACGGCCCAATACACCATCACCGCCGGCGCTATTGACCATGTAGCCGGTCGCAACGTCGGCGTCACGGTCACCACGGCGAGCAACACCACTGCCACTGCGGCGGACAGCACCGGCCTGACGGTAGACAGCACCGCGCCAGTGCTCACCAGCAGCACGCCGCAGGACAACGGCGGCAGCGTTGCCGCGGGCGCTAACCTCACGCTGACCTTCAGCGAGAATGTGCTGGCCGGTAGCGGCCATATCACCCTCGTCAACGAGAGCAACAGCAGTCTGAATAAGGTTATCGACATCACCGACAGTTCGCAGGTCAGCATCAGCGGCAACACGGTGACGGTTAACCCGACGACGGATCTGGCGGCTGGCGCAAATTACCACGTCCAAATCGACAGCACCGCGCTGCACGATACGGCGGGCAATAACTATGCCGGTATCAGCACCTCAACGGGGCTGAACTTCACGACCGCCGCCGCCTCGACCGGGGATCCGTCCATCGTGGTGTTCGACCTGACGACGGGCCAAAGCTCCGATCACAACGGGCGTGTCTTTGATGCCAATACTGCGTACACCATCTATATCAAGGTCAACAGCACTTCCAGCGCGCTGGTTGGGCTGGATAGCAACGAAATGTGGTCCGGCGCGCAGAATCTGGGCCTGGACGACAAGATTGTGCTGGTGGGCTCAGGTAGCGATGTTAAGGGACGTCTCGGTGGCCCAGTGTCGATGATGAATCACCCTGCGAACACCGTTGGCTGGATCACGGGGTTCTCTACTTCTTATGCCGCCAGAATTTCCGCAAACGGCCAATTTACACGCAATGGTATGCAGAACGCGGATCTTTGGAACGGCAACTGGACCGTGAACCCGAATCAGGACAATTCGTTTGGTCAGGCGTATCTGCAGGCGATGCCTGCCGGCGTCCTCACCTCGCAAGGGCTGGCGCTGCCATGACAGGTTCTCTGTCTTTGCTACGCCGTCTGGTCGACATGCGGCAGTTCGACGCGCTGCATGAGGCCTGTTACAGCCTGCCGGTGATTTCACCGGCAGAACAGGTGCTGCTGGCCCTGGCCCAGGCCCATTTGGGCCAGCCAGAGGCGGCGCGCCAGGCGCTGGTGGTGCTGGCATCGGCTGAACTGGATGTCGATGTCCGTGTCGACCTGGCCGCCGTGCACCTGTTTCTTGGGGAATTTGACGCGGCGCAGGCGCTGCTGGAAGCCACCCGCGCAGAGGCACCGGACCATTCGCTTCTGCTGGCGCGTCTGGCTGCCTGTTATGTGCAGCATCAACGGGGGGAGGAGGCTATCCCCCTGTTTGAAAGCAGCCTGCGCCTGCAGCCTCGTATCGCTGAATATCAGCAACTGCTGCGCCTCTACCTGCAACGCGAGGACTTGCTGACGCAGGCCGAGGAGACTCTGGCCGCCGCCGACGTCTTCTGGGCAGACGAGCGGGAGCACTGGCCCGCGTCGCAGGTGGCTCTGTACGACCAGCAGCAGCGCGGCCTGCGCCTGGAGCTGTGGCTGGCCGGTGACGACTTCGCCCACGCTGATGCCTGGCTGGACTCACGCCATGCTGAACTGGCGCAGGACGATTACTGCGGCCTGCTGACCGGCTATGCTCAGCGTCTGGCCGAGCGTGGACGCCATGCTCAGGCTGAAGATGCGCTGCGCCGTGGTCTGCGGCACTACCCGGAACAGCCGAACCTGTACCAACAGCAGGCTGAACTGGCGGAGCTACAGGGGCGCCTGCCTCAGGCCATGGCTTTGCTGCACCGTGCCATCCATCTGGCCGGTCAGCAGCAAAAAATGACGCTTCCTTTACGCCTGAAGCTGGCCAGCGTCGCCACCCAGAGTTATCCGGAGCTGGCGCGTAAGATGGCCGAACAGGCTATCGAGGAGGCCGGGGCGCTGACGCCATCATCCACGATGGACGCCGCGCAGATCGGCCAGTGGCTGGCGCAGGCGCAGGTGACACTGGCCGGGGTGGATACGCAGGAGCAACATTACGCCGGGGCGGAGGCGCGATACATCGAGGTACTGCAAGCACATCCGAGCCTGCTAACCGCACTGCAGGGGCTGGGGCTGCTGTATATGCAATTGGGGCGCATCGACGAGGCTGTCGCGTTGTTCGAGCAGATTTTGGCTATCGACCCGGCGCGCGGTCATGCGGCGCTGATCAACGCCCGACGTTTTCCACAAGACGAAGGGACGTTGCTTCGCCTGGAAACCCTGGCACGCAGGCCGGGCCTGTCCGGTCCGGTGCAGCCCGGATTGCTGCTGCAACTGGCGGCGGCCTGGGAAAAGCGCAAGGACTATACCAAAGCCTTCACCCTGGCCAACGATGGTAATGCCGCCAGCCGCCGGTTGTTGCCCTATAACCCGATTGCACACCGGCAAAGCTGTGCGCGTATTCGTTATGCGTTCAGCCGTTCGCTGTACGAGAACCGACGCGGCATCGGCAACGATTCAACGCTGCCGGTGTTCGTGCTGGGTATGCCGCGTTCCGGTACTACGCTTGTCGAACAGATCCTGGCGGGACACAGCCAAATTCACGGCGCGGGCGAACTTGGGGTGATCCCCAGTACGATCGCAAGGCTGGAACGCTGGGAACGTCATACGGGGTCCGGACGTCATTATCCGGACTGTGTGGACGATCTGTCGGCAGATGTCGTTGCGGGTATCACCGCCAGTCTGCTCAAGGAGCTGCGGGAAACCTTGCCCGAAAACGCATCTGAGATCCGGCATGTGGTGGATAAGCTGCCACACAATTTCGAGAACATTGGTCTTATCAGGCTATTGTTCCCGAATGCGCGGATAATCTCAGTGCGACGCGACCCGCGCGATATCGCTATCTCCAACTACTTCACCGACTACGCGGCTAAGCACGGCGGTATGGGCTTTGCCTATGATCTGCAGTGGATTGGTGAACAACTGGCCGACCACAACCTCATGATGCACCACTGGAACCAGCTGTTCCCCGGCGACATTCTCGAAGTGCGCTATGAGGACGTGGTATCTGAGCCGGAGCGAGAGGCGCGTCGCATGCTGGATTATGTGGGCGTGCAATGGGAGCCGCAGGTGCTCGACACCTCTGAGCTGGACCGACCGGTCAAAACGGCCAGCGTGTGGCAGGTGCGTCAGCCCATCTATCAGACCGCGCGCGAACGCTGGCGGCGTTACGCAGATTTTCTGACGCCGCTGATCGCGGGGACTAACGCGAAGATCGTGCATGATCCTGTTGAGATGGTGAGCCTGCCAGTACCTGGGATGCAGACCGATGGCATAGCGCTCTATCGTCAGGGGAAGCTTGATGAAGCAGAGATGCTCTTCAGACGCCTGCTGCACCACGTGCCCGAACACGCTACCGCGCATTTCATGGTGGGCCTGATTTGCGTTCTTAAAGGGCACCTGGCCGATGGCATTGAGCATATGGAAAAGGGATACCAGGCATGCCCATGGAATGTTAACTGGCAACGCGATCTGGCGCGGGCATACGAATTAGCGGATCAACCGGAAAAAGCTCAGATGTTAAGGGCGCGCCACCTCGCTACGGGTGACAGCGCGGTGAGCGCAATGGATGTTGAGCAGGATGATGCAATTCCTCTGGGCTTTGCCATTCACACCTCCGCGACGGGGCCGTTTTAGCGAACATCGGCATTAGCAGGCAGGGAGGCCCGCAAATGATAGGTTCCTGTCTTCTGATCTGGTTTCTCTGCAAAGCAGGATAACTAAGCTGAAGAATATTTAATTTTACTAAAAGGGTTTTAGTGAATGTTTTTTTGTAATTCATTTGCCTTGTGAATGCATGTGCGATTGAATGACTTTCTTACTTTATTAAATACACGTTATATAATTTTAGATTTTCTCTCTCCCTTATGTGGGGAGGCTTTGTGTTGATTATTGTGTTGCCCTTACATTTTGTAACACCCCTTTCATTGCCCGTCTGATTGCACACCAATACCATCATTGATAATAAGCCGCATTCTGATTATGGATATAACGATGTGGCTTAACTGGAATATCCAGAATTCAGCTACAAAGCAAAATCTGTTACGTCATCCTTTATCGACAACATATTTCAGGATGCATGGCGACTCGCGCTGGAAATAAGCGGTACTTGCTCAGTCGGATAACGAACGGGTTTTACGGCCATTGAAATAGAAGCCCGTCAATAGTAAGGCAGGAGCCATAACGTGACGTTGTATGACATCAAACCTAAGTTTCAGAATTTGCTTCGACCCACCGTCGTCAGATTGCATGCCATGGGGGCGACAGCAAACCAGGTAACGCTATTGGCAATGCTGGCCTCGGTTCTGCTCGGCGGCGTGCTGATGTACTTCCCGAAACCTCTGTTTTTTATGTCGCTGCCGGTCTTCTTATTTTTCCGTATGGCGCTGAATGCCATCGACGGCATCTTAGCGCGGGAGTTTAACCAGCAGTCCAGGCTTGGGGCGATTCTCAATGAGGTCGGCGACATTATCGCTGATGCCGCGCTCTACCTCGCGTTTGCTTTTTTGACCGGAGTTTCGCCGTGGCTGGTCGTGCTGGTGGTACTGCTGTCGTGGCTGACAGAGTTTTGCGGCGTCATCGCCCAGACCCTGACGGGCAGCCGAAATTATCGTGGCCCGATGGGCAAAAGTGACCGTGCCTTTGTGCTGGGGGCGTTAGGTTTGTTTATCGCGCTTTGGCCGCAGCACACGACTGTTGCCAATATCGTCTTTGCTGCCTCGGCAGTGCTGCTCGCCTGGACCTCAATCAACCGCTGCCGTAGCGCGCTGGAGGTCAACAATGCCTGATTCTCTGCACACGTTGTATTACTGTCTCGGCGGGATCTTCAGCGTTTTAGTGCTGGCGACCGTTATCATCTTCGTCTTAAAAAAATGCCGCCCGCAGCGTGACTGGCTTGAGCTTCAGCAACGGATAAATAGCTGGTGGGTCATTGTTGGTTTATTTTCGCTGGCGATGCTTTCACCCAAAGAACTGGCGCTCGCCTTCTTCGGATTTCTCAGCTTCCTGTCACTGAAAGAATATCTGACGCTGGCACCGACTCGCCGCTCCGACAACGTGCCGCTGCTGTGGATGTATGCCGCGATCCCGCTGCAATACATCTGGGTGGGCATGTCGTGGTACGGGATGTTTATTATCTTCATTCCGATTTACGTCTTTTTATTCCTGCCTGCCCGCATGGTTCTGGTTGGCGATACGAAAGGGTTTTTACACTCAGCATCCGTCATGCACTGGGGCATGATGACAACGGTCTTCGCCTTAAGTCATGTTGCGTTTCTGATGATGCTGCCGGGCGTGGATACCAAAGCGGGTGCACTGCTGGTGATATTCCTGGTGGCGACCACCGAGCTTAACGATATTTCGCAATATCTGTGGGGGAAATCGCTGGGCAAAATCAAGGTCACTCCGAAGGTCAGCCCGAATAAAACGCTGGCCGGATTGCTGGGTGGTGTGCTGACCACTACGCTGCTGGCTGCGATTTTCGGCCCGCTGCTCACGCTGATGAACTGGACCCATTCGCTGGGGGCCGGGGTGATTATCGGCCTGAGCGGGTTCTGCGGCGATGTGGTGATGTCGGCCATCAAACGCGATTTTGGCGTGAAAGACTCCGGGAAACTCCTGCCGGGGCATGGCGGCATTCTCGACCGTCTGGATTCGCTGATTTACACCGCGCCGCTGTTCTTCCACTTCTATTACTACTTCTACATGTAAGGGGCGCAGATGAACCGTTTTCTGCGTTGGATCTTTACCCTGTGTATCGCCTACCCCGTGGTCTGGATTTGGCTGGGCGTTCGCGTGTCCGGCCGCAAAAAGCTGCCTGTGGAAGGCCCGGCCATTATCGTGGCGAACCACAACAGCCATCTGGATGTGCTGACGCTGTTCACGCTGTTTCCACTTTCAACGCTGGTGAACGTGCAGCCCGTGGCGGCGGCAGACTATTTCCTGCGAAACAAAGTGATTGGCTGGTTCGCTCTGAAGGTCATCGGCATCATTCCTGTTTATCGCGGAGCTCATCAGGCAAATCCGTTACAGGCCTGCGTCGATGCGCTGGCGGCAAAGAAAATTGTGATTATTTTCCCCGAAGGCACGCGCGGCGAACCGGGGAAATTTTCAGAGATCAAATCCGGCATCTGGCATTTAAGCCAGCAGTGTCCGGAGGTGCCGGTTATCCCCGTCTACATGCACGGTCTGGACCGTTCGATGGGCAAAGGGCAGAAAATCCCCGTGCCATTTTTTATCGACATCTTCATCGACGAACCGCTGTTTTACGACGCGGATAAAGTCACGTTTAAACAATCGTTATTCACTCGTTTCGTCACATTACAACAGCAGGCGACAAGGAAAATCACATGAGTCAGGAAGCGCGTTTATTTCAGGGAAATACATTCGCAACCAGCGATGGAGAGTCGCTCTATTTTCGCCACTGGCCTGCAACGGAAGGCAACGGCAAGAAAGTGATTGTGCTGTTTCACCGTGGGCATGAACACGCCGGGCGTCTGCAGCACATTGTCGATGAGCTGGTCATGCCCGATACGCATTTTTACGCCTGGGATGCTCGCGGTCACGGTCAGTCGCCGGGCGCTCGCGGTTACAGTCCGAGTCTGGCTCGCTCTGTTCTGGACGTGGATGAGTTTGTGCGATTTGTGGCGAAGGACGCGCAGGCCAGCCTCGAGGATATCGTGGTGATTGCGCAGAGCGTAGGGGCGGTGCTGGTCTCTACCTGGGTTCACGACTATGCGCCGAAAATTCGGGGAATGGTGCTGGCTTCCCCGGCCTTTAAGGTCAAACTGTATGTGCCGTTTGCCCGTACGGGCCTCGGGTTGATGCAGCGGATCCGTGGCCTGTTCTACGTCAACTCCTACGTGAAAGGGAAATTCCTCAGTCACGACCCGGAGCGTGTCGCCAGCTTCGAGCAGGATAAGCTCATCACGCGGGCAATTGCTGTCAATATTCTTCTCGATCTCTACAAAACCGCCGAACGTATTGTTTCCGACTCCGCCGCCATTACGCTGCCGACCCAGTTGCTTATCTCCGGCGATGATTTTGTGGTGCACGCAAAGCCGCAAAAACAGTTCTACGCCGGTCTGCGCAGCGCCATCAAAGAGCAGCATATTTTACCCGGCTTCTATCACGATACGCTTGGCGAAAAAGATCGCGCCCTGGCCTTCGATAAAATGAAAACCTTTATCGACAAACTCTATGCGGCTCAGCCTTACACCTTTGATTACAGCCATGAAGACCAGTGGAGCCCGAGCACCGACGCGTACCGTGAACTACAGGCACCTCCAAAAGCACGCACGCTGGAGGGCATGTTCTATTCCTCGTTAAGCTATGGCATGAAAACGGTCGGCAGACTGTCAAAAGGGATGCGTCTGGGCTACGAGACGGGCTTTGATTCCGGCAGCACGCTGGATTATGTGTACCGTAACGACCCGCAAGGCAACGGTATTCTGGGGCGCATGATTGACCGGCACTACCTCAACAGCATTGGCTGGCAGGGGATCCGGGTACGAAAAGTCAATATCCAGCAGGTCATCGAACAGGCGGTCACCCGGTTGAAAGTGAGCGGTATGCCGGTTCGCGTGGTGGATATTGCGGCCGGGCATGGGCGCTATGTACTCGACGCGCTGGAGAAACATCAGGATATAGAAAGCATCCTGCTGCGTGATTACAGCGACCTGAACGTCGAAAAGGGCCGGGCCATGATTGAAGGGCGAGGGTTAAGCGACGTCGCGCAGTTCAAAAAGGGCAATGCCTTTGACTATGATTCTCTTGCCACGCTTGATCCCGCTCCAACTTTGGGGATCGTTTCCGGGCTGTATGAACTCTTCCCGGATAACGCCTTAATCAAAGCCTCGCTTGCCGGGCTGGCTGCGGCAATACCGCCTGGCGGCGTGCTGGTCTACACCGGGCAGCCCTGGCATCCGCAGTTAAAAACCATCGCTTATACCTTAACCAGCCACCAGAACGGCATTCCGTGGATGATGCGTGTGCGTAGCCAAAAAGAGATGGACACGCTGGTGGAGCTGGCGGGCTTCGAGAAATGCCATCAGGTGATTGATGAATTTGGTATTTTCACCGTCTCGCTGGCCGTGAGAAAGCAGCATGGCTGAGTCCGCGCTCATGGAGAATAAATACAGCCTCTGGAAACAGGGGCTGTACTGGCTGGTACTGCTTGGACCGCTGTTTTTCCTCAGCTATGGGCAGGTGAATCAGTTCACGGCCACGCGTCATGATGTGGGGAGTAGGGTTCTCGGCTGGGAGCATGCGATACCGTTTATGCCGTGGACAATCGTGCCCTACTGGAGCATTGACCTGCTGTATGGCATTTCGCTGTTTATCTGTACTTCAAAACAGGAGCTGACTCGTCATGGCTGTCGGCTGCTTGCCGCATCGCTCATTGCCTGCGTGGGTTTTCTCCTTTTCCCGCTGAAATTAACCTTCGTTCGCCCGCAAACGCAGGGGATGTTTGGCTGGCTGTTTCAACAGCTCGAACAGTTTGATTTGCCTTATAATCAGGCCCCGTCGCTGCATATCATCCTGACGTGGCTGCTGTGGCTGCGTTTTCGTCAGCATCTGGGGAAGGGCGCAAGGCTGCTTTCCGGTGCGTGGTTTTTGCTGATAGCGGTGTCTGTGCTCACCACCTGGCAGCACCATTTCATTGATGTTGTTAGTGGGATTGTGGTCGGGGTGATGATTAGCTATGCCATTCCGGATGAAGGCCATTGGCGCTGGAAGCATCCGTCAGCGCACGCCTTGCGGCTCGCCACGAAATACAGTGCTGGCGGGATCGTGTGTTTACTGGTGGGTTTGTGGATCCCACACGGCTTCATTTTGCTGTGGCCTGCGGCGGCAATATTGATGGTGACGGCGGGCTATGCCGGACTCGGCGTGTCGGTGTTCCAGAAAAACAGCCACGGTGATTTATCCCTCTCGGCCCGCTGGATGTTGTTCCCCTATTTAGCCGGAGCATGGCTTTCAAAAAAATGGTTTTCCCGACGAATAGCCCTGAGCAACGTCATTTATGACGGCGTGGCATTGGGTCGTTTTCCGGACAAAACCGTGGAGCAGGCGGCTGTTCTCGATCTGACAGCTGAATTTCATAAAGGCAGTCGCAAACCAGAGCGTTGGGAAGCTTATCCGCTGATGGATTTGGTTGTACCGGAAATTCAGGATATCCGGCTGGCCGTTATGACGCTCCGCCAGCTGCGGCAGGGGCGTAAAAGTGTACTTGTGTGCTGCGCCTTAGGCTTATCACGCAGCGCAACGGTTGTAGCGGCCTGGTTGCTGCGTGAAGGGCATGCCGGGTCTGTATCGCAGGCTGTGGCGTTAATCAAATCCCAGCGCCCTCAGGTGGTACTTACGTCCGCCCACATTCAGGTTCTGGAAACATTCAGCAAGGAGCTGCAATGTCAGGTATCACTAAGACCCGCCAAATAATGCAAATTCATCTGTCGAGCTGGCGCTACTTTGCTGCTCTGACGCTGCCGCCGTTGGCGCTGATCTTTAACCTGTTGTTTTCAGGCGATTGCGTGCTGCTGATGGGGCTCTTTTTGCTGACCCATTATTACTGCTGGCGTCTGTGGCTGGATGAACGACTTTTTCAGCTCATTGAGAGTGAATGCGATCTCGCTGAATTTGATAACGGGATGGCGCATTTGTGGGCCAAAAAGACGGATAACACTCGTACGCTGGCTGAACGATGGCGTGGGGCGAGAAACCTTTTTTACCGGGCGATATTCTCGCTAATGGCGCTGTGGGTCGTCTCATTGTGCACGGTCCTTTACCAGGCTTTAACGTTGGTGGATTAACCCGTTCCCATATTTATCTTGCCGATGCTGATGCCCCCTTTTCAACGTTTTTATATCAGTTCAAATCGGAAATATACGAATAATACTCAACGTAAAATATCGCGGAATATATTTTCAAAGCATATGCATCGATATAATTCATTCGTTAAATGGATTAATTAAATGAGCATTGATAACGCTTTAAAAAACAGGCTAAATTTAGAGTTAACCTGTTGACGTAAATCAAGAAATAAATAATTCGTGTATTACATATTCAGAGGCCGATGAGTTCAATCATTTTATCCGGCGTTGCTTTATCGGATTTTTTTCCTCCTGCCACAATACCTGTTTCCGTGAGGTCAGCTTTTATTTGCAACAGGAAGCTGTTGTGCCATCAGCAGAATTGCATTTTACAACGGGTAATGGAAGCCCGCTACAACATACAGGGAGCATTACATGGCGAAGAATTACATCGCCCGTCAGGACGGACAGTGGAAAGTCGTCAGTACTAAACCGGATGTGTGTAAAACCCCGATGGGATCGTCCACTCCCCCGGTGCCCTATCCTGTTGTGGCCGATATGTCCGGTGCGGTGGATGTGGTGTCTTCCGTAAACGCAAACGGCAAACCGGTGCTGGTGCTCGACCAGAGTTTCATTCCCTGTACCCGGGGGGATGAGCCGGGCACCGCGAAGGGCGTGAAAAGCGGTACGGTGGGGGATATCTGCGAGCCGCTGGCACACAGCAGCACGGTAAAAGTCGGGGGGAAACCGGTGCTGCGCCATGGCGATACCTTCTGGATGAATGCCCGCAATACCATCGGCATTATCGTGGGTCAGCCCCCTGCGGCCAGCGTTCCGGCCAGCCAGTCTGACCCGGCAATTACACCTGAAACGGCAGAGGAGCAGAGATTTCTGGATACCCTGTACTCTATCCAGGAATCTGAAGCTGAGGCCCGGCGTCTGTCCGTGCAGGCAATGGCAGATAAAATAAGCGCGGTTAAAGACACGGTAACGGATTTTTTCACCGACCATACGTCGGATGGTGTCATGAATAGCCAGGCCATTGGCGCGATGCTTAATGCTTCCAGCCGTTACAACACGACCCCACAAGCGGCGCAGCAGATGGCAAAAGAGATTGGGGGCGAAGCGCTCGACACCTTTAATGCCATGAACACACCGGAAAACCAGGGCCTGATAACTGCAATGCAGAGTCTGGGGATGTTTTACACCCTGAGAACCGCAGGCGGTGTGGCAAGGGATGGTGCGAACATCAAAGGGAAGACGGCAGGAAAGAAAGGGGAAGGTGAAGGGGTCAGCACCGTTGTGTGTACCCGCGCAGGAGATCCGGTGGATGTCGCCAGCGGTGCCTTCCTGCAGCAGCTGTCCGTTCTGTCATTACCGGGCTCCCTGCCGCTGACGCTCTCGCGCTTCTACCGCTCGCAAGCCACAGGCGGTGGAATATTTGGTAAAAAATGGACCGATGAATGGTCCTG
>Ga0075011_10001918_pt1 | contig 11291 bp, 6 predicted proteins | sample TARM_MetaG_T_14_FD_72354 | JGI IMG/M metagenome (GOLD analysis project Ga0075011, IMG submission 72354) | Freshwater microbial communities from Pennsylvania, USA, analyzing microbe dynamics in response to fracking - TARM_MetaG_T_14 | ecosystem: Environmental > Aquatic > Freshwater > River...
TCGATCCGCTTCAGGGAAACCGTTCCGCCGATGTCGTCATCCACCACCCCCCGCGTTGCCGCCATTCACGTCGCGATTGCCGCCACGATTGCCAACACCTTGTGCATGACGGCGGCGATCTCGGCGACGATCGGGGTCTTCCTCGTGCCCATCGCCACCGAATTCGGCTGGCCGCGCGCGGCGGTCTCTGGGGTGCTCGGGCTGATCTCGGTGATCAGCGCGATTGCCTATCCGCTGGCCGGGCGGGCGATGGACCGGTTCGGATCGCGCTGGATCCTGCTGGCAGGCAATATCGGGCTGGCGGCGGGCATCGTGCTGGTTTCGCGGTCGAGCGCCTCGATCGCCGATTTCTACTGGCGCTTTGCCGTGGCCGGGCTGTTTGGAACGATGGCCGCCACCGGCATGGTCAGCAAGATCGTGTCCGACTGGTTCGACGCGCGACGCGGGCTGATGCTGGGGATCACGGCGGGCGTGGGCAATGGCGTGGGCGCCACGATCATGCCGATTCTGGCGGGCGTGCTGCTCACATTCTATGGCTGGCGCACGGCCTATCTGGTGATCGGCCTCGTCGTTTTGCTGGCTGCGCCCTTCATCGCGTTCTGGCTGCGCGAGGCCCCCGCCCCCACACCAGTCAAGGACCGCAAGGCCGGGCCGGTCGCCGGACTGCCCCTGGCCGAGGCGGTGCGCACCCGCGCGTTCTGGCTGATGCTGGTGGCGATTGCCGCCGGGGCGGGCGGGATGACGGCGATGTTCACCCATGTCGTCCCGCTGCTCACCGGCCACGGGGTGAGCCTCGCCGAAGCGACCGGGGTGGTGGTCACCTTCGCGCTCGTCACTGCCGGGTGGCAGGTCGTCACCGGCGCCCTGCTCGACCGCTGGCGCACCCCGCGCCTGATCCTGCCCATGTATGCCAGCGCGATTGCGGGCATGCTGATGCTCCAGTTCCTGACCGGAAGCGTGGCGATCCTTGGCGCGGGTGTTTTGCTGGGGATCGGCATGGGCGCGGAATATGGGGCGCTGTCCTATTTCGTCTCGCGCTATTTCGGGCTGCGGCATTTTGGGGCCATCGTGGGTGTGTTCTATGCGGTGGTGGCCTTCATCCAGGGCGTGGCGCCCGCGCTGATGGATGTGAGCTTCGACCACAGCGGCACTTATGCAATTGCCACGCTGACGATTGTCGGGGCATTGGTGCTGGGCATGGTGCTGCTTGCGCTGCTGCCCCATCCCGACCGGATGGAGCCAGTCCAAACCGCGACCCCGGCCCAGACCGCGACCGATTCCCCGTCGGGCGGCGCGCTGGCCCTTTCCCTGTAAGATTCGGAACTGCTTCAATGTCCCTTGTCGTGTTCGGCTCCATCAACTGCGACGTGGTCATGCGCGTGGCCCATCTGCCCCGTCCGGGCGAGACGCTTTGCGCGCAAAGCCACGACCTGCTGCCCGGCGGCAAGGGCGCCAACCAGGCCACCGCCGCCGCGCTTCAGGGGGGGGCGACGATCATGCTGGGCGCGGTGGGCGAGGATGCCCATGGCGCGGCGATGCTGGCCTCGCTGGCGCTGGCCAGGGTCGATACCGCCGCGATTGCCCATGTGCCCGGCCCGACCGGGCTGGCCTATGTCTTCGTGGGCGAAGACGGCGAGAACCAGATCGTGATCGTGCCGGGGGCCAATGGCGCCCTGCGCGCGCCTGCCAGCCTGCCGCCCGGCACGACGATGGCGCTGGCCCAGGCCGAAGTCGCGCCCGATGAAGTCGCCGCGTTCCTCGCGCTCGCCCGCAAGGCCGGGGCCACCACCCTCTATAACGCCGCCCCCGCCACCGATGAGGCCCGCGCGGCGCTGGCGCTGGCCGACATCGTGGTGGTCAACGAGACCGAACTGGCCTTCTTTCTGGGCGAGCCTGAGCCTCCGCAGGGCGAGGTCGCCGTGGCCCGCGCCGCCATGCAGTTGGCGAGCCAGCCACGGCCCGGCCATGCTCGTCAATGGGTGATCGTGACGCTGGGCGGCGCCGGGGTTCTGGCCCATGGCCCCGAAGGGACGATCCGCCTGCCCGCGCCGCGCGTGCCGGTGGTCGATACGACCGGGGCGGGCGACACCTTCTGCGGGGTTCTCGCCGCACGTCTGGCACAAGGGGCCATGATGCCCGAAGCACTGGCCTTTGCCGTGGCCGCCGCCGCGCTGGCGGTGCAGCGCGTGGGCGCGGCAGCGGCGATGCCAACGCGGGGTGACGTGGAAGCGGCACTGGCCTGTTCCACCCGCTGAGCGATTGCCCTTAGAGCCCGAACCAAAAGTCGGTCGGCGGAGGTTTGGCGAGGGATTTTGGGTCACCACAAGAAGGCTGAGAGCCCGGCGATGCTGGAGGCATCGTGGCGAACAGCCGACGCCGTGGTGGCGAAAAAGACCCGCCAAACCGACCCGAAGGACTTTTGGTTCGGGCTCTTAGCCCCCGCGCAACAATTGCACGCCCCAGTCGCGCTCGAACAGATAGAGCAGGACCCGCGCCGCCTCCCCGCGCGGCGAGGAAAGCCCCCCGTCGCGGTCCATCAGCAGCCGCGCGTCATCGTGGGCGATGGGCAGCAGCGCGGCGATCTGCTCGAAATCGGCGACGCGGAACGGCGTATCGCCCGATTGGCGCGTGCCCAGCAGTTCGCCCCCGCCGCGCAGGCGCAAGTCTTCCTCGGCCAGCAGGAAGCCGTCCTGCGTCTCGCGCATCAGCGCCAGCCGCTCGCGCCCGACTTTGCTGACCATGTCGCCGCGCAACAGCAGGCACGTCGATTTCTGGCTCCCGCGCCCGACCCGCCCGCGCAACTGGTGCAACTGGGCCAGGCCAAAGCGTTCGGCCTGCTCGATCACCATCAGCGTCGCATTGGGCACGTCGACGCCGACCTCGATCACCGTGGTCGCCACCAGCAGCCGTGCCTCGCCACTGGCAAAGCGCTCCATCGCCGCGTCCTTGGCCTCGGGCCGCATCTGGCCATGGACCATGACCACGCCATCCCCGAACCGCTCGGAGAGCATGGCATGGCGCGCCTCGGCGGCGGCCAGATCCTCGTTCTCGGCCTCGCGCACCATCGGGCAGACCCAATAGGCCTGATGGCCCGCGGCCATGTGGCGCCCGATCCCCTCGATCACGTCGGCCAGCCGCTCCTGCGCGACGACGCGGGTGTCGATGGCCTGGCGGCCGGGGGGCATCTCGTCGAGCCGCGAGACTTCCATCTCGCCATATTGGGCGAGCGTGAGCGTGCGCGGGATCGGGGTCGCGGTCATCGCCAGACAATGCGGCGTGCGCCGCGCCTTTTGCGTGAGCAGCAGGCGCTGCCCCACGCCAAAGCGGTGCTGCTCGTCGATCACCACCAGCGCGAGGTTGCGATAGGCGACGCTGTCCTGAAAGATCGCATGGGTGCCGACCAGAATGTCGATCCCGCCATCGAGCAGGTTCATCAACAGCGCCTCGCGCGCGCGGCCCTTGTCGCGCCCGGTCAGCAGCGCGATGTTGACGCCGGTGCCCCGCGCCATCTTCGCCAGCGTATCGGCATGCTGGCGGGCGAGGATTTCGGTGGGCGCCAGCAGGGCCGCCTGCCCCCCCGCCTCGACCGCGATCAGCATGGCATGAAGCGCCACCGCCGTCTTGCCCGAGCCGACATCGCCTTGCAGCAGGCGCAACATGGGCGAGCCTTGCGCCATGTCGCCCTCGATCTCGCCGATCGCGCGGGTCTGCGCGCCGGTCAGCGTGAAGGGGAGGTTGAGCTTGTCGCGCAAGTGCCCGTCGCCATGGAGCGCCTGCCCCGCGCGCTTGCGGTTGGCCTCGCGCACCAGCATCAGCGCGAGGGCATTGGCGAACAGTTCATCATAGGCCAGCCGGTCGCGCGCGCGCTTGTCCTGCCCCTTGTGAACGGACAGCATCGCCTCGCGCCACGCGGGCCATTCCTCGCGCGCCTTCAGGCCCGGCTCGATCCATTCGGGAAGCTCGGGGGCAAGGCCCAGCGCCTGCTGGACAAGGGCGTTGATCCGCCCCTGCGTCAGCCCTTCGGACAGCGGATAGACCGGCTCGACCAGATGCCCCATCAGCGCGCCGCCATCCTCGCTCACATGGTCGGGATGGACGATCTGGAGCGATGGACCGAACTGGTCGAGCCGCCCGGCCACCCAGCGGGTTTCGCCCACCGGCAGCGCCTTCCTGGCGGTATAGGACGCGCGCCCGAAATAGGTGATCGAGACCGTCTCGCCCGCGCTATCGGCCGCGATCACCCGGAACGGGCCCCGCCCGGCGGGCTGGCGATGCTCAAGCACGGTCAGCATGATGACGATCTGCTCGCCCACCTGCCCTTGCGCAAGGGTGGGCACCGCGCGGCGTTCGACGAAGCGGTCGGGCAGGTGATAGAGAAAATCGCGGACCCGCGTGAGGCCCAGCTTGTCGAGCGGGCGGGCAAGCCCGGCCCCCACGCCCTTGAGACTGGTGGCCTCGGCAAACAGCGGATTGAGCAAGTCGGGACGCATGGGGTTCCCTTAATGGCCCGCCCCCCAAAGTCCAAGCGGGCGTTGCGCCATGAGGCAAGCCGGTTTACCCGCAACCACCATGACCCAAACCCCTTCCGACTCCGCTCCTCTCGCCTCGGCCCCGCTTGATGAAGCCCGCCTGCGCAAGATGAAGTTCCGCGCCTGGCACCGTGGCACGCGCGAGGCCGACTACATGATCGGCTGCTTCTTCGACACCTTCCACCCCCAGTGGGGCGAGGCCGAAGCGGCATGGTTCGAAAAGCTGATGGACGAGGAAGATGTCGACATCCTCGGCTGGGCGCTGGGCACGCTGTCGATTCCGCCCGAATATCAGGGCCCGTGGATGGAGCGCATGCGCAAGCTCGACTACGTCGAGATCCCCCGCTGAAGCCCCTCCTTCGTCATTCCCGCCTGCGCGGGAATGACGAAAGTAAAGCCCACCGCCCCTGTCTGAAGAGCCATCATGCCCGATCTTGCCCGCATCCTGTCCGCCCGCACCCCGCTGACGCTGTCCAGCGTGGCCAGAGGCGCACAGCCGCTGGTTCTGGCCGATCTGGCACGGGCGGCAGCGGCGGCAAAGGAGCAGGGCCGCGCGGTGTTCATCGCGCCCGACGACACCGCCTTGCGCGCCATCATGGACAGCGCCGCGTTCTTCGCGCCCGAACTCGACGTGATCGACTTTCCGGCGTGGGACTGCCTGCCCTACGACCGCGCCTCGCCCGCGCTCTCGATCAGCGCGCGCCGGCTGGCCGCCCTGCAAAAGTTGCAGCACAAGCGCGATGGCACCCCGCACCTGCTGGTCACCACGATCAACGCGGTGCTCCAGCGCACGCTCACCCCGTTCCGCATCCGCGAATCGACCCGCCTGCTTTCGCCCGGCGTCGAGATCGGGCGCGAGAGCCTGATCGCGCTGCTCCAGCGGCAGGGCTATTCGCGCACCGATACCGTGGTCGATGCCGGCGAATATGCGGTGCGCGGATCGGTCTTCGACATTTACCCGACCGGGCTCGACCACGGGCTGCGCCTCGATTTCTTCGGCGACGAGCTGGAAACGCTGCGCCTGTTCGATCCCAATACCCAGCGCTCGGTCCAGCCGGTCGAAACCCACCTGCTGCTCCCGGCCAGCGAGGCCCTGCTCGACGAAGCCTCGATCAAGCGCTTCCGCAGCCGCTATCGCGAGCGGTTCGGCGCCAATGCCACCGGCGATCCGCTCTATCAGGCGGTCAGCGAAGGGCGCCGCCTTGCGGGCATGGAGCACTGGCTGCCCCTGCTCGAAGAGCGCATGGTCACCCTGTTCGACCACCTCGCCCCCGGCGACCTCGTGGTGATCGACGCGGCCGCCGCCAAGGCCGCCGAAACGCGCCTTGCCGACATTGCCGACTATCGACAGGCCCGCACCGACAGCGCCGCGCGGCAACCCGGACACTATCGCCCGCTCCCCGAAGACGCGCTCTACCTGACGCGCGACGAATTCGACCGGGCGCTGGCAGGCTGGCCGGTCCACCGCACGACCCTGTTTGCCGAACCGGAATCGGCTTCTGTAATCGATTTCGGTTTTGCCAGTGCACGCGATTTCACCCCCGACCGCGCACAAGGCATCAATATATACGAAGCGGCGGCCAAACATCTGGCCGCGCTGGGCACGCGCGGCCTCAAGCCGATCATCGCGGCCTATACCACCGGCTCGCGCGCGCGGCTCGCCTCGCTCCTGGCCGAAGCAGGCAAGCAGGCGCCTGCCCTTGCCGAGACATGGCAGGAGGCGCTGGGTCTGGCCGCCTCAGGCCGTCCGGTCGCGGTCGTGCTGCCGCTCGAAGCCGGGTTCGCCAATGCCGCGCTCGAACTCGTCACCGAGCAGGACATTCTGGGCGACCGCCTCGTGCGGCGCAAGAAGAAGCGCAAGGACGCCGACGCCTTCCTCGCGGAACTCTCCGCGCTCACGCCGGGCGATCTGGTGGTTCACATGGACCACGGCATCGGGCGCTACGAGGGCCTCGAAGCGACCACCGTGGGCAAGAGCCCGCACGACTGCGTGCAGCTCACTTATGCCGGGGGCGACAAGCTCTATATCCCGGTCGAAAACCTCGACGTGCTCTCGCGCTATGGCGCCGAGAGTGACGGCGTGGCGCTCGACAAGCTGGGCGGCGAAGGCTGGCAGCGGCGCAAGGCGCGCATGCGCGAGCGCATCCTCGAAATGGCCGGCCAGCTCATGGCCACCGCCGCCCATCGCGCGCTGCGTCAGGCCGATGTCCTTCCGGTCGATCCGGCCAGCTATGGCCCGTTCGTCGACCGCTTCCCGTGGGACGAGACCGAAGATCAGGACCGCGCCATCGACGACGTGCTGACCGACATGGCCGGGGGCAAGCCGATGGACCGTCTGGTCTGCGGCGATGTTGGCTTCGGCAAGACCGAAGTGGCCTTGCGCGCTGCCTTCGTGGCGGCCATGGCCGGGCATCAGGTGGCGGTGATCGCCCCCACCACCCTGCTCGCGCGCCAGCACTACAGCAATTTCGTCGAGCGGTTTTCCGGCTTCCCCATCGAGATCGGGCGCCTGTCGCGCCTCGTCCCCGCCAAGGAGGCCACCGAGACGCGCGCGCGCCTCGCCGCCGGAACGCTCGACATCGTGGTGGGCACTCATGCGCTGCTGTCGAAGTCGGTCGAGTTCAGGCGGCTGGGCCTCGTCATCGTCGACGAGGAACAGCGCTTTGGCGTGACCCACAAGGAAAAGCTCAAGGAACTCAAGGCCGACGTCCACGTCCTCACGCTAACCGCCACGCCCATCCCGCGCACCTTGCAGATGGCCATGTCGGGCCTGCGCGAACTCTCGACGATCCAGACCCCGCCGGTCGACCGCCTCGCCGTGCGGACCTATGTGATGCCCTGGGACGACGTGACCATGCGCGAGGCGCTGATGCGCGAACACCAGCGCGGCGGACAGAGCTTCATCGTCGTGCCGCGCATCGCCGACATGGCCGAAGTGGAAGACTGGCTGCGCCTCAACGTCCCCGAAGTCCGCTTCGTGACCGCGCACGGGCAGATGAACCCGACCGAAGTGGAAGACCGCATGAGCGCCTTCTACGACAAGCAGTACGAAGTGCTGCTTTCGACCACGATCATCGAAAGCGGGATCGACATCCCGAGCGCGAACACCATCGTCCTCCACCGCGCCGACCGCTTTGGCCTCGCCCAGCTCTACCAGTTGCGTGGCCGCGTGGGCCGGGGCAAGCTGCGCGCCTATGCCTACCTGACCTACCCGGAAGACAAGGCCCTCTCCGAAATCGCCGAAAAGCGCCTGAAAGTATTGGGCGATCTCGATTCGCTGGGCGCGGGGTTCCAACTGGCCAGCCACGACCTCGACCAGCGCGGCGCGGGCAACCTTCTGGGCGACGAACAATCGGGCCATATCAAGGAAGTGGGCTTCGAGCTGTACCAGTCGATGCTCGAAGAGGCGATCCTGGCGGCCAAGGCGGGCGAACTGGGCCTTGCGCGGACGCGCGAGGCGCTGTCCCCCCAGATCACGCTCGATGCGCCGATCATGATCCCCGAGGACTATGTGCCCGACCTTGCCGTGCGCATGGCGCTCTATCGCCGCATGAACGATGCCGAAGGGCCCGAGGCGGTCGAGGCGCTGGCCGCCGAAATGATCGACCGCTTCGGCCCCCTGCCGGCCCCCACGCAGAACCTTTTGAAGCTCATCGAGGTCAAGCGTCAGGCCATCGAGGCGCGCATCGCCAAGATCGATGTCGGCCCCAAGGGCGTGCTGGTCTCGTTCCACAACGACGATTTCCCCGATCCGATGGGGCTGGTCGCCTATGTCGAGCGGCTCAAGGGCACGGCCAAGCTGCGCCCCGACAACAAGCTGGTGATCAACCGCGCCTGGGGCGATCCGCAAGGCCGCCTCAACGGGCTGGTGCAGCTGACCAAGGGCCTCTCGACCATCGCCCGCCGCGCCGCGCGCAAGGCGGCCTGAGGCAGGCCCATCTCTCGTCATTCCCGCGCAGGCGGGAATCCAGATTCTGTGCCCCGTTCACATGCGCAACCGTCGCCTCTGGATCCCCGCCTACGAGGGGATGACGAATACTCTTCAAGCAAACCATAGTCTTATTTCAAATGTCAGCCAGCCAGCGCGGCCATGTCCGTGCGCTCCAGCGGCCCGGCGCGCAAAAAGCCCTGGAACAGGTCGACCCCCTCGTCGGCCAGCACCGCCAGTTGCCCTTCGGTCTCCACGCCTTCGGCCACCACGCTGAGCGAGAGCGCGCGGGCCATGGCCACCATCGCGGCCAGGATCGCCCGGTCGCGACGATCGTGGGCCACGTCGCGCACGAGCGAACGGTCGATCTTGAGCGTGTCGAGCGGCAGGGCCTTGAGCGTGCGGAAGTTGGAAAAGCCGGTTCCGAAATCATCGAGCGCCACGCGCACGCCTTGCCCGGCCAGTTGCCGCAGCGCCTGCGCACAGGCCGCAAAATCGGCGATCAGGGTCTGTTCGGTGATCTCGATGGTCAGGCGCTCGGGCGCAAAGCCCGCGTCGCGCGCGCGGCCCAGCAGGCTCCCGGCGAAATCGGGCAGGGCAAAATCCTCGGGCGTGACATTGAGCGAGAGCCGCCATGCCTCGGGCCAGCCCTGCGCGCCGGTCATGGCCGCCCCGGCAATGTGCTGCGAGAGCGGGGCCATCTGGTCGGCCCGCTCGGCCACGGTGAACAGCGTGGCCGCGCCGATTCGCCCGATGGTCGGATGCTCCCAGCGGGCCAGCGCCTCGGCCCCGGCCAATGCCCCGTCGCTCACGCGGAATTGCGGCTGGTAGAGAATCGCGATCTCGTCACGATGGAGCGCGCCGATCAGGTCGGCTTCGAGCAGGGCCGCGCTGCGCGCGCGGGCGCGGTGGCTGCCATCGGCCCAGAGCAGCCGCCGCGCCGCGCCGCGCTGCAACTGCACGAGCGCCTGATCGAGCCGGTCGAGCAGGCTCGAACCGCTGTCGCCCGGCTGGCCGCGCAACAGCGCAATGCGCGGCAAGAGGCGCACGGCCTCGCCCATGGCCCCACCCTCTGGCGAGAGGCTGTCCAGCCGCAGGGGCCGGGCAATCGCGCGCCCCAGCACTTGCGCCACCCCCTGCCACCGCTCGCGGCTGAGCGGCGCGTCGCTGGCGATCAGGAACTCCCCGCCCGAAACCCGCGCGACGAGCCCGCGCGGGCCGAGCTCCTCGCCCAGCACCTGCACGATGCGCCGCGCCACTTCGGCCAGAATGCGGTCTCCCCCGCCCCGCCCAAAGGCCAGATTGACCGCCTGCAATCGATTGAGGCCCAAGAGCATAGCATGCACCGGCCCTGCCTCGCGCCGCCCCTCCGCACGGTCGAGCCAGGCCAGCGCTGCGCGCGCATCGACCAGACCGGTCAGGCCATCGGTGCCCTGACCGGACGACGCAGGAACAGGGGCAGGAACAGGGGCAGGAACAGGGGCAGGAACAGAATCCGGGGACGGAACGGAGGCTGGCGCGGATGTCATGGTTACCCCGCCCCTAGCAGAGCCTCCCGGTTGCTGTCGCCCCTCGCCGCGCCTCCGGTTTTTTCGCATTGCGCCATAATGGGGCACCCCATATCACCCGCACAAGACCGCACCTCGCGGATACAGGCCACGCCCTCGGGCCTGACAGGAAAATTGGACCAACAATGACGATCAGCGCTTCCGGTTCGACAGTGGGCGCCCCCTATGGGAAGCTCGCCCTGTTGGCCTCTCCCACCCCCAAGGCCCAGGACGCCGCCCAGACCCTCGCCGCCTCGCGCGACTGGGTGCCGCTCGAAGAAGCCGACGCGGTCATCGTACTGGGGGGCGACGGCTTCATGCTGCAAGTGCTCCACCAGATGCTCGATCTCGACCGGGTGGTGCCCGCCTATGGCCTGAACCTTGGCACGGTGGGCTTCCTGATGAACAAGCAGAAGAGCAGCCGCAGCCTCGAAGAACGGCTGTCGCGCGCCCGCCCGGTGGCGATCAGCCCGCTGCGCATGGATGCGGTCACCAATGCGGGCGAAACGCAAAGCTATTACGCCATCAACGAAGTCTCGCTGCTGCGCGAGACGCGCCAGACCGCCAAGCTCGAAGTGACGGTCAACGGCAAAGTCCGCATCCCCGAACTCTCGTGCGACGGGGTGCTCGTGGCCACGCCCGCCGGATCGACCGCCTACAACCTCTCGGCCAATGGCCCGATCCTGCCGCTGGGGGGCAATATCCTCGCGCTCACCCCAATCAGCCCGTTCCGCCCCCGCCGCTGGCGCGGGGCGATCCTGCCCGATACCGCCCACATCGTCGTGCGCGCGCTCGAATCGGTCAAGCGCCCGGTCCTCGTCGTGGCCGACCAGCAGGAAATCCGCGATGTCAGCGAAGTCCACATCCGCGCGTGGCGCGACCACCAGCTGACCTTGCTGTTCGACCGGGGCCGCAGCCTCGACGAACGCATTTTCGACGAACAGTTCCTCGCCTGAGAGCCCGTCTCCCGGCCTTCAGGGAGAACCGGTATCCATTCGGCCAGTTGTGGAAAATTGCGACCAAGGCGCTTGCCAAGCCCGAAATGCCTGCTATTAGCGCCCCACCTGTTCCGGGCAACCGGAACTGCTCCCTGATAGCTCAGCGGTAGAGCTCTCGACTGTTAATCGAGCGGCCGTAGGTTCGAATCCTACTCAGGGAGCCATTCTTCTTCCGGCACACCACCGGCAGAACTGCATAACCGGCCCGTCCGGCACTGTTCCCTGATAGCTCAGCGGTAGAGCTCTCGACTGTTAATCGAGCGGCCGTAGGTTCGAATCCTACTCAGGG
>Ga0075011_10001919_pt1 | contig 11288 bp, 7 predicted proteins | sample TARM_MetaG_T_14_FD_72354 | JGI IMG/M metagenome (GOLD analysis project Ga0075011, IMG submission 72354) | Freshwater microbial communities from Pennsylvania, USA, analyzing microbe dynamics in response to fracking - TARM_MetaG_T_14 | ecosystem: Environmental > Aquatic > Freshwater > River...
TTCAGAGGCTGGTCTCTCATTCTTTACCGTGCTTTTGAAAAACGAGCGGTTGTCCATGGCCCAGATCCGTTCAGAGAATTCTCCAGCTTCTGTTTTTCTTAAGGCAGACTCCATCATATTCATCTTCGCATCGATCTGATCGATGTAATGGATGATTTCAGCTTCAGGAATCTGCGGTCTCACTGGAGAACCATATTCCATCTCGCCATGATGAGCAAGCACAAGGTGTTTAAGCAAAAGAACGTCTTCGTGACTTTCGTCGATTTTCAGCTCCACACACGCTTTTGAAATCTCATCATAGATAAGGACGATGTGTCCCACCAGTTTACCCTCGAGCGTATATTCTGTGGCTGTTGGTCCACTGAGTTCTATCACCTTTCCGACATCATGTAGAATGATTCCAGCATAAAGCAGAGATGGGTTCAGCAGATCATAACTAGCCGTTATTGATTTTGCAATTTTGAGCATGGACATTGTGTGGAAAGCCAGTCCGCCGAGGTATGCATGGTGATTTTTCTTTGCAGCAGGACTTTGGAAGAACTCTCTCTGATACTTTTTCATTATATAGCGAACAATACGGTTCAGGTGAGCATTAGTTATGTCAAAGACAGCCTGGTTGAATGCTTCGATCATCTTGTCTTTATTGACTGGTGCCCGTTCAATGTATAAGTCAGGATTAGACGGTTCATCATCTTGAGCAAGCCTCATCTGCTTGATTCGCAGCTGCGGTGCCCCATTGTATTCTTCCCGTCTGCCATCCACTTTTATAACTCGGCCCGGCTTGAACTGATCAACATCATTGGGAGAAGCATCCCAGTAATTAGCCGAAATTTCTCCACTGGTGTCTTGTAGAATCAGGGCAAGATAAGGTTTGTTGTTCCGCGTTTTTTTTTCTTCAGCTGATTTGATCAGAAGGAAGAGGTTCAACTGCTCATCTTTCTGGTACTCGTATAACTTTTTCATTGTCGCCACTCCTTTGCCTGCTGTTCATTATCTTCAATATGTTTGATACACTACTTAGTTTAATTTTAACACATGAGACTCAGGAACATAATCAGTAATAGTTGAATCAAAGGTAAAATAAATGACTTGTACAGACTGACAGACCTCATTCAGCAGATCATACAGTTTACTTTTTCTCTCTTCATCGACATTGACAAAACTGTCATCAATAATGACCGGAAAACTCACCGTATCTTTAAAGCTGACCACAAAAGCCAGTCGTATCGCAGCGTAAAGTGGCTCGACAGTTCCTCTTGAGAGCTCTTCCGCTGCCCATTTCTTTCCACTGCGGTCAATCACAAAAAACTCGTCGGAGTCCATAAGGATCGATGGGTAGTCCCCCGATGTAAGTGATGAAAAATATTTTTCTGCCAGAGCAATGGTCTGAGGCAGCTGATTGGCTTTAGCGTTATTCAGAGTCCGTTCAATCAATGAGGAGGCAATTTTGTAAGTGCTCCATTGATCAGCTGCATCCTGATAAACACTTTTTTCATTTTCGTACTTTTGAAGCAGTTCCGAGTAAGTCCCACCTTCTTCCAGGTCCTTTATTTCGTAAGCAAGTTCGATAGATCTTCGGGCTTTTTCTTTATAGGCGATTTCTAACTCTTCTGCTGCTTCAGCCAGTTCCATCAGCTTATTTTTCACATCTTCGCCTGACAAGGTCAGAGACTGTTCACTTACATCGATTGTCGAAGATAAATGCTCATAGCGTCTGATCTTTTCGTTCTTTTCCTCAAGTGTGTGATAGGCACGTATAAAGGCTTCTTCGTTCTTTGCAGAAGCCTGATCATAAAGCTCATGCTTCATTTTATTCTGTTCTTTCTCCTGCTGAACAAAATATAATACAGCATTCTGAATTTTCTCAGTTTCTTTTATATAGGCCTGCTGTAGTCGCTTGTCCTGCTCAATCTGTCTGAGTTTTTTTCTAGCCTCAGAAAAGACGTTTAACGGATCCTGTTCGTCTTCGTAAATGGTACGAGTAAAGGCGTTCTGTCTCAGTTCCTTATCCAGCTCAGTTATTTGTTCTGACAATCTATCTGACAGTTCTCTCTGCTGTCGTTCAACTTTTCTTATTTCTGACATCTTTTCCATTGAAGACATCACAGCAGTCAGTAAGTAGTGTTCAGGGTAACGATGAACTGATTTCCATTCTGAAAATGATGCAGAATACTTTTCTTTTTCCTGCCAAATCCTGTTCTGAGAATCTTTTTCCTCGCCAATCTGCTGCTGCAGTGAATCGATAGATGCAAGCGTGTCTTTCCACTGCTGCCGCAGTTTCTTCTGATAGTAATATTCACTTCTGTCATAATCTGGTTCTCTATAATTAACGGCTTCTCCTTTTCGTCTGACCATGATAGTCCACACTCCAGCAAGAAGGAAAACACCTAGAAGAGGAGACCAGTTTTGAAGTACTAATGCCAGGAAAGCAAGCAGCAATAAGGAACTGGTAATAAGGATGACCGGTTTTCTCTCGGAGACTTTTGGCGTATCGAGTGTTCTTTTCTGTTTTTCTTCTGCCTCAACTGCTTTAAATGTCGAGAGTGGCCATAACGTCTCTTCAATCGAATCGATTTGTTCTTCGTTATGTTCGATTTTAAGCTTAAGTCTTTCAATCGTTTCGTTCGATTCCTTTTCTTCCTGATCCAAACGATTTATTGACTGATCGATCAGCTGAACTTGTCCTCTGCTGTCTGAAGTAAGATCTTCGGGTAAGTCATCCTGAAGGGACAGGCCTTCTCTTAACTTAAACTCAAAGGTCTGCTGTTCCAGAAGGGTGATCTGCTGCTTCAGTTCTCTAATCGAGTCAGCTTTCAACTCAAGCTGATCCCACTTGCCTGTCAGCTGATCCACTGCCTCTTCGTTCTCCTGATACACCAGCAGTTCTTTTGAGGGGCGATACTTGTCCTGAAGAGCATTCTGCTTCTCATGCAGTTCTTTAGTCTGTTCTCTCATTTCTTCAAGCTGTCTATTGATATGGTTGAGCTGGATCAGACCATCTTCTGGTAATGACTGGTCCGGGTACTGATCGATTTCTCTCTTCAGCCGGTTCAATTCTTCAATTGTTTCAATATGCTTGAGGTGATGGTTAAGAAGGTCCCTCTCTTCTCGTTTCTGCTTCAATTCTTTTTCCAGCTGATCCATTTCTGCATCGACCGTTTCTTTATCCTTGACCCGGATAATGTATGTTTCGTTTTTTTCTTTCGCTTTACTCAACTGCTCTTTCTGCTTTTTGAGGGAGCGATAGAGCTCGTTTACTTTCGGTTTGCGTCCCGTCGGTTTAAACAGCTGAGAGGCTTTCTGTTTATACTGATCGGCCTGCTTTAGGAACTGCTCATTTCCAAAGGATCCGACACTTAAGAAGAAGCGGTTGAACTGCTCCCGGTTCATATCTTTTGTTTCTTCAACCCCCTTCAGATCAAATGAATAGATCTGCTCATAAAATGATCTGTTTTTTTTATGAAGGATCGTATCAAGCAGTCTCTCATCTCCTTCAGTTCCATCTTCGAGGGTAACCATTACATCTCCCGTGACTTTTCCATTTACTCTTTCGATCGTCACTTCACCGAAACGGTCGTCGTCAAGAATCACTTTCCCTCCATAACGACTGCTTTCTTTCGGTTCATATCTGAGCGCAGAACTATGTCTGGTCGGGAAACCAAATAATATACTATGAATAAACGACATCAGCGTAGATTTTCCGGCTTCATTCTGCCCCTGTATAACCTGGATCGAAGAGGACAAATCAAATTCAGCATCGATCCACTTCCCGTATCCATAAATCACGAGCTTTTTTATTCTCATTTCTCTATCCCTCATTCATTCCTAAATCATATTGAAGCAAAGTCAGTGCTGACTCTAAAATCTCGCGTCTGTATTCTTCAGTCTGTTCAGACAGTTCCACTGAAAACGGATAGGTATCCAGCAGTTCCTTAGTCACTTCGTTAAATGCTTCATTTTCTGAATAATACTCGACCGATCTCTTCCACTCCTCTGGAAACAGCTGTTCCAGCGATACCTGATTTGCTGTGACATTACTTATCTGTATTTTAAGCCCAGTTACGAAAGCAAAAGATTTATCAGAATCATGGTGCAGCGTTTCAATAAAGTCATCCTGATTCAATTTAGTCATTATCTTATCTGATAATTGCGACGAAACGATGACTTTAAGATAAAGCAGCGTCTGACCGTCACTTGTTTCAATCACTGCCTGTCTGATCTTTTCATAAATACTGTCGAGTGTCTCAAGTGTGCTTACATCGACATTGAGTTCCTTCCAGATGATTGGTGCAGTAGCTTTAAAGTCGACGCTATGACCTGAACGGGATAAATTGACTAGCAGACAGCCTTTGTCTCCAGTTTCTTTCCTATGACGTCCTTGGGTATTTCCACTGTAATAAACAAGCGGTTCAGCTGAAAGCTGCTGCCTATTGTGGATATGCCCCAAAGCCCAGTAATCATAATTTTTTTCAGCCAGTTCAGCAAGGGAAAAAGGTGCGTATCTGCCATGCTCAGATTTCTGTCCTTCTTCGTAACCATGGAGAAGGCCTATGTGATAATCGATCTGTGCCTTTCGAGAAGGGTAGTCTCTTATCATACGCCTGTCGATCCATTTTCTATCATAACTGAATCCGCTGACAGCCACACGCTCCCCTTTTTTTGTCTGTATGTAAATCGTCTCTACTTCAGAGGGAAATACAGTCACGTTTGACGGCAAGGAAAGGTGATCTGCTTCATTTCCCAAGAAATCATGATTCCCGTGGATCAGACAGACTGGAATGCCCTGGTCATTCAGCCTCTGCATCTCTTCTTTAAAGACGATTTGAGCTTTGATACTCCGATCTTCCAGATCGTAGATGTCTCCTGAAAAAAGCACGAAATCAACCTGTTGATCCACTGCCAGGTCGACAATAGCAGTCAATGACTGGAATGTTGATTCTTTTATTTTTTCCTCCAGACGGCTGGACAGATCTTTGATGCCTTTATAGGGGCTGTCCAGATGCAGATCTGCGGCGTGAACAAATAGGACCATGAGTATACACTCCTTCTTTTTATAGGGTACATATGTTCTTTGTAGTGTTAGTGAAAAGGACTCACTATATTAGCAAGCCCTCTTCATCTGATCTTTTATTGATATAATTCTCTAACGGGTTTCAATACTATCTGGTTGATGTCGTCGATCATCTGGCCGACTTGCTTTTCAGCTTCAAGCAGTTTAGTAATGATTTCATTCTGACTGATTTTAGTCGAAACCTCCTGAGCCTGTGCTGCTTCTTCTTCAGAAATTTCCTGGCCCATCATCTGTTTCTGCTGGATCATCTGCTGTACTTGACGGAATTCGTTAAATACGCGACTTGCCTCTTCATCTTCTTTAACAGCACCGAATGCCGCTTCTAATGTCGTAAATTCTTCAGTGTTTCTTAATTCCTGTTCTAAGTGGTTAGCCGTGTCATAAATGTTGACAGCCATCGTCTCATCCCTTCAAATTTCGCTCTATGTCGAGCTTTTTCTTTACTATACAAGTTTATCACGAATTGAATGGTCTTTCCAGAAAAGATTAAAAGGCTTTAATTAACTTATTGTCCTGACTGTCGACTGCGGAACTGTCTGAACAGCTCTCCGGCACGTTCACGGATCACAGAGGATCCCTCTCTGATAAATTCACTTGCATTGTCCAGCCCTTCTGTCATTCTATCCATAAATGAAGGCTCTTCAACTCTAAATTCTGATCCAGCTTCTTCTACCAGGAAAGTAGACTGCTCCGTATGAGGAAGGATGGCCTCCATTTGAGCTTTGAATACCTGTCCGATTCCTTGAGACGTTGCTGTGTTGAGATAGTGATTGTCAGTTGTCTGATCATAACCCATCCAGCTAGTGATGACAATGTCAGGTGTATAACCAACCACCCACTGGTCGGTTGCTCCTGTACCTGATTCTGTCTGTGTTGTCCCTGTTTTACCCGCTACCTTGAAACCGGCTGGTTGAATGTTTCGTCCAGTCCCGTTATCGAACACGCTTAAGAGCATGCTGTTCATCTGATCGGCTACTTTGGCGGATACCACACGTTTTGATCTGGGAGAAGTATTGTCCACAACCACGGCTCCTGTGGCATCGACAATTCGTGTAATAAAGTGCGGATCTTTTCTAATTCCTTCATTGGCGAAGACGCTGTACGCACTGGCAATTTCCAGAGGCGAAACACCTCTGTCCATTCCACCTAATGCGATAGCCCCCAAATGATTATCTTTGTCCGTTACTCTTAAACCGAACTGTTCAACTTTATTCATTCCTTTTCTCAATCCAAGTTCATTAAGCAGCCAGACCGTCGGTGCATTGAGACTGTCTGCCAAAGCTCTATACATAGGAACTTCACCGCTGTATTGACCAGATAAGTTCGTTGGGGTATACTCTGTCTCACCGTATGAGAGCAGCTCATCCTTAAGTAGTGAATCAGGCGCATATCCTGCTTCCAGTGCTGGTGTGAAGACGCCCAGAGGCTTGATTACTGATCCTGGCTGCCTTCTCATTTGCGTTGCTCTATTGAATCCTCGGAAAGTGTAGTCTCCTAGACCACCGATTACTGCGCTCACTCCGCCAGTTTTCGGATTCAGTGCGATAGATGCACTCTGCGCCGCTGTTCCGTCAGCAGCCACTTCGAAATTGCTGTTGCTGGCATAGACTGCATCCATCTGCTGCTGATGAGTCTGATTAAGAGAAGTGTATATAGTATAACCGTTGTTCATCAGGTCTTCTTCTTCAAAGCCGTACCTGTTAACTGCTTCGTTTATGACTGCATCAAAATAATAGGGATAGCGGTATCCATCTGTGCTGTTATATCTGTCAACCAGAGTCAGTCCAGTCTGCTGATAGCTGGCTCTTTCCTCCCCAGTGATCGTTCCAGTATTTTCCATCAATGAAAGCACGACGTTTCTTCTGCTGATCGACCGCTCATAATTGTCGATCGGATTATAATGACTGGGTGCTTTCAGCATAGCTGCTATAGCCGCAGCCTCGGGAACAGTGACATCAGATGCTCCCTTGCCAAAGTATTTCATAGAAGCATCCTCAACACCCCATACTCCGTTACCAAAGTAGACACTATTGAGATACATTTCCAATATCTGATCTTTAGTGTAGTGCTTCTCTATTTCTATAGCCAGAAACAGCTCCTTGAGTTTCCTCATCAGGGTCTGATCTGCATAGAGGTAGGCATTTTTGGCCAATTGTTGGGTGATTGTACTTCCACCACCGACTATCTGTCCTCTGTTCATAACATATCCTACAGCTGCACGTCCAATTCCGATCGGATCAAATCCGCGATGCTTCTCAAACCGCTGATCTTCTGTCGATATTACTGCATCAACAATATGAGGAGAGATTCTTTCCATTTCCACGAATGAGCCTTTATGTGCAAATAGCGTTCCAGCTTCCTCACCCTGCTCGTCCATAATCGTAGTAGACTGTTCGAGCCCTGCTCTCAAGGCATTCACATTTGCCGTCCTTGCGAGAACGGCAAGATAGACGCTGAATAACAGCGCAACAGAGAGAACGGTCAGTATGAGCAGTTTAGTCATATGGAATTTCTTCCATTTACGTTTCCCTACTACCCAGGACCGTTTCAGCCTGGGTTTCAGTTTCTGTATGGTGTGACTGAACATTTTTTTTAGTTTTTGTTTTAATTGATTTTTAGTCATGATTATTCCCTCATCTTACTCCTATCCCTTTAAACAGTTACGCATCATCGTCTAATTATAACATATGAAAGTGTATCAGTTATCAGTCCTCAGACGGACATTTATTTATAGGCTTTCACCTGTTCAGTCAGTTCTTTAAGAATCTGTCCAATTTCTTCCTTGTCTTTTGCATGCGTGCCGCTGGCCAGAGGATGTCCACCGCCTCCATGTTTCTGGGCAATCTCATTAATTACAGGTCCTTTCGAACGCAGTCTGCATCGGAATTCGCTGTCTGACTGTTCGACAAATACTGCCCATACTTTCACGCCTTCGATTTTACCCAGCATAGGAACCACTTGATGCGTCTCGCTGTCATCCATTCCAAGCGACTTTAATAATGTCTTTGTAAGAATGATATGTCCGACCCCGTCTTCTGACACTGTAAACTGATCGAGAGCATAGCCCATTAATTTGCCGGCTTGAGGCTTTATTACATTCATTTTATCGTTTACTTCTGTATGCGAAAACGGAAAACGCATCAACTCAGCAGAAATCTGCATGGTGAAGGGTGATGTCGCATCATAGAGAAAGCGGTTCGTATCCCCGACAATTCCGGCATATAAAAGACGGGCTGCTTTAGCGGTCATCTTAATCTCATCCGGGTAGCTCAGCCACATATCGGCAATCATTTCACAGCAGCTGCTCGCGTCCGTGTTGACCCATTCTATTTCCCCGTAAGAATCATCAAGAGGATGGTGATCGATTTTGATCCACTGCTTCGCCATTTTATAATGCTCTCCGTCTATGCGCTTGATATTTGCAGTGTCAGTAACAATGACTAAAGCCTGTTCATATTTTTCTTCTGTCACTTCATCCATTTTATCCAGATATTCGAGATCATCAACCGTCGTACCGACTGCATACACATCCTTGTCAGGAAAGGTTGCTCGAATAAGTTCTTTCAGTCCACACTGGGAACCGATAGCGTCCGGATCAGGTCTGACATGCCTATGAATGATAATGGTATCCCATTGTTTAATATACTCCCAAAGGTCTTTCTTAATCATATTGTCCTTTTTATTCACTGTTTCTAACAACACACGCATTTCTCCTTTTCAGTTCTAGCTTTTTTGTTATCTTTTCTGAATCAGCTGACACACCACAATCGCTTTTGCAGCTAATGTATGTTCCGAATAGATTTCAACATCCAGTCTAGCCGAGCGACGATTTTCATCGATCACAGAAGGTTTGATCGTCAGTTCATTACCTAACTGGATCATGTTGAAGTAATGCAGATTCATCTGTTCAACAACCAGATTCTTTTTCTTGTATTTTGATAGATAATTATAAATTGTCTCTGTCACCACTTCGCTGAGCACGCCAAATGAGATTGTACCCATGCTGTCAGTAGTCTGCGGGGTAACAGAAAAGGAAAACAAGTTGTCTTCTTTTTCTGTAATCAGCTGATTGATCTGATCAGATATGGTATCCCCAGACTGAGGCTGCTTCTGGATAGTCTGCATAGCTTTCATAATATCCTGACGGGAAATGACACCAGCAAGTTTAAGTTCATCACTGACTACAGGCATCACTTCTAGGCCATCCCATATCATTGTATGCGCAATTGAGGCTACGCTCATGTACTTTCTTGCTGAAGCGGGATTCTTAGTCATAACTTTTTCAATCAGTTCTGTATCCTCCTGGCCTACCACATCCTTAGCCGTCACGATCCCCGCCAGTCGACCATCTGACAGAACAACCGGAAACCTGGAATGTCCGCTCTTCTGATTGAGCATTCTATAAGTATATACCGTATCTTCTCTATTAAGAAACTGCGTCCGTTCAAGCGGGGTAAAGATATTCTGAACGCGCAGGATTTCTTTTTTTATCAGCTGGTCAGTCATCGCTCTGTTGATCATCGTGCCCACTGTGAAAGTATCATAAGATGTGCTTATCAGAGGCAATTCCTTATGATTGGCAAGATCGACCACTGTCTGACTGGGCTTGAAGCCCCCAGTTATAAGGACCGCTGCACCGTTCTGTAAAGTGAGCTGCTGAGCTTCTTCTCTGTTACCGATAATCATCAGTGATTCTTCAGTAACATAGCGCAGCATGGCTTCTTCAGTCATCGCTCCGATGATGAACTTCGTCAGGGTCTTTTTCAGCCCTTTTTCGCCCCCATGAACCTCTCCATCGATCACCTTCACTATTTCATCGTAGGTCAGGTTCTCGATATGCTCACCATTTTTAGGCTCGATCCGGATCGTCCCCACTCTTTTAATCGTAGACACCAGGCCGTTGTTCTCTGCTTCTTTTATAGCTCTGTAAGCTGTCCCCTCACTGACTTGAAGTTCTTTGGCAATCAGTCTTACCGAGAGCTTCTCCCCTACCGGCAGAGACTCGATAAAGGCGATAATCTGTTCATGTTTAGTCTTCATCTCTTTCAGGTTTCCTTTCGCTAACTTTCTTTTCCCATAACGGCAGTGGGATCGTTTCAAAGATAACCGACTCCAGTCCGGTAACCGTAATACCCAGAAGCCTCACTCCTAAGGTTTCAGATTCTTCTTCCCAGATTGATAAAGCAATCTGAAAAAGTTCTTCTTCTCCTTTAATGTAATCTGGAAAAGAGCGTCGACGCGTAATTGTGTCGAAATTTTCGTATCTTATTTTAAGTACAACTATTTTCCCATGTTTCTGTTTTCGTTTAAGGTTGTACATGACCTTCTGGGACAAGATTCTCAGTGCCTTGATCACATCATTTTCCGTCTTCAGATCTTCGGAAAAAGTCGATTCTTTCCCGATCGATTTCGGTTCCCTGTCGTTTTTCACTTCACTGTCGTCAATCCCTCTTACCTTGCGATAAAGTGAATGACCCATTTTCCCAAAATGACTGACCAGGTCCAGTTCATCATTTTTATACAGATCCTTTCCCGTGTATATGTCCAGACTATGCATTTTCTCAACGGATTTGGCACCCACACCGTGAAATTTTTCAATTGGTAGCACCATTAGAAAGTCGTGTGCTTTATCAGGCGGAATAACTGTAATGCCATTTGGTTTATCGAAATCCGACGCAATTTTAGCCAGAAATTTATTATAGGACACTCCTGCCGAACAGGTCAGTCTCAGTTCCTTTTCAATGTCTCTCCTGATGGCCTGTGCAATGATAGTCGCACTTTTCTGTCCGACATGGTTTATACTGACATCCAGATAGGCCTCATCGAGAGAGAGAGGTTGGATTTTATCCGTATACCGTCTGAAAATGTCATGCATCTGCTTTGAAGTTTCCCGGTAAAGCTCAAAATTTGGCCTTACGAATACACCTTCTGGGCATAACTCGTATGCCTTCTGAGCGCTCATAGCTGAATGGATGCCGTAAGTCCGGGCTTCATAACTTGCTGTAGCAACCACTCCGCGCCCACCCGTTTCCTTGGGATGCCGGGCTATGATAACTGGCTTACCCGCTAGAAAAGGATTTTCTCTCACCTCAACTGAAGCATAGAAGGCATCCATATCGATATGAATTATTTTTCTGGACGTATCCCGTTTGGGTTCGTCAAAAAGCAGTAGTCCGTATCTCATAGCGCCTTCAAAACACCTCCATCTTTTACGTTA
>Ga0075011_10001920_pt1 | contig 11282 bp, 14 predicted proteins | sample TARM_MetaG_T_14_FD_72354 | JGI IMG/M metagenome (GOLD analysis project Ga0075011, IMG submission 72354) | Freshwater microbial communities from Pennsylvania, USA, analyzing microbe dynamics in response to fracking - TARM_MetaG_T_14 | ecosystem: Environmental > Aquatic > Freshwater > River...
CTCACTAGATGGAGAGGATGAAGACTCCCTAGATGGAGAGGATGAGTATGGCTTCGAGGTAGAGGATGAAGATTCCCTAGATGGAGAGGATGAGTATGGCTTCGAGGTAGAGGATGAAGATTCCCTAGATGGAGAGGACGAATATGGCTTCGAGGTAGAGGATGAAGACTCACTAGATGGAGAGGATGAATATGGCTTCGAGGTAGAGGACGAAGATTCGATAGATGGAGAGGACGAGTATGGATTCGAGGACGGTTTCGATATTGAGGATGAAGACGGTTTCGATATTGAGGATGGGGACTCCTTAGATGGAGAGGACGAGTATGGCTTTGAGGTAGAAGATGAGGACGGTTTCGATATTGAGGACGAGTATGGTTTCGAGGTAGAAGGTGAGGAATCCTTAGAGGGAGAAGATGAGTATGGATTTGAAGACCCTGTAGATGAAATTAATAAGTTAGGTGAGGGGTATGGGTTTAACAGAGACAGAGAAAGGGATAGAGAAAGGTTAAAGGGAGGGAGAAAGCTAGAAGAGAGAGGGCATGGTGCAAGAGATATTAGAAAGCCTAGCGAAGAGAGAAGGTTAGAAGACAGAGAGTATGGGAATGATTCAGGGGGAATTAAAAGGACTAGCGTGTTTAACACTAAATCTGATAAGGGTAGAAAGAATCAAGACATGTTAGATGCTTTAACGAAAGGTTTTTCTGGTACTGCTGGAACTGTAAAGAAGGCAAAAGATAGATTAGGTAAGCTCAGGGAAAGTGATTTTTTCAAATTAGAGCGTGAGGAAGATGACGATGAGCCGATTGTGTTTAAGTAAGATGGTAGAAGCTGACGTAGAGTGGTTCATGGCGTGTATAAAGACCCATCACTACAACAAAGGTCAGCTAGTGAAGTATGCAACTAGATTTGATAATCTACTAGGGAGAGAGATAGCTAAGAGCCTAGACGATAGGAGAATAATTCAACTGGATGGTAATAGAGTAGGTAGTGTAGGTATATTTGAGAGGTGTGACGGTGTAGAATTAAGCTATTTTTTAGTGCCAGAGTATGAGGGAAAAGGGATCATGACTAGGGTTCTTTCTGGGTTATTGGAAGAACTGGGAGAGCGTAATATAGAGTGCAGAGTTTTAAAAGATAATAAGCGTTCTTTAAATTTACTTAGAAGGCTAGGATTTGAGATTGAGACAGAAGATAGTGAGATGTTTAGGGTGGTGAAAAAGTATTGAGGAAATATGTGAATGGTAAAGTTATAGATGTAGATATAGAGCTTTTCGAGTTGGCCGCAGAAGGTATGGCTATAAATGAAAGAGCTTCGTCTTTAGTATTTGAGCCTTTAAATGTAGAGAGTGATGAGATTAACAAGTATATAAGTGCCTATAAAGTTATTTATAGGAGCATGGCTTTTCCACTATATGCTATAGAGAGTAATCTCAAGTATTCAGCAATAGCTACATTCATGAAGAATCTCCATCCAGACCATGGAAAAATGTGGATAGAAGAGGGAGAAGGGTTATTTGTGCTTCTGGATGGGGATACTATGTCTGCATTGAGGATAGTCGGAAGTACTTGGGCAGTAGTTAAGGTAAAAAGTATTAAAGAAGATAATACTGAAATGACCATGTACAGGTTTGAGTCTGGGTATGCTGAGTATAGTTGGGTTATAAACAGGGTTCAAGGGAAGATCAAGGGTGGAAATTATTATAGTGAGTTCATGCCAGAGTTTGTAGAGGCGTGCAATAGAGACCCTATGATAATGAAATGGGAACTTTCAAATATACTTACTTTTTCTAATTATAGAGGGGATCTTCAATTAAAAGAAGATGTAATTATAGATATAGAGGGAAGAAAAGAGCTTTTGTTGGATGTATTCAGTACAGGAGTTAGAAAGACTGAGGAAGTAGAGGAAATCATAAATATAACTACTGGGGAGTATTTCACTAAGAATAAGGTAGTGAAGGTTTATGGGTATGAAGTCTATGAGAAGGATACGGCAACAGGAGACGAGGGAAAAATTCAAAAGAGCCGAGTATTGGGTATGCGAAATGTATTTCTAACATTAAGAGGTATAAAAGTAGCTGATGGAAGAATAAAGATGCCTAATTTTAAGGGAATATTAGTTAATGGGTACATAGTTTATGAGATTGAGGGACGAATATTTGTGACAAAAGCCTATAAACAAGATAACTATGAGGAAGTAGCTTCTGATGTAGAGTTGATAGGTACTGATAGGGGCGTTATATATTTATCTAGGAAGCAGACATTAATGCGAGGAGTTGTAAAAGAGAGCATTTATTCGTATGTATTAGGTGAAGGGAGTAATCGTCTCTGTAAAGTGCATTTTTTATAGCATGTAAACCAGCATTAAATTAATTAAAGTATAAAGTTTCAAAAATTCAATGTGGATGGAAGTGAGCATATGAGTGATTTTAACGGTTTTGATGATGGAGATGACGATTTCGGAGATTTTGGAGATTTTGGAGACTTTGATAGTGGTGATTTTACTGAGAGTAGTTCAGGTGAAGATTCGGAGGGTCAAACATCTTTCGAGGGTACTCCTGAAGAGGTTAAGAGTACCAAGAAAGTGGCTCTGTTAGTCGTAGGTCTAGGTATAGTGGTAACAGTATTAGCATTGGTTATAATGAATAGGCTTAATTCAGAGCCTAAGAATAATAATAAAGTAAATATTCAAAAAGAAGAGGGCTATGAGAAAGAGACTGTGCCTATTGTGGGTAAGGAAGAGTGGGTAGATATTGAATTTGTATCCATTGATAATTTCGTAGTTATTGATTCAACTTTCACTGTTACAGCGGTGAAGCATTATGTAAAAGTGATGCTCAATGATGAATTAGTCATGAAGACTGTGGCTCAGGGAAGTTTGAGTGGTTTTGGGGGAACTTATAGTATAGAGTTACCTTATAGAGAGTTAAAGGTGGGGGATAAATTTTCACTACCCGTAAAAGTTGGGGAGTACAAAGGAAAAAGTGTAATAAGCTATTGATTTATAGATTAAAACATAGTAGAATGATATTGTACTCATAAATTAGTTATAAAGGCATTTGCCATTATAAAATAAAAAATAATAAATTTTCCAGAGGAGGAAACAAAAAATGGACGACATTTTTAACAACTTACCAACTGACCTAAATGCTAATGTGGAAACTAAGGTGGAAACTAAGGTGGAAGCTAAAGCAGAAGATGTAAGTGCTAAGCATGCTATGAAGATGGCTATGGCTCAGACACTTAAAGAGGTACCAAACTATCATGAAATCAAGAATACAAAGTCTGAATTCTTTGAGGTTGTATCTACACTAGGTTTCGGAGACAGAGGAAACATTGTAGTAGACAAGACTTCTAAGGAGAGAAAAGTAGTACCTACTTCTAAAATCGAAGGTTACATCGTAAAGAATGTTTCAGATGAAACAGTAGCCTATGAAACAGAAGTGTACACAGAGAATGAAGATGGTATCTATGTAGGAACTGTTGTAGAAAAGACAGTAGCTCCTGGGGAAGAAATTCAACTTTCCAGAAGATACATGACAAAGCTATTCTCTGCAATCGAGTATAACTTCACATTGGCTAATGGACAAATTGTAAAGGGGCCAAAGAGAGCGGATGCTCCAATTGAAGAGTATCTAGAAGCTCACTACTTCAAGTTTGCTAAGGATCTAAATCTTTCTGTTAATGACGATGAGATCAAGAAGAACATCGGAGAGAAGCATGGAGATGATTGGAAGGTTAAGAAGGATTATCTGGAAGTATTCGGATATCTGAACAATCCTAAGGAAGTAAACAGAGGTAAGGGAAGAAAAGAAAAGATTACAACTGCTGAACTTCAGGCTAACCTAGTTAGAAAGTTGATGGAGCAATAAGATAATCTAAGCACTTGAGATAAGAAAGCCTGTGGGACAACGAAGTCTCACAGGCTTTTAATTTTGAGATTGGAGGTGGTTGAATGAAAGAAATACTGGTAAGTTTAGATAGTGATATGTTACTAATTGTGGGATTTGTACTTCTCGCAATTGTGGTTTTATTCATTGTAATGAAGCTGGTAAAAGTAGCCTTAGTAGCAGCAGTTTTATGTCTAGTAGTATTTTTAGGGGTGCCTTATGTAGAGAGCATTAAAGAAGTGGTGACATTTGATAAAGAGACAAAGAGTATAACTATACAGCATGGGGATGAAGATTTCACTCTAGATTTAGATTCAATTAAAACTGTTAAGATAGTAGATGGTAGAGTAGAGTTTGAAGTTACGGATGGTTCAGTGAGAGATGTACAGGTACCTAAGTATGCCATGGTTTTAGTGGAGCAATATTTAAAGAGTCAAGATATTGAAGTAGTGAAGTAACAAAGAGGCTGTGAAAGGCCTCTTTTTAGCGTCTAAGGGAGCTTTTGAATAGTAATGGTAATAAAGTAACGTTTGAGGAGATGGCTATAATGGAAGATACAAGAGCTTGGTATAGAAAATATAGGCCTAGTGATCTTAGTGATTACATAGGTGAGGATATTAGGGGAATTGTAGAGAATAGGTTTACTAAAGAGGAGAATAGACCACAGGTAATTATGGTACAAGGTGAGAGAGGTTGTGGGAAGACTACCTTTGCTCGATTGATTAGTAAATATTATCTTTGTGAGAGCCAAGTTGATGGGCATCCTTGTGGTGTATGTGAGGTATGCTCTGAGATTAATGACAAGCTTATTAATGGGGAAGCTGGGACTGAGATATTTGGCGTTAGAGAAGTGGATGCTACTGTAGTAAACGGAAAGGAAGCTATTCAGGAAGTTATGGAAGATGCTTTAATGGCTCCCATATACACTAAGAAAAAGCTAATTATATTTGACGAAGTGCATATGGTTTCTCAGCAGGCTCAGTCAAGCCTATTGAAGTTGATAGAGGATATACCTCCATTTTTAGTGTGTATTTTTGCGACTACGAATCCAGAGAAGGTATTAAACACCATACATTCTAGGTGTAATTTAACTATAGATGTAAGAAAGAAGACTGTAGATGAGATGGCTGAGAGGTTGAAATTTATAGCGGAAAAAGAAGGGCTCATTACAAGTATGGAAGCTTTGAAGATTATAGCTAAAAAAGCTGATAGAGTTCCTAGAAATTCAATTAATTTGTTGGAAGATATAGCTAAAACTTACTCAAATCAAGTAACTGTGGATTCAGTGAGAAAGAAGACAGGAGATGTAGATAGTCAGCTTTATATAGGATTTTTTGAGGCAGCTCATGACTCATTAGATGGGATATTAAACTACAACAAGCTATTAAAAGAGACAGAGACTGCCTATGATAAGTTTCTGAGTGGGTTAACAAGGTTCACTTTAGACAGTTTATACATAAGACATGGTATTAATATGGAGGATTTTCCTAAAGAGTATCTTTCTAAGGTAAGTAAGTTGTTTGAGTTTTACGGGGCTAATGAGTTTGATACACTATTGGAGTTATTGAGTGAAGCCTCTAAGACAATTTCTTCGGATGATAATAGGAATGAGCTTACCATAACAACTACTGCATTAAAGATTGGGAAATTAAACTTATTAGCCAATGGGTTATCTAGAGAGAGTGTGACTGCTGAGAGAGAGAATAAGAGAAGCATAAAGGAATATAAGGAGCTCATAGCCAAAGAGGAGGGTAGCAAGATAGACAAAGTATTGTCTGTAGGGACTAACAAAGAGAGTTTAGTTTCGATGTTAAACTTAACAGAGGTTAAGCAGAGATTTGGAGGAAATATTGAAGTAGAATTAGATGTTGAAAAAGCAGAGTCGTCTAAGGAGAGTGAATATATGACTCCTGAAGAGATTATGGGAATGTTAGAGTAGTAAGTACTTATTTAAAAGCAGTAAGAGGAAGTTATCTGTAAAAAGATGGCTTCCTTTTTATTGATTAAGCTCTATTTAGAACAGTAAAAAGAAATATAGATAAATAATTTAAAAGGAGACAGGATTATGGGGAAACTAAAAGTAATTGTAGCTTCATTCTTATTATTATGCGCATTAAGTTTACCAGTTTACGCAAATAGTTTAGATGATGTTGTAGGTGGAGGACGTGATGATGTGGGTGTTGAGGATAGCGTGGAGCCTGGGGGTAGTGGGTATACTGAAGGCATTAAGGATGCTGGAAATTTAAGTGCTAATCTAGGGGAGGCTAATAAAGTAGCTGAGCCACTTAAGACTGGAGTGGGGTTTGTAGTGGGAGTTATAGCGACAGCTATTCCTCTATTGTTAGTATTACGTGTAATGTTGGACCTGCTTTATATATTCATACCGTTCTCTAGGGGATTACTTGGAGGAGGAGCTCAACCAGCAGCTGGTGGAATGGGAGGCTTCGGTGGCGGAGGCTTCGGTGGCGGAGGCTTCGGTGGCGGAGGTTTCGGTGGCGGAATGAGTGGAGGAATGAGTGGAGGCCAAGGCCAAGGTGGTAGAATTCAGTGGGTAAGTAACCAAGCCATGAATGCTGTAGCCATGGAGAGTGGACAACAATCCAGTGGTGGAGGATTCGGTGGTGGAGGATTCGGAGGAGGATTCGGAGGAGGAGGAGCCCAACAAGCTCCTGTAGGAAGTGCCTTCAAGTTATATTCTAAGGACATGGTAATAACTCTTACAATAGCTCCCATAATGCTTATATTGGCTATCAGTGGAGTGCTAACAAGTTTAGGCACTGCATTAGGGCAAGCAGCTGTAGGGATTATACAAAATTTGATTGGGATGATTTAATTTGAGTAGAATTGGCGATGTGCTACGTAATAAGAATAGGGTAGAGAAGCTTAATAAGCAGCGTCAGCAAGAAGACATGATAAATATAAAAAAAGAAGCTAAATTCAAGGCTGCACTGAGTAATGATTTGAGGCATTTGGATGTTCTATTAGATGGAGAAGGTATAGACGGTGTAATAATGGAGATAGCTAACGAGCATTTAACAAACTTTGCTAGAGCTATAATATATTCAACTGAGCTTGCTGATTACGAGATAGAGCAACTAGAGGCCAATAAATTCAGGTTTAGGAAGAAGCTATTGATATTTTAATGTGTTGGAGGGTAAGGATGCAAGCGAAGGATAGGTATAAAGAGATTTCAGAAATATCAGGGATGAGTGAGTCTGTGGTACGTAGGGTATTAGAGGCTGAGAAGGAGAGTGTAATCAACTCCTTAAGGAGAGGAGAGAGGGCTACATTACTTGGAAGGTGTGTAATGAGACCAGTGATGGCTCAAAAGCTCGGTTTAGATGGTGTACTAGAGAACGAGATAAAAGTAAAGATTTCTGTAGCGAATGCAATCAATAGTGCGTTGCAAGGCATAGTGGAATTCGATGGAACTGGGCAGGAGTATGAGAGTGGTATAAGATTAAATAGAATACCTGACTTAGAGTAGGTGACGGGATGACGTATAAAACTCACAGAGTTTATGCTATAGGATTTTCATTGATAGCTGCGATGTACGTTTATATTAGAGGACTTACATCTATAGATTATTACCTAGCTTTGCCTATACTATTAATGACAGGAAAGTATGGTGGGATGTTTCCTGATATAGATCACGATTGGGCTAATGTGAAGGATAAAACAGTACCAAATTGGGTAATAAACAAGTTGATTCACTGGACAGGTGGTAGGCATAGAAGTTGGCAAACACACAGTATAGATATACTAATAATAGTTATAGCTCTGGTTTTATATGTACCTGGCGAACTATTGGATAGGGGGCATTTGTCCGTTGTGAATTATAGGTTTTACGAGCGAGAAAACCCACTATTTTAATGGTGGGATGAAAGCTCGTGAATGTACTGTAAGAGTGTAGAGAAATTTGCACTTAGAGACAATACAAAATCTCGTATTGTCCAACAAAGAAACTGAATTGCTGGAAATCCGTAAAGCTGATTCAACTACAACGTAGGGATAAATCAAGACGAACAAAACAAAAAGACAAACCCAAGCGTGAATGTTACGAAAGTAGAAAGAATGAATCAGATGGCATAAGGTTAAATCCTAAGTGTTATCTAATCGGAAATCAGCAGCCAAGCTCAGAAATGAGAAGGTTCAACGACTATTCCTCTTGAGGGAAGTACACACAAGCGTGTGGAAGTGGTTTCGCCTTAACAAGTAAAGTTGAAGGATAAGATATAGTCTGTGCTTGCGTGAAAGCGCAAGAAGTTCATAAGAGAACTGCATAGGAATTAGCGAACCTGTGTGAACATACTCTACACAAAAATCAAAAGCAAAAAGTTTTACTATTTATGTGTATATAACTATTGATTTCGTACACACCTTAATGTATAATAGGGATATGGATAACGAATACAGATATGCAAAAACGACTGTATCGTTAGTCAATTACCACTTTGTTTTTTGTCCAAGGTATCGTCGGAAAATATTTGTTAATTCCGAAGTTGATACTAGATTTAAGTCTCTCGTTCAAGAAATATGTAAAGAGAATGAGTGGACTATACTAGCAATTGAAACAGATGAAGATCATTGTCATCTATTCGTGAATGTACAACCCACCTATTCACCTTCTGAAATAATGAAAGTGATAAAAGGAAAAACATCTCGAATACTAAGACAAGAGTTTGATCATTTGAGTAAAATGCCAAGTGTTTGGACTCGTTCATTCTTTGTATCAACTGCTGGAAATGTATCTAGTAACACAATCAAACGATATGTTGAGAGCCAGAGAACAAGATATTGATTACGTTAAGGAGGTGACAGAAATGAAAAAAGCTCATAAAATTCGTATTTACCCAAGTGAAAAACAGCAGATTCAATTTCAAAAGACGTTTGGATGCGTTCGGTTTTATTGGAATTTTCTATTAGACCAACGTATGACTAACTACAAAATGAAGAAAGAGAATGCTGATTACCAAGAAGATAAGACGACATACGCTTCATTGAAAAAGACCGAAGAATTTGCTTGGTTGAAAGAGGTTGAAGCGCAACCGCTTAGTCAAGTAGCAATGGAATTAAATAAAGCATATAAGAATACGTTCAAATCTAATTTTGGGTTTCCAAAATTTAAGAGCAAAAAGTATTCGAAAAAGTCCTATCGAACAGCTATGGGGATGAAAATTGACGGTAAATATTTGTATGTATCAAAAGTTGGCTGGATAAAAATGGCTGAAACGTTGCGATTCAACGGTAAGTTGATGAATGTAACAATTAGTCAATCAAAATCTGGGAAATACTTTGCAACATTACTCGTAGATACTGAGAATTTTCAAAAACCAAAATTGGATCATTCGATTGGGTTGGATTTAGGGCTTACACATTTCTGTATTACTTCCGCAGGAGAAAAGATAGATAACAAGAAATTCTATCACTCTCTGGAAAAACGTTTGGTAATTGAGCAACGAAAACTTTCAAAACGTTTAGAGGTAGCTAAAAAACATAATCGTAAATTAGACGAGTGCAAAAACTACCAAAAACAAAAATTGAAAGTTGCTAGTATCCACGAAAAGATTTACAACCAACGTAACGACTTTTTACACAAACTATCTTCAAAACTGACTGATGAGAATCAAATCATTTGTATTGAAGACTTAAACGTAAAAGGACTGGTTAAAAATCATAAATTAGCGAAATCAATCAGTGATGCATCTTGGAGTGAATTTGTTAGACAATTAGACTACAAATCAGCATGGAAAGGTCGGACACTTGTTAAGGTAGACCGATTCTTCCCTAGCTCGCAAATATGTTCTTCCTGCGGTCACAATGACGGTAAGAAAGAGTTAAATATACGTGAGTGGGTCTGTAGCCAGTGTAAAACAATTCATGATAGAGATATTAATGCAAGCATAAATATTAGAACCGAAGGGCTTTCGGGGATAGCTTAGTAAATTTAGTTCCGTTGGGGACTATTACCTAAGAACCCCACGATTTTAATCGTGTGGAGTGTCAGGAGGTACTATCTATAATGTTGCTGGGTTTTTCTAGTGGGTGGCTCAGTCATATAATATCAGACATGATGACTGGGGCTGGAGTAAGGCTAGTTTGTTGGAGTAAATTTAAAGTTTCATTTGTACCTAGAAAGTTTTTATGGTTGAGGTTTAATACTGGTAACGAGTGGGAAGAGTTTAATTTCTTTATTATAAAGCTAATAAACATAGGGTTGGGAACTATAGCTCTATTATTTCCAGCAATTCATAGTGGTAGGCTAGATGTTTTAATAGACGGAATCAAAAAAATAATATAGAAAGAAGGGAATGTAAATGAAGTTTATGGGGAAGGTGATGATGCTCCTTCTATTGGTAGTTACGGTGAGTGTAGGAAGTATAGAGGTATTTGCTAATCAAGTAAATCAAAAATCGGCTGCTGAGGAGTATATCAGACAAGTAGTAAAAGTGGAGAACGGTCAAATAGTGGCTAACAATTCAGTGGTCAGAACTAATGTATCCATGAGAAGTGGTGGTGGTTTTGATAGGGCTCTTTCATTACCCAGTGGTGAGACTATATATTATAGGTCTTCTGCTGAGGGGAGTATTTATGCTCAATCTGTGAGAGCTACTGAGACGGACAGGGTTGGAGACAAGGTAAATGACATTACAAGTGGTTTAGGTATAGAGGCCAATACAGGGGCTGCGTCTACTATATTGGGAGGGTTCACTCCATTTTTAGAGTTAATCATAGGAATTATAGTGGTGGCAATCACCCTAGGTATGACATTGTTTACTTCAATGGACATGGCGTATATAGCATTTCCTACATTTAGAAATAAAGCTGAAACAGCCAAGCAAGGTGGAGGTCAGGGAGGATTTGGAGCCGGTATGGTGAAGAAGGATTCCAACGGTGAATCTAAGTTCAGGTGGATTACTGATGAGGCTGTATATGCTGTGGAAGCCGGGACAATGGACAGTGGGCAGAGTCCTTGGATAATATATCTCAAGAAGAGAGTGGCTGCTTATATATTCTTATCCATGGTACTTGTAATATTACTCACTGGAAACATTTCAATTATTACCAGTATTGCAGTGAATGTAGTAAATGGGATTATGAATATTCTAGTAGATTTAGCTGCATAGAGTATGGAATATAGAGAGCAACCTAGTGAAAGGGTTGCTCTTTTTTATGCTTAAAATGCACAGGAGAGAAAAGAAAGATATATAGTTTATTCTATTATAAAAGGGTGATTTAGCCTTCTGTGAAAGTATATAATTGAGCCAATTAGAAAATGCGGGTGGTCTGTAGAGTTATTTTGCAGATATACGGGAATCAGAAGTTGAGTAATTCCAAAGTTGTATGCATAGGTGATAATATATGTATAGCCTATAAGGGTACATTGAGTAATTT
>Ga0075011_10001921_pt1 | contig 11277 bp, 10 predicted proteins | sample TARM_MetaG_T_14_FD_72354 | JGI IMG/M metagenome (GOLD analysis project Ga0075011, IMG submission 72354) | Freshwater microbial communities from Pennsylvania, USA, analyzing microbe dynamics in response to fracking - TARM_MetaG_T_14 | ecosystem: Environmental > Aquatic > Freshwater > River...
GTTTTGCCTCGGTGGCGACGGTGGGCAGCACCCGGGAGGCCAACCATGAGTAACCCGTCTCCGGTGTTTGCCGTGGTGGGTCATCCGAACAAGGGTAAATCCAGTATCGTGGCCACCCTGTCGCAAAACGACGCCATCGCCATTGCCCTGGAACCCGGCACCACCCGCCAGCAACAACGCTACCCGATGACTGTGGACCAGCAGTTGCTGTATACCCTGGTGGACACCCCGGGCTTCCAGCGCCCACGCCGGGTGCTGCAATGGCTGGAAGCCCATAGCGTGTCGGCCTCGGACCGGCCGGAAACCGTGCGCGCCTTCGTACGCGAGCATGAGGGCGACACCCGTTTTGTTGACGAGTGCGAATTGCTCAAGCCGATTATCGAAGGCGCCGGTATCATCTACGTGGTGGACGGCTCAGTGCCTTACAGCGCCGAGCACGAAGCGGAAATGACCATTCTGCGCTGGACCGGCCGGCCCAGCCTGGCGCTGATCAACAGCATCGGTGATGACGACTACAGCGACACCTGGCAGGCAGCGCTTGGCCAGTTCTTCCAGGTTGTGCGCAAGTTCGACGCCGTTCGTGCTCCTTTTGCGCAGCATCTCAGCCTGTTGAAAGCCTTTGGCCAGCTCGAACCCGCCTGGGAGCAACCCTTGCAGCAGGCCGTCGAACACCTGGCAAGCCAGCGTGAGCATCGCCAGCACCAGGCCGCCGCCCTGATCGCGGAGGCCCTGATTGCCATGATGCGCTTTCAGGAAACCCGCACACTGCCAGACCAACAGGCAACCACCGATCCGCAAGCCCTGGAAAACAATCTGCGCGAGCGCTGGTACCAACACCAGCGGCAGCGGGAGCAAACGCTGCGAGCCGATATCGAAACGCTGTATCAGCACCAGCACATCCAACGTCAGGAGGCGGAACTGGAGTGGCACAGCGAACATGACCTGTTTTCCGAGAGCAGCCGCCAGGCCTGGGGCGTCAGTAAGGGGTACCTTGCCACCGCCGGTTTCGGGGCAGGGGCGGTGAGTGGCGCTGGCATTGATGCGCTCACCTTCGGCTCGTCCATGGGCGCCGGTGCCTTGCTCGGCGGGCTGGCCGGCGCGGTGGGCAGCTACCTGTATGGCGACCGCCTGACCCTGCCAACGCTGAAAATCGGCCCACTGAAAAATGGCCTGAAAACCGCCCGCTTCGGCCCGGTTCAGGACCCCCAGTTCGGCTACGTGGTGCTTGGCCGGGCGGTGGACCACTGGTGGCATATTGCCATGCGCAACCACGCCGGGCGCGAGTTGCTGGAGCTCGAACCCACCGACCAGCACTGGCTGGAAGGGCTGGATAAAAGCCATCGCCGCAGCATCCAGCGAACCCTGGACAAGTGCCGGAAACAGCGCCAGCCCGATCAGCGGCAACGGCAGGATTTGATAATCGCCATCGAACAGGCTATGAAGGTTTACGAACAGTGGCGGTTGAATCATACCGCAAGCTAATGTTTATACTGTAAGGCTGTTCCATCACCAAACGAGGAATGCGCATGAAAATTGTACGAGTGCAAGACATTATCGGTACTGAACGCGAAGTCAGTGCCCAGCAATGGACCAGCCGCCGCTTGCTGCTGAAAAAAGATGGCATGGGTTTCTCCTTCCACGAAACCATTATCAAGGCCGGCTCTGAGCACACCTTCTGGTACAAGCACCATCTCGAAGCGGTTTACTGTGTTGGCGGCAATGGTCGGATCAAAGACCTGGCCACTGGCGAAGTTCACGAAATCACCGACGGCACCCTGTACGCTCTCGACAATCACGATCGCCACACCCTGTACGGCGGCACCGAGGACATGCGCCTGATCTGCGCCTTCAACCCGCCGGTCACCGGCCAGGAAGTGCACGACGAAGACGGCGCCTACCTGCCGGACACCAGCGAAGACTGATTCGCACCCGTGGCAACTCACTCTGCCCCGACCGCACCGCCACCGCCAGCCAGACTGCTGCCGGTGGCGGTGTTGCTTTGGCTGGCCGGTGTTTACCTGAGAATCCCCGTGCTGGTGGCGCCGCCCCTGGCACCCTTCATTGGCGATGAACTGGCACTGAGTCAAACGCTGACCGGCGCACTGACCACGCTCCCCATCCTGATGCTGGCCATCGGCGCCATGCCCGGCTCCCTCGCTATTTCCCGCATCGGCCCACGCAATACCCTGGCGCTGGCCATGCTGATCATGGTGATTGGCTCCGCCGGCCGTGGTCTGGTGCCGGACACCTCTACCCTGATGCTTGCCAGCGCCGTCATGGGCCTGGGCGTGGCGATGATGCAACCGGCCCTGCCGGCACTACTCCCGCGCTGGCTGGAACCCCACCATCTGGCCATAGGCTCGGCCATCTATATGAATGGCATGCTGATGGGTGAATTCATTGGCGCCGGCATCACCCTGCCAGTACTCATGCCATTACTGGACAACAGCTGGCGTGCCACCCTGCTGGCCTGGTCGCTGCCGGCGCTGCTCGTTGCCGCCGCCCTGTTTCTGCCCAAACGGGACCTGGCCCGGCCGGTACGCAAAGCCGCCTGGCTGCCGGACTGGAAAAACCCGCTCACCGTCCGCCTGGGACTGCTGCTGGGCCTGTCCGGCTCCATGTTCTTCGGCCTTAACGCCTACATGGGCAACCTGCTGGAACAGCAGGGCCGTATCGGCATGCTGTCCGAAGCCCTGTTCTGGTACAACATCGCCCAGGTCTTCGCCTCCCTGGTCATGCTGAAAACCGCCCGGCTCTGGGTCGGGCGCCGAATCCTGATCGTCATCATGGCGGTACTCAGCATCCTGGGCACCGCCGGCACCGTGGTACTGGAAGGCTGGTGGTTCATCGCCAGCGCCACCCTGATGAGCTTCGTTGCCGGCATCCTGCTAATACTGCTGGTGGCCCTGCCACCGCTGCTGGTCAACTCCGCCGAAACCGGTCGCCTGTCCGCCGGCACCTTCCTGGTGGGCTACACCATGGCCTTCTCCGTGCCCATGGCCGGCGGGGTACTGGCCGACTGGACCGGCGACCCGCGCCACGCTGTCATGGTCATGATCGCCTACAGCCTGCTGGTGTTGCCCCTGGCATTCACCCTCAACCTGAAACGAAAAAAGGACCAGCCCGAAAGCTGATCCTTACCGATAAAGGCCTGCACCCAAGCCGGAAGGCCGGGAAAGCACTCCCTGCTCCGGCCCACCCGCTTACTGAAACTCCGCTATTTAAAGGTAATAATCCTTCAACGGAGGAAACCCGTTAAACTCGATGGCGCTGTAAGTGGTGGTATAAGCCCCGGTCGACAACCAGTACATCCGGTCACCAATCGCCAGATTCAAAGGCAACGGGTATTTATGGTGCTCGTACATGATGTCGGCACTGTCACAAGTCGGCCCGGCAATCACGCAGTCTTCGCCCTCGCCGGTTTTCTCCGTCCAGATCGGAAACTTGATGGACTCATCCAGCGTCTCAATCAGACCGGAAAACTTGCCAACATCGGTGTACACCCAGCGATGCAACGCGGTACGGGATTTACGGGCAATCAACACCACCTCACTGACCAGCACCCCGGCATTGGAAATCAGTGACCGGCCCGGTTCAATGATGATCTCCGGCAAATCGTCGCCAAAATCCTCGTGCAGAAAACGTGCGATTTCCTCGGCGTATACACCCAGCTCATTGGTCCGGCTGATGTAATTGGCCGGAAAGCCACCGCCCATGTTGATCATCTTCAGCTCGATACCATCTTCTTCCTTCAGGCGCTCGAAGATCACCTTCACCTTGCTCAGGGCCGCATCCCAGGCACCGATTTCCCGCTGCTGGGAGCCCACATGGAAGGACACACCATAAGGCACCAGCCCCAGGTCACGGGCCAGGATCAGCAGGTCCATGGCCATATCGGTCTGGCAGCCAAACTTGCGCGAGAGAGGCCAGTCTGCGGTCAGTGTGCCTTCGGTCAGGATGCGGACATACACCTTCGAGCCCGGGGCAGCCTTGGCAATGTTGCGCAGGTCGGCCTCGGAATCGGTGGCATACAGGCGCACACCCTTCTCGTAGAAGGTGCGGATATCCTTCGCCTTCTTGATGGTGTTGCCGTAGCTGATGCGGTCACCGGTTACCCCCAGAGCCATCACCTTGTCCAACTCATACACCGAGGCAATATCGAAATTGGCGCCCTTGTCCCGCAGCAGTGTCAGAATCTGCGTGGCCGGGTTAGCCTTCACCGCATAGTAAACCTTGGCATAGGGAAAACCTTCCACCAGCTCGTTGTACTGACGATCGATGATATTGGTATCAATCACCACAAACGGGGTTTCCTTGGTGTCGGCGAAATCCTTGATGCGTTTGAAGGTCTCGGCACTGTAGTAGTCGGCAATCTCGGCGTTGGGGGTCTGGTTCATCGGTGGTGTTTCCCTCCACGGGGCAAACAGGCATAAAAAAAGGCACCACAGCAAGACTGAGGTGCCCATCGGATTTCGCGATCATCGGGCTTTTTTCCCAACTCGACAAATGCGCAGTTATACCGATAAACCCATGCGCCGGGAGGCCCTGTACGTCAGACCGCCACCGGCCAGAGTGGACCCGGATCACTCGGGCCATTCGGGCCCTGTGGCTGGCTCTGGCGTTGCAGGTATTCCAGAATGGCTTCTTTCAGATCCGCTCCCCGTGCCAGCCCCTGATTGCCAAACAGGCGATTGAATTCCAGCACGTAGGGATAGCCTTCCACCATCGCAATATCAAAGCCGGCATGGTCGACCCCAAGCTCCCGCGCCAGGCGCAGTGCCAGCTCTGTGGCGGCCGCCGGCACCGCATCGGCAACAACCCGGCCGCCTTTGGCCACGTTGTTGTAAAACCCCTGCTCGGCCTGGGTTCGCCAGTAGGCGGTTAAAACCCGGTCACCCACCACAACCACCCGCACATCCCGGTCAATAGGCAGGTATTCCTGGGCATAGAGGACACTGGTGCGCTCGCAATAGGCCTGCCAGTCAGCCCGGTTTTCAATCAGCCAGACCCCTTCGCCCATGCTGGCTTTGGGCAGTTTGGCGACAAACGGCAGGCTCATCCCATCCCAGATCATGTCCCGCTCCTGCGGGCCATTGGCTTCGATCCGGGTCCAGGGCGTGTGTTCCGGTACCACGGCCTGGAAGGCCCGGGTCATCTCCACCTTGTCGTGACCAATCCGGTAACTGGCAACACTCGGAAACACCCGGCATTTCAGGCCATGGACCAGCGCATTGAGCTGCCAGTACTCGGGAAACAGTACCCAGTCCGCCTCCTGCAACACGGCTTTATGGCGCAGGAAATGTTCGGGCTTGAGTACTGTCGTGTCGGGAAAGCCCAGGGTTCGAAAGACATCGAAGGATACAAACTGCATGGTCACCGCCGCACGGTGTGGAACTTGGCGGCATTTTATCCGGCTTACGGTGGCTGACAAGCTTTATTTCATCACCTGAAATTGATCAATCTCATGGTTCAAAAACACAATAACGATAACAATTCGCATTACATTGCAACTGAAAGAGGAACCACCATGCAGACATTTCTGAAACCTGTCGCTCTTGCCTCAGCCCTGCTCTTCACTGCGCCCGTCATCGCCGATGATGACTATGGCCATTTCAAGGGCAAACCGTCCGAGACCCTGGAACAGGCCGTTGCCAACTTTTCTGAATACAACACCAAACTGGAAAAGGTACTGGCAGGCGACCTGACACCCGAAGCCATGAACGAAATCCATGAGCTGACCTACACCATCGAAAATGCGCTGGCCAGGATCAACGAAGAGTTTGACGGTCTGGCCGTCACCCTTGAGGAAATCCACCTGTCTTCCGAGCGCATGGAAACCGATCAGGTTCAGGAATACGGTGAGCAGTACCTCGATACCAGCCGCAAGGTGATCGAGTAACCCGCTCCCGGACACACGCAGCTGGTCGCCATTTTCCGCTGCGGTAATATTGCTGCTAACCTCAGGGTGAACCCATCACCCCGTTAGCAGCAATGCCCCATTTTCCTTCCAGCGCACAAACCCTGCTCGACCAACTCAAGCAGGACACCACCTCCGGTGCCACACAGCTGGCTTTGGCCACCCTGCGCAATCTTCAGACCTGGATTGATGAGCACCATCCGTCTGCCGGGGAAACGGCTGTTGTTCTAACGGCGCTGGCGGAAGCCCGACCGAGCATGGTGGTGATTGGTAACGCCCTGGAGAGCGTCCGGAGCCGGCTGAAATCAAACCACAATAATGCCGGGCCGATCATCTCAGAACAGATCCAGCTTCTTGAAAACGCCAGTCAGGACATGGCTCGCCATGCCCGCTCCCGGATACCGGAGGGCGCCACGGTCATGACCCAAAGCGCCAGTTCGGCGGTACTGGCGCTGTTCGAGGACATGGTGCGGGCAAACCACCGGTTTTCGGTGATCTGCACCCAGAGCAGTCCGGGCATGGAGGGGCACACACTCGCCCGGAGACTGGATACCCTCCGAGTGCCGGTTACCTTGATCACCGATGCCCAGATGGGGCTGTTCGTGCCCCAAGCGGATGTGATCGTGACCGGCTGTGACTGCTGGCTGTCAGACCATTATTTCGTCAATAAGAGCGGCACCCTGCTGCTGGCACTGGCTGCAAGCCATTTCCAGAAACCCTTCTGGGTACTGGCCGACGGTTTTCGGGACAGCAACAAAACCCATGACACGGTTAATCTGGAAGAACTGCCTGCACGGGAAATGACGGCCCCCGAAGGCGAGTTCATCACCGCCCGCAATATCTACTTTGAAACCATTCCGGAAACGCTGATTACCGGTCGCATCAGCGAGCAGGGCGTTTTTTCGTACCCTGCTGGGCCTGGGCGGTGAGGGGATCTTCCGGCCAGGGGTGTTTCGGGTAGCGTCCGCGCATGTCCTTGCGCACCTCCGGATAGGCATTGGCCCAGAAACTGGCCAGGTCCGAAGTGACCGCCAGGGGGCGCTGGGCCGGGGAGAGCAGGTGAATCACCACCGGCACCCGGCCAGCGGCCACCGTTGGCGTCCGGGTCCAGCCAAACAACGCCTGCAGCTTGGCGGCCAGCACCGGACCATTGTCGGCGGTGTAGTCGAGGGTTACGCGCTGGCCGGTGGGTATGCCCAGGGCCTTCGGGGCCAGTTCATCCAGCTGTTGCTGTTGGGGGTAATCCAGCAGGGTATTCAGCGCCTGCATCAGGTCCAGTTTCGCCAGGTCTGCCCAGCGCTGCATGCCGGCCATGAAGGGCGCCAGCCAGGTGTCCAGACCAGCCAGCAGGGCATGGTCGCTCACCTCCGGCCAGTCGCCGGGGAATTCCCTGGCCAGCAGTTGAACCCGCGCCTGCCATTGCCGGGAGTCGTCGCTCCAGGGCAGCTTATCCAGCCCCTTGCGGCGTACGGCATCCACCAGCCCCTGCTGGATCAATGCAGGGTCCACATGGGACAGAGGCTTTTCCGCCAGCACCAGGGCGCCGAGCCTGCGCACCTGTCGCGCCATAATGGTGCCGCGTTTGTCATCCCAGGTGGCTTCTTCTCGCTGGTCAATGTGCGCCGCCAGGTCGGTCTCCAGATCCGCCAACGCCACCGGTGCCGCCAGGTAGATGGTCGCTTCCCGGGCCTTGCCATCCAGCTCGGCGGCCACCAGCCAGTCTTCCCCGGCCAGCGAGTCGTCTTCCCGAAGTATTGCGCCCTTGCCGTTACTGAGTTGAAAGCGGGGCTGGTTGCCGGGGCGGCGCCGGGCGATACGGTCCGGGTAGGCCTGGGCCAGAACCCTGCCCACGTCGGTTTCGGCGGGTAGCCCGGCGGTATCCGTGCCCCGGTTCAGGCGCCTGGCGGCCTGGCGCACGGCCTTCAGGCGGGCCGGATCCACCCCCGGGCGCTGACTGTCGCCGCGCAACACGCGGATCCGTTCGTGCAGATCGGCCCCGGCACCCGGGCCCAGCAAATCGCGCTCTTCCAGCAGGGCCGCCAGTTCAGCCGCCAGGCGAGCGAATCCCAGCACCCGGCCTTTCAGCACCATGTGCGCCAGCCTGGGGTGCAAGCCCAGTTCCCGGGCGGCTTTGCCATGATCGGTAATCGCCCCCTCGCTATCCAGCAGGTCCAGCCACCGCAACAGCGTTTGCGCCTGCCGCCAGTGTGCCGGCGGCGGGGCATCAATCCAGTTCACCTGCTCCGGGGTGCGGGCGCCCCATTGGGCCAGCTCAAGAACGACCGGAGCCAGATCCGCTTCCCGGATCTCGGGCGGGGTGTAATCCGCCAGCCCGAACTGTTCAGACTCACTCCATAGCCGGTAACAGACGCCCGGCTCAATCCGGCCGGCCCGGCCCTTGCGCTGCTCCGCCGAGGCTTTCGACACCCGGCCAGTCACCAGCCGGGTCATACCGCTATTGGGATCGAACACCGCCCGGCGCTGCTGGCCGGCATCAATCACTACCCGCACGCCCTCGATGGTCAGGCTGGTTTCGGCAATGGCAGTGGCCAGCACGATTTTGCGCTGGCCGTCTGGTGCCGGGGTAATGGCCCGATCCTGCTCCTCACTTTTCAGGTTGCCATACAAAGGCGCAAGCAGGGTGTCCTCCGGTAACTGACCCGCCAGCTGTCTGGTCACCTGGCGAATCTCCCCGGCCCCGGGCAAGAACACCAGCAGCGAGCCGGATTGTTGCTGCAGGGCCTCGTGAATCACCGCCACCACCTGATCCGGCAACCGGGTATTGCGGGCCGGCGGCCGGTAGTGGACTGCCACCGGGAACGCGCGCCCCTCACTGGTGATCACCGGTACGTCGCCCAGGACCCGGGCAATGGGGGCAGTATCGAGAGTGGCAGACATGACCAGCAGTCGCAGGTCCTCACGCAACGCCTGCTGGGATTCCCGCACCAGTGCCAGGCCGAGATCGGCCTGCAGGGATCGTTTGTGGTTTTTGCTTCTTGCACCTCTTTGTCACATGTGGTTAACTTGTTGTTCTTCCGGCTTTTTTTACATTTTTATGGGATTTCAAAAAAATGACACCTGTCACGCAGATTGCCGCTCTTAAAAGCTATCCATTCAAGAGGCTGGATAAGAGAGTCGTTGCCGCACTACGGAAGCATGCTGATATCGAAGTCCAAGGAACCATAGCTCGACGCGCAAACACCCTGATACGTCTTTTCGAATGTTTCTGCGACATCACAAACACCGACATTTCATATAGCTACCTATCGTCTAGTGGTTTCATCAAAATCGTAGAGGAGTTCATTGGAGCGCTAAGTTCTGGAGAGCTCGTAGATCTACCACGCCAAAACACATATCAACTGATAAGAGTTCTTACGCTAACCCTAGAATCACTAAAATCTGACATTCCATCCCTACTGGTTCATAAATGGAGCCCAGATCTGCCTGATAGGTTTTCCCATAGATGGGAAGCAAAAAAGAGATTCTTAGACACAGACGCATGCCTGTACTGGTCAGGCTGGATGGCCACAAGCAGGGAGGGCAAAGAGATACATCTACGCATCCCATTACTATGGAATACCTGAATCCGTGACTTCAACGAACTGAAGCCAGGCCCAAAGCCTGCAATAACAAGGCGTTGAGCGATATAATAGCAGCTGACATCCATTCACCCAGTCAGTGCTTTCGGCTCATGCGTACGTTTACTCTTCAGCAATCCCGGACCGAAGTCTATACACCCAACGGCGGGCTGGCCCTGGTCGGTCATTGCCTGAACCAGCATACATCCCTTACCAAAACCGCCCGCACCGTTGCCAAGCGGCACGGCATTCCGAACATTGAGCTGATTCGAACCTACCTGGGCCTGATTACGCTGGGCAAGAGTGACTTCGAAGCGGCCGAGCCGGTGCGAACAGACCCATTTTTCAAGTCTGCCCTGGGGATCAAACAGTCACCGTCCTCAGCCCGGTTGCGCCAGCGATTTGATGAAGATGCTCAAGGCCTGACGCCCCTGTTGGACGATGCCAGCGTTGAGTTTCTTCGGTCCGTCGAAGCCCCGGTGTCATCTTTGACGATGGGTCACGTTGCCCTGGATATGGATGTCTTTCCCATGGACAACAGCCAGACCCGCAAAGAGGGTGTCAGCTACACCTACAAGGGTTATGACGGTTATGCCCCCCTGGCCGCCTATCTGGGGCAGGAAGGCTGGTGCCTGGGGTGCGAACTGCGCCCTGGCAGCCAGCACGCCAACAAGGGATTTCTAGACACCCTCAAACGGGTGTTGCCCCGGGCTCGGTCACTGACCGACCAACCCATTCTGCTGCGCCTGGACAGCGCCCACGATGCCCGTGCCAATCGCGATTTTCTCCGCGAGCAGGACCAGATCGATTTCCTGATTAAGTGGAACCCTCGCAAGGAGGATCCGCTTGCCTGGGCAGAGAAGGCTCAGGCCCGGAAAGCCTGGTCACTGGAGCGTGACGGCAAAATGGAAGCGGTTCTGTCAGAAACAATCCCGGACGAGCCCGGTCTGCGTCGCATCGTGAAGGTCACCGTTCGCACCAGCGATGCCGAGGGCCAGTTGTATCTCGAACCGGAAGTCAGCCTCGAAGGCTGGGTGACCTCGTTGCCGGTCGAGGTGGCCGATGAGCAACAAGTCATGGCGCTGTACCACGATCACGCCACCAGTGAGCAGTTCCACAGTGAGTTCAAGACCGACCTGGATCTGGAACGACTGCCGTCCGGCAAGTTCGACACCAATAACCTGGTCATGGCCTTCGCAACCATGGGATACAACGTGTTGCGCTGGATGGGCCTGAGACTGACCGGCCCGGATGCGCCGGTGCGCCACCCGGCCAAACGTCGCCGCCTGAGAACCGTGATGCAGGAAATCATGACCATGGCCTGCCGCCTGGTACACAGCGGCCGGCAGTGGATCCTGCGATTTGGCCGGCACTGTCCGGGCTTTACGGTTTACCGCGACCTTTATCGGGGCCTTGCCTGCTCCCAATAGGTCCACTCAACAACAACTGGCACAAACGAACATCCCCCGGAACCTTCTACCGGGTCGGCCTGCTATTGTCTGAAACTTGCCGTCTGATCATTTATTGGCCAATCTCGGGCCCACAGTCGCTCCCGCTCTTTGCGTCCTGACCTCGAAATCAGAATCTCACCAGATTCTCGCCCCTTATTGGCGCTGAGGGGGCCCTGACGGGTATATTGGCGAGCGGAGTCACTGATTCAGGTACCTCCCTAACCACTTTGTCGGGATATTTACGGATGACAAATGGATAACAGCCGCTGCAGTATCGATTAGTAATTGCAGAAAACCGAGGCTGGTTGGTCAAACGTTGCTCAGGCAGACT
>Ga0075011_10001922_pt1 | contig 11277 bp, 11 predicted proteins | sample TARM_MetaG_T_14_FD_72354 | JGI IMG/M metagenome (GOLD analysis project Ga0075011, IMG submission 72354) | Freshwater microbial communities from Pennsylvania, USA, analyzing microbe dynamics in response to fracking - TARM_MetaG_T_14 | ecosystem: Environmental > Aquatic > Freshwater > River...
TGATCCAAACCGTTCGTTCTATGCTGACAGCCCAGCAGAAGAATCGGCAAACCTAATGGCATTGGTAGCAAGCCTGCCTCAAGAAGTATTGGTTCATATTGATTTGCATGAAACAACAGATACTGACGAAACTGAGTTTCGCCCTGCTTTAGCCGCGCGCGATGGCATCGACTACGAAGCCGACAGCATTCCAGACGGTTTTTACACCGTTGGCGACACCGAATTGCCTCAGTTGGAATTCCAAGCGGCAGTTATTGAATCTGTTGCGAAAGTAACTCACATCGCACCCGCAGATGAAAACGGTCAAATTATCGGCTCTGATGTGGTTCAACAAGGCGTGATTCTTTATCCAATGAAGAAGCTTGGCCTGTGTGGTGGTGTCACTAATTGCCAATACGGTACGACAACAGAAGTCTACCCTGATAGCCCGAAAGTCACTGATGAAGAATGTAACGACGCTCAAGTTGCTGCTGTAGTTGGCGCTCTGGACTATGTGATTCGTCAGCTAGCCAACCAATAACCGCACATCTTATATAACTTTCGCCAATGTATAGTGTATTTTAAATTGACCTATGCTTGGCGATTGGTGAGACTAGCAGGATAAATCAATAAGTAATGTCAGAGGCCTTTATGATTATCCTGCACCATCTTGTTCAATCCCGCTCCAACCGCATTGCCTGGTTACTGGAAGCACTGAATGCACCTTATGAAGTTAAAGTTTATCAGCGCGACCCAAAAACCTTTGGCGCCCCTGAGTCTCTAAAACAAGTTGATCCTTTAGGCAAATCCCCGGTGATCAGCGACGGAGATTTGGTGATTGCAGAATCCGGTGCCATCATCGAGTATCTTATTGATAAGTTCGACACCGAACAGCAGTTCAGGCCAACAACGGGTAAAGCTTTACTCGATTACCGCTACTGGCTGCACTTTGCAGAAGGCTCCATGATGCCACTGCTGGTTATGCGACTGGTTTTATCGAAATCTCTCGAAAAACCAATGCCGTTCTTTATTAAACCTGTGATTAAAAAGTTTGTGCAGGCGTTAAACCAGTACTTCATTGACCCAAGAATTATTCCGCAACTCAAACTGGTTGATCAGCACCTTTCTACTAACAAATGGTTTGCAGGTGATGAACTGTCTGGCGCAGATTTCCAGATGGTCCTAGCTCTGCAACTTGCAACGGCACGTTGTGATATGTCTCCTTATCACCACATTAAGAAGTACATCGAGCAAGTTGAAAAAGTAGAGAGCTATCAAAAAGCGATGAAAAAGCTCAGCGAATAGCCTGTTACAACAAACGATTCTTATATTGCTCCGGGGTTTGCCCGGAGTATTTCTTGAACATAGCAATAAATGGGCTGGCCTGATTGTAACCCAGTGTCAGCGCCACTTCTTTTACTGAGTGACCACTACGTAACAAGTCCATCGAATGCAGATAACGCACTCGCAAACGCCACTCAGTAAAGCTCATACCTAGTTCTGTCTGACAATGACGAGCTAACGTTCTTTCTGTCGTATGCACCCGTTCTGCCCATTGTTGAAGACTGGTGCTGTCGGTCGGATTTTCTTCAATCGCCGAAAGTATCGGGGCCAAATATTTATGATTGCTGGTTGGCAGAAAGTGTTGCTGCATTTCCCGGGTGGCCAACTGGTCAATGAGAACCTGTAACAACCGTTTATCTTCGATGCTTTCAGCCACCCCTACTTCACGCTGGCGAAAATCATCAATAATAGCCGTCACAATCGGAGTGACTTTTATCAAACTGGTTTTGGTTGGGAACGCCTGCGTCATATCGGCAGCAATGTTTATTGAACAGTAATCCAGAGGTTTACGATTATAGCTTTTATGACGAGTACCAGCCGGCACCCAAATTGCGAGATGAGGAGGTGCTAAGAAGCGAGTGTCTTCTGCTTCCATTTCCAGAATGCCACCAGCAATCAACTGAACTTGTCCCCACTCATGACTGTGAACACGTGTTTCGGTATTCGACAGAAAGGCTTCAAAATTCATGAAAACCTCTGAAGGAGCCTGCTCGATTGACAATGAAGGGTGAAGATTTCTTACCTGTTTTTTCAATTTCAAATCCTGAGAACAACGTCGTTTTGACGACATATGTCAGTATAAAGACTTTAACCGAAAAATTTAACCTTAAAAAGATCAGCAAACTCTAAAACACTAGTCAAAATAAACTTCGCGCGAATCCCAGGTGTGTTTCAATTCCAATATTTCGTCAATAGCAGATTCAAACACCTTCACGAGTCTTGGCTCGAAATGCGCCCCAGATTCAGACAGGATTTTGTTAACCGCGTCTTCTGTTGACCAGGGATCTTTATACACTCGCTTCATTGTAAGAGCATCAAACACATCCGCAATTGCCACAATTCTGGCACTTTCGGGGATATCCTCTCCCGATAACCCTTGAGGGTACCCTTTTCCATCCCAGCGTTCATGATGATATAACGCGATATCAGCAGCCATTTGAAACAGTGGGTTAGGACTCATACCCAAAATACGATGACCAATTTCAGTATGAGTTTTCATTATTTCCCACTCTTCGGCTGTCAACTTTCGGGGCGCTTTTAAGATGGTATCTGGTATACCTATTTTGCCAGTGTCATGCATTGGTGCCGCCATCTCCAGACGCTCTACCAGTTCATCATCCCAGCCAACTTTTCTGGCAATAATCCCGGCATAAGCGGACATACGCCATACATGAACTCCGGTATCTGTATCGTTATAGTGGCCCGCTTCACCCAGCATAAATGTTGCAGCTTTCTGGTTGCGTTCAAACTCCTGCATTCTGACTAGAGAAAGGTGAGTTCTGACTCGTCGCTGAACAATAGGCGCTGATATCGGCTTCATAATGTAATCAACGGCACCGACATCAAACCCACGAGCTTCATCTTCAACATCTCCCATAGCTGAGACAAAAATAACAGGAATCGACTGAGTAAGTTCGTTACGTTGCAGCACTTCGCATACTTGATAGCCATCCATTTGTGGCATCATGATATCAAGCAAAATTAAATCTGGACGATGCTTATCAACAATCTCCAACGCTTTTTGTCCATTATTGGCAAACATCAAGTTATAGTCACTGCACAGGATCTGCTTCAGGACATTAAGGTTATTCGGCTCATCATCAACGATTAGGATTGTTTTCTTCATTAGACCGTCCAAAATCTGTTTGTAAATGCGCAATTAATTTGTTGGCTTCTACGGCCGCAGCATCGAAATCGTAAAGGCGGATCTGTTTCTTTATCTCCTTTAACACCGACGGGCCGCAGTAATGGGCAAGTTCATTTAAAATCGGCGTAACCGCGTCCGGGTTATAACACTCTATTGCAGGGAGCAATTGATCCAATAGCTCAGAGACGACAGCGATATCGAACGGAATTTGGTTACGGATTTTTACTTGTGGCAAAGAGAGCTGACGGATCGCTTCCACTGCGGTATTCAGCGATTGAGATAGCTGATATAGAGAGTAATTAATACTTTCAAGATCGGTTTTTTTGAGCTGATTGTTAAGCCGCATACTAGACGACATGACTTCAAACAACATCAAATTAGCGGAGACCCCCTTCAATGCGTGCGTCATCTGATAAGCCTGATGCTTTGCTTCCTGAGTCGCGCCATCTAGGAATAACTGCTCTATCTTTGCAGCGTCTTCAGAATGATCTGTAGCAAATGATATTAATGCTTCCGCATAAACAACAGGATCACACCAATTTTTCAAAGCGTTCGCAACATCCGCGACAGGATAAACAACTGAAAAATCAATTTCTTGTCTCTGACGACTGATAAGAGGCGACATGTGATTAACATTGCCGTGATCCAGCGGAACCAGGCTCTCCATCACAGAAAACAGACTAACAAAATCTATCGGCTTAAACTCAATCGCATCCATTCCAGCCTGATAAAATAAATGATGTTCCTCAGTCAGTACACTGGCGGTCAAAGCCACAATCGGTGTATACACATTTCTGGCTTTCTCCAATTGACGAATATGCTTAGTGGCTTCTAAACCGTCCATTTCGGGCATCATGACATCCATCAGTATCAAATCATATTTGTGCTTTTTAAACAGTTCTACCGCTTCCTGTCCATTTTTAGCCCAGGAGACAATATGCCCTTGTCTCTCTAAACGTAAAATCACCAGTGTGGCATTTTCCGGAATATCTTCCGCCACCAGAATGTGGAAAACACGTGGTGAAACATATTCATCAGCCGTCTGCAGCGGACCTTCATATAAACAATCGATATCATCTTCGACCTGCGGAAGCACACAAGTGAAATAGAACTGAGAACCAACCCCTTGCTGACTTTCAACCCAGATCTGTCCCTGCATTAACTCAACAATTTGTTTGCATATCGTGGTACCTAACCCCGTACCACCAAAGCGGCGACTTATTGAACTGTCCGCCTGAGAGAAAGGATCGAAAACCGATCTCACCTGCTCTGATGACATACCAATCCCGGTATCACTGACAACAAACAACAATTCCTGCGGCTGAGTCCCCTCACTGACGCTGACTGAAATTTGTCCCCGTTCAGTAAACTTGATCGAGTTACCAACCAGATTCACCAATACCTGTCTTAACCGATGCGGATCCCCAAAAAAGCGTTGCGGCAGGTTGTTATCATAAGTTACAACCAGCTTGAGGCCTTTCTCTGTTGCACGATACTCCATCATTTTCATCGCATCTGCCAGTGCATTGGGCAGATTAAACCTCACGTAATCCAAGGTATACTGGCCACTATCGAGTTTAGAAACATCCAGAATGTCATTGATTAATGTTAATAAGGATTTCGACGATGAGACAATAATGTCCATATATTCTGCGGTTTCTTCGCTCAACCCTTCCGATTGCTGTACCAGCTCAGAAAAACCAATTATCGCGTTCATCGGTGTGCGAATTTCATGGCTCATATTCGCTAAAAATGCCGACCTGGCTTTAGCTGCCTGTTCAGCTAATTCTTTTGCCAGCTTGAGCTCCTGTTCTTTCTCTTTCTGCTCGGTAATATCCCGGATAAAAGCGACAAACAGATGTTTACCGTTTTGTAACTCTCTGTGACCAATCGCAATGTAGGCAGGAAAATAACGCCCGCTTTTGGTTTTGGCATAAATTTCACGTCCGGATCCCTGTTTATCACCAGAATCCCGTGTCGCTAAAAAATGCTCAATGTACGCTGCATGTCTTTGCGCATCTTGTTCACCCATCAGCATTGTTACGTTTTGACCGACAACGTCACATTGAGCCCAACCAAACAACTTCTCTGCAGAAGGGTTAAACACTTGAATTGTGCCATTCTCATCGATGGTAATAACACCATTAGCCGCAGTTTCAACGATCGCTTCAACTTCTTTAGTCGCAATACTGACAAGTTCTTCAAGCTTAACCCGGTGTTGTAATAATTCCTGTTCAACCGCTTTCTGTTCGGAAATATCCGTCATAATTCCAACAAACATGGTCTCCGTTCCCATGTCCATCTTCCCCACGGATAAGTGAATCGGAATTTGCTTCCCGTCCTCGCACTGAGCAACCACTTCGCGACCTTTTCCGATGATACGAGGCGCTCCGCCACTCATAAAATTATTTATATAACCATCGTGCTTTGAGTGATAAGGCTCAGGCATCAGAATACGGACATTCTTCCCAACCACTTCATCCTGCTGATACCCCAACAGCTTTTCGGCAGAATGATTAAATGACCGGATATGCCCAACCGCATCGATGGTAATAATCGGATTCACTGCCGTATCGAGAACCGCTCGGGAAAATTCTTCACTACGACTGAGTTCCCGCTCTGTCTCTTTCTGCGCGCTAAGATCAAAAATTGAACCGGTGAACAGGCTGACATCACCAATTTGCACATGGTTTACCGTCAGCCACATCGGGAATGTACTGCCATCTTTACGCTTGCCCGGAAGCTCTCTGCCCTTACCTATAATATGTGGTGTGTGTTCAGTAAGATAACGTTGCAGATAACTATCGTGATCGCGGCTATACGGTTCAGGCATCAGAACGGTGACATTATGATTAACTACCTCTGCGCTCAGGTAACCAAACATTTTTTCAGCAACCGCATCAAATGACTTGATAACACCCGCCACATCAATCGTGATACTACCTACAGAGTTCTTTAGCATCTTTCTGTTAGCCATACTGTCTCGTCAAATTGTGTATGTGAGTTACCGCTGAAGAACACATACAATGAATAGGAATCATTTTTGAGTTTAATATCAGTATAGCCAATTCGTATGTAATTCAACGGGTCACATAAATAGTATGTTTGATAACAGTAGCTCAACCTCTAACTCGTAAGCACGACAAAGCAAGCTATTGAGTAAAAAAACCACAGCGTTACATAGAGGAACGAAATCGGTGTGCTGTATCCAAATCATGTATAACGTTAAAAAAAGATTTTTAGGCAAGTAATCACGAATATCGAACAAGATGAGATCAAGGAACGCATGCCATAATCGATAAGCCTGCTTTTTAGGCTAATAATATGAGCTCTATCGAGCGTTAATGAGTCAGCATCGTTCGTGTTCATAGCAAACGTCCAATCAATACTATGGAGGTATTCTTATATGGAATATACAACATTAAGCAATGGTCTTAAGATGCCAATGGCTGGATTTGGTGTTTTCCAGGTAACCAATAAAGAAGAATGTAAAGACTCCGTTCTCAACGCCATTCGTGAAGGTTACCGCCTTATCGATACTGCGGCTGTATACGGCAATGAAGATGCTGTCGGTGATGCTGTGCGCGAAGCGATTTCAAAAGGACTTTGTACTCGTGACCAGCTGTTTATCACTTCAAAGTTATGGATACAAGACATGGCGAACTACGATACAGCTAAAGCGGGTATCGAAGCGTCATTAAATAAATCCGGTTTAGATTACTTTGATTTGTATCTGCTTCACCAGGCCATGGGCGATTATTTCAGTGCCTGGAGAGCACTGGAAGATGCTTATGAAGAAGGTAAATTGAAAGCGATTGGTGTCTCTAATTTTTATGCTCATGTGCTGGCAAACTTCTGTGAAACTGTAAAAGTTACACCTATGGTCAATCAGGTTGAAATGCATCCTTACTTTGCACAAGCTGAAGCTATCGAAACAATGAAACACTACAATGTTCAACCTGAGGCGTGGGCGCCACTAGGCGGTGGTCGCCATAAACCTTTCGAAGATGAAATGCTTCAGGAAATTGCAGCAGCTCACAACAAATCTGTCGCACAAGTCATTCTGCGCTGGAACTTGCAGCGTGGTGTTACCGTCATTCCAAAATCAGTTAAACCAGAACGCATCAAAGAAAATATCGATATCAGGGACTTTGAGTTAACGGTAGAAGAGATGGAAAAAATCAATACGCTTGATCTTGGTTACGTTGGTGAGTCAGTTAAGCATTTTAATCCTGCGTTTGTTCGCGGCTGTCTGGGTGTGAAGATTCACGACTAACAAAACGACAAAATACAGTTATAAGTGCACCGTTTCTTTCGATCCGATGCGCTTTTGTTTTGCACTCAACTTTTTTACATTTCTCAAACGATATACTTAAGCCAATCGCGATAAAATTAAGTATAACAACACCAAAGGGATAACCTTTCACTTGGCATCAGGACGGAACTATTGATAGTGTGTGGCAATCGCTAAGTAAACAACACGCATAAGACGTAATGCAGGTAACACTTTAAATGGGAAAGTACTTCAACATTACCGTTAAGCTTTTAACCGGAGTATTTATCTCCGGAGTACTGACGTTGCTGCTGGTTATGTTCACACCCAGTATATTTAGCAAGGCATTACATTTATGGATAGATTTGCTGCCAAGCTTTAAATATGTTGAGACCGAAATAACCACAAAACAAGAACTGGCTAACAGTTTCGACTTAGAAGCGACTCAGGATGATGCCGAGTTGTTCAATAATCTTCAATCGATCCTGCCCAAAACAAAAGACAAGAGTTCGCCATTCTTTAGGTTCCTGACAGTTCACGCCTATCCGGAAAATTGCAATTTCACTCTTATTGGCCTCCACAAAACCATTGATATCGCATGGCGAATTGAAGGACTGAGGTGTAAAAACAAACAACAGTGTGAACTTGCCAGAACTCAACAAATTTGCCCAGATAAGAAGAAGCATAAAAAATGACACGGAAAATAAAATTGTTATGCTGGGTAACCGCTGCTGCACTGGCAATATTTACTATGCAAAGTGTCTACAGCTCATACAGCTTGGCTGATATGGAAGAAGCGATAATCATTTACTCTACTCCCATTTTAGCCTGTTACATTGTTTTGATCGCTATCCGAGGCGTGCTGTTTATTCCAACGATGCCTGTAATTTTGATAATGGCAAGTGTACTGGATAATTTATTGATACTGGCCGTCACCCTTGTCGCAACCTGTGTCTCAAGCTATCTCGTCTGTCTAGCCGTTGATCATATGGATTTTCACTCTCAAATTCGGACGCTCCCTTCAAGATCCGTTCGCAAGGCACAGTACTGGATACAATCATATGGCATTGTAGCGATTGCTGGCTGGGCTTTTTTCCCTTTTGTGTTTACCGAGATCATTGTTTATTTGGCAAGGGCTGCAGGAATATCCAAACAGCAAATCGTCCTATCAGTCGCACTCGGTGAAGGGTTCATGTTATGCATTTTGGTTTACATTACAGATTGGTTTATTAACCTTACCTTTTAAATAAGAAAACAATCAAACCGAGTAAAAAGCTAGTGTGTGGATTGTTTTCTAATAAAATGAGGGGAGAATACGACTGAATTCAGATTGAGAATTAACAAGTAACTTTTATATGAATTCTATCTGCTTATAAGTCGAAGTTAAGCTCTTCACTATAATAAGCTAATACATCTTCTTCAATACTCAAAAAATGCAGTTTTGATTCTTCTATACATCCCATCATCGAGCTAATAATAGCGCTAGCTATTCGTTTCTTATATGCGGAATCTAACTGAACATTACACATGAGTTCTTTCATACAATTTATCTCACCTTCTACTTTTCTCAGATTAGCTATCAAACTTGTATCACTCTCCGAATCAACAACAATTTCGATTTCTGAGACATCTGAATTATCAGTTTTTTCATAAATAACATACCCATCACCATGAGCAATTATATTGGCGATATTGAAGTTCATAGGAATACTCTAACAAATAATATTAATAGGAGGATTTAATTGTCTTCGGTTGCTAAAACATCTCAAATTAAAATTATAAATCTAAAATTTTCTTTCATAACGATTATTCCTTACAATTTCGCCTTTAACACTCTCGACCCAACGAGATAGTTTTATTGAACCAAACCCCAAACCTATAAATAGAGTTAAATATATCAGTGTAATAACATCAAACTCTAACAATATTAATTTATTTATAAGAAGAGACAAAAATGTAGAGCAAAGAAAAGTAACAGCCCAGTAATTAACTCTGGCATGATCTAATGTATCTTTTAATTTTTCATTATCAAATTCCATTATTAACCTACTGTACACCTTGTAAGTAAATTATTGTGAGCCTAAATAATTAAGTCCCCTCAGTTATTGAGGGGACTAGTTTCAATTATTTTGCGTTTATATCAAGTAACCCGTTAGCTAATGCTGGAGCCAAACCCGGAGTCAATGGTAGACGAGGAATAACCAAACAATGCATTAAGTGGTAAATATCCTGCTTACCGTCCCAGACTTTACTTCCACCGGCTTGATTATTTACGTCTAACTCTTGCCACCATGAGCAACCTTCGTAATCAATGAGATACGTACGGCAGTAGTCCCACCAAGTGCGATACCACTCTTCGTATTTTTTATTACCGGTAACTTCATATAACGCATAAGCGGTACCAATAGCTTCAACAGGAGCCCAACGAATACGTTCTCTAACAACTGGCTTACCATCCCAATCAACCGAATACACGAATCCAGGAGCGCCATCTACTGCCCATGCGTCACGAACAGTCGCATCAAATAAACCGATCGCATCTTCTAATAACCAATTTGGACATTCAGCACCAATCTTAAGTAATGTAGCGCGCAAGTGACAAATTAAACGCCCCCATTCAATCCAGTGACCCGGAGTACCACCGTAAGCCCGGAAGTGACTAGCCGGTGTTTCTTTATTATAGTCTGGTAGAGGATTCCAGTCGGCGTCAAAGTGTTCATTAACACGATAGTTCAAACTTTTAGCCGTTTTATGAACCATAAACTCAGTGATATTTAGTGCACGATCCAGCCACTTCTTATCTTTAGTTACATCATAAACAATAAGAAATGCCTCGACTGAGTGCATTGCCATATTACCGCCACGGTAATCTTCTGTTTCGGTAAATGCTTCATCCCATGACTCATAACACATCTGCTTCTCTTCAACCCAAAAATGTTTTTCATACACATTAATGGCTTCTTCAAGTAATGCTTGTGCTCTAGGGTGCCCTGTTGTGACTGCGCTAGCAGCACCTAATAGAACAAAAGCATGTTGATATCCTTGCTTAGATGCATCAACAATTCCCTCACCTTTATTGTCAATAGTTGCATACCAACCACCATACTTCTTGTCCTTCAATGGGCCTTCTAGTGCCTGAATACCATGCTCCACTAAATCATAGGCACCAGGTCTCCCCATATGAGCCGCCAATGCATAGCAATGAAGCATACGAGCAGTGATCCAAAGACGAGTTCCCATCTCTTCTCGCACTTTACCGTTGTTACCTATCCAACCAAAACCATTTGGCACGATAGAATTACGACCAAACTCAAAAATACGGTCTGTTTCTGTATTTAACCACGCATTATGAGAACGAGTATTAATCCATTTCATTTCAGTATTACCTTTAAATTATTTCATTGAACACGTATATATTCTTATTCTAATTACCCGACACTTGTGTTCGTAATTCTTCTGCCAATTTGTTCACATCAAAAAAAACGACTTGAATCTGATTATCCGGTAGCCTTATAAATCCCAAAGCCCCTTGGCGACGTAATAGATTTTCGTCAACCTTTCCCATATCTTTTACCTGAATTCTAAGGCGGGTAGCACAATTATCGATTTTTTCATTTTCAATATTTTCTATACCACCCAGGGCATTAAGAATCTTCCACGCTTTTGCTGGCAAATTACCTTTATCATTGATCATTTATACCCCCTTTAATAGAAAGCAGTCTCTACTACTTTCTATTAAGTTTTGATTACATGTTTATCTGAAAGAAATAATTAAGCAACTTTTACATTTTCTATTAAGGGATGTCCTAATTTG
>Ga0075011_10001923_pt1 | contig 11275 bp, 9 predicted proteins | sample TARM_MetaG_T_14_FD_72354 | JGI IMG/M metagenome (GOLD analysis project Ga0075011, IMG submission 72354) | Freshwater microbial communities from Pennsylvania, USA, analyzing microbe dynamics in response to fracking - TARM_MetaG_T_14 | ecosystem: Environmental > Aquatic > Freshwater > River...
ACCACACCCTGCGCCTCACCACGCGCCAGACGTTCCAGTTCCACGGCGTGTTCAAGCACCGCATGCGTTCCTTCATGCAGCGCGTCAATGCCCTGGGGCTCGACACCAAGGGCGCCTGCGGTGACAACAACCGCAACGTCATCGCCAACGTCAACCCGCACCTCTCGGCGCTGCACGAGCGCATCTACCGCCTCTCCACCGAAATCAGCGAACGACTGATGTGGCGCTCCGGCGCCTACGCCGAGATCTGGCTGGGCGAGAAGCGCGTACACCACCTGGGCGGCGACGGAGAGGAAGAGCCCTTCTATCGCCACTACTATCTGCCACGCAAGTTCAAGATCGCCCTGGCGATTCCGCCGGAGAACGACTGCGACGTGCTGGCCAACGATATCGGCCTGATCGCCATCGTGGAGGCTGGCAAACTGGCCGGCTTCAACGTGGCGGTGGGCGGCGGCATGGGGCTGACCTACGGCAACGCCGCCACCTACCCGCGGCTGGCCGAGTTGGCCGGCTTCGTACCCGCCGAGCGCATCGTCGACGCCTGCGAGGCGATCGCCGCCATCCAGCGCGACCACGGCAGTCGCACCGACCGCAGCCACGCGCGTTTCAAGTACACCCTCGACGACCACGGCATGGCGTGGTTCCGAGAACGCTTCGCCGACTACCACGGTACCCCCATGGAGGCGGCCCGCGAGTACCGCTTCATCCACAACGGCGACCGCTTCGGCTGGGTGGAGGGCGAGAACGGCAACCGTCACCTCACCCTGATGATCCAGAGCGGGCGCATCGCCGATTTCGACGGCTACCCGCTACGCACCGCACTGCGTGAGATCGCCAAGGTGCACCACGGCGAGTTCCGGGTGACCTGCAACCAGAATCTGATGATCGCCAACGTCACCCCCGTGCAGCAGGATCGCATCCAGGCGCTGGTTCACGAGTACGGCCTGGACGACGGCAGCCGCAGCACACCGCTTGGCCGCAACGCCATGTCATGCGTGGCCTTCCCCACCTGTGGCCTGGCCATGGCGGAATCCGAGCGCTACCTGCCCGGCCTGGTCAGCAAACTCGACGCCATGATGAACAAGCACGGCCTCTCCGACACGCCGATCAATGTGCGCGTCACCGGCTGCCCCAACGGCTGCGCCCGGCCCTTCCTGGCCGAGATCGGCCTCACCGGCAAGGCGACCGGCAAGTACAACCTCTACCTGGGCGGAGATGAGCGCGGCCAGCGCATGAACCGCCTCTATCGGGAAAACATCGACACCACCACCATTCTCGAGACCCTCGACCCGATGCTCGAGCGCTTCGCGAGAGAGCGCCAGGCGGATGAAGGCTTCGGTGACTTCCTGGTGCGCGCCGACATCATCGACGCCGAACGCGGCCCGAAAGTCTTTCACACGGCCTATTCGGCCTGACCTCCTCCGGAGGCGCAGGTCATGGCAATGTATCCACCTGCCGGTGGAGGATATCGATCGCCTCATCGAGGCCCGCCGGCCTGCGCTCACGCGGATGGACCAGATAGACAGGGTAGGAGAATTCCGGCAAGTCGTAGACCCGTTCAAGCAGTCCCTGCTCAAGATAGGGTTGAATGACGCCCAAGCGGAAATACCCCATTCCGGAATGATTGAGCAAGTAGTGTAAAGCCAGGGGCCCCAGGTTAACCGCGATGACTGGACTAGCGTACTGGGGCAGCGCCGCATGGTGTTCACGACGAAAAAGCTCTCCCCAGTCCACGTAGAGATAAGGAGCCGTCGTATCGGCCCCTGGTGTACGCACCATTACCAGTCGCTCCTCCTGAAGGAGCTCGACCTGCATGCTGGGCCAGTAGTCCGCCTGATGCACCAACGCCGCGTCGAGCACGCCCTCGGTGAGCTTTTCCTGCAACTCGCGACGCGCCCCGACCTCGATGCGCACCGCTAGCTGAGGCAGTGACTCACGTAGCGCACTCAGCCAGCCTGCCAGTAGCGGGTCCCACAGGCTGGTTTCTCCCCCTAACGAAAGCACACGCCGGATACCCTGGGGCAACGGCAGTTCCCGCTGTGCCGTCTCCCATATCTGCACGAGTCGAGAAGCATGCTCGGCGAAGCGTTCACCATCGACGGTCATCGCGACACCACCGCGGTTGCGCTTTAGCAGCCGACAGCCGAGCCGCTCTTCCAGTTTGCGCACCCGCATGGTGACCGTGGTCTGGGTGACATGCAGCGATTGGGCTGCCTCGCTGAAACTGCCATAGCGCAGTATCTCCAGGAATGTCCTGGCCAGCTCGATATCCATACGCCCTCTTTGATCAACTAAATTGATATATAAGCGCTTCAATATTCATTATACATCAATGCTTCCCCCCACTAGATTGAGAAGGCAGTTACTCAGACGATCAATTCCTGACGAATCTGGCCCTGCCCATTTCCAGCGCTAGCAGGGGCATACACTATGTGAAGGTTTTCATGACTCCCACCATTGCCATACTGCTCATCATCACTTTCGTGGTGTCAGCGGTGGGCCTCTTGCTCTTGATCTGGTCTATCGCCACCAATCAATTCAGTCACGGCCACCTCGCTGCCAGAACCATCTTTGCCGAAGGCGAGGAGGGACACGGCGAGGACCCTGCCGGTGATACGGTGCTTGAGGACACCGACAACACCATTGCCAACGATGAACTCCAGGCGCGCGAGGTTGCCGATCGCTCATCACGCCAAGCGGCGCTGGCTTGGCTCGGTTCAGCGGTTCTCTGGCTTCTGGTGGGCTCGGCCTACGGCTTGCTAACGTCGGGCAAATTCCACTGGCCCGAGTTGCTGGCTGATAGTGAATGGCTGACTTTCGGCCGGGTTCGCCCCATGCACCTCAACGCCGTTGCCTATGGTTGGGCATCCATGGCCGGTGTCGGGGTGGCAATCTTCCTGATACCGCGACTGTTCAAGACGGCGCTGGTGGGCGGTCGCTACGCCCTGTGGGGCGCCGTCCTCTGGAACCTCGGCATGGTGCTCGGCCTGGTGGCGATCAATCTGGGACTCTCCGACGGAGAGGAGTGGCTCGAGTTTCCCTGGCAGGTCGACACCCTGTTCGTGATCGGCGGCGGCCTCTGTGCCATTCCGCTGTTGCTGACGGCCGCCAACCGACGGGTATCACATCTCTACGTCACCAGCTGGTACCTGCTGGCCGCGCTGGTGTGGTTCCCCATCCTCTTCCTGCTGGCCAACCTGCCCGTGGTGTTCCCCGGGGCCTCGGGAGCCACCGTCAACTGGTGGTTCGCCCATAACGTCCTGGGACTTTGGGTGACCCCCATCGGGGTGGGTATCGCCTACTACATGATCCCCAAGATTCTCGGTCGACCGATCATCTCCTATCAGCTCTCCCTGATAGGTTTCTGGTCACTGGCACTCTTCTATAGCCAAGTCGGCATCCACCACCTGGTAGGTGGCCCCGTACCCACCTGGCTGGTCACGCTCTCCATCGTCCACAGCGTGATGATGTCCGTCCCCGTGATCACCGTCGCCATCAACCACCACGGCACCATGTGGGGGCATTTCGGCAGACTCAAGGACTCTCCCACGCTGCGTTTCGTGTGGATCGGGGCACTGATGTACACCCTGTCGTCGCTGCAGGGCTCGATGGAAGCGCTGCGCAGCGTCAACGTGGTCACCCACTTCACCCACTACACCGTGGGCCATGCCCACCTGGGGATGTATGCCTTCCTCAGCCTGATCCTGTTCGGCGCCATCTATTTCATCATGCCACGCCTGATGAACTGGGAATGGCCCTGGCGTCCGCTTATCAGCCTGCACTTCTGGCTGGTGACGTCCGGCATCCTGATCTACGTGGTATCGCTCTCCGTCGGCGGCTGGCTGCAGGGTCTGGCGATGCTCGATGCCGAAACACCGTTCATGGACATCGTGCGCCTCACGCTTCCCTACCTCAAGGCTCGTACCCTGGGAGGTGCGCTGATGACCCTGGGTCATGTGATCTTCGCCGTGCACTTCGTGGCGATGCTGCGTCGCAGTGGCAAGAAGCGCCACCAGCCGACACTGTTTCGATCGACTCAACCCGCCCCAGACACTCTGGAGGGCTCGCGATGAAACATGCCTTAGCGATCATGGTGGGGGCCGCGCTGATCCTGCTGCTGGCCACGCTGACCCTGGTGGCCATGCCCTATGTGCAGATGTCCTCCGAAGCAGTTCCCGAAGCACTCGAGCCCTATACCACGGCTCAGCAACGTGGCAGGGACCTCTATATAGCCAACGGCTGCATCTACTGCCACAGCCAGCAACCGCGCGATCCCGGCTTTTCGAGTGCAGACAGCGAACGTGGTTGGGGACGCCCCTCGGTGCCCGGCGACTATGCCTACGATCAACCCCACCTGCTGGGGACCATGCGCACGGGTCCTGACCTGCTCAACATCGGCGCCCGCCAGTCCAGTGTCGACTGGCACTTGCTGCACCTCTACAACCCGCGTGCGGTGGTCGAAGACAGCATCATGCCGGCCTACCGCTTCCTGTTCCGTGTCGTCGATGAGCCCCGGGAGGACCAGCACGTGGTCAAGATCCCCGAGCCTTACGGCCCCGATTCCGGCGTCGTCGTGGCGACCCGGGAAGCCCTGGAGCTGACCTCCTATCTGCTGTCCCTGGATCGCACCTATCCCGCGGACACCCTGCCCCGAGCCGAGGCGGCGGAAGAGGAAGGAGAAGGCTGATCATGAGTTCCCGTGACCCGCAGCGCGCCCAGTGTCGTGAAAACCCCGAACCCACGGAGGGCCAGCGTCCCGTACCGCAGTTCGTGGTGGCCTGGATCGGAGTGCTTATCCTCTGGGGCGTCGGCTACTATGCCTGGCACATCGGCTGGCCCCTCACCGGCGGCGACAGTCGCACCGCCGTCGAACAGGTCGCACCCGATGCGGCAGTCGATGGCGAGAAGCTGTTCTCCGCCCAATGTGCCTCTTGCCACCAGCCGACAGGAGAGGGTGTTCCCGGCACTTTCCCGCCGTTGGCTGGCAGCGAATGGGTGCAGGGCGACCCCTCTCGACTCATCGCCATCGTCCACGATGGCCTGACAGGGCCCATCAAGGTGGCCGGTGACGAGTACCAGGGCAGCATGCCGGCCTTCGCCGATCAGCTCTCGGCTGTCGAACTGGCTGCGGTGCTCAGCCATGTGCGTCAGGCCTGGGGCAACCAAGGTGACGCCGTCGACCCGGCCCTAGTCAGGGAACACGCGGAGCGCTTCGCCGAGCGCGGCACCTGGACGGTGGATGAGCTGCGCAACACCTTCTCCACACCGGAGTAACCCTGGTCGTGCGGCACACTGCCAGCTTCACTGCCGACCATGCCTACGTCGGCGATAGCCCCAGACTTGCAGAACGCATGTTCGTGGTGGACGGCCTGCACTGCGCCAGCTGTGCCACGGCGGTAGAGGCTCAACTCCGCCGCCAGCCTGGCGTCTTCAGCGCCGCGGTCAACTTTGCCGCCGACTCTGCCATGGTGCGCTGGAACGATACCCGCACGTCCTTCGCCGAGTTACAGCACGCCGTCGAGAGGCTTGGCTACCGACTGTGCCCTCCAGATGACGCAGATAACACAGCCGAGAACGCCGACCGGATTCGCAAGCCCCTGCAGTGGCGCCTCGCCGTGGCGGTGTTCTTCGGCATGTGGAGCATGATGCCGGCACTGCTGATCTACCTGGCGCCGCTGGGTGTTGTCGAGCCCGCCGCCACCTGGCCACTCAGCATCGCCAGCGGCACGCTGGCCATACCGGTACTGCTCTACTCGGGAATGCACTTCTATCGCGTCGGGTGGCGAACCCTGCGCGTCGGCGCACCCGGCCTTGATACCCTGATCAGCGTGGCAGTAGTGGCGGCCTGCCTGGTTTCGGCGTGGCATCTGATGAACGGCTCGGCGGAGGTCTACTTCGATGCGGCGGTGATGCTGATCACCTTTCAGCTCGTGGCCCGCCTGATCGATAGCGGCGTGCGCCGACGAGCCTCAGCGATCATTCGCGGCTACCTGACCCATGCACCCGAGCGCGTGCGGACGTGGCGAAACGATGAATGGCAGGAGGTGGCTGCCACAGAAGTGGCAGTGGGGCAGCACATCCGCCTCGAGGACGGCGAGTCGCTGGCTCTGGATGGGCATGTGATTGACGGGAACGGTGATGTGGACATGTCGATCCTCACCGGGGAGCACGTCCCGCGGCGCGCGGCCCGGGGTGAAACGCTCGAGGCCGGTTGTCGTCTCGTCGCCGGCAGGCTGGAACTTCGCGTCACCGCCCGCGTCGGTGAGCGGCGCATCGATAGTATCGCTCGCTCGGTGCGTGCTCTGCTCAGCCACAAGACCACCATGCAACGCCTCGCCGACCGCCTCGCCCGGCTGCTGCTGCCACTCATCATCGTGGCATCAGGCCTGGCCATGCTGCTGGGCGTCGTCCAGGGGCTGCCGGCCGATGAGATCGTGATCCACGGGCTGGCAGTGCTGATCATCGCCTGTCCCTGCGCCCTGAGCCTGGCGATTCCACTGGTCATCGTGCTGGGCCAGGCCCGCATGGTGATGCTGGGCATCCTGTTCCGTGACCCAGCTGCCCTGGAAAGCGCCGCCTCGGTCAGCGTGATCGTCTTCGACAAGACCGGCACGCTGACCTCCGACACCCCTCATCTGTCGCACATGGTGCCCTCAGCTGGCGTGACGCCCAGGGACCTCCTGCAACTGGCGGCCGATGCGCTGTATGACATCCCTCATCCGATCGCCGCAGGTCTCAGATCCGCAGCGGCTCCTTCTGCCCACGCGACACGCGGCCGACGTGACAACTATCCCGGCCAGGGGGTGTGCTGGACACAGGGTGCCGAGCGCACCCTCGCCGGGCGCCGAACCTGGCTCATCGAACGGGGCATCGCGGTACCCCCTTGCGACGACACCGGCATGGAGCTCCATGTGGCAAGCAGCGGCCGATACGCCGGCCGACTCCTGTTTCGCGAGACGTTACAGCCGGACGCCCTCTCCACGGTGCGTCGGCTGCAGCAATCCGGCTACGCGCTCTACCTGCTCAGTGGTGATACGCCTCGCGCCTGCCAGCAAGTGGCCGAGACACTGGGCATTCCACATACTCGCATCCTGGCGAATCGCTCACCGGAAGAAAAATCGCGCTTCGTTGCAGCGCTCGAGCGCCATCATGTCGCCGCTTTCGTCGGCGATGGCCTGAATGATGGGCTGGCACTGGCCCGTGCACGCCTGGGCATCGCCGTCGGCAGCGCAACCTCGGCGGCCAGCCAGGCCGGCGCCGTCTACCTGCCGGATGGGCTGGCACGCATACCGCAGACCCTGCAACTGGCCAGGCGGGCACGCCGCCTGATGCAACACAACCTGTATTGGGCCATCGGCTACAACGCCATGGCCATCCCCTTGGCCATCGCCGGCTGGGTGGCTCCCGGGGTCGCCGCCCTGGCGATGACGCTCAGCAGCCTGTGCGTGCTGGCGAACAGCCTGCGCATCCGCAGCGGAAAACTCGACAACCGACACACCGTGCTGAACAGCATGCAGGGCAAGCAGGAATGAGACTTCATGCCAGCGCTGACGACATTGGATGCGTCATCTACGTTGATAGAGACCGTTCAGCCACACGGCTGATCATCAGTTTCATCACCACTCTCACCGACAACCATGAGGTCGTATTCATGACGGATATCTCCATGCCCAAAGCCACTCGCGCCCACGCCGAAAAACGCCACCGACTGGCGCCCCTGCCCGACGATGCCTTTCACCAGTTCAGCAAGGCCGTATTCGCCGATGGCGCCCTCGATGGGACCACCAAGCAACTGATCGCGGTTGCGGCCGCGCACGTCACCCAGTGCCCCTGGTGCATAGAAGGCCACGTCAAGGCGGCACGTCGAGCCGGCGCAACAGGCGAACAGATCATGGAAGCGATCTGGGTGGCTGCCGAGATGCGAGCAGGTGCTGCCTTTGCGCATTCGATAAAGGCGTTGGATCTGATTGAGTAGACAGAGCCAACAACTCACCCTTTAGCCGTTGAGCTTAGTGGTCGCCTCGGCAAACCTGATGAATTGTCGGTTGTATAATTCGTGCTGGGAGACATGGCTCCAGGCTTTTCAACCTGGCTCAAGGTGAGACTCACTTCAGCCCCAGCCGCCTGGCCAACTTGTGCAGGTTGCTGGGATCCAGCTCCAGGCGCCGAGCCGCCGCCGCCCAATTCCCGCCGCAGGCGGCGAGGGCGTCGCGGATGGCCTGCCGCTGGGCCCATTCCACCCGCTCGCGCAGGCTCGATGCGGCGATCGCATCGGCGTTCTCCGCTACGTCCGAGGCGCTGTCGTTTCCCCCCTCGGGAACGGGCAGGTCGAGCCAGGCCGGCGCCAGGGTGATGATCTCGTCGCGCCGCGCACCTCGGCTCAGGGCCTTGATCGCCGCCCGGCTGATCACATGCTCCAGCTCGCGCACGTTACCCGGCCAGGCATAGGCCAGCAGCACCTCCTCGGCCGCGGACGAGAGGCGCAGGCTGCGCACCCCGAGCCGGGTGCGGTTGATCTCCAGGAAGTGGCCGGCCAGCACCAGGACATCGCTGCCCCGCTCGCGCAGCGGCGGAATGGCCACCGGATAGACCGACAGGCGGTGGTAGAGGTCGGCGCGGAAGCTGCCATCGCGTACCGCCTCGGCCAGCTGCCGGTTGGTGGCGGCGATGATGCGCACGTCGACACGCCGCGGGACATCCTCGCCCAGGCGCTGAATCTCACCCTCCTGCAGGGCGCGCAACAGCTTGGCCTGGACCGTCAACGACAGTTCGCCCACCTCGTCGAGCAGCAGGGTACCACCGTCAGCCGCCTCGAAGCGCCCGGCGCGCGCGGCGGTGGCGCCAGAGAAGGCCCCCTTCACATGACCGAACAGCTCGCTCTCGGCCAGGGACTCCGGCAGGGCGGCGCAGTTGACTTGCACCAGCGGCGCGGCGTGGCGGGCGGAGCGACGATGGAGACGGCGTGCAAAGAGCTCCTTGCCCACCCCGGTCTCGCCGCTGAGCAGCACCGGCAGGTCCGATGCGGCCACCACATCGAGCTCACGCAGCAGCCGCTGGAGTTCCGCGCTGTGGCCAAGGATATCGCGCTCCTCGGGGGCCGCCAGCGGCAGGCCGCTCTCCTGCTGGGACATGCGCAGGGCCCGCAGGTCACGCTCCAGGCGGCTGACCCGCACCGCCGCCTCGACCAGCAGCGCATAGCGCTCCAGGGCCGCCCGGTCGGTGGCATCGAAGGTCCCCGCTTCGAGCGCATCCAGGGTCAGAGCTCCCCAGGGTTCGCCCTCCACGTGCAGGCTGATACCCATGCAGTCGTGGACATGCAGCGGCTGTCCGGGCTGCTGCTCCACCAGCCCATCATAGGGATCGGGCAGGTCGGCATCGGGCGGGAAGAGGGTCGTGCGCCGACTGGTGAGGATAGTGGCCAGGCGTGGATGCTGGGCCACCTCGAAGCGCCGTCCCAGCACTTCGCGCACCAGGCCGTCCACGGCCAGCGGAACCAGAGCGCCCTCCTCCAGGCGCAGCAGGCAGACGGCGCCGCAGCGAAAACCTTCGCGCAGGGTCCGCACCAGGCGCTGCAGGCGCACCGCGCTGGGCAGGTCGGCGACCAGGTCAGCAAGCAGGGTCTCGTCGAGCATGGTGATATTCACCTTGAAGGGTTCAATCTACCCTAAACGATCCGGGTATTTTTCACCAGAATGGCCTCGATACACGGCAAGACAGGCCGTCAGGAACTGGCATGCCACTTGCTTGTGATGAGGTACCACCCTTTTCTGCCATCATCCGACCCAGGAGCTCCTGCCATGAGCCTGATCGAACAGACCGTCGGCCGCACCGCCCTCACCCTGCCCGGCGCCACCCGGGTGTTCCGCGACCACAATATCGACTTCTGCTGCGGCGGCCGCATAAGCCTGCGCGAGGCCGCCGAGCGCGTCGGCCTGGCCCCAGAGGCGCTGGTGGACGCGCTCGAGGCGCTGCCCGCCGGCGCAAGCGACGAACGCGACTGGCAGTCCGCCAGCAACGACGAGCTCATCGACCATATCCTGACCCGCTACCACGATGTCCACCGTCAGCAGCTGCCCGAACTGGTGCGCATGGCGCGTCGCGTCGAGCAGGTCCACGGCGAGCGCGACACCTGCCCCAACGGCCTGGCCGACCTGCTCACCACGATCTACCAGGAGATGGAGAGCCACATGCAGAAGGAGGAGCAGATCCTCTTTCCGATGCTGCGCCGGGGCATGGGCGCCCAGGCCCAGGGACCCATCGCGGTAATGCGCCACGAGCACGACGACCACGGCGAACACCTCGAACAGCTGGCGGCGCTGACCGACGACATCACTCCGCCCAAGGGCGCCTGCACCACCTGGCGTGCCCTCTATACCGGGCTGCGCGAGTTCCGCGACGACCTGATGCAGCACATCCATCTGGAGAACAACCTGCTGTTCGAACGCGCCGGCTGAATCCCGTTCGGCGCCCAATCATGACGCACCGTCGCCCGACGGTGCGTCAGGGAGGCCACCATGAAAGCCATCATTCTGGAACGCCTGCATGCCGACCACCATCGCTACGCGGCGCTGCTCTGCATCCTCGACCGCCAGCTGCATATCGCCGCCTGCGAGGAGGTCCCCGACTATCGACTGCTGGCCAGGCTCTGCCACTACCTGACCCACCAGCCCGAGGAGTGGCACCATCCGGTGGAGGAGGCCCTCTTCGCCCGCCTCGCCGCCTGCCATGCACAGAGCGCCGAGCTGCTCGCGGTGCTCTCCGAGGAGCACCGGCGGATCACTCGCGATGGAAACGAGCTCGAGGCGACCTTCCGCCGCCAGGCGAATGAGACGCCCGAGGCTGAGCTCGATCCCGGCCAACTCAACCTGGCTCGCGGCTTCAGTGAGCTCTATCACCATCACCTGCACAGCGAGAACCGGCATATCTACCCGCTGATCGAGCGCTGCCTGCAGGCCGCTGAACTGGATGAGCTGGCGCCCTCTCCTTCGCTGGCCAGTCCCTCCGAGGGCAGCCCCAGCTTCCAGCTGCTGTACCGGCAGATCGCTGACCACCGCACGGGACTGCGTCTGGGTCACGGCGAGCAGGCCGACTTTTGTCCGCTCTGCGACGCCAGAGCCGACTACGCCTCCTTATGACCCGCGTCAAAAGGCCAGGCGGGATAGTCGACTAGCATGGTCGGGATTCCCACGACAGGAGGCTCACCATGGAGCTCGTCTGCCCCGCCGGCAACCTGCCTGCCCTTAAGCGCGCCGTGGATGAAGGGGCCGATGCCGTC
>Ga0075011_10001924_pt1 | contig 11275 bp, 7 predicted proteins | sample TARM_MetaG_T_14_FD_72354 | JGI IMG/M metagenome (GOLD analysis project Ga0075011, IMG submission 72354) | Freshwater microbial communities from Pennsylvania, USA, analyzing microbe dynamics in response to fracking - TARM_MetaG_T_14 | ecosystem: Environmental > Aquatic > Freshwater > River...
TCCATTAACTGCGCGGCCAGGTACTGGCGGTGAAACTGGTCGCGGGGATCACCTTCGGGCAGGGTATCCAGAAGCCGCAGCGCGGCTTCCAGCCCCTGTTCAGCAAAACACGCCCTGGCGGCCAGGCCCTCTTCACTGGTCTGTACAACTGACGCAGTCTGGCTGACTGATGCGGACGCCAGCCACTGTTTTGTCTGTTCTGAAACAAACGGAGTGCGGTCATTAAACAGCATGGTGGAAAGCGCAGGCAGACGGACCAGAAAACGGGTGACTTCATCACAGATAGCCTCTGCAACCTGTTTATAGCCAAGACGCAACGCAATCTGCGCGGAGAGGTAATGGCCGTCCAGCCAGTAGGGGGCCAGCAGCAGGCTTTTTTCCACCTGTTGCCACAGTTCCCTGTCCGCTCCTGCAAGCCGGGCCTGGTAATTGGCTACCATATCGGCAGAAACCGCCGCCAGCAGGGTGCGCCCGTCGCTTTCCGCCTGTGGTGTACTGGTGATAGATTGCCACAATGCGTGGCGGCGCAGACGGTAACCCTGGGGCGACTCCGGATGGCGCTCACAAAGAATGGCTGCCACCTTTAATAGTGTGTTACGCCAGGTTGTGTCGTCATAGCTGTCGATATCCACTTGCGGTACAGGAGCAGGCGCATTTCTTGTAGGTGCGTGCTGCGTTTCTTCGCGTACAGGCGTGGCGGCAACCTGTAAAGATGAGGCCGGGGTGGAATCATGAAATGCCCGCCGGTACAGGGCCGCGAGGTCGTCCGTAGCCTGTGCCAGTTCAGGGGTATTTTGTGCCTGCCAGTACTGCGCCAGTTTTGCCAGTTCCCCCGACAGAGAGTCACGCTGGGTAGCGGTGGTGTTTTCCGTAAATCCGGTGATACCCGTTTCCAGACGCTTTATCACCTGGGTGGCAAAACGCTTTTTGTGCGCCATATTTTGCGGCGCGGCGACACTCCAGTAATGTTCCACATACAGCGTCAGCAGGCGCACCGCCAGCAGGGCATCGCCTGCATGTTGCAACGTGCGTAACAGGTGCGCCAGCAGACGGAAGTCCTTGCTCTCCGAGGCCAGCAGTATCAGCCCCCGGCGCTGAATTTCGGGGATATCAAGCTGGCTGTGCGCCAGCGATCCAAGTTTGACGATTTCGGCGTCGATATATTCCCACTCAGGGTTATCGTCTTTCAGGGCTGAGGCCAGTTTTTCTTCCGACAGGGGTTCCAGCAGGTGTGATATCCAGATATCGGGGTTATGTAAATCCATATTGTTATTCTCCCGCCCAGTGACAGGCATCACGCAACGGCGCAATAGCCTGCGCCAGCCCGTCAATATTAAAGGTCAGTTTCCCGGAAGCCGCGTTCGTGCCGGTATCAATGGTCAGCGTTCCGGCACCGAACAGTTGCTTAATCTCGTTAATACCGGACAACCCCCGGCTGGATTCCAGCAACATGCCGTTCTCGCGCACAAACCAGTGGCTACGTAGCGTCCGGTTATCCGCACTCAGGATGATGGCGATATCATGAACGTCCAGCGCTTGCGTCAGTGCCACCTGCATCCGGGTGATATTGTCCACGCAACTGAACATCAGCACCGGGCGTGGCGGCACGCTACCTATCGCCGGAGTGGTGATGACCACAGTTGGACGTTCTCCCGGTGTCTGCGTCACCAGAAGCGATGTGGTATTGTTCTGGCGGCTTTTTTCCTGCTCCGTGGCACGGGTCCAGGCTTCCCCCTGATAACGGGCTTTGACCAGCGCGCTGTTAAAGCCTTCCGGCGACAGCGGCGCAAGAAGCAGGTCGTAGCAGTCAAGCCGCTCCAGCGCAGCAGGCTCACGACGGCAGTGCTGCATCGCCTGAACCATGGCCTGCGCGTCCGGCACTGCGACAGTTGGCGCCGGTTTTTCAGATGATGAGTCTGCGTGCGTGATACTGGCTGTCAGTAACAACCCAGTGAGCAGGGAAGCGCGCATTTTCATAAAGCAGCTTCATCCTCTGCTTGCAGCACCTCTTCCACGTCCGCCGTAAACGTTCCCTCAGTTGCTGACAGCCGGATACGGGCAATTGCTGTATTCGATGCCATCTTCTGTAACAGCAACAGTGAAAGTGGTGGCAGCATATCGCCGTCAATCACCGACTCCAGCATTCTTGCACCGTTTTCGGCGCGGGTGACACGGCTCATGATTTCGTCGGTGACTTCCGCTTCAATAACCACCTCTGCATCAAAGCGGCTGCGCAGCACATTATCCAGTCGTGCAAGTTTTCCGGCGATAATGGTGCCAAGCGTTTCTTTTGATAGTGGCAGATAAGGGATAACTTCCATCCGTGCCAGCAGTGCTGGTTTGAAGAAATCGGCCAGTACCGGGTACAGGGAATCCTGCATCCGGTCCTGATTGTCAGCATGTTCCACAATCACCTGATAGCCCAGGTTGGAGGTGAGGAAAAAGACGATATTTTTACAGTCAATCAGGCGACCTTCGCCGTCGGCCATCTCACCCTTATCGAAGGCCTGGTAGAACAGGTTCAGCACATCCGGGTGGGCTTTTTCCACTTCGTCCAGTAACACCACCGAGTAAGGTTTCTGGCGAATGGCTTCCGTCAGCACACCGCCTTCGCCGTAGCCGACGTAACCCGGCGGCGAACCAATCAGCCGCGAGACAGTATGTTTTTCCTGAAACTCTGACATGTTGATGGTGGTGAGATACTGGCGACCGCCATACAACAGCTCTGCCAGTTGCAGCACCGTTTCGGTTTTGCCAACACCGCTGGGACCGGCCAGCAGGAACGCCCCTAACGGACGTCCCGGACGGCGAAGGTCGGCGCGTGCGGTCAGAAGATGCTTGTGCAGGGTGGCAATCGCAAGGTCCTGGCCTTTGATGGTGTCGCCCAGCCACTTTGGCAAATCGGTGATAACCGACATTTCGTTTTGCGAGAGTCGGTTGAGTGGCACCCCGGTCCATTCGGCAATTACAGCGGCAATCTGTTTTTTATCGACGTGCGGGGAAACCAGTAACTGCGTATTATGCAGAGCATCCAGTTCGGTGGTCAGCTGCGCCAGCCGTTCAGCGGGCGTTATTACCGGCTCCATTTCTGGTTGTTCTGTTCCGGCAGTCAATACCTCATCGTCAGTCGTCTTCACTTCTGACGGTGTAGTTTCTTCGTCAACGATGGTTTCCGTTTCTTCCAGCAGTCCCTTACGCAGCGTGATAATTTCCTGTACCAGTGTCTGCTGCTGGTGCCAGGTAGTTTCAAGCGCTTGTAGTTCCGGTTGCGCCGCTTCGTACCGTATATGAACCTCATCCAGCCGCCGGGTATCCGTGCGCAACCCGATACGGATCTCGCGCTCAAGCTGACGGATTTCTGCCTCATACTGGCGGCATAATGTCGTCAGCGCTGAAATCTGTTTTGGCGGCGAGGAGAGGTTAATCGCCACGCGGGCGCAGGCGGTATCCAGCACGTCGATGGCTTTGTCCGGCAACTGACGGCCTGACAGGTAACGCTCGCTTAACGTTGCTGCCGCCTGTAACGCTTCATCGTCAATCAGCACGCTGTGCGATTGCTCATACACCGCCGACAGACCGCGCAGAATAATGGTAGCCTCGGCAGCATTGGGTTCGCTGACCTTCACTAACTGGAAGCGGCGCGATAACGCGGCATCTTTCTCGAAGTATTTTTTATATTCGCTCCAGGTGGTGGCAGCGATAGTTTTCAGTTCGCCGCGCGCCAGAGCCGGTTTGAGCAGGTTGGAGATATCAAGTCCTCCCTGCTGGTTGCCTGCGCCGATGAGCGTGTGCGCTTCGTCGATAAACAGAATCACTGGTTTTGGCGACTGGATCACTTCCGCCATCAGCCCCTTAAAGCGTTTTTCAAACTCTCCCTTGACCGATGCTCCCGCCTGCAATGCGCCTAAATCGAGAGTCATGATGTCAGTATCGCGGAGTTTATCCGGCACCTGGCCTGCCACAATGCGCAGCGCCAGTCCTTCGATTAACGCACTTTTACCTACACCGGCTTCCCCAACCACCACTGGGTTGTTCTTGCGGCGACGGCAGAGAATGTCGATCATCAGATCGATTTCGTGGTCACGGCACAATACGGGATCGAGCCGTCCCTGGCGGGCATCTTCAGTCATATTTTTCGCATAGCGGGCAAGCAGGCTATCGTCAGCGCCTGCCGCTGTACTGGCCGTTTTTCCATCAGCGTTCTGCATCACTGATTCTGCTGACTCCTGCGTCCACAGCGCAAAATCCTGTTGCAGACGATCACGGTTAATCGCGGTCAGCAACCGGGCGGCGGCTGGCGGCACGTAACGCAGCGGCGCGTGCAGCAACGCCAACAGCAGCACGCCGCCGCGCAGCTCGCTGTGCTGCATTTGGGCAGACGCCAGTAGCCATGCATCCTTCAGCCATTCAACCAGCATCGGGGAAAACGCCGGGTAGCTGTCAGCAGGTCGGGTGGTAGCGTAATGCTCTACTGTCAGCGCCTGGCGCAGTTCGTCCGTATTGATCTCGGCCCGATCGGCAACCACTCGCAGATCGCTGCGCACTGATGCCAGCATCTGCAACAGCACATGCGCTACGGTGATTTCCGCCGCCTGTTGGCTCATACATTCTGATGCTGCCGCTTCCAGTGCCTGGCGGGAGAACGGGTTAAGGCGTTTTACCAGAGGGGCTAAATCAATCTGGATCATAGGTATCCTTATCTGGCAAGCAGCCGGTTTAACTGGTGGAGAATATCCTGCGTCTGGCTCTCCAGGCGCAGCAGATAAAACAGGTAAAACAACGCAAGCACGGCAATACCGCCGAACAGGATATGTTTAATGGTCAGGCGCTTCATTAGCTGATAACGCCCGCCCTGCGTTTTTTTATCCTGATGCAACAGCGGGAAGGGGACATCACCGCGTAACTGGTGCAGAACATGATGTAGACGGCGGTATATCTGCTCAAATTCGTCCTGGCTCTGTTGTACGGCTACCTTGTAGCGCCCACGGAAGCCCAGCGAAAAACAGAGATACATAAATTCCAGCAAATCCTTGTAGCGTTTTGGTTCACGTATCAGTCTTTCGAGTAAAATGAAGACTTTTTCACCACCCCAGGTTTCATTATGGAAATGAACCAGCAGCGACTGTTTGATCCATTCGTTTTTATTCGACCAGCCATTGCCGAGTGCCGCTTCATCAATAAAGGTACAAAGAACATAACGAAACGAGATAATCACCCCCGGCTCATAGCCTTGCTCCTGAAGCAGTTGCTCCACTGCCTGGATATCCGTCACCACCTGACTGAACAGATGTTCCGGCATTGACTGGCTGTTTATGGTTGTAAGGCGCATAACCATCCCCAGCAGCGGGGTGGCGGCGTCGATCATCGGGTTCAGGCTATTACCTCGAAGCGACAACCGATATTGCCTCCCGGTGTTTTCAGCGCCATAACTCTCAGCAGAAAAGGAGGATAACTCGCTCATGGTTTATCCTCTTACCGCCCACAGTTGCATGTCCAGTGCCGGGAACGAGCCAGATACATGCAGGGCAATGGCATTACTGTTAAGCACATCGGCCCATGCTTTACCCGTCTTGTCGAGACTGAAATAGATGTAATTGGCATGAAACGGTAACTGACGTGGTGCAGAGGAAAGCGGAGCCAGTTGTATGCCCGGTACCTGCACACTGACCATATTGCGAATTTTATCCGGTGACGATATTTTCGACTGCTGAATAAACTGGCGCAGAAGCTGATCGTGGGGCATCTGTGCGCTGACGGCCAGCACAAAACTGGCTTCCTGCAACAGTTGCGTATCATTGATAGTGGCCTGATAAATACTGTCATGTTTCGACAGAGGCAGGTTCTGTGCCCGTGGCCTCAGCACAATACTGAGTTCTCTGCGCACAGCGGGGAGCAGTCGGTGAAATGTTTTAGTTAAATCATGATGATTATAAACATCATATTCACCGGGGAGACGTGACGCTGAAGTAAAGGTCATCAGTTCCCCCAGCAATCCCGCCAGGTCGATATATACGGTTTCAGGGTGCAGCACGCTGAGACGAGAATGGTGGGTAAAACGGGCCTGGTTGCGGTTAAGCATCTGAAGCATCATAAATTCAGCGACATCAGCAATACCGCTTTGCTCCGGAGAACCGATACGTTCGGCAAGATCGCCTGCGCGACTGCGGATAGTTCCCTGGATCTCCTCCAGATAGCTGTTCAGTACATGGCTGGCTCTGACGATCTGGCAGGTTGGAATAAACGTGTTATCAAGCGATAACGAGCCGTCTGCGGCTCGCTCCTGTATCCGGCACAGAGGTAAGACAGTGAATGAACTCAGATCCTCCGCACCGCTGACAATATGTGGGAGCAGTTGTCCCAGCGCCAGTTGCACGGCATCACCTTCGTCGGTGTGCAGATCCCGCACGTCGGCATAGTTCAGACGATAGCGCCCATTACCCTGTCCGGTACTGCGTCGACCGGCTATTTCGTTAACGGCATCATGGCTGACAGGCAGTGCCAGATAAAGCGTCCGACTCGCTTCTGAATCCAGCGTGGCAGGCTGAAATGGCGCGGGCAGCACATCCTGATCGGGAAGAGAAAAGACGGTACCGTCAGGCATACTGCCCACCGCTTTATCCAGTACAATTTTACCCTGACCCAGTTGTTGCTGGTTAATGGACAGTTCGGTAAACCCCCAGGTAAAACCGGATAATGCCGTAAGATGGCTTTCCATCAGGTAATCATTGAAACGCTGCTGTTGCTGAAAATGCTGTGGCCGGACGAACAGTCCCTCCTGCCAAATCACTTTATTTTTCATCGCCATTGTTACTTATCCTCTTTCTTCATCTCTATACTGCTCTGTCGCACATGCACCAGCAGGCGGTAGCTGTGCCCCGTTCCCTCCACTGACCCGATCTGCTTCCATTCAGTGGTCTGATCGTCAGAGAAATAAGCAACAACGCCAATAAACTGCGTTTTCTCGTCCAGTTTTACTGGCGGCAGAGTTTTGATGGTATCCGGCAGCAGGCTGAAGTCCTGATGATCGATATAGTTTTTGCCCAGTACATCCGGCAATGCCGTAGTGGCAACCTGATCATAATCGGCAGCCTGAAGTTTTGAGTCATCGCTCATATAAATCAGCTGTACATCCACAGGGGCTGGTTCACCATCCGCGTTGATATTGGTATCCGGTTCAGTCAGCAGGGTCACAATGGCCTCAGATGGCTGATCAGCCAGCTTTCCGACCTGGATATCCGGGTTGCTGATCACCTGGCCGATTTTTTTCGCCGTTTCGCAGCCGGTTAATATCACGCTCATCAGAACGCAGGCCAGAAACGCCTTCCCGTTCATGCTTCAGGCTCCCGCTGTCTCTCGCGCAACACCCGGTCGTAGACCTGGGCATACACTTCGTTAAACAGCCTCTCAAAGCCCTGCTGGCGATCCGATGCCAGTTCGTCGTAATAATGGCTGTACATCTGCCATGCTCCCGCGTCGTCCAGCGACTGGCGCAGTTCATGGCTGCGTCGGTACTGTATAAAACGGCGCATCAGGCTTTGTGGGGAAAAGGCGTCCAGCAGCACGCGCAGCGATTCCACAATCGCTGCGCGGTTTGCCTCTTCGTGAAGGCGGACATTATGCAGACTTTCAGTAATAGCGGCAGGCGCAGAAAGATGCACCGGGCTTTTGCCTTCAGCAAACATCACATCCAGTGCCGTTTCGTAGCTCATATTGAGGCGCAACGGATTGTCTTCCAGTGGGCGTAAATGTTTGTCCGACAGGCTGTTTTGTTGATGTTGCAGGCTTAAAAGCCCTTTAACTGTTGCCTGCACAGCTCGTCCCACTTCTTCCAGAAAATCGCTGGCATCCTGTGAATTGCGTAATGGCAGGGTACAGCCAAGTCCTCGCATCAGGGGGGTTACGGCGACATGCCGTCGAGCCATATCCGGTTCTGCATCAGGTGTATCGACCTCAATGGGCGGTAAATCCATAAAGTGGTTATCCAGCCCCCCTTTTTCCGCAAGATCGGACATGGGGGGGGACATTGATAATGACTTATGCCCGGTAACAAAATGATCTTTACCACTCACCGTCAGGCTCTCTGCCTGTAATGCAGCGAGCGGGTCCTGCGTAAAACCGCCAGCGATGGTAGGTGCTGTCTCCCGGTAAATGGTTGCATCTGCATATTCGGGCTGGCCTTCAGTGATCAGTAAATCGGTCAGACGATCGCTGTTGGTGACGATAGTTTCCGGCGCAGCCATCTGTTCTTCATAGTGTGTAACGTTACCGACAAATGCTTTCAGGAGCAGACTGTTCAGCCGAATTTCATCGCCCTGCTGTAGATGTACCAGACCGGCCCCCTGCGAGACGGGAGCCTGGTTGATTTCCAGGTTCACGCTATCGCTTTTCAGACAAAATACGCTATCGTGCCAGCAAACAATAAAAGCGTGTTCAGGTACGGACTGCCTGCGATCCTGAAGTGGCCAGTAACACTGCTTTGCATTACCGACATCACCACCCTGCGGTGTAAATACACACTTTGCCATCCGTCCGCTTTCCAGTTCATTTCCGTTCATGACCTGCAATGTCAGTGAAGGCTGCGTTTGTTGGCGTTGATTTTGCTCCTGCATCCTGTTTACGTTCTCCGCGTCTTCTGGTTGTTGTTTTTTATGCCCGGACTCTGATTGTGACACCGGGGCAGGTTTCCGGCTGACCGACAAAGGTGGTCCAGCCAAGGCGGGAGGTGCGCTCATCTCCCAGTGTCATTCCACCAATTTGTTCCGGAGCCATCTCCAGCCGCAGATCCCATGCAAACTGATCGCGCAGAATAAATGCCACAAACAGGGTTAATGGCAGGAAACTGTCTCCGTTGGGTAAAAATGAAAGAAAACGTTCACGCGACAGGTCCCGGATACGCAGTAAAAATTTACCGCTGCGATCCGGTATACGGCTGCCCAGTGTAAAATTTTGTCCCAGCACGGAGCGCGGGAGCCTGTTCCAGTCCCGTTGTAGAAAACCTCCCAGCCGGTTTTGCTGTGATGAACTGATATGCACATTACGTAGCTGCCAGCGTTGTAGCGCTACGTCCTCAAGATCAAAGCAATGGGAAACCAGATCGCAGATAATCTCCGGTGAGCGGCCTGGTCCCGCCAGTACCCCGGCATAAGCAAGCATTTTGCAGTGATTAATCGCCAGACGATCGCGCTGTGTTTTGCTGCCCAGTCCGACAAGGGCATACATGCGCTGTGTGAATTCATCTGTTCCTCCATTGCTAAAGCAGATATGCCAGCGGTATTTCCGCCAGATGTGCCAGACGAACTGGATCATCCGGTGTGAGAACAGGTCAAGGAAATCGGCCATCCCGCTTTCGCCCTGTGCGCTTTCCCACGCAATCTGATCCAGATAGTAGCCCGGTAACGGCGACTGGCTGCCGTGCAGGCCGGAGAAAGCCACGGTCACCACATACTGTCCGCTGGCGTTTTGTTTCACCCTGACAACATCACTGCCGGGAAACGCGATGCTGGTATCTGTCTCAAAACGCACCGCATCTTTATCTGGGTCGGTTGCCAGAGAAATATCGCCATGCCTGCCAGTAAACCGGTATATCGCATCGACCAGCGCAAAAAAATTATGGCGACGGACGTTGATACTATCCATGGATAGCAGGCTGTCAGAAATACCGGCAGCATCATCTACATCAGCGCATGCTGACCGGTTCGATCCGCCCATGTATAACTCTCCTGAGTACGGGTGTTGACGATGCTCAGTTCATGAAAACTGTTTACGCTGGCATACAGCGAAAAGAAAAAAGAGAGCATAGTTCCCAGCAAAAAGATCTCGCCTTCACAGACGAACGGCGTCGGATCGATGTACAACGTGGTTGCAAGCCCCCGCACCGGTACACCTTCAAACAGATGATCGACCGGGCGTGTGTCGATGTTTTCGATAGCATCGAGTTTTTGTTGCGACAGTCGGGCTGATTGCGGATGGTGAATTCCGGGTAAATCGAAGATATGTAAAATCTTTTTCAGGGTCTCAAGATCCAGTAAAGACAGATAATTCAGGTTCATGCAGGAAAGTAGCGACCAGTGGAGACTGCCGTCCTGAACGGGCCAGAGCGGAGCTGTTGGTTTTGTCACATTACGAAATGGGGCGGCTGCCGTTTTTTTCCCGGCAGGAATACAAACATCGCCCGGCTGGAGTCTGGCGGGCTGTTCCCGGTTGGTACAAATCAGGCTGACCGAGGCTACTTCATCCTTCAGCAAATAGGCTTCGGGTTTGTTGCCATCAGCCAGCACAAACGCAATAGAATGGTCAAATCCTGGGTGAAACAGTGATGTCTTTTTACGGTGCTGATAATAAACACTCTCTCGCTGACGGGCATATTCCACCTGATGCTGAAAGCCGTTAAATTCAGGGTATTCCCGTATCACGGGTGCAACACTGCCTTTACTCACCGAACGCACCTGACTGGATACCTGCTTAACAGCAAAAATATCGTAGCCCTCCGGACGTTTGTGACTGGCGCACAGCGGATATTCAACGTGACCACTCTTCGGTACAATGGCTTCTGCATGATGGACAAACAGATTGATTGAAGGTGAACAAAATAGCCGCAGGGAATTCTCCCTGAGCTTGCTGTCCACCGGGAGTGGAAGAGAAAAATGAAGCCGAAGGGTAATCTGCTCCACTGCGAGTTCAGCCGGAAGGGTGGGGATACCGCTGACGTCAAAAAAAAGAAAGCTGTCAGGATAACAAAGGTACTCCTGTAAGATCCGGTAGCCGCTGTAAACGTTTTTAGGGTAAGGAAGCAGCGCATCCTGTTTGCTAAAGCCGACCGGCGTCAGGCGAAAATCAGGCAATGCCATTGTGGTGCCGTTTATCACCAGCTCGGCCTTACAAAGGTAACGACACAACCATAAATAAAGCTGCCAGCGGGTATAATCATCGTCGTTACCCAGCCAGAAACGGAGTTTATTCAGCGCCAGTGACGCCAGACTGATTTTCTTGTTGGTGGCAAACGTGACGTCAATTAAGCCCAATTTGTGGCTGCTGTTGTTTACCACGGATGCCACACGCAGCGGCTGTAGCCAGACGTCCCGGCTGAGAGTAAACGTACAGGCAGGAGGAAGCCCCTCGTCATCGTCACTGTAGACTTTATTGTTGTTATCCATGGCTACAGGCATGCTTTTTACCTGTTCACCACGAGCCACTCTGACCGGCGTGGTAATTTTGTCGATTTCAGGTGTGTATTCAACGATCGTCATTGAGGGTGTCGGACGCAGATAGTTAGGGC
>Ga0075011_10001927_pt1 | contig 11265 bp, 10 predicted proteins | sample TARM_MetaG_T_14_FD_72354 | JGI IMG/M metagenome (GOLD analysis project Ga0075011, IMG submission 72354) | Freshwater microbial communities from Pennsylvania, USA, analyzing microbe dynamics in response to fracking - TARM_MetaG_T_14 | ecosystem: Environmental > Aquatic > Freshwater > River...
TGCGCCACTACCCGTCTCGCAGAGAGATGCTCCTGGCCGGCCAAGTAGAGGAGCACCTCACCGAGGGAACCCTCTTCCAGCCCACCTTCAGTTCCTCAATAGACGAATAGGCCGGCTCGATGCCGCGACGCCACCCGTCGCCGCCCACCACACCATGAGACACCGCCATGAGCACTGAACCCGAACTGATCCAGAGTCCCCTGAGCCAGACCATCACCCGCGACGGTCACATCCTGCGGGTGGATATCTACCGCCTGGAAGAGGAGGTCGACTGGCTGCTGGAAGTCGTCAACGAGGAGGGCACCTCCCATGTGTGGGACGACCGCTTCGCCACCGACCAGGCCGCTCTGGATGCGGTACATGAAGCGCTCGACGAGGAAAGCGTCGCTGCTTTTCTGGACTGATGCGGGTACCCGTAAGGAAGCAACGGTAGTCCACGTTGGCCATGGGCTACCCTGAAAGCCACACCATCCGCTGGGTAGCCTCCCCATGACACATCCCTCACACCCTCCCACAGACCCGCTCGCTCGTGTCTTTGCCTACCGGGCCATCGATCTACGTGACCGCTTCCCCCAGCCCCTGGAGAGCTTCCGCGAGGCGCTGGAATGCCTGCAGAGCGACCGTTCCTACATGGCCGCGATGAGCGGAGAGATCATCGCCTACCTGCGCGGTGGCTACTCCCTGACTATCCCTGACGAATTCTTCATACGCCGCAGCGGCGAGATCGACGCTACTCTCGTACCGCCTGACGAAAATGATGAGGTGTGCGCGAAGGTGCAGGCCTGGCTGCGGGAGATGCTCACGCGACCTGATATAGACACCACCAAGGCGGTTCCCACGGAAGAGCGGCCTTACTCCCTCGATCAGCTATTGGGACAGTGCGACCCTCAGGCTCCACACCCTGAAGAGCTACAAGCCTGGCAGGACATGCCAGATGTTGGACGCGAAATCCTTGAGGCGCCTACCGAGACAGATATCTGGCAAGCCGCCGAGCGACTATTTGAAAGTCGAGACGGTGCCGAGCGCTGGATGACGAGTCCAGCAATTGCTCTCGGAGGTCACACACCGCTAGATGTTATGGTTGAAGATCCTCAGCTAGTTTACGACCTTATCATGCGACTGGAGTATGGGGTCTATACATGAAGGAAAGACAGCTATCGACCCAATGCAGTCATTGATTGGAGTAGGAATAATATAACGGTCGCTTTTTCGCTATTCGTACCAAAAGGGTTTCCATGTACCTGAAGACGTTGGCTATAGGTGGTTTCAAGTGCTTCGAGCGTGATTTTTTCGTTGAGCTGCATGACGGACTAAACGTGCTGGTAGGTGAAAACGGAGCTGGTAAAACAGGTATCGTTAGTGCTATTCGGCAACTTTTCAACGATTCTGAGTCTGGTAAGAGATTAATCCATGAGCGTGATTTCTATCGTGGGTTTGAGCCTGAAGCGGTGCCTGCGGAGTCGATATGTATTGGGGCCACCTTCAGTGACCTTCAAGGGGAGGAGAAGACAGCGTTTATCGATTGGTGTGGCCGGGAGCCTGAGGCGAAGCTGACGTTTTCCGCGAGTAATCGGGAGTCACGGGGGCGGTTTCGATACGAGATGTGGGGAGGGCCAGAACGCACCAAAAATTTGGAAGTGGAGACCCTTGACCTGATCCACTGCGTTTATCTTCCCCCCTTGCGGGACGCCGAAGTAAAACTTCGGGATGGTAGACAGTCGCGCCTGGCTCGTCTACTGAAGGCGCTCTGCCGCACAGAACTTGAGCAAAGCCGAAAGGCCGGTGTGATGCATCCACTGGAAAAACGTGTAGGCGAATTCAACCAGGAGCTGGCTGAGAGTGAGGAATTTGCCATCCAACTCGCTAACGAACGGATCGGAAAAAGCCTGATAAGCGCCTTAGGGCAACAGCTATCGCAAAGCACTGTGATCCAGTTTTCGGAGGTCAATTTTTCAAAGATTGTGGAAGGCTTACGGCTGCTGTTCTTCCCGGATCTGTCCCAAGCTGAAGCGGCACAGTTCCGGTCTCTTGAGGAAAACAGCCTTGGATACAACAATCTGCTCTACATCGCGTCGATCCTAGCGGAACTGATTTTAGACACTGATGATGATCGAGGCGAGAAGACCTACCTGCGGCTGCTTTTGATCGAGGAGCCTGAAGCTCACCTACATCCCCAACTGCAAATTCGATTGCTACGGCATCTCGAAAGCGTTGCAAAGGAAAGGGGGATGCAGGTGATCGTGACTACTCACTCAACCGTCATTTCATCCGCTGTCTCTATCAACAACGTTATCCATGTATCTCGGTTAGAGAGGCCATTAGCGGTGGCACTTAGGCTGTGCGGCCTGTCTGAGCCAAGCCGCAAATTTGTCGATCGATGGCTCGACGTCACCAAGTCGAACCTGTTGTTTGCAAAGGGCGTGGTGCTTGTGGAGGGTATCGCCGAGGCGATTGTTGTGCCCGAACTCGCAAGGGTCGTTCTGCATCGATTGGGGGAGGGGAAAAACTCCTTGGATGACTACGGCGTATCAGTTATCAATTTGAACGGTATCTACTTCAAATATTTTATGCAGCTGTTTTGCGATGTAGACGGGAAGGACAGAAGCCTGAATGTACCTGTGCGTTGTTCAGGCCTTACCGACAACGACCCGCCAAAGTCGATCGAAAAGGCCATTGATGAGAATGGGAAGGAAATAAATGTTCCGTATTTTCCTCATGCAGATTCGTATATACTCGGCGAGAACCACGCACTCGCTCTGATTCCTGATATCGAAAAATCTAGCTATGCCCGCCTCTTTGGAAGCCCTTACAAGACGCTTGAATATGACCTTGCGCTGGAGGGCTCGAACTTGGGGCGGATGCTTTCCGTGGCTGCAAAACTGTGGCCTGAGAGCGAGAGAGGGACGGTCAAACCAGCGCTGGAAGAGGCTTCAAAACTCGACTTCACGCAGATGGCTAACGTAGATAAAGCCAAGCATGCTGGAGAGTTGCTGTACCGAATTGAGTGTCCGGAGATAGGCAAGGGACTGTACGCCCAGGTGTTGGCAGATGAGCTTGCTGGGGATGCGACAGGATTCAGTGTACCCCAGTATATTCAGGACGCCATCTTCTGGGCTTGTGGGCTTGACGAGCAGATGGCGGCTAGAGACGCGTTATGACCTTTCCGACCGAAGAGCAGCAGGCCTACATGAACACCTCACCGGAGGAGAACGTGTACCTGAGGGCCTGCCCGGGCAGCGGGAAAACAGAGGTCATTGCTGAAATGGTGACCCTGGCGAACCGCGGTTGGACGCGGTTTCCAGCAGGCATTGCGGTTCTGACGTTTTCGAACAGTGCGACTGACGAACTGACCAATCGTCTAACAAAACGCCTCGGCGAGCCTGTGGCGTATCCTCACTGTGTGTCTACGTTCGATAGTTTCCTGTTATCCCAGATCGTGGCCGGCGTCGCGAGTGTGGTCACCGAGTTTCCAGGTAGAGAAGGCGACTTCCGGATTCGCGTAGTGAACAACACTTCCAATATTTTCCTGACTTCCAGAAAAGTTTTGCATCAGCGAATCTCGGCGTGCCGGTACGATTACGATCTTAAAAGCAAGAGCTTCGTGTTCAGTACGGGTGAGCTAACGCTCGATAAACAACTAAATAAAGTGCAGCAGACACCGGCGCTTTTTGATAATTTGGTCAATGCAAAAAAACGACTTTGGAGGGCGGGATTTGCCACGCACAGCGACATAGAAATGATTGCGATTAAAGCGCTCAGCAACAGTACGCTGTCGGATTATTTTGAGCGTTTGGCACGTCGCTACCCAGTAATCTTCGTCGATGAGTGCCAGGATTTGTCCTTTGCCCAGCTGAGGATTATCAAGATTCTTCATCAGCTTGGAATGCGGTTTCACTTTGTGGGCGATCTGAACCAGTCGATTTATGGTTTCCGCCGCTCAGAACCGGCGCTAGTGAAACAATTCATTGAAGAGCTCGCCTTCAAATCATTCGATCTGACTGCCAATTGGCGAAGCGGACAGGGGGTCGTAGATTTGTGCAGCAATTTATTGAAGTTGGATCGACTGTCCGGCAATCCAGAGATAGAGGCCATCCGGCCGAAATTGATCCAGTACGCAAAATGCCCCTCGGAGATCGTAACGACTGTCCTGGAGCTAACCAGGCCCTATCGGCACGTCGTTGTCGTTGCGCGCGGTCACAGCACGCTACAGCGATTCAGAGTAGGGGCTGCCCTCAAACCTCTGGAAGAGTTCGCCCTTTCCTGCATACAGTTTCACAGCAACGACTTGAGCGAGGTGCGTAACGCGATGGAAACGTTTGCTGCCTGGCTGGTTGACAAGCTAGAAGTGCAGGTCAGAACGTCCACGATGAGCTGCCCCCATGATGTTGAGTCCAGTCTGGTCTGGAGACTGTTCTTGTCCAATTGCCTAACCTACCTCGCTACCTGCGGCTCGGCGAATGTTGATCTGACCTGGAAGAGCTGGGCCTTATTGACTAAGAAAACGATACGGTCGTTACCGGACCAACTTTTCGTACCGGATGAGCTTGCAGGGAAACTGGAGGGCCTGAGAGAAGTGCATCTCTCTGCTCCCGCCGGTTTAGGGAAAGAGACCTTGCAGAGCCGTCTGGCTGATCGGTACCAAAACACCGGTACGCGCCTTCGATTTGCGACCATTCACCAAGTAAAAGGTGAGACGCATGAGGCAACGGTTGTGGTCTCTTCGCTGCAGCCTGGTCCTCATCAGTCGCACTGGAAAGACTGGCTGGCAGACCCGGCTTCTGAAGCCGCACGTTTCGCATATGTTGCGAGCTCAAGGCCTAGCCACTTGCTGGTCTGGGCTGTGAAGAAGCTCAAGGGTGATGAAAAAAAAACGTTATCGGAATTGGGGTTCGAGATTCTATAGTTTGAATCAACACTGGCTTCGTAGGCTTATCTGACTGACTGCTTCTGGCCGAATGTCGAATTTTAGGCAATTTTGATGTGATGGAAACGGCAGCACACGACCCAAAGCGGACAGGTAGACAAGGGAATCTGGCACTTTTACTGATATTATATAGTATAGTCATATTTTTTGGTTTAAATTATTGGTGAGTATTGCAGTATGCGGTTGTATAGGGTGCGTGTTAGTAAAATGCAACATCTAGATGGCAATATCAAAAATAGCCGTAAGCATTTAGTTAGGTTGACAGATATTGATAAATTTTTTTGATGTCGATTGTTTTTTGCGCAAGCGGTTTGAGATAAATCTTTTATGAGATATTAATTTTTTATATTTAATGGTGCCCTAATGAGTGGTAAAAAAGAAGCGAGAAAGCTAATCCACACTGATCGCGGAAAGAGATGGCTCAATCAATTTGAGCCATTAGATCAGGAAATCGCTTCTTCTTTAGCGAACAACCTTACACTGATATCTCATAATGAGTTTGAAAGAAGTCTAACATTAAAGATGGCACAGGTCGCGGAAAGTATTTCCGGACCCATTGCATTTTTTGCAATGCGTGAAATGGTACCGCGGAAGCCAGTAATAAAAGGAAATAAGATTACAGTAGAGGTTAATGTTTCAACTCCATATTATCAGCAAGTAAAGGTTGCCGACGATGGAGTTTCAGTTATGCCTCTTGGGAATACGGCAGATATAGGGAGCGAAGGAAGAGTGGTTTCCATAATTCGTCAATTCTGCAAAAGAGACGAAAATGTGTATCTGAATCATCCGACATTAGAAAATTTAAGGGCTAGTAAATGTAAAGCTATAGTTTGCGTTGATGACTTTATCGGGTCGGGTAACAGAGGGCATGAATTTCTTGATGCATTTTGGATGGAGAAATCTATCGTATCGTGGCATTCATACAAGCTGATAGACTTTCACGTTATCGCTTATTCTGGTGTCGATGCGGGAATAAAGCTTCTCAGAGCGCATAGATCGTCTCCTATTGTTAATATTTATAGAGATGCTCCAACATTTAACTCACTTCCATGGAGTAAGGGGAAAAAAGAAGACCTGTTTAATTTGTGTGCAAAATATGGGAAGAAAGCCAATCAAAGGCGGAAGCACATGTGGTGGGGCTACAAGAAAACAATGTGTGCACTTGTATTCGAGCACGGATGCCCAAACAATGTTCCAGCTATCTTAGTAGAAGATAGTGATAAATGGATTGGACTCTTTCCGGATAGAACGATAGCCGATACTACATTATCCGTTTTTCCAAGTGAAATACCTCAACGAGCGAATATTAAAAGCTTGGTTGATATAGGACAAAATAAGCTCGCAAGATCTCCTCGGTTAATTAGGCGCGGTGAAGTCGGGAAAGTGATACTTCTAATATTGGCGCTCATTTCTAAAGGGAAGCGAAAAAGGTCAACACTTTGTTACGCTACCGGATTGAACAATGATGATTGTGACAAATATCTTGCAAAGTGTATTGAGTGGAAATTTGTTAGTCCACAAAAGAGAATTACGCCAACAGGTCTGGCTGAGTTAAAGGCGGCAAAAAAAATTGGGAAAATTAAATCAGAAACGCTTGAAAAAGGCTCGGATTATTACTATCCTATTCAGCTGAGGAAAGCCACATGGTGACTAGTGCATGCAAACAACTGCCAAGTTGTTTTAACCACTGCTTCTGTGGTTATTGGGGTAAGGATTACCTGATCCCTTTGGAAAAGCCTGCGCTGAGCGAGAGCCAAAGCACTCTGGCATTTTTCCTTCGCAGGCTCAGGATGCCAGAGCGCTTCCGCGCTCTGCGTTCTTCGGAGTAGTTGCCATGTGGTCTCCTCATTTATATAAACAAGAAGGTGCAAGAGTTGGCCGGTCGAATTTGTTAATCGAAAACAGTATTGAGCAGATAGAATCTGTTTTCGAAATTAATGACCAGCTTCCTCCGCTTTTAACTCTGAATCATTTGTCTGAAAGAACGGGCGTTAGTCTAGAACAGTTGAGATTGTTAGTGTCTCGCAAGAAAGAGGGTGCGTACACTAAGTTTTCTATTGCAAAAAGGTCAGGTGGTAGGCGATTTATTAAAGTTCCTGCTGCTCAGCTTAATCACGTACAAAAATGGATACATCAACATATTCTTAGTTCGGTGCCCTCACATAGAGCAAGTTATGCCTTTATAAAAGGTAAGTCAATTAAAGATTGTGCAGCACAGCATTGTGGTGCAAAATGGCTCATTAAACTTGATATTGTTAACTTTTTTGAGTCGATCTCGGAAATACAAGTATTTCAAGTTTTCAATTGTTTAGGCTATCAGCCTCTTATTTCATTCGAGTTGGCGAGGCTGTGTACTATTGCTACGCCAGATAATAGCCCAAGAATTAGTAGTAAGAATTGGCATGCAACCAAGAAGTACAACACGATAGCTGAATACGATCAGCTTTTGTTGGGCTATTTGCCGCAAGGTGCGCCATCAAGTCCTTTGCTATCGAATTTAGTCATGAGGAGCTGTGACAAGGAGTTGACGAATATCGCAAAAGAATATGGTTTAAAATATACTCGTTATAGTGATGATATTACTTTTTCGATTTTTTCATCTGACTTTTCGAGGGGTAGGGCGAAGGAAGTTGTTAAAAAAGCTAATAAGGTTCTTTCGAAGCAAGGATATTTGCCGCATTTTAAAAAAGCGAAGATTGTGCCAGTAGGAGCAAAAAAAATAGTTCTTGGTTTGAATGTTGATGGCTCTGCTCCTCGATTGCAAAAAGAATTTAAAGATAGAATAAGGCAACATTTATATTTCTTAAAAAAGGTAGGGCCCGTAGACCATATTTTAGCAAGAGGCTTTGATTCAATTTGGGGTTTTAAATCTCACCTTAGAGGTATGATTGACTATGCAAAAATGATAGAGCCGCAATATGCCGAAAAAATGTTAGAAGAATTTAATAGCATCGAATGGCCGTTCTGACTAGCCAGGCACAGCTTGGATACTATGCTTGGAAATAATAACTAAAGTCTTCAAGGATAAAGATTTTGTCTTTATTCAGCAGTGCAGTTAATTGCTAGTAAGCGGCTTAAATATTCTCCGTTTCACCCCTTCGGACGGTATACAAAATTCCACTAAAAGTCCGCTCTTGGCCGAATGAAGAATGTCAGTCTATGCTAATTGAATATAGACAGCTATTGGCTGAAATCAATGAATAATAAAATTATTTATTATAGGTACAGCCGTTTTCAGGGTCTATCTTCGTCCTTGTTTTTCCAGCATTTGCAAAAAGGGTCATGAATGGAAATATGGTCGACATTGATAATTGCAGCTGCGACAATAATAGCAGCAGTATGGTTACGGCCGGTGCTACGGTATCGAATACTCCATGACGCGATTAACAACCAATTGGAGTCTCGTAGGCATCATAATGCAGAGATCCAAGCTTATGCAAAAGATGTTATGCGATCGCTTGATCAAACTGCTAATAATGAAAATCTCATCAGGCCGGCTTCTGTAAGTGATTATGAAAACTCAATAAAGATAGTTGAGGGGGCGCTTGATCGTGCTATTGGTTGCAATGAAGCAGTAGTAACATATTCTGTCCTTTTTGAGAGAACACTAACTCCCCTAAGAAGAATAAATGGCCTTGAAAATAATTCAAATTTATTTCTTTCGGATCTTCACTACTATTTATCATGCGGCGCTGCTAAGCTTGAGAACTCTGCATCAAACTATCTTGATATTCCAGATAAAATAAAAACAGAAAAATTCAATCCAATTCGACACCGCCTTCGTGGATTTGTTACGGGGTCAAATATTAAGCAAGTTCCTGGCTTGAGTCGAAGCTTAGATATTTCACCGCTGTCACCTTACGTTGTAAGTTTTTATGCAGATATTGTTTTAAGGGCGTTTCGGGACAACCCCGAATTTTACCGATCTTTTTTTCAAATAATCGGAGATAATGCTCTTATGGGGGTGATTTTATATCAGCAGGGCTTCTATTACCCCCTTAATATCCACCTCCCAGAGATTCCTTTTTTTGGCAAGAATGTCGGTGTTCTAATCGGCTTTAAGCTGCAGGTGCGTCACGATGAATATGGAGAGCAACAGGAGGTTGTTCTCTATTATTCACATCTTAACTCTTCGATAGAGTTCATGGAAGGGTGTGTTGCGGAAGAGAGTTTTTTAAATTCGTTTTCCGATTTGGATATTTGCCCCCAGTTTGATTTTAAAGATCATGTTCGAGCGGTGCGGTACCTGACAGACGAAGTTGTGGCGATCTACGTTAACCAGAAGGCTGGGAAGGACGCATTTACTTTATGTAGGCCTTGCTTAGAGGACTGGCTTATTGTGAAAGCAAATCGTTGGTGGCTCAAGGAAAAAGCTTTGATTTGGCTGAGAAGAAATATTAAAAAAAGCTCCCTTCTTTCAAAAATTTTAAATTTCTCTATATGACAAAGGATGCCTTTTGTGTATTTTATATAAATTCTAAAGCCTATTTCATAAAGTTTGTCACGAAAAAAATTATGTATCACACCAGAAGCAGAATCACTTAATGTCCGCTTCTGGCCGAGGCTGTGTGAAAACCCAAAAACCCGCTGCCTGTTCCCGCATCCGGCTGTCAGGCCACGTTCAGCGGCCAACGAGACGTCTCAAAGCACTTCCGCCATCGCCACAGACGAGGTTATTCAAGATCACGCGCCCCGAAAAATCCTTCCTGGAGAGCGTCATAGGGCGCTACCGGCGCTACAGAGAGCGGCAGGCACACTATGCCCGCATCGCCTGAATCAACCCCTTGGTTCCAAGGATCTTCATGACACGTTTCATATTGTAGGCCAGCACGTGAAGGCTCATTTCCGTGCTGACGTTCTTGAGGCTCTTGGTCAGAAAATGCGTCGATCCCATCCAGGCCTTCAGTGTGCCGAACGGGTGCTCGACTGTCTGGCGTCTGAGACGCATCATTTCCGGTTTCTGGTCCAGCCTAGACTGTACCGCCTCAAGCACATCCTCATGCTCCCAGCGTTTGATACGCCTGTGTTTGCCAGTGGTACATTTCCCTTTCATCGCGCAGGTTGGGCAGACTGAACTCCAGTAGCAATGCAGCGTCTGACCCTTTTCGACGCTCTTGAAACGCCAGATCAGTCGCTCTCTCGCAGGGCAGCGGTATTCGTTGCTTTCGGGGATGAAGAGAAATGACTCTCTGGGAAACATTCCCTTGGCCTGGCTCGGTGAGGTTTTCGGTTTGGGGAGATAGGTGGTGATACCGGCCTTGTGGCACACGAGAATTTCTTCTCCCTTAAAGTAACCGCGATCAGCCACGACTCTGAGATCTTTGATGCCGATGGCATCACGTGCCTGATTGGCCATCCTGGAAAGTTGGCTGCGGTCACTACCGACGTTGGTGACCTCATGGGCGATGATCAAATGATGCTGACTATCGACGGCCGTCTGTACGTTGTACCCCACTAGCCCGGTGCCTCGCGTCGTCATGGAGCGAGAATCGGGATCCGTCAACGAGACCTGCTGGTCAGGTGCCTGGTTTCTTTGTATTTCAATAACTTGTAGTCTCTTCACTTCCTCGGTGAGAGCGGCGATCTTGTCCTTCAGCTGTGCTGTCTGCGCCTCTGTGACAGCGGGGTCGCCTTGGTCAGCTGAGTCGAGTTGGCGCATGTAACGCTCGATGCTCTTCTCGATCTCCTCTGCGCGCCGTTTCATCTTGGCAAACGTAAAGTTTCGGTCACGGTTGTTGACCGCCTTGAACTTGCTCCCGTCGATGGCCACGATCGCTTGTGTGAAGAGCCCCAGGCGCCGGCAGAGCACGACAAAGTCTCGGCAGGTGGCGCGGATCGCCTTGCCGTTGTGCTTTCGAAAATCGGCAATCGTCTTGAAGTCCGGTGCCAAGCGCTCTGTCAGCCACATCAGCTCGACATTGCGCTGCGCCTCCCGCTCCAAGCGGCGGCTGGATTGGACACGATTGAGGTAGCCGTAGAGGTAGATTGTCAGGAGTACAGCGGGGTGATAGGCGGGCCGGCCGGTAGCATGGGGATCGACACCCTTGAAACCGAGTTGTCTGAGATCAAGAGCCTCAACGAAGGCCTCAATGGCTCGGACCGGGTTGTCCTCCGAGACAAAATCATCAAGAAGCTCAGGGAACAACGTGGCTTGAGACCGGGACTCACCTGCAACGAAGCGCTTCATCGGCACCTCCATGAGCTGTCACGGGTAGAGTATAGCGGTAGCCACGTTTTCACACAGCCTCGGCCGAAAGCGGCCCTGCCAACCACATCTTTAGATGGGCAGGGCATGATCTTTAATCCTCTGTTCTGACCAGCCATCCTTCAACGGTGTCCGA
>Ga0075011_10001931_pt1 | contig 11252 bp, 12 predicted proteins | sample TARM_MetaG_T_14_FD_72354 | JGI IMG/M metagenome (GOLD analysis project Ga0075011, IMG submission 72354) | Freshwater microbial communities from Pennsylvania, USA, analyzing microbe dynamics in response to fracking - TARM_MetaG_T_14 | ecosystem: Environmental > Aquatic > Freshwater > River...
GTCAGGCCTTCACCGTCATCATAGACGACGATCCGGGTGTCGCGCCGGGGCAGGCGCCAGGGGGCCTCGATTTCGAGGCGGCGCAGCGGGATCTGGGCGGCGAACAGCGGGTGGCCGCGTGCAAACGCGGCTTCCTCGCGCAAGTCGATGAGGGCGATCTCCTCGCGGGCGAGGAGGGCGCGGCGGATGTCCTGCGGGGTGGTGGTGCTCATTGGTTGCGCGACCGGTCCCAGAGGTTGGGCACGAGGCTGTTGGCGTAGCCCGAGATGAAGCGTTTGGGGGTGCCATCGGGCGCATAAGTTGCGCGATCGACCGCGCCGATGTTGGCGCCATAGACATGGATCGAGATCGAGGGGGCATCGGCCAGGGCATTGCTGACCCGGTGGATGTCGCCCACGCGCGGGCTGACCGCCTCGACTTCGCCGGGATGGAGCAGGTGGGCCGGGCCATCGGCGCGCAGGCTGCCATCGGGCGCGCGGACAAAGCGTTCGGAGCGTTCGGCCCCGCGCAACATGCCGACCAGACCCCAGACGCGGTGATCGTGGATCGGGGTGCCCTGTCCGGGGCCCCAGACGAACGAGACCACGCTGAAGCGTTCGCGGCTGTCGCAGTGGAGCAGGTATTGCTGGTAGCGGTCCGGGTCGGGCACGGCGAAGGCGGGGGGCAGCCAGTCGTCACTGGATACGAGCTTTTCCAGCAGCTTGGAGCCCGTTTCGAGGATTTCGGCTTCACTGCGCGTGGCCGCCAGCAGTTCAGCCAGACTGGTGACGAAGCCGCGCAGGCGGGCGATGCCGCCAGTGGAGGGCTGAGCGGGCGCCGGAGGCACAGGTGCAGGCGCGGGAGCAAGCGTGGCGGTGGTCATGCCGAAATTCCTTGGGCCAGATGTTCGGGGGCCAGATGCCCGGACGCCGGTTCCTTGAGGGCCGGTTGGTCGGAGGCCGGATGCTTGTGGGGGAAGGGGATCACATGGTCAGTGCGCGGCGCATGGCCGCCATGGCCGCCCAGAATGCCGAGCAGCTTGTCCTTCAGGGGCTGGGTAAGCGCGCCGCGCTCACCACGGGGGATCGTGATCGTTTCCTGCGCGGCGATCCGCCCGCCATCGAGGACGAGGATGCGGTCGGCCAGCGCGATCGCCTCGTCGACATCGTGGGTCACCATCATCACCGCGCAGCCGTGCGCGCGCCAGAGCGCGAGGACGAGTTCGTGCATGCGCAGGCGGGTGAGCGCGTCGAGCGCGGCAAAGGGTTCGTCGAGCAGCAGGAGTTTGGGTTCGCGCACCAGTGCGCGGGCCAGCGCGACGCGCTGCGCCTCGCCGCCCGAGAGCGTGAGCGGCCAGGCGTCGAGCCGGTGGCCCAGCCCGACCTCGCGCAGGGCGTTCTGCGCGGCCTCGCGGATCGTCGCCCGCGCGCCTTTCAGCCCCAGCGCGACATTGCGCCAGACTCTCTTCCACGGCAGCAGCCGCGCGTCCTGAAAGACCACCGCGCGCGAGGCGGGAACGGTCACGTCCTGTCCGTCCGTCCCGTCCAGCCCGGCAAGCGTGCGCAGCAGGGTGGTCTTGCCCGAGCCCGAGCGGCCCAGCAGCGCGACGAATTCGCCGGGCCGGATCGTCAGGTCGAGGTTTTCGATGACGGTGACATCGCCAAAGCGGCGGGTAAAACCGGAAAGCCGGACCACCGCGTTTTGGGCCGGAGCCCTACCCTCCTGAGCCCTGCCCTCCGGGGCCGGGTCTCGGGAGAGGTCGGGATGGATGTCGAAGCGCAGATCCATGGGCGAAACTCCGGTTCTGGAAATGGGGGGAGGGCGCTGATTTCAGGCTTTGATCAGGCTGGGCCGCCAGACGAGCGCGCGGCGTTCGACGAGGTTGACCAGCCAGTCGGCGCCAAGGCCAAGCGCCGCGTAGACGATCAGGCAGACCACGATGATGTCGGTGCGCAGGAAGTCGCGGGCATTGTTGATCAGATAGCCAAGGCCTGCCGAGGCATTGATCTGCTCGGCCACGACCAGCACGAGGATGGCAATCGAGAGCGAATAGCGCAGGCCCACCAGCAGCGAGGGCAGCGCACCGGGCAGGATGACATGCCAGATCAGTTCGGCCCGGCTCAGCCCGAAGCTGCGCGCGGCCTCGACCAGCCGCACATCGACCCCGCGAATGCCGCTATAGAGGTTGAGATAGACCGGAAAGATCGAGGCAAAGGCGATCAGCGCGATCTTGGGTGTCTCGCCGATGCCGAACCACACGATGAACAGCGGGGTCAGCGCAAGGGTGGGGATCGTGCGCTTGATCTGCATGATCGGATCGACCGCCGCCTCGCCCTGCCGCGAGAGCCCGGCGATCAGCCCCAGCGCAATCCCTGCGCTCACCCCGATGGCCAGACCCGCCACGATGCGGGCGAACGAGACCAGCAGGTTGCTTTCCAGTTCGCCCGAAACGAGCATCGACCACAGGGTCGCGACCACCGCCGAAGGGGCCGCCAGCGTGTGTTCGGGGATGACCCCGGTGCGCGAGGCCAGTTCCCAGGCTGCCAGCAGCACCAGCGGCGAGAACCAGCGCGAGCCGACAATCCGTCTTGCGGCAACCCCCAATCCGGACGGCCCGGTGGCGTGGAAGGAAGCGATAGCGGGGGACGTGACATATGACATGGGCACATTTGACATGGGCAGGGGCCCTTTGTTGACCGAATGCCCGAAGCAGAACATTCAATGTCTATCATATCAATTGAGTTTTGATGGTCACCTATTGGCCGCGCTCATACGTGGCGGTGAAAGGCCCGCCCGCTGCGGCGGATCGCGGCGGACAAGCCGCGCCCAAGGCTTGCCCAAGAGTTACTTTGCCATTTTAAATGTCTACTATTTTGATAGATAAACTGTCGCGGGCTATGGTCCAGCATCTTCAGTGATGATCACGACGCGCCGGCGGACGACCGCAGCCCGTTACCCCCCCCCAATTCCCGCTCGCATTGCACCTGTCCCGCCAAACGACGGATATTCCCTATGCCGGTCAATCTTCCCACCAATCTCCTGCGCAGTTTCGTGGCCATCGTCGACACGGGGTCGATGCTCAACGCCTCGGAAAAGGTCTTCGTCACCCAGTCCGCGCTCAGCCTCCAGATCAAGCGGCTGGAGGAACTGCTGCAACAGGCGCTGTTCCATCGCGATGGCCGCCGCCTGACGCTCACGGCGGCGGGCGAGCTGATGCTCGACTATGCGCGCAAGGTACTCACCCTGCACGACGAGGCGGTCGCGGCGGTGAGCGCCGGGCAGTTCAGTGGCCCGGCGCGGATCGGCATGGTACAGGACTTTGCCGAGTTGCTGCTCTCGGGCCTGCTCGCGCAATTTGCCGAACTGCACCCCGATGCGCAGATCTATTCGCGCGTGGCCGGGACCGCCGAACTGCTGACCCTGCTCGAACGGCGCCAGCTCGACATCGTGCTCGGCTATGCCGCGCCCGGCGATGCGCATGCGGTCAGCCAGGCGGCGATGGTCTGGTTTGGCGAGAGCGCGCTGGCCTCGCGCGAGACGATCCCGCTGGCCGTCCTCGAACAGCCGTGCCGCTTCCGCGAGGCGGCGATCCGCGCGCTTGAGGATGCCGGGCGCTCGTTCCGCATCACCGTGGAAACGCCCAACCTGACGACCTTGCGCGCGGCGGTCGAGGCGGGCCTCGGGCTCACCTGCCGCACGCCGCTGTTCCTGCCGGGCGAGGAAATCGCACCCGACCTGCTCCCGCCACTGCCGCGCGTGTCGTGCATCCTGCAAACCGCGGGCGCTCTGGACGAGGCGACCACCCGGCTGGCCGATCTGGCGCGTCAGACAGTGGCCGCGCTCTGAAAATCTGCTTATTGCAAAATCTCAAGCACGATCATGGGCTTCTCGATATTGCCGGGAGAGGGGGCGGCCTAGGCCTGAGCGGCCAAGTATCCTTGCCGGAGCCGCCCTTTCATGCCCACATCCCGTCCTGCATCGCCTGTTGTTCCCTCAACCAGCCTCTCGGCCCGCTTTGCCGCGCTTCAGGCCGAGCGCGAGCGGAGCTGGCCGCCCGAACAGCTCGCCCGCAATGCCGGGCAGCGGCGCGCTCTGGTCGAGCGGGCGGGCTCCGTTGCCCATCCGGCGCCGGGCGCGCGGCTAGCCCCGTTCGTCCTGCGCGATGCGGCGGGCGTGAAAGTCGATGGAGCGCGGATCGTCGCCGATGGACCCGCCGTCCTGCTGTTCTTCCGCTTTGGCGGGTGTCCGGCCTGCAATATCGCGCTGCCCTATTACAACGAGACGCTCTATCCTGCGCTGGCGGCGGCGGGCATTCCGCTGCTGGCGGTGAGCGCGCAAAATCCGGTCGATCCGGGCCCCACGGCCCGCCATGGCCTGCGCTTCCCGACTTATGCCGACCCCGGCTATGCGCTCTCGCGCCAGTTGGGGCTGACCTTCTTTCCGCAGGATCAGCCCGCCGTGACGCCCGGCGAGCCGTGGATCGGCGCGACCCTGGGCACCGACAGCTATGAAATGGGGCAACCGGCGGTGCTCGTGCTCGAACCGGGCCTGCGCGTGCGCCATCTGGCGGTAAGCCCGGACTGGATGGACCGGCCCGAGACAGAGACCATTCTTGCCCGGGTGCTGGGCCCCGTTCGCGATGAACCTGTCCGGGAGGCGCGCGCACAAGCTTGATTTCGATCCCGTCCTGCGCGACGAGGGCCATGAGACGGAAGGGCGCCTGCCACCGACAGGCTGTGCCCGGCACCCTTCCGGGGCTCCTCTTGCAGCGCTAGGATATTTGCCATGGACCGCACCACCATCGGACGCGACACGCGCGTGTGCATGTCGCTCTCGGCCCGGCCCGGCAACGCGGGGTCGCGGCTGCACAACTGGCTCTACGACCGCTACGGGCTCGACTATCTCTACAAGTCGTTCACCACGACCGATCTTCCCGCCGCCGTGGGGGGCATTCGCGCGCTGGGCATTCGCGGCTGCGCGATCTCGATGCCGTTCAAGGAAGCGGTGATCCCGCTGCTCGACGGGCTGGAAGCATCTGCCCGCGCGATCGACAGCGTGAACACCATCGTCAACGATGACGGCATCCTCACCGGCTACAACACCGACTATGTGGCCGTGCGCGCGCTTGTCGAACAGCGCATGGCCCGGCCCATGCCCTTTGTCCTGCGCGGCAGCGGCGGCATGGCCAAGGCGGTGGCCGCCGCCTTGCGCGATGCGGGCTTCACGCAAGGGACCATCGTTGCGCGCAATCCGGCCAGTGGCCCGGCGCTGGCCCGGGCCACTGGCTTTGCCTGGGCGCCAGAGCTGCCCGAAACGGGGGCGCCATTGCTCGTCAACGTGACCCCGCTGGGCATGGAAGGCCCGCAGGCCGATGAACTGGCCTTCCCGCAAGAGCAGATCGAGGCCGCCACCATGGCCTTCGATGTCGTGGCCCAGCCCGCGCAGACCCCGTTCATCGCGGCGGCACAGGCAGCGGGCAAGCCGGTTATTTCGGGCGCCGAAGTGATCGTCTTGCAGGCTGTCGAGCAATTTGCATTGTATACAGGCATCAGACCAGACGACGAGGCAGTAGCATTGGCCGCTACTTTCGCGCATGGTGCAGCTGTCGCCGAAAAACTGGGCGCAGGAAAAATCGTCGTCGACTAATTCGGCGCGGGAAAACCTGCTGGCCGGTTACTTGCGAAAGGCGGATGTCTTTTGTACCGGCGCAACCCCGCGTTTTACGTTCCCATCTTCCGGGTGTCGTGCCCGTCAGGAAAGGCCCAGATGCAACCGATCACGTTGACCCGCTTCCTCATCGAGCAGCAACGCCGCGACGATGGAACCTGTCCCGCCGAGCTGCGCCTCCTGATCGAGACGGTCGCCCGCGCCTGCAAGACCATCACGTTCGCCATCGCCAAGGGCGCGCTGGGCGATGTGCTGGGCGCGCTGGGTTCGGAAAACGTCCAGGGTGAAGTCCAGAAGAAGCTGGATGTCATCGCCAACGAGATCCTGCTCGACGCCAACGAATGGGGCGGCCACCTTGCGGCCATGGCGTCCGAGGAGATGGAAACCATCCACCTCATTCCCAACCGCTACCCCAAGGGCGAATACCTGATGCTGTTCGATCCCATCGACGGGTCGAGCAACATCGACGTCGACCTTTCGGTCGGCACGATCTTCTCGGTGCTTCAGGCCCCCGAAAGCTGCGCGGGCCGCGAAGTGACCGAGGACGACTTCCTCCAGCCCGGCGTGAACCAGGTCGCCGCGGGCTATGCCATCTATGGTCCGCAGACGCTGCTGGTCCTGACGCTGGGCACGGGTGTCTATGAATTCACGCTCGACCGCGAAATGGGCACCTGGCGGATGACCGACGGGCCCATGCGCATTCCGGGCGGCACCCACGAGATCGCCATCAACATGGCCCGCCGTGCGCAGTGGGCGCCGTCGATCTGCGACTATATCGATGCGCGTCTGGGCGCCGAGGAAGGCCCTTATGCGGGGCTTTACAACATGCGCTGGACGGCCTCGATGGTGGCCGACATCCACCGCATCCTCAAGCGTGGCGGGATCTTCCTCTATCCGGCCGATCACCGCAAGCCGGGCAAGGCGCGCCTGCGCCTGCTCTATGAAGCCAACCCGATGAGCATGCTGATCGAGCAGGCCGGTGGCGCCGCGTTCGACGGCCATGGCCGGATCATGGAAGTTGCCCCCACAAGCCTGCACCAGCGCGTCGGCGTGATTCTGGGCGATGCGGCGGAAGTTGCTGCCGCGCTTGCCTCGCAGGAAGCCGCGTTGGCCTGATTTTGGGGCCTGATTTTTGAGCCTGATCTGGGGCCTGATCGGGCCCCGTCGGCTGAAACGGAAAAACCCCGCGCATCTTCGCGATGCGCGGGGTTTTTCGTTGGCGCGAAGGTAACGGCAGGGGTGTCAGCGCGTGGCCGAGCCACTGGCCGAACCCTGGGCGGCGAGCGAACCGCTCAGGCTGGCTGCCGATGTCGCCCCGTTCAGGGCCGACGTGGCCGCGCCGGTGGCCGAGGCCGCACGGCTGCGGGCAGCGCCTGCGGTCGAGGCAATCTGCTCGCGTCCGGCCTGCGCGGTTCCGGTGGCGCGATCACGGGCCACGCCAGCCGTCGTGGCGAGGCGGTCGCGCGTGGCGCCAGCCGTGGTCGTGGCCCGGTCGCGGGCGTTTGTTGCGGTGGAGGCAAGGCGATCCCGCGCCGCGCCGGTGGTGTCGGTCACCCGGCTGCGTGCCTGACTTGCGGCGGCGGCGAGCTGGTTGGTGCCCACGGCCTGCATGTCGAGGCTGCCCGCGCCCTGCGCCGAACCGTTGCCCGCGCCGCTGGCGGCCAGTGCGCCATGGGGCGTGTCGAGCGTCTGGCCCAGCGAACCGGAGGCCGCGCCATTGGCGCTGCGGTCGGCGTGGACCTGCCCGGTGCGGCGGTTGACATGGGTGCTTCCGCTGCTCGACCCCGAGGCCGAAGCGGCGTGGCTGGTGCGTTCGCCCGACGTGCGGACCGTGTCGAGGGTCGAGCCCAGCGGCATATTGCCATCGAGCCCGCCACCCAGCGTGCCGCCGAGCGAACCGCCCATCATGCCGCCCATGGCTCCACCAAGGCCGCCACCCCCCAGCAACTGGGCATGGGCAGGCGCCGCCGCAAGGGTAAGGGCCGAAAGCGCGAGAAGCGAAGCCGAAGCAAAAGTGCGCATGGGTTCCATCCTTCTGTCAGTGGTCCGGGATGGGCCGGAGCGTCCATCCCTCTTGCCCCTGACAACGGCTGGCCTTCCGGCTTTAATCCCGCAGCATCGACGATTTTTCAGGAAAAATATGTATGTCGTTGGAATTTCATCGACAAATTGTGCAGATCAACCCGCGCCCGAAGGCCGCGTCGGCCCCGCGCGGGGGAAGGTCGATGGCTTCCCGGTCGAGTGCGGCGATCACCATGGATGCCGAGGCCCCCCGGCTGGCCATGGCCGTGGCGGCCCGCGCGGCGACGAGCGGCGTCGCATAGGACGTGCCGCGCACCCCCACGAGGCGCCCGCGCGCATCCATCGCGCGCATGTCCGCACCGGGCGCGGCATAGTCGAGATGGAGCGCATGGCCCGCCTCGATCAGCGCGCGGTTGCGCCGGTCGACCCCGGTGACGGCGATCACGCCGGGATAGGAGGCCGGATAGGCAGGCGGCGCGCCGGGGCCGTCGTTGCCGACCGCCGCCACGATCACTGCCCCGCGTTGCCGCGCGGCGCCCAGGGCCTGTGCGACGAGGGCATTGGCAGGGCCGACCAGACTGATCGAGACGACCCGCACCCCGCGCCCGATCAGCCAGTCGAGCCCGCGCGCGATGGCCAGCGCATCGCCGCCCGCCGGGCCCGTGCCCGAAAGCCACTGGCCGAACACATCGGCCACCAGCACCCGCCGCACGCCCGCGCGGTGCAAAAGCCAGACCATCGCGCTGCCATGGTCGCCGGGAAAGGGGGCTCCGGGGGCAAATCCGGCGATGGCCTGCGCGCCAGCCGCCGCGCCGGGGGCGCCGTCGATCACCCCCACGGCCACGTCCACCGGGGGCAGGCTCCAACCCGGAGCTGCCGGGGAAGAGGCTGGCGCAGAAGCCGTCGCGGCAAAGTGGAGGCTGTCGGGCGCAAGTGTCGCATCGGGCAGGGCCTTGCGCAGCAGGGCCTGCGCCCGCGCGAGCGACAGGCCGGGGGGCAGGGCCAGCCGGGTGACGGCAAGGCCAAGGGCATCGAGCCGTTCCTCGCCCGCCACCGCAAAGCCCAGCGTGGCCGCCTTGGCGAGCGTGGCCGCATCGGGCGCAATCAGCAGGATCTCTCCCTTGCGCGCCGGGTTGCCGTCCGCGTCGGGCTCAAGCCGGGCCCTGTTCTGGCGCAAGAGGGCGTCCAGCCGCGCGCGGCGCTGCTGTTCGAGGCTTGCGCGCAGGCGCTCCGTGCCCCGGCGGGCCGTCTGGCCGAGGACGTCGGCGCCATCCTGAAGGCGCTCGCCCAAAGTGTCGAGCGGATCGCCCGGCCCGGATGGCAACTCGGGGCGCAGCGCGCCGGGCAGCGCGGGCACGCCGATCTGCGCCTGTGCGGGCATCGCGGCCAGCAGGGTGAGCGAAAGAAGGATTGCAGGCGATAACGGACGCGGCATGGGCATTTCCCTGCGGGCTTGAACTTTCTATGGATGAAACGGACGAGGCCGTCCGTTCTATCCATGGCCCGTTTTTTCACCCTGAAGGCAAAGGCTCGTTGCGGATCGTGCCAGACCATCGTGAGACAGATCAAGCGGGACCCGACGCTTTTGAAAGCGGGTTGCTTGCGCTCTTGCCGCGCCTGCGCCGCTTTGCCCATGGCCTCACCCGCGATGGGGCCAGGGCCGACGACTTGTGCCAGATGACGGTGGAGCGCGCCTTGCGCAGCCGCGACCAGTGGCAGGAGGGAACCCGGATGGACAGTTGGATGTACCGGATCATGCGCAATCTGTGGATCGACGAGGCCCGCGCCGCCACGCGCCGGGGGCAGACCTTCGTGGACGAGGAAGCCGGCGAGGGCGTGGGCGCCGATGGCGGGCAGGAAGCGCGCGTGGCGCTCTCGGACATCGACCGCGCGATGGCCCGCCTGCCCGAGGAGCAGCGCGAGGCGGTCCTGCTGGTCATGGTCGAGGGGTGGTCCTACAAGGAAGCCGCCGGGATCATCGGCTGTCCGGTCGGCACCCTCAATTCGCGGCTGGTGCGCGGGCGCGACGCGCTGCTGGCCCTGCTGGGAGAAGCGGCATGAGCATATCGCCCGAGATGCTGGCAGCCTATGCCGATGACCAGCTGGACGGCGCCGAGCGCGCGATGGTCGAGCAGGCCCTCGCGCAGGACCCGGCGCTGGCACAGGAGGTCGCCACCCACCGCGCCCTGCGCGCGCGGCTTGTCGCCCATTTCGCGCCGATCCTCGAAGAGCCCCTGCCCGAAAGCCTGACGCGCGCGCTCAAGGCCCCGCCTGCGCCGCAAACGGCAACCGTTGTTTCTATCGAGACCGCCCGCGCGCGCCGCCGCGAACGCGAGGCACGCTCCCCGAACCCGGAGCCCGTGACCCCGGAGCCCATGGGCAAGGCCCCCGCGCGCCCGCGCTGGGCGATCGGGGCAGGGATCGCGCTGGCCGCTTGTGTGGCGCTGGCCGTGGTGATCGGGCGGCCCGCGATGGTCCCTGCGTCAAACTATGCCGCCCCCGAACTGGCGCAGGCGCTCGACAGCCGCCTGTCGGGCGAGCAGGGGGGCAGCGGCCCGCAAGTCCTGCTCAGCTTTGCCGATGCAACGGGCGCGGTCTGCCGTGGTTTTGCCGGGAGTCAGGCCTCGGGCATTGCCTGCCACGATGCCCATGGCTGGCGCCTCGAACGCCGGTTCCCCGGCGTGACGGCGCAGGAAGGCGCCTATCGTCAGGCGGGCAGCACCGACCCGAAGCTGATGGCCGCGATGCAGGACATGGCCGTGGGCGGGGCGCTCGACCCCGCCGCCGAACGCGCCGCGCGCGCGCGGGGCTGGACAGCCGCCCCGCCGCCTACTTCACGGTGAAGTCGAAACCGCCTTCGACCCGGTGGGTATCGGCGCCCACGACATGCCAGGCGACATGATAGGTTCCGGCTGGCAGCGCGCGGGGCAGGGTGGCCAGCAGGGTCTTGCCCTCGTCGGCCAGCGTGGTCTGGAAGCCGGTCACCTTCATCGGCGCGTGGTGGGCCATGCCGGGCATGCCGGTCATCGCGAGGTCCAGCCCCGAGAGCCTGTCGACCAGCGGGCCGGAAAAGCCGAGCGAGAGCGTGCGCACGTCGGACGCCTCGCTCTGCGCGGCAGGGCTGGCCTCGACCAGCGCGACATGGGCCAGCGCTGCCGGGGCCAGCGCGGGGCTGGTGGCGAGCAGGCCGGAAGCAAGAAGCAGATTGGCAAATGGCCGGGGCATGGGCAGGAATCCTTCAGAAGCGCGAAAACAGGCTTATGGTCGTCAACTACGCGGCCCACGGTCCGATCCCTTGGCCTTGCCTCATAAAAAATTGCACGGTGCGGGGCGAGGGATGGCACGGTGGCCTGCGTAGGACACGGAACGACAGGTTCACGAGAGGTGGCATGACACACGAAATGGACGATCTCCTGGGCCGCCTGCGCGATGTTCCGGGCGAGCCGCGACTGGCCGGGCTCGACGATGCCGTGCTGGCCCGATTGGCCGAACGCCGGGCCGGAGCGGCGGCTTCGGGCCGGGCCCTGGCCCTCGTGGCGGTGCTGGCGCTGGGCGTGGGGCTGGTGACCGGGGTGACGGGGCCC
>Ga0075011_10001932_pt1 | contig 11248 bp, 7 predicted proteins | sample TARM_MetaG_T_14_FD_72354 | JGI IMG/M metagenome (GOLD analysis project Ga0075011, IMG submission 72354) | Freshwater microbial communities from Pennsylvania, USA, analyzing microbe dynamics in response to fracking - TARM_MetaG_T_14 | ecosystem: Environmental > Aquatic > Freshwater > River...
AGGTCGCACATGATGCCAACGCGGTTCATCTCGGCGACGATCTCGCGGCCGAAGCCGGACAGCCCGCCGTCACGCTCGTAGCAGCCGGTGCCGACCAGGTTCTGGGTGTTGTAGCACATCTGCACAATGCCCACTCCGAGCTGCTTGAACACCTCGACATAGCCGATCTGATCTTCAAACGCATGGGCGTTCTGGAAGCCGAAGAGGATGCCGGTCTTGCCTTGCTCTTTAGCTTTGCGGATGTCGGCAGTGGTGCGCACCGGCATCACCAGATCGCTGTTTTCGCGGATCAGCTTCTGGCTGGCGGCGATGTTGTTCACCGTGGCCTGAAAGCCTTCCCACACCGACACGGTGCAGTTGGCGGCGGTCAGGCCGCCTTTGCGCATGTCCTCGAACAGCTCGCGGTTCCACTTGGCGATGATCAGCCCGTCAATAACGATGCTGTCGGCGTGTAATTCGGCTGGGCTCATCAGGCAGTCCCCTTTTTTAGCGGTGTCGCCAAACCCGTTGTTGGCGCTTTGGATTGAGCATATAGCCGAGGGCTGGGGCGACCCGGTGCAAAAACGACCGGGGTATTGCCGAAAGCGTCAAAGCGGGGTCGCATGTGTAGGTTGGGTTGAGGAGCAGAGCGACGAAGCCCAACGAGACTTGCGGCGCTTAGTTGGGCTTCGCTGCGCTCAACGCCAACCTACGATTTATCGCCTCGCAACACGTAATAGGTACAGCCATAAAAAAGCCCCTGCCAGAGGGGGATCTGGCAGGGGCCAAGGTGACCCTTGAGGTGGGTCTCAGTGTGTTGCTGAAGACGCTGGCCTGCGCCGCGCCGCCAGCAGACCGTAGGCGGTCAGGCCAAGCAGCAGCCACAGACCAAGCGTCATGTGCGTTACTCCGCGCCGACCTGACGCAGGTAAGGCGCGGGCGCCGCGCCGAGGTTGTGCAGCACGCGCTCGCTGTACCAGTCGATAAAGTTGACCACGCCAAACTCGTAGGTTTTCGAATACGGGCCGGGCTGGTAAGCGGTGGAGTTGATGCCGCGCTGGTTTTCTTCGGCCAGGCGACGGTCCTGATCATTGGTGGCGTCCCACACCTGACGCAGGCGCGCCACATCGTAATCCACACCTTCCACGGCATCCTTGTGCACCAGCCATTTGGTGGTGACCATGGTTTCCTGGGCGCTGATCGGCCAGACGGTGAAGACGATCATGTGATCGCCCATGCAGTGGTTCCACGAGTGCGGCAGGTGCAGGATGCGCATCGAGCCCAGGTCCGGGTCGGTGATGCGGCCCATGAGTTTCTTGCAGCCCTGTTTACCGTCCATGGTCATGGATACGGTGCCCTTGAGCAGCGGCATGCGCACGATACGGTTGCGCAGGCCGAAGCTGGCGTGAGCGTAGGGGATGTTGTCCTTGTCCCAGCGGCCGGTGCATTCGGCCACCTGATCCTTGAACGCCTGAGTGGCGCGCGGGTCGGTGACGTCATCCCATTCCAGCAGGGTATTGAGCAGTTCCGGGTGCGAACCGTTGCAGTGGTAGCACTCGCGGTTGTTCTCCAGCACCAGCTTCCAGTTGGCTTTTTCCATCAAGGTGGTTTGCACCGCCACCTTGGTGTTTTCCATGTCGTAGGGCTCCATGTAGTGAGCCAGAGTGCTGAGGAAGTCGTCGATGGCCGGCGGGTTTTGCGCCAGGGAGATAAAGATGTAGCCGCCCGCCACCTTGCAGTTGACCGGCTTGAGGCTGTAGTCCTTGAGGTCGAAGTCCGCACCCATTTCGGTGCCGGCGAACAGCAGGCGACCGTCCAGCTCGTAGGTCCACTGGTGGTACGGACACACCAATTTGGCCACCTTGCCCTTATCACTGGTGCACAAGCGCGAGCCACGGTGACGGCAGACGTTATGGAAGGCATGCACCACGCCATCGGCACCGCGAATCACCATGATCGGGTTGTCGCCGATCTGCAAGGTGAGGAAGTTGCCCTTGGCCGGGATCTCGCAGGTCATGCCGGCGATCAGCCATTCCTTGTGGAAGATCTCCTGCATATCGATCTTGAACAGGCGCTCGTCGTTGTAGAACGGTTGCGGCAGCGAGAAGGTGCGCTCGCGGCTTTGCAGCATCTCAGCGGTGGCCTTGCGTGCGGGCTCCAGCGGGTCGCCCAGGCTCAGGGTGGAAGTGACGTCCATCGGTAACTCCTCAATGGCAACTCGCTTGGCGAGGGGCCGCAATAGAATGGCTTAACGGTTCACGCAAGGTGGCGTCATGGCCCCGCTCGGCGCCTGCCGATGGCACGTGTGTGATTGGGGCATTCGCTCTTAACCTTATAATTCGGCTGGTTTTCAGTGTGGCGCTGAGCCTGGGCCAAACCTTATCCATGGGCGACATGGTCACATCCGTTTCCGACGCGGCACACCCCGCACCATGGGCCAGGTCGCGATAAGCATGTAAATGTCGCTGGCAGATAAATGAGCGCGTCGGTCGATGCGCACAATCGATTTCAACAGGCCTGCCAAAGGGCCGCTGTGCGCGAGAAAAGCCATGTCCAACGACTTCCTCAACCCCGTTACCACGCAAACCTGGAGCAACGGCCGCCATCTGGTGCGCTGCGTTAAAGTCATTCAGGAAACCTGGGACGTGCGCACCTTCTGTTTTATGGCCGACCAGCCGGTGCTGTTCTTCTTCAAGCCAGGGCAATTCGTCACCTTGGAGTTGGAGATCGACGGCCTGCCGGTGATGCGTTCGTACACCATTTCCAGCTCACCCGCCGTGCCGTACAGCTTCTCCATCACCATTAAGCGGGTGCCGGGCGGCAAGGTCTCCAACTGGCTGCACGACAACCTGCAAGCTGGCCAGGAACTGCCGGTACACGGCCCGGCCGGGCTGTTCAACGCCATTGATCATCCCGCCGACAGAGTGCTGCTGCTCAGCGGCGGCGTCGGCATCACCCCGGTGATGTCGATGGCGCGCTGGTTCTACGACACCAACGCCAATGTCGACATGGTTTTTGTGCACAGCGCGCGCTCACCGAAAGACATTATCTTCCACCGAGAGCTGGAACACATGGCCGCGCGGATCAGCAATTTCAGCCTGCACGTGATCTGTGAAAAGCACGGCCTGGGCGAGGCCTGGGCCGGTTATCGCGGCTACCTCAACCAGAAGATGCTCGAGCTGATTGCCCCGGATTATCTCGAGCGGGAAATCTTCTGCTGCGGACCAACGCCCTACATGAGCGCGGTCAAGCGCCTGCTTGAAGCCAACCAGTTCGACATGGCGCATTACCACGAAGAAGCCTTCGGCCCGACACCGCCCGAGGTGCGTGCCGAGGTGAAGGAACTGGCTGCCGAAGCGGCCGAAGCCCCAGCTGTGCCCGCCGCCGAGCAGCATCAGGTGGCGTTCACCAGCACCGGCAAGAGCATCCGCGTCGATCCGGGCGAAACCGTACATGCCGCCGCCGCCAAGCTTGGCCTGCACATCCCCAAAGCTTGCGGCATGGGCATCTGCGGCACCTGCAAGGTGATGAAAACCGCAGGCGAAGTGAGCATGGAACACAACGGCGGCATCACCGACGAAGACGTCGCCGAGGGTTATATCCTCTCCTGCTGCAGCGTGCCGCAGGGTGATGTGGCAATCGAGTACTAAGCACCGCGCATACAGCAAAACGCCGAACCCGCCTTCAAGGCCGGTGCGGCGTTTTTGTTTGGTGCTACCAATCCCGTGGGGGGGGCTTTCGGCTCTGGCATCCTGCTCCGCAATCCACAGGGATGTGGTGAATGCCGCCTGCCCGCCGGGAGCGGGCGCGGCGCTACCTCCTGCTTCCATGCAGTCGTAGCCGCGACAAGCGATTAACCGCTCGCCGCTAAAGCGCCTCCCACCCTACGCTCTAGGCTCAGAACCTTCTCAAGATCTCGCGAGCTAGAGCCATACAAGGCAAAAACAGGCGAGGAAGCGGAGTGTACTTTTGTACATGAGCATTCCGAGTCTGTTTTTAACGCCGTAGGGCCGACGCGCAGCAGATCGTAAACAGACTCTTAAAGCCTGACGCTGGCGAAGGTCGATTCCCCCTGCGCGCGCGTCAACGCGGCCATGGCCGAGGACGGTGAAGGGCGCATCAGGTCTTCCGGCAGGGGCAGTAATGCCACCACATTGCCGCCCTGCTGGCCGGCGCGCTCGTCTCGCGGTGGGATGCCGAAATATTCGCGGTAGCACTTGGAGAAATGCGGGGTAGAGACAAAACCGCAAACCGAGGCCACTTCGATGATCGACATGCTGGTTTGCTTGAGCAGCTGACGCGCACGGATCAAGCGCAGCTTGAGGTAGTAACGTGACGGCGAGCAGTGCAGGTACTTCTGGAACAGGCGCTCCAACTGGCGGCGCGACACATCGACATACAGCGCCAGTTGATCAAGGTCGATCGGTTCTTCCAGATTGGCCTCCATCAGCGCAACGATTTCCTGCAGCTTCGGCTGGTTGGTGCCGAGCATGTGCTTGAGCGGCACGCGCTGGTGATCCTGCTCGTTGCGGATGCGCTCGTAGATGAACATCTCGGAAATCGCTGCCGCCAGTTCGCGACCATGCTCACGGCCGATCACGTGCAGCATCATGTCCATTGGCGCGGTGCCGCCGGAGCTGGTGTGGCGGTTGCGATCAATCGAGAACAAGCGCGTGCTAACACCGGCGCGGGGGAAGGCCTCTTGCATCGACGCCAAACATTCCCAATGCACGCTGCAATCAAAGCCATCGAGCAACCCGGCCTTGGCCAGCGCCCAACTGCCGGTGCACACCGCGCCCAATTGAGCGCCATGACGCGCTTGGCTTTGCAGCCATTGCACGTGTTCACGGGTGACGCTGCGCTGAATGTCTACCCCGCCACACACCACCACCGCATCCAGGCGCGGAGCCGCCGCCAGGCTGGCATCCGGGGTGATCTGCAAGCCATCACTGGCACAAACAGGCAAGCCGCTCTGGCTTAGGGTGTGCCAGCGATACAGTTCCTTACCGGACAACTGATTGGCCATGCGCAAGGGTTCAACGGCAGACGCCAAGGAAATCAGGGTGAAGTTATCAAGCAGAACAAAGCCGATGGACTGCGGAACACGGCTCTGGGGCTGCGCCCCTTGAGTGAACTGTGACATCAGGTGACCCTCACGCAAAACAAAGCACGGTAGTGAGCCGCTCGCTTGGGCGACTCTTTATGGTTCTGGGACTGCACAACGCCAGATGGACACACAGCACAACGCAAAGGCCGTGCCTAAATTGATTGACCGTTCAATAAAAAAATATGAGGCCTCGCCCAAGGCTTATGCCACTAGGCATTGGCAGGGGCGACAGAACCATTCTGATTACGACCGCAAACGCAGCGCCGATGGGTGCTTGAGCATTTCGGTAGCACTGCCGGACGACCGCTTTGTCACCCCGCTACGCAGGGTGCTGAACGATGCGGTAACGGACCAACGGTCAGGCGGTATTGCGCAGCGTTGCACTGCCTTTTTCCGCTGCCGCTAAACGCCGCACCACAATTGAGCGCCATTTTCCGCACGCACCCAATTGGCCACACCGCGACCAGCGTGAGGATGACCGCAGAAAAAGCGCCTCAGCATTCAACGGCACTGACCGCTAAGCCGCCGCGCGAGGTTTCCTTGTATTTGTCATGCATATCGGCACCGGTGTCGCGCATGGTGCGAATCACCCGATCCAGCGAAATAAAGTGCTCGCCGTCACCGCGCAAGGCCATTTGCGCGGCGTTAATCGCTTTCACCGCGGCAATCGCGTTGCGCTCGATGCACGGCACCTGCACCAGACCGCCGACCGGGTCGCAGGTCAGGCCCAGGTTATGCTCCAAACCAATTTCGGCGGCATTCTCCACCTGTCCGGGCGTGGCCCCGAGAATCTCTGCCAGCCCAGCGGCCGCCATGGCGCAGGCCGAACCCACCTCGCCCTGGCAACCGACTTCTGCGCCGGAAATGGATGCGTTTTTCTTGCACAGAATGCCGATGGCCGCCGCAGCCAGCAGGTAATCGACCACATGGGCTTCAGTGACCGCCGGGCTGAAGCGTACAAAGTAATGCAGCACCGCCGGGATGATCCCGGCCGCGCCATTGGTCGGCGCGGTGACCATGCGCCCACCGGCGGCGTTTTCCTCGTTCACCGCTAGGGCAAACAGGTTGACCCACTCCATACCGCTCAGGGTGGAGCCGATCACATTGGGTTTGCTCATTTCCTGCAAGCTGCGGTGCAGCTTGGCGGCGCGGCGCTTGACGTTCAGCCCGCCCGGCAGGATGCCCTCATGTTTTAAGCCCTGCTCGACGCACGCGCACATGGCCTGCCATAGGCGCATCAACCCGCTGCGGATCTCCGCTTCGCTGCGCCAGGCTTTTTCGTTGGCCATCATCAATTCGGAGACGCGCAGGCCGTTCTCTTTGCACAGCTGCAACAGCTCTTCGGCGCTGTTGAAGTCGTAAGGCAGCACGGTGTGATCCTGATCCAACTGGCCGCTGGCCGCCTGTTCGGCATCCACCACAAAACCGCCGCCCACCGAGTAATAGGTGTTTTCGTGCAGCAGCCTGCCATCGCCAGCAAAGGCACTGAGCGTCATGGCGTTAGGGTGATAAGGCAGGTTTTCATCCAGCAGGAGCATGTCGCGCGTCCAGTCAAAGGCCACGCTGGCACAACCACCGAGTTGCAACTGGCCGCTGGCCAACAACGCGGCAATGCGCGGTTCGATGCTGGCGGGGTCTACCTGATCGGGCCACTCACCCATCAACCCCATGATCACCGCGCGGTCGCTGCCATGGCCCACGCCGGTGGCTGACAGCGAGCCGTATAAACGCACCTGCACCCGCCCTACTCGCTCCAGCAGACGACGCTCGCCCAGTGCACCGCTGAACAAAGCCGCCGCGCGCATCGGCCCGACGGTATGCGAACTGGACGGCCCGATGCCGATCTTGAACAGGTCAAACACGCTGATAGCCACGACTCTCTCCCGCACGATTACGACATGCAAACCATGATCAGGATTTCCCCACGCCACCGCCGCCCCACACCGACCCGCCCATGCCTAAATCCGTCAGTGCTCGGCCACATCACGGATCGCCGCGGCGGGATTAACGTAGCCCGGATGCAATCCGGGAAAATCTATGGCGATGCCTCGATCAACTTTTTAATGCGGCAATTCCCTGTGTGGACGGGCGGCCAGAAAACATCGCGGTCATGGGGCTAGGCGTCCCCACCGCTCCTGCTGGCAGCGCGAGTTGTTCCTCGGATTGCATCCGGGCTAAGGGTTCACACTTTCAACCGTCGCCGCAGCCATTCACGACAGCAGCGTTCTAGTTGCGACTTCACGCATAGGCAGCGGAGGAAATCTGTCGGCATGATCGCCGCGCCCATGGACCGGCCAGCCGCTGCTTGCCCTGCCCGCCCCGTGGCCGACTGCGCACCTGCACAGGCGCGCCGTGTCACCGTAATCGGGAGAGGCTTGATGACACTGAATATGCGCGGTTGCCTGCTGGCAGCCGCCTTGAGCACACCACTACTAGCCCAAGCCGCCGATCCGGCACAGTGCCGATTAGTCCGCTTTGCCGATGTCGGCTGGACAGACATCACCGTCACCACCGCTGTGACGCGTCAGGTGCTCAACGACCTCGGCTATCGCACCCAGGTCAAACGCCTGTCCGTGCCCGACACCTACAAAGCCATGCAGGACGGCAAAATCGATGTGTTTCTGGGCAACTGGATGCCCAGCATGGAAAACGACATCAAGCCCTACACCGATAACGGCTCAGTGATAACCCTGGCCGCCAACCTCACGGGGGCCAAATACACCCTAGCCGTGAACCAGGCGGCCTATGACGGCGGCGTGAAGAACTTCGCCGATCTTGCGCGCTTCAGTAAGGAACTGGGCGGAAAACTCTACGGAATCGAACCCGGCAATGACGGCAACAAACTGATCCAGTCCATGATCGACAAGAACGCTTTCGGCCTGGCCGGCTTCACCCTCGTGGAGTCCAGCGAAAACGGCATGCTGGCGCAGGTCAAACGCGCCGAGCACCTCAAGCAATGGGTGGTGTTTCTAGGCTGGGCGCCGCACCCGATGAACAATCAACTCCAGCTCAACTACCTGGATGGCGGCGATGAGTTCTTCGGCCCCAACTACGGCGGTGCCACGGTGTACACCAATATTCGCGCAGGCTTGGCCGATGAATGCCCAAACGCCACCCGCCTGCTGAAAAACCTGCGTTTTACCCTGGAGATGGAAAACCACCTCATGGGTACGATCCTCAACAAAAACACCAACCCGCGGCGTGAAGCCAAGGCCTGGTTAAAGGCTAACCCGGAGCAAGTGGCGGCCTGGCTGATAGGCGTCAGCCCGTTTAAAAACGAGCCTCTGACGCAGACCCAATAAGCGGCCAACGAAAATTAAATTGTGATTTATTGCATTCCACCACAGCCCCCTACACATGGTGGCTGCAGCCAATTTTTCTGCTCTACATCACGGCTGGCGCGGCTTGCAGCCTTGGCAGCGACGGTAAAAAGTCTGTTATGGTTTTTTAGCCAGCCGGTATGTCGCCGCGCAACACGTCAGGGTCGTAAACCGACAATTGCGACAACTTGAAGGCTATATCGTTGAGTCAGCCGATTTCGTCGCTCTCACCTGAAAAGGGAGTGAGAGACCGGGCGCCCACAGCCCCGGACCGAAGAAAAGATAAGCGCTGGCTCACCAAAATGGGTGCCAGCCCAACAAAAAAATTCGGATGTACGCGCGCCTCGGATTGAGGTGTGTAAACCCCAAGGATGGGACTTCGTAACACTGCCAGAGGGTTTGGAACGCGGTTTGCAAAACAGCGCAGCACGGTTGACTCGACAGCACACCCAACAGACGTCCACTGCCCCTTCGGCAGGCGGAGCGATACGTCGGGCATGCGTGAGTCCGCCTGACCCGCACGTGAGCAAAACACGGCACCAACCCCGCAAACCAGTAAACCCACACAGGCAAGAACAGTCGGCATCTGCGTGTGTTCGCCCACAGGCGATTACACGGTTGCGCACCACTGATCTGGATGTCTACTGAAGGGGAATCATCCCATGCAGTCTGGAAAAATCGTCGTCGAGAACCTCTACAAGGTGTTCGGCGCAGAGCCACAAGAAGCCATCGACCTGCTCAGGCAGGGATGGAGCAAGGAGCGAATTCTTGCGGAGAAAGGCGCCGTAATCGGCGTCAGCGACGTGTCCTTCAGCGTCGAAGAAGGTGAAATTTTCGTGCTGATGGGCCTCTCCGGCTCCGGCAAATCCACCCTGATCCGCCTGATCAACCGCCTGGTTGAACCCAGCGGCGGCAACGTCTACATCGATGGGCAAAACGTCGCCAAAATGCCCAAGGCGGAACTCATCGACCTGCGCCGCCGCGACATGAGCATGGTGTTCCAGTCATTTGCCCTGATGCCTTCACGCACCGTGCTGGATAACGCAGCCTTCGGTCTTGAAGTGGCCGGCAAAGGCAAAAAAGAACGCGAAGAGCGCGCCATGCAAGTGCTCAAGCAAGTTGGCCTCGACACCTTTGCGCACAAGCTGCCGAGCGAGTTGTCCGGCGGCATGCAACAGCGCGTCGGCCTGGCCCGCGCACTGGCGGTTAATCCGTCAATGATCATCATGGACGAGGCCTTCTCTGCCCTCGACCCGCTCAAGCGCCGCGAAATGCAAGACGTGCTGCTGGAGCTGCAAAAGACTGACCGGCGCACCATCATCTTCGTCTCCCACGACATCGAAGAAGCCATGCGCATCGGCACCCGCATCGGTATCATGGAAGGCGGCAAACTGGTTCAAGTCGGCACCCCGCAAGAGCTGATCGACAACCCCGCCAACGATTACGTGCGCAACTTCTTCAACACCGTCGACACCAACCGCTACCTCACCGCCGGCCAGTTGATGGCCGACAGCGTGCCGATCTACGTGCACAACGGCAAAGCGCCGGATGCACAAAAAGTCTGCATGGAACTGCAAGCGCTGGATAAACATTACGCCTTTGTGGTGGATGAACAGCACACCTTCCAAGGCTCCATCAGCCTGGAAAAAATCGCCCTGCTGGTTGATGGCGGCACCACCTGCGGCCTCGACAGCAGCGTGCTCAAACATATCCAACCCGTCACTGAAGACCTGCCGCTGGATCTGGTGATTGGCCGCCTGGTGGACAACGAAGGGCCCATTCCAGTGGTCGACAGCAATGGTCGCTACAGCGGTGCCATCAGCAAAGGCCGCCTGCTGACGCGCCTGCAGGGAGAGTTCCATGAGTGAGAAACAGCTCGACCTCGGCAGCTGGGTCAATGATGTGGTGCAGCACCTGCTGGACAACTACAGCGAAGGCTTCGACAGCATCGGTGCCGTGGTCAACGGCTTCTCCGAAGGCATCGAATGGCTGCTGATGCTGCCACCGGCCTGGCTGTTGATCGCCATTTTTGTCGGCCTCGGGCTGTGGCGCATCAGCTACAAATTCGCCATTTTCACCGCCGTGGCCTTCGTCTTGATCGTGCTGACCGGCTTCTGGGAGCAAACGGTCGTCACCCTCGGGCTGACCTTCTCCGCCACGCTGATCAGCCTGCTACTGGGCATTCCCCTGGGCATCTGGGCGGCGCGCAGCGAGCGAGTGGCAACCATCATCCGGCCGATTCTCGACTTTATGCAGACCATGCCGGCGTTCGTTTACCTGATCCCGGCGGCCATGCTGTTTGGCCTCGGTCGCGTGCCCGGCATCATCGCTACGGTGATTTTCGCCATGCCGCCCGCCGTGCGCCTGACCAGCCTGGGCATTCGCCAGGTCAACAAAGAAATCATCGAAGCAGGCCAATCCTTCGGCTGCACACCGCGTCAGCTACTCTTCAAAGTTCAGCTGCCCAACGCCATGCCGTCGATCATGGCTGGGGTCAACCAGACCATCATGATGGCCCTGTCGATGGTGATTATTGCCTCGATGGTCGGCGCCGGCGGGCTGGGTAACGATGTACTGGCGAGTATTCAGCGCCTGGACATCGGCCTTGGCTTTGAAAGCGGCATGGCCGTGGTACTGCTGGCGATCATTCTCGACCGCATCACCGAAAGTTTCGGAACCCCACAACCGGCCAAACGCAGCGGCGTCATGGCTTGGTTCAGCAGCAAACTTCAACGTCAGTAAGCCTTGGTTTTTGCCTTTAAAGGGAGTCGCAGATGAAAACGATCAAACAGCTCGCAGGTATTAGCCTGCTCTCCGTGGCCATGCTGCAAAGCGCCTGGGC
>Ga0075011_10001935_pt1 | contig 11245 bp, 10 predicted proteins | sample TARM_MetaG_T_14_FD_72354 | JGI IMG/M metagenome (GOLD analysis project Ga0075011, IMG submission 72354) | Freshwater microbial communities from Pennsylvania, USA, analyzing microbe dynamics in response to fracking - TARM_MetaG_T_14 | ecosystem: Environmental > Aquatic > Freshwater > River...
CGACGTGCGTGAGCGCGGCGTGGAAGTGATCGAACTGAGCGACGCCGAGCGCGCGGCCTTCGTCGAAGCCACCGCCAGCGTGCATGAGAAGTGGGCACCGCGTATCGGCGATGCGCTGATGGGCGCCGCGCGCAAGGCCGTGGCCCAGCCCTGATTCGTTTTATCTGACCGGAAGCTCCCTTAGTCTGCTCTGCTCCCCTCTCCCGCTTGCGGGAGAGGGGCCGGGGGAGAGGGCAGGGGGCGCCACTTCACGAGCGCATTGCTCCGGTCATTCGAGGTTTTTATGAGCAAGCAAGTCGACGCGCCGCTGGAGCGCGTGCTCGCCACCCTGGCCCTGGTGATCATCAGCCTGATCAGCCTGGCCAACGTCGTGGTGCGTTATTTCACCGATGCATCCTTTGCCTTCACCGAGGAAATCTCGGTGTTCCTGCTGGTCATCCTCACCTTCGCCGGTGCTTCGGTGGCCATGCGCAGTAACCGACACATTCGTATCGGCCTGCTCGAGCGCCTGTTCCCGCGCCTGCGCACGCCGCTGATCCTGTTGCAGTGGCTGGCCAGCGTGCTGGTGCTGGGGCTGGTGTGCTGGTTCGGTGGTCAGTTCGCCTGGGAGGAATTCCAGTGGGATTCCGAGTCGCCCGGCCTCGGCCTGCCCAACTGGTGGTACGTGATCTGGCTGCCGATCCTGGCGCTGCTGCTGTTCGTGCGCCTGACCCAAATGACCGTCGATCGCCTGCGCGGGAGAATCAGTGATGAGCCCTGATCTCTGGCTGATCCTCAGTTTCGCCGTGCTGCTGGCACTCGGTGTGCCGGTGGCCTTCGCCCTCGGCCTGTCCGGCGCCATCGGTATCATCGCCGGGCTGTCGCCGGACATGCTCGCCACCCTCGGCACCAACACCTACAACGGCGTGGCCAAGTACCCGCTGATCGCCATTCCGCTGTTCATCCTCACCGGCCTGGTGTTCGAGAAAGCCGGTGTGGCGCTGCGGCTGGTGCGCTTCGCCCAGGCGGTGATCGGCCCGCGTCATGGCGGCCTGGCCATGGTCGCGGTGCTGGTGTGCCTGATCATGGGCGGCATGAGTGGCTCTGGCCCGGCCGATGCCGCCGCCGTGGCCATGGTGATGCTGCCGAGCATGACCAAGGCGGGGTATCCCAAACCCTTCTCGGCCACGCTGATCGCCGCCTCGGCCTCGACCGCCATCCTGATTCCGCCGTCGATCGCGCTGATTCTCTACTCCATCGTGGTGCCGGGCGTGGACCTGCGCGCGCTGTTCGCCGCCGGCCTGTTCCCCGGCATTCTCGCCGGCCTGGTATTGCTGCTGCCGGCCTGGTTGCTGTCGCGCCACTACGGCTGGGAGTCGCCGGAAGCTGGCGAGCGTCCGCCGCTGGGCGAGAGCTTCAAGCAGGCGCTGCCGGCGCTGTTTGCCCCGGTGCTGATTCTCGGCGGCCTGCGCAGCGGCCTGTTCACGCCCACTGAAGCCGCCGTGGTCGGCGTGACCTACGGCGTGCTGATCGGCCTGTTCGTTACCCGCGAGCTGGACTGGCGCAGCCTCTGGCGCCTGTGTGGCGAGGCCGGGGTGATCTCCGGCGTGGTCATGCTGATCATCGCCCTGGCCGGCATCTTCGCCTGGGCCGGCACCATGCTCGGCACCTTCCGCCACCTGGCCGAATGGCTGATCTCGCTGTCGGACAACGGCTGGGTGTTGCTGGCGCTGGTGATGCTCGCGGTGCTGCTGGCTGGTATGTTGCTCGACGCCATCTCGATCTACCTGATCCTGATGCCGATCCTGATTCCGGTGATGCAGCACTTCGGATGGAACCCGGTGTGGTTCGGCATCCTGCTGGCGATGAACATCGCCATCGGCCAGTTCACCCCACCGGTGGCGATCAACCTGATGGTCACGGCCGAGGTCGCCAAGATACGCCTGGAACAAACCGTCGGCTGGGCCGCGTTGTTCGTTGTGGTGATGTCCAGTGCCCTGCTGCTGGTGGCGATCTTCCCGGAAATCGCCCTGTGGCTGCCGCGTGTGCTGGGTTATGCTGTGTAAAACAGGCAAGGCCGTCTATAGTTGCCTGATGGTGCGCGGCGGGGAGCTGCGTACCGCTGAGGGCGGCGGCGCTGGGCAATAAAATGGGCGACGGCAACTATAACGATCACAGGGATGTAGGCGCAGGGCACTGCGAAGGGCTGCGCGAGTCGGGCAAGCGCAAGCTGATGCGCACCATCCTGCTCGCCACCGGCCTTACCCTGGGCGGCTTTGCCGTGCTGCAGGCCCTGGCCGGCAACTACCTCTTCGCCATCCTCGAAGTGCTGTGCACCGCCTTGCTGCTGTTCGGCGCCTGGCGCATCGAACGCGCTCGCCATCTGCACCTGTGGATCTACCTGTACCTGATCCCGACCTTCTGCTTCATCCTCTACATCATCGTCATGCCGGACGCCTCGGCGGCGGCGTTCGTCTGGCTGTACATGATCCCGCTGCTGGCCTACCTGCTGCTGGGCAAGCAGCGCGCCTTCCTGCTCACCGCGCTGTTCATGTGCGCCGGGCTTTTGCTGTACTTCACCGACAATCACCTGACCCTGGACGCACACGGCCTGATCGACCTGGGCAACGCCGCCCTGTGTGGCGTGCTGATCCTGGTGTTCGTGCATATCTACGATGGCTTGCGCATGCAGGCCTACGAGGAGCTGGAGCGTCTGGCGCAGACCGATTCACTGACCGGCGTGGCCAGCCGTGGCAGCTTCCAGCACGCCCTGCAACGCAGCATCCAGGATGCCGAACGCAGCAACGGGCATCTGGTACTGGTGCTGCTCGACGTCGATCACTTCAAGCAGGTCAATGATCAGTGGGGGCACGAGGCGGGCGATATGGCGCTGCAGCATATCTGTCAGATCCTCCAGCAGCGCCTGCGCGTGACCGACTTTCTCGGTCGTCTGGGTGGGGAGGAGTTCGGCCTGCTGCTACGTCATATCGACAGCACTGGTGCCGACCCGGTGGTGGACAAACTGCGTAAGCAGATCGCCGAACAGCCGCTTGAGTACGACGGTGAGCAGATCGCGCTGTCCGCCACCTTCGGCCTGGCCACCTGGCCCGTGGACGGCCGCAGCACCGCCGAGCTCTACCGCGCCGCTGACCGTCGCCTGTACAGCGGCAAGCGGCGCGGACGCAACCAACTGGTCAGCGCCGACCTGCCAGCCGAGCTGTTGCTGGATAAGTTCGATGTGCGGCTGTGACTGCTCGATAACGGCCAGAAGCCGAACCAGATCAGGTACAAATGATTCGACCTGAACTGCAAGGCGCAGCGTGGGTCTGCTTCAGTACCCCTTATGGAAAGCAAAGGAGTACCGCATGGACCTTATCCGCATCCTCATCGCCATCCTGCTGCCGCCGCTGGGCGTGTTTCTCCAGGTCGGTTTCGGCGGCGCGTTCTGGCTGAACATCCTGCTCACCCTGCTCGGCTACATCCCCGGCATCGTCCACGCGGTGTACATCATCGCCAAACGCTGAGGCCTTATTGGCTGATGTGTTTGGGCAAGCGGCGCCGAACGCTGCTCGCGTAGGGTGGGTTAGCCGCTTGTGACATTGCCGATCGACTCGCAGTGCCGGCTGCGGCGTAACCCACCATCGGCGCAACGCGGTCCATCGTCTGGTGGGTTACGCGGCGCACCATCTTCATCTGCGTCTGGAATACTCGGCATTCGGCGCCGCTAACCCACCCTACGCTACGGTGTTTTTTTCGCCGTTCATCATTCCCGCTGCAAAAAATGCACGCTGAACAACTGCGCCGGGTCGCGCCACATGGCGACCGAGGCGAAGCCGCATGCACCCGCCAGATCACGAAAGCCGCTCGGCGTGTACTTGTAGGAGTTCTCCGTGTGCAGAGTCTCGCCAGCGGCGAAGTCGAACACGCGATCCTCGATGCGCACTCGCTGCGCCTGCCGGCTGAGCAGATGCATCTCGATGCGCGACTCCGCTTCGTTGTAGAAGGCCCGATGCTGAAAGCGGCGTGGGTCGATATCGCTGTGCAGCTCGTTGCGGATGCGCTCGAGCAGGTTGAGGTTGAACAGTGCAGTCACGCCGGCCTGGTCGTTGTAGGCGCGCTCCAGCACTTGGCGGTCTTTCACCAGATCCACGCCGATCAGCAAGCCACTGCCTGCGGGCAGTGCCTGATGCAGGTTGCGCAGAAAGGCGCGGGCCTCGCCGGGGTCGAAATTGCCGATGCTGGAGCCGGGAAAGAACGCCAGTGGGCGTTGCCCAAGCGCCTCGGCGGGCAGCTTCAAGGGCTGGCTGAAGTCGGCGCACAGCGCGTGCACGTCGAGCCAGCGATAGTCGGCCGCCAGGCGACGGGTGCTGCTATGCAGAAACTCGCGGGAGATATCGATGCCCAGGTAACGCGCCGGGCGCAGGGCTTCGAGCAGCAGGCGGATCTTGCGGCTGGCGCCGCTGCCCAGCTCCACCAGGCTGGCGTTGCGCCCGGTCAGCTCGGCGATATCGCTCGCCGCCAGGCGCAGAATGGTTTCCTCGGTACGCGTCGGGTAGTACTCCGGCTGCAGGCAGATCAGCTCGAACAGCTGCGAGCCGCGGTGATCGTAGAAGAACTTCGGTGACATCGCCTTCGGGCTGGCTGCGAAGCCGCGCAGCGCTTCTTCGCGTAGCGACTCCAGTTCCAGGCTGATCGACTGTTCGTGGGTACGGATTGCCAATGCCATGCTCAGAGCTCCTTGGCCAGGCGCAGGCCGGAGAACTGCCAGCGCATCGTCGGGTAGAAGAAGTTGCGATAGGTGGGGCGCACATGGTCTTCAGGTGTGGCGCAGCTGCCGCCGCGCAGCACCATCTGCCCGGACATGAACTTGCCGTTGTACTCACCCAGGCTGCCGCCCAGCGGCCGAAAGCCGGGGTAGGGCCGGTAGGCGCTGGCGGTCCATTCCCAGACATCGCCGTAGAGTTGCTGCAGGCCATCACCCGCGCCCGCCGCCATCGGCTGCAGGTGATCGTTCTCGACGAAGTTGCCCCATAGCGGTTCGTCCTGCGCAGCAACTTCCCATTCCTCTTCGCGTGGCAAACGCGCCTGCGCCCAGGTGGCGAAGGCCTCGGCCTCGAAGTAGCTCAGGTGACAGACCGGCGCATCCAGATCCAGCTCGCGCGGGCCGCCCAGAGTCAGCTCCAGCCAGTCGTCGCCCTCGCGCAGCCAGTACAGCGGCGCCTGCCAGCCAGCGCGCTGGATATGGTCCCAACCGTCCGCCAGCCACAGCGCCGTGCTGCGATAACCGCCATCGCGGATGAACTGCAGATACTCGCCATTGCTCACCGGCCGGCTGGCGAGCTGAAAGGCCTCGACGAACACCCGATGGCGCGGTCGCTCGCAATCGAAGGCAAAGCCATCGCCGGTGTGGCCGACATGGCGCAGCCCGGCGGGAAACTCGACCCAGCGCAACTCGCCTGCAGTAACGCCACCCGGCTTGAGGTCGTGACGATAGACCGGCCGCAAGGGGTTCTGCGCCAGGATGTGCTTGATATCCATCAGCAGCAGCTCCTGATGCTGCTGCTCGTGCTCCAGCCCCAGCTCGACCCGCTGCAGCACCTCGTCGGCAAGTTCACTGCCTGACTGGAGCAACTGCGCCATGGCCAGATCGACATGGCTGCGATAGGCGTACACCTCGCTTACCGTCGGCCGCGACAACAACCCGCGCCGCGCCCGCTCGAAGGGCGTGCCGTGGGTCTTGTAGTAGGAATTGAACAGATGGTCGTAGCGCTCGTCCAGCGGGCGATAGCCCGGCAGAAAGGGCTGCAGCACGAAAGCCTCGAAGAACCAGGTGACATGCGCCAGATGCCACTTCGGCGGGCTGACGTCCGCCATGCTCTGGATCACATAATCTTCCGCTTCCAGCGGCTCACAGAGCCGCTCACTGGCGGCGCGCACCCGCTGGTAACGCTGCCATAGCTGTTCGAGGTGCGGCGGTGAAACGGCGATCCTGCTGGTGCGGTCTCGCATAACACGCATCCTTTGCTGGCGCCGCGGAGCGCGACGGTACTTAAAACCGACCGGGCAATAAGGGCAAAGGTTCAGGGAAAAATGTGGCATTTACATGGCAGGTGCCGGCAACGGGCTACTTCATACATGCCATGCTGATGGCTGCGATCAGGTGTGCTCTGTCACCACTTGCTCTGCTATCAGCGCGCCGCTCCGATGCGAAAACGGCCACGCCACCAGCGTCCCAACCACGACTGGGGCTCGCGCGGTGTCGGGTGAGGCTGTCGATGGAAGCGCGGCAACTCGCCCAGGGCGATCCACAGCTCACCTTGCCACTCCAGCAGATTGACCTGCTGGTTGTCCCAGGCCATCAGACAGCGGGATGGCTCGTGATCGGCCCGTACCGCACTGTCGCGCAGCGCCGGCAAGGCCACATGGCTAAGCCAGCGACGTAGATGACGGTTCTCCGGATGCGAAAAGCGCCATAACGCCCTGTAAATGCCCGACTCACTGAGCACCTCCACCGTCTCCAACTGCCCGCTGGCCAGCTGGAAGTGCACCGTCCGCACCTGGTCTGCATCCATCAGCCGGCAGATCCGCTCTGGGTGGCGATGGCCCAGCAAGCGCGCAAACTCCTGGGCACAGACCCATGGCTGGCGGTCGATCATCACCCCGCGCAACGGGCGGTTATGCCGCATCAGTACGATGGGGATAAAGGCATCTTCCATAAGGCCTCCCGGCTGTCAGTCGCTAATGCGGGTGGTTTCGAACGAGCGGGCAGGGGAATGCGCACGCATAGCGTGTCTAGGGTGAACGGCTTTTGATACCCTGCCAGAACTCAGATCTTAAAGGTTCCAAGATTGGAACTAATGATGGTTCCAATCTTGGAACCTGTCAAGGGGGTTAAATTGGATTTACCGGCAAAAATGAAGGCGATACGGGCCAAGGAAAACCTGACCCAGGAAGATTTTTGCCGGGAAGTCGATATCAGCTTGAGCAGCTGGAAGAAGTACGAAGCCTCAATTACTGACATGGGGCTGGCCCCGTTCCTCAAGGTCGCCAACCACCCGCGCTTTAAAAAGTACGCACTGTGGCTGACTACTGGAGAAACAGCCCCGGAGTGTGGGCAGGTCAGCCCGTTGTGAGGCTTTGGCTGTGGATCAAAGGATTATGAGTTGCCTCGAAACGCTGCAAGTCCAGTGAAATCGGGCGTAGCATAGCGAAGGTACAGCTAGCTGAAAGTGGCGTCGTAGAGCGGGCTAAGCGTAATTTAGTGAAATCTGTAAGAGCTGGGCACTGTACCGTTAGTGTACCGATTTTTTGGCCGTCACTGTTCGGAGGCCAGCTTTTTGCCATCGTAGGCCTGAGCTGCCTTGTCGGTAATGATGATGCTCATCTGAGTGCACGGCTGACGCTGGCCTACGATGCCGTCGACATCGAGCCTAAACTTTGAGGAGTTATTGGACTAGATTTTTGGGCGACAAGTGGCTGTTTGCACCCGGTCAGGGTTGCTGGATCTCGCGAGAGGCTGGGAGCTGGATTTTAACTGGATGCTTTGGAGCAAGTGATCACCGCTTTACGAAACTGAGCGATAAGATGCAAAAAGTGACTGTAGCGATTAGGTGTTGTGTTGAACTATTTATATAGAGCTCATGGCAATGATTTTTTAGTTGCTTTTTGCTGCTTGCCAACTCGTGGCTTACTACCGATGTCACTGGGGCAAAATCAATTCCACTAGTTCTTTTGGGATGGGAAGGGGCGAATAGGCCTTATCTCTATGCTGATCGCCATCCTGCTGCTGTTGCACGGATATGAAACTCCTATATGAACGTGCGAAGAATAGGTCGTAAATGCCCGACGTTGATAACCTAGGTTACAGTGGGTCGGGCAATTATATTTTAATTGAAGAGATAGCTTTCTATAAAAATGCGTAGCGCTTGTGCGCTTGTGAAAGCGGCATAGTCTTGATAGTCATCGTTCTTCTCTTCATCTGCAAAGTCGCATACGGACTTGATGACAATCGCGGTTGGGCGTGGCGCTAGCGATTCTTGAGCGGAGGAAAATACACCATAAGCTTCCATTTCTATTCCGAGCACTTTTCTATGTTGGTCTTGTATGTGCTCAGTTATTGATGGGTCTTCTAAGACTGCTGCTCCTGAAGCTAAAGGTGCAATATGAATAGAAAGTGCCGGTGGGCACTTGGCTGGCCACTTCGCCTTAATGGTGGCGATTTGCGTGGCATCGTTACTGAGTTGCTCAAATTTCTTTCGAATAAAAGGATCTAGTGAAATTTGATGCGGGGCTGCAGAAAACATCGGAACCTTATCTTTGAGGGACCGCTTTCCGTTTCCATAATCCCAGCTAGGATCAGCAACTATCACATCGCCCAACTCAACTTTCCCTCTTATTCCCGCTGATATTCCAGGCATGATTATGTAGCGAGGCTTGAATTGCATAATCATCTTCATGGATAAGGCGGCAGCAGCGGGCATTCCCATCCTTGGGGCGGATGCTGCAATAATGCTCCGGTCTTTGCTGTCTATGTTTACGTTGCAGCGGTGATAAGTAGTAGGGTCATTTTGTATATTGTACTCGCTCCAGCCCCATGGAAGGTTTAGGACAGAGGATAGTTCTGGTTTTCTAAGTGCCGTAATTATGCATATGTCTGTCTGATATTCCTGGGCCGTGCTTGCGCTAAATTTTGTTTGGATTATGTGTCTAAGTTTTCTTGTTAGATTTTCTAACCACTCATTTGATGACGGGTTGTATTCAAGCGTTGTCCATAAATCTGCACCAAGGGAGACTGAGGCAAGAGCTTTCGAGTCTGCGTAAGCCGTCAAGCCTACAACCTCTCTAGGCGAGAAGTATATGTCGCGCTCAATTATTTCATTTAGAAGGGTTATTCCGCCGTTTGGAGATGGGAGAAGATCAGATGACTCGGGAATTGCAATATCTAAGATCATGAGATCATATGAGATTTTTCTCAGCAGAGCCTTGGCTTCTTGGGCGTCCCTTGCTTTATCTATATTATCTAAGGAGCAGCCCTCTATCGATGTTAGTCCGGCCAGAATGTTACGAAGCTTATCTTGGTTGTCTTCAACGACTAGTATTTTGAGCATGTGCTTATCTACTGATTATGCTGGTTGCTATTAAAAGCTCTTTAAGTTGATATTTCCAGCTGTCTAGAGATGCATGGTAATAGATGGTGCCGTTGTAGGAGTCTGTGAATTCTTCTTTTAGCTCTCGGTCCAAGTCTTCGATTCGCATCTCATTTGGCGGTTTGCCGAAAAGCTCAAATTGAGTAAAAACTATTACAGGCGTGACGATGTCGAATCGCTCCATTTGGCTTAGGAATTCACGGCCGCCAAATATATGAGTGTCGTCTGCGGGTTCATCAGGGCTGGCATCATATGTAGGGAGCGTCATATCCAAAATAATAAGATCAAAGTGCTCCTGGCGGACTCTTCTGACACCGCTATTCAATGAGCACTCTGTTGTAATGGCCCTCTCGGGAAGTAATTCGTTCAAGAAGCGCAGGAGCTGTGTTCTTTTATTTTCGTCGTCTTCGACAACTAAGATTTTCATAGCTCTATCTCATGGAGTGAGAGGTTGAATTTAACAAAGAATTCATTGTCTTCATTGTATCCGAAGTCGAGCTCTTGGTTGGTGCCGATTAATTTTCTGAGCTTTATAAGGCCTGTGCCGCCTTCGGACTTCACTGAGCTGTGATAGGTGTCTTTGCTGATCTTGGTTTTGATTTCTTGAATTTTTTCGAGAGCCTCTTCGGAAAATGTAGATGCGCCAAGTTCGTTGCTGACTAAGAAAGCAACCTCGTCACTCTCTCTTGTTATCTTGATTTTGATGTTTGGCGATTGACCTGTTTCGGCATATTTACGGATGTTGTCAAACAAAATAAAGAAAATATCCGAAAACAATGTTAGTGCATTAGCCAGAGGCGGTAATTCTGGAATCTCTTTCTTGATGCGAGGAGTGAACCCTTTGTGAATTCTTTGCACGCACTGTAGGCCAATATCTATTAGCTCTTCAATTTCAAATGGAGGTTCACTCCTGGGCGTTGGAATCCTGAACCAGTCTTTGAGCTGTTCTAAAGCTTGAATTGCGTTTGTTTGTGCTGTTCTGACTGCCCTGTTTAGTTCGGGAGTTGGGTAGCTGCCGCCGCACGATATGTCAATGGAGTCTTGAAGGGACTTAAACAGCCTATTAATTTCAGGTTTTATCTTGCTGTCAATGGCTATGTGAATGTTTGTTAAGCAAGCTTCGACACGCGTCCAAAAAAGATCGATACATAAGTCGAAGAAGTCATCAAAACTCGTCTCGTCTGTCATGTCTATCGCCATTAGGCGGAGATCGGTATAGGTGAAGCTTATATTGAATATGCCTTCTGGTTTGTCTTTTGTGTTGATTTGAATGAGTTGATTCTTTGTTCTTTCAATGAGGTTGTCGTACTCTGCGGAGAAGGTGCAAAGATTTATGTTGATTGTGTCTCTAATGGCGCTTGGTAAGTAATGAAGCTGTTTTAGCCAGTAGTCGTTAGGTGCATAGCTTTGTTGATTTGCTTGTTTCTGAGTTATGACCTTCTCTGCTTCTAATGGTCCTCTTAGTTGTCCAGAAAAAGCACCATGCCTAACTCGCATGCTTAAGTAGCAATCAAGGCCGTGCAAAGAGCTAATAGTGCATTCCTGAATAATCGCATACACAATGTCTTTTAGAAGTGATCCTGCCTCGTCGGTCGGTACTTCAAAAAACTCTTTAGGCATTGGTTTTCCTGCGGATAGAGATTGCAGTAGTGCTTGTTGAAATCCTGCAAGAGGACTAAAGCCTGCCTTGACTAGCCCTTTATAGCGCAAAAAGCTCTCTTTAAATTTTTTGTCCGCCCACTTTCTAATTGTTGCGGTGTCAATTGACATTTTGCTTTGCTCAACATGTCTAACACCTTTGCGGATTATTTGCGCTCTTGTGATTTCACGAATTTCCGACTCGTATTCCTTTGAGTTTTGTGGGTCGATTTCTAAGAGTAATGAGCAGACAGCAAGTCTTTCATCTTGGACGGCCGATGATCCAGTGAACTCCGTAGAAATTTTCATTATCTCCGGAGTGCAAACATAGCGCAGATAGTGTATCAGCAGGGCTCGGTCTAGTTTTTCGGAGATCTTTGGTATCTCTGAAGGCTTTCTTAGGTCGTTCTTGATTAAAAAGTCTTCGTATGCGTATGCGAGATGCTTGTCGTGCTCTTCGTCATAATTAATTGAGTAATGAG
>Ga0075011_10001939_pt1 | contig 11234 bp, 6 predicted proteins | sample TARM_MetaG_T_14_FD_72354 | JGI IMG/M metagenome (GOLD analysis project Ga0075011, IMG submission 72354) | Freshwater microbial communities from Pennsylvania, USA, analyzing microbe dynamics in response to fracking - TARM_MetaG_T_14 | ecosystem: Environmental > Aquatic > Freshwater > River...
CGATTGTATATACCATCAAGATCTATAACTATTATCTGGAAATTGATACCTCTTCCAAAAGGATATTCGAGTTTTGCTGTAATCCATGGATCATCATTTGGCTCAAGCTCATCTATTTGCTCAAGCATTAAAAAAGCGCCATCGAGTTCTATAGTTGCAAACCCCTCTTCTGGGCGTTCATAGCAAATAGTAAAGCCAAGCTGCCCAATATAGAAATCTAGGGATTTCCCTATGTCACGAACATTGAATTCAGGTGTTAATGGTGGAAACATATCCGATCCTGTTCATAATTTATACCGCAGAATGCTTTTTGGGAGTTACTCTCCGCTAAGAAGGGCTCGACCTCAATACCTAGTTTCGTATTGAGGCTTTTTATTGATGCCAAATTAACCTCAACTGAGGCATTAACTAAGAATCCCCATGTTCTTTTTCGTCGTTTTCGGTTCCAACTTCAGAGACAAACCTTGTGGATTCATCGTTTAAATCGAGCTCTGTTCGATGTCTACATATCTCATAAGTTCATGACAGAACATGACTCAGATTTCTCATTCAATCCAAAATAAAAAGCACAGAAATCTACTAATTATAATTAATTGCAGTAACTTAGAATCGATATCAACGAGTTTTCAATCTTTTGTTCTTAAACAAAAGCATGGCATTACAAGCAGATAAAACCATCAGTTCGATATTATAGATAAAGTTGTATCTGGCTACATGACTTAAAATGTGTAGGACTGATGACTCAGTAAGATGCGACAGTGCATACTTAATTTTATTAACCGGCCAAAGTAAAAAATGTGAATCATTCATTAGAGGCACTAAAGTTTTGATGCTCTATTTTATCGGTCTGCAGATGAGACATTATGTACTCTAAACCTGCTTGATAGGCTGCTGTTTCGGTTGTGTCACCGTTTTTGGCTATTAAATATGTGGCTTTAAACAATATAAGATTACAGGCCGTAAGATAATAGAAATCATCGTCTTGCTTGACGTAACAAAACTTTGTCCACGGTATGGTAATGGACTTACCGCAAGGCGGCAGCAGCGTTAGCGTCGAAGCTGTGGCAGTCACAGAGTGGCTACCTTCTAGACTCGCAAGCCTATGTAAGGTTGTGTTTTCAATCATTCGATCCAGAGTGGTTATCTTGACTGCAAATTTACTAGCTTGATTTTCGACTATGTTTTTTAATAAAAATGTCCACACAATAAGGTAAGCGATTGCGCAAATTGCGATAGTAATATATGTCTCTGGAGTGTGAATTTCTAAGAAAAAATAAAACAGTATCAACGGGGATAAAAGCGGGATCCATAGGAGTAGTGCGCGAACGATAAAAGCATGTAACAAGATAGCTAAACGAGCATTCTTTGCCATACGTTCTGAATTTATTTTTTTCGCTATTGTGATTAATTGCTCCTGCGTGATTGAAAATTTTAGTGCCATGACGTCCTTGTTTAACGCTAATACGAATACTGTGGAAAGTGTATTATAAATAAAGTAGAAATCACTAAGCCATATTGAAATAAGTTGTCAGCGGCAAGCATGTATATCCCTTCTGTCTAACACGACTATTTTGTTCTCACCCACAGCTGCCAATCTCAGCTTATTTGTTCATTGTTCATTGTTCATAGGCTGCGGCTTGATCATCTAACCAATCATGTTTGTCGTAAACCGCTATCTCCCGCCTAATAGATAGCCTAGCATCTTCTCTTTAACCTGGGGCAACACCCCGGCTTCTGACATTCTCTGGTCGATAATGTGCGTCTAAAATAGTGAATACACCAGTCAGGATATCTAGTCTTGGTTTGAGCTCGCGAACCAGCTTAATTTGCTGAGGCGATGTTGCCCTGTTGCTTAAGATCGTTTGCCGCGGAGAAGCCCCATGGCGAGTGATATCAATTCCACTGTTCTTGTAATTAAATGCTGTACTTTTTAACTACTGTATTTCTTAAGTGCAGCACTTCTTAAGAACTGCAATTTGCGCCGAAAAACGGTTCACAGCACTCCCTCAGTGTTGTCTGGCCCGCAAATGTGTTGTGCGGTTTCCAAAACACACGTAGTTCTATATTATTTACCAATGAGTTTAGTCACTCAGGGACCTATTTCCGGGCGTCAGCAAGTTTAAAATCAGGATAGCGGGCAAGGGTTAAGCGCTCAAGTTGATTATCAATCCTAAATCGATACTGCCATGTTATAGTCCCTGCAGGGTAATGCGAACGCTTAAGTCGTCGCAGTCTGCAAGCTCTGGTTTTCCTGAATATGGCTGGCCGTTTATTGCACATAACCGACTGTAAGATAAAGATATTATAATTACCTTGTGTACATGTGATTTTAGCTATTGTGACGCACAACGGAACATGTACACAGATATGTACTCACATTGAAGATGTCGCAAACTAAATTGATGTGAATGACAACGAATCTAAATAAAGTAATTTAACCTTAAATAACATGATGTTAAATACTTTAGAGAACGAAAGAAATGAAGATGAAAGACGATAAAGCTGGGTCGATATTTTGGCACGACTACGAAACCTTCGGGGCTAACCCGGCGAAAGACAGACCCTCGCAATTTGCCGGTATTCGCACGGATTTAGATCTCAATATTATCGGCGAGCCTGAGACATTTTATTGCAAGCAAGCCCCTGATTATTTGCCGTCACCAGAAGCGATATTGATCACAGGGATCACTCCGCAGTTAGCCAATTTAAAAGGCATCCCTGAAACTGAGTTTATGGGGCGTATTCAAGCACTGTTTAGCCAGCCAAACACCTGTGTCGCAGGCTATAACTCATTGCGTTTTGATGATGAAGTGACCCGTTATGGCTTTTACAGAAACTTTATCGATCCCTATGCCCGTGAATGGCAAAATGGCAACTCTCGTTGGGATATCATTGATTTAGTACGCGCGTGTTACGCATTTAGACCCGAAGGGATCAATTGGCCAACCAAGGAAGATGGATCTCCTAGTTTTAAGCTAGAACATTTGACCCAAGCGAATGGTTTAAGTCATGAGAAAGCCCATGATGCCATGTCTGATGTGTATGCAACCATCGCTATGGCAAAACTCATTCGCGAGAAACAACCTAAGTTATATCAGTACTATTTTGACCTGCGCCGTAAGCAAGCGGTGAGCGATCAAATCGATGTGCTCAATATGCAGCCGTTAGTACACGTGAGCTCTAAGATCAGTGCTCGCAATGGCTGTACGACGTTGATTTCCCCCGTGGCGCATCATCCAACCAATAAAAATGCAGTTATTTGCGTTAATTTAGCCATGGATTTAACGCCACTCTTTGAGCTAGATATCGAGCAAATTAAAACGCGTATGTATACGCCAAGAGCCGATCTTGCCGAAGACGAATTACCGATCGCGGTAAAACAAATTCATTTAAATAAGTGCCCTTTTATCACTTCGGCTAAAATCCTCAGCGATGAACATGCCGCTCGTTTAGGCATAGATAAAGAATTTGCCAGAGAGCAATATAAACGCCTTAAACTTCACCCAGAACTACGTGAAAAACTGGCGCTCTTATTTGAGCACGATGACAGCAGAGCGACCACAGATCCCGATTTGATGCTGTATTCAGGTGGTTTCTTTAGCCAAGCTGATAAAGCGAAAATGGAAATCATCCGTCATACCCTACCGCAAAATCTAGCGGCGCTAGACTTGCAGTTTGATGATCCACGTATTCCTGAAATGCTGTTTCGTTACCGCGCCCGTAATTACCCTGAACTACTCGATTACGAAGAGTCGCAGCGCTGGCGTGAATTCTGTCAAAGTCGCTTAGCCGATCAAGACTACGTACTTAAATTAGAAAATCTGCTGCAAGATACGCAAGCGGATGAGACTAAGCAGAAGTTACTGGCTGCCCTTTGTCATTATTTGCGTGAACTTTAAGTTTAATCAATTCAAGCTTAAGTCTTTTATTTAATAGTCTTAAGCTTGTTTATATTCGTGAATAGACTCACTCTATTAAGCGCATAACTTAAATTGTTTACTATCGAACACACACATTTGCAGCGTATAAACGCGAGCTAACTCGCATTTATGCTGTAACAAAATTACTAGAATGTTCTTCCATGAACTTAACAAATAAGGAATCGGGAAATGCAAGATAGATTTATTCGTAGCATAACCCAACTGCCAACGCCGTTAGCCGATGCTCTCATTCCGATGTTGCACCAGAATTTTGCTGGACACTTAGATGCGCAGCAACTTGCCACACTCACAAGTGCAAGCAAGATGACCGAAGCAGAAGTGTTACTGGCACTGCTGCCGATAGCCGCTGCACTGGCGAAACCGCCTATCAGTGAGTTTTATGTCGGTGCGATTGCCAAAGGAAAAAGTGGCGATATCTACATGGGTGCCAACTTAGAATTACCCGGTGAAGCGCTGTTTCATTCTGTCCATGCAGAACAAAGCGCTATCAGCCATGCATGGCTCAGCGGTGAAAGCCAAATTGTTGATATCATAGTCAATGCCAGCCCTTGCGGCCATTGCCGTCAATTTATGAATGAGCTGGTTGAAGGAAGTAAGATCAGCATTCATCTACCCGCACAGGAAAGCCATCCACTGGCTTATTATTTACCCTATGCCTTTGGCCCAAAAGACTTAAATGTCACTTCGCCTTTAATGGCGAAGCAACAAACTGAATTTGCTTTAGATAGTGCCGATCCTATGATCATCGAAGGTTTAGATCATGCCGGTTTAAGCTACGCGCCTTACACTCAGAGTTTTGCTGCCGTGGTTTTAGAAACACGCGATGGCGCAACCTATTGTGGTCGCTATGCAGAGAACGCGGCATTCAATCCTTCTATGCTGCCGATGCAGATGGCTTTGTCGAATCTCGTTCGCCATAATCGCGAGTTTAGCGATATCAGCCGTGCGGTGTTGATTGAATCATCTCAAGGAAAAATCAGTTTAGTCGGCGCGACTATGGATGCACTCCATACCGTTGCCGCCATCGAACTTGAGCACATAGTCATCGATCCCGTGTAACGCCTGCTTCAAGATGCCAAGGGTGCTTCAAAATGCCAACGGCGAAATACGTTAATGCGTATTTCGCCGTTGGATTATTCGACTAATACTTCAACATCAAGTGATCACCCGCTAATGCCGACAGCTAAAACGTCGAATACGTCGAATACGCCGAATACGCCAAAGTAGCAGTCTTGAACATTAATACCTAACACCCAATCCTCGAATGTTACGCCTAGTGTTCAAACCTAACTGCCAGTGCTCAAACGCAAACGCTAGTACTTAAACGTAACGCTGAGTATTCAAACGTGAAAGCTAACTCGGCATAAATGGTTAACCTCAGCACAATTATGCAAGGCTACTCACTATCCAGAGTTCTATTTACGCCGCTTCTTTTGGCCTGAGACTCAGCTTTACGCTGTGCCATTCTGGCAAAACAAGCTTGCCGCTCCACATTTGACATAGCGCGCCAGGCTAAAATCTCATCGAGATGCCTAAAGCAACCTAAGCAAATATCTTGCTGATCTAAACAACAATTGCGGATACAAGGATTGGCATTAGGATCATTCTGACCAGACGGCATATTCATTGCCACAGGGTTCAGTGAAGTGGAATCGGCGGCCACCGGGGAAGCTAAAGATGTCTGCCGTGATTGCGCCGCCAGCGGCCACGACAGCCGTCAGAGTCAATTCTAAGTTCTGGCTGTAGATCACAATCAGCGGGCAGCCTTTTGCGAGGGTAAAATCCACCTCAGCTTGATAGAAGCCACCTGTGATCCCGACATCCATAAAGCAGCTGTATTCAGGACCGTAATCGACATAGGTCCAGCCAAATACCTGGCTAAAAAAAGCCTTAGAACTCGCAATATCGCGGCTCGGGATTTCCAAATAATTGATGCTGTGTTGAAGGTTCATAGACTTCCTTGCTATTTAATGAGGGACAAAATGATGGGCACAAAATGCATGAATAAAAAATGGGAGCCAAGCTCCCATTCTATTCGCTGCTTTAACTCAGGTTAACCTTGGATTAAGGCTGCGACAAGTCCAATCAGACCACCAAACACCCCGCCCCAGATCACTAACCAACCTAAATGCGTTTGGATCATGTCCTGAACGATTTGTTTCACCATTTGCGGTGTAAGCTCGTTTAACCTTTGTTCCACTATATTGGCAATTTTAGTTTGCAGATCGGCCATCACATTTGGCTGTTCGATTTCTTGTTTCAACAGCTCGTGGAATGCATCACTTTGCGCCATTTCAACTAAAGAGGCTTTCATCTTCACAATAAACGGCTCTTTTAGCGGTAATAATGCATCCGTACCGCCGAACATAGACAACATGCCGCCAAAGGAAGATTGCGCGACTGTGCTAATTAAGGCATCGAAAGAAGGCGCTAAATCGACCTTTTCAATCACGGGCGCCAAATCCATTTTACTGATGCCTTCTTTTTCCGATAGGAATCGTTCGATATTTTCTGTGGTAAAAAACTGCTTCATCATCAGATGAGCAATGCCCGCCTTAAACTCTTCGAAACGAGAAGGCACGACTCCCGAGCCATAGAGTCCGGGAACTTTCTCAAACAACATATAAACCGCAACCCAGTTGGTAATCGCACCCGATAAGGCAAACAATCCGACATTCAGGACAATTGCCGAATGCATCAGGTAACCCACAACCACCAAAGCAGCCGCCAATAAATTTGTTACTAAACTCTTATTCAATCTCGTATCCCCTAAGGTGGCATCGATAAGATGCAAAACTGGCCTATATTAACAAGTTAACGGGAGTCAGGTCTAACACTCAAACCACAGTAAACGAACCCATTTCCAAATCTGTTTTCAGTGCTAAGTCTTGGCGCGACAAGCTGCATCCAGCTCATAGCTAAAGCCGCAACGTCACAGAGCCGCTAACGGCCGATAGTTCTATGCAAAATAAGTGAATCCCCTTGTAGAACATTAAGTTAATTTAATGCTCACCAAGCTCAAAAATGCAGAAATTTTAATTTACTGCCTGTGAATTATCAACTGGCCTCAACTACACTCAATTTGGGTCAGAAACCCGAAATAGGGTTTCCAAATACAAGCTCAGAATTCAGGGCTTAAACACATGTCTTAAATACAAGCCTTAAACACAGCCACTGAACATCGGCTCAAATACAAAAGTTAACCACAATAAATTAGGGATGCGCTTATGGAATCGGCTTTTAACACTGCAGGGGCGTTAAGTTGGCATGAACTCACAACCAATAATACCGAAGAGGCCATGCGCTTCTATGCTGAAATTTTTGGCTGGCATTTTAAAACCGTCAAAATGCCTCACGGTCACTATCACATTATTGAAAATCAGGGGATCAGCATTGGCGGAATTACCGACAGTTTAATCCCCACCCTTCCCTCACATTGGACTGGCTATATTACGGTTAACGATGTGGATCAAGTGGCTATCAGTGCCAAAAAACTCGGCGGTGACATTTTGTTTGGCCCTGAAGACATTCCAGAGGTGGGCCGTTTTTGTTGGATAAAAGACCCACAGGGCGCCATTATTGCGGCCATTAGCTATTTAAAACGCTGATGTAAAAACTGACCTAAACATGATGAGTGACTACTCAAGGGATACGCCGCAGGTTGATACAGATGTAGCTATCAATGTAGAAGATAGGTTGTCACTCAGCAACGACGGGGTTCGGAATAAGTTGTCGTCGGGTAATGCTAAGATTTCATTGATAAAATATAAATAATCTCTGGAAACATTAGCGTTAATCGCTAGAATGTTCGCACTTATGGCAGTTTTTCCCTGTCTTATGCATTGGAGCCTTGATATTAATGCTGACCCAGCTATCGCAATTCAAACACACTTTTTTTGCTCTCCCAAAGTTCCTGCGTGTGCTTGTTTACCTCACCGCCGTCTACCTTAGCTATGTCTGCACATTAGGTTTAATCCTGCCCTATGCAATAACCACGCTGGCACCCGAAAAACTCTCTGCTTTACTCGGCCGTCCCGTCACCCTCGGGGATATCCGCATCAATCCCTTTAATTTCAAAGTCGAAATCGACCAACTGGCCATTAAAGAAAAAGACGAAAAACCGTTTGCAGGCTTAGCGCAAGTCCAATTTGAAGTGAACTTTTGGCAATCTGTTTTTAATCGCGCCGCCGTTATCGAAAACATACACATACAAGCGCCCTACGCACACATCATCCGCGTGGAGAAAAAAGGCAAAGCTGGATTCAACTTCGACGATATTCTGCAGACCTTGAACGAGCATTCCTCCGCGAGCACAGAAACAACACCCGCAGAAGCCAGCGCCCCCGTTCGTGTCCTGCTCAGCCAATTTGTATTAGATGCAGGGCAATTTAACTTCGATGACAAAATTACCCATGCTCAAGTTAATTATCCCAATATCAATTTAAAACTCAGTCAGCTCGATACTGAATATTTGATGTCGGCATTGTCGGCCTCAGTAGCACCAGCCACAAAAGCAAATAAGACTGAAGCCAACCCGACACCAAACGCCCAATCAGCCTCTGACACTGGCTCTGGCTCCCAAGTTATGCCAATTCAGCACAATCACTATGCGATACAACTTAGTGATGATCATGCTGGTGAAATCAGTTTGCAGGGGCAATTTCAACTGTTCCCATTAAAAATCGCAGGTGACGTCCACATCGCTAAACTGAAACTGACACCCCTGTGGAAATTTATCGACGATCAATTTAAGCCAGCACTTACCGATGGCGAGATCAGTGCCAAGACTCAGTATCAAGTGGATCTTGCCGAGAATGACGAGCTACAAATCACCAGTAACAATGGCCAGTTTATTGTTGAAAAACTGAATTTTAACGACCAAGAACGCTCAGTGGTTAAGCTGCCAATCTTTGCCCTCGACGGTATTTCGATGGATCTAAAGCAACAGCAAGTGCACATCAATAAGCTTCACAGTGATGGCCTTACTGTAAACGCCATTTTGAATCAAGACGGGCTCGATCTCGCGAGCTTGTTCATGCCTAAATCCGCCAGTGCGTCTACAAGTGCTGCGCCGCCAGTTGCTAATTCCATCGATGCTAATTCGATAGAAACTAAGCCGGCAGATGCTAAGTCACTAGAAGACAAAAATGTTGAGAGCGTACAAGTCGCGCAAGTGGAAGAAAAGCCTCAAATAACCGAGATGGTAACTGATGCAAGCGAGACCGCAGACAAACCAACAGAAAGCGAATTAGCCACGGCCAGCGAGAACAATAAAACGGAGCAAAATACTGAGGCCGCCGCAAACATCACAGCTGATGCCACTCATGAAGCCACTGCAGAAGTCGCTTCTGAGGCAGATCCACAACAGACAATCAAGCAAGCGCCAGTAACGGCGTCAACAGACACTTGGTTCGTGCAACTCGATGCGCTCAATATTGAAAACTACGATCTTAATCTGTCGGAGCAAAAGTTAACTGAGACACCGCAGCAATGGCGTGTGTATCCGCTTAACTTTTCAACAAAAACTATCACCAGCACCTTGGCCGAGCCGATTGATTATGCGCTGCAACTCAGCATTAATGACAAAGGTACTTTAAGCTCTCAAGGCCAGGTCGATGTGACAGGCGAAGCCATAGATGCCGATATTCAACTCGATAAGCTCGCGTTAATCCAATTCCAACCGTATCTCGCGCCCTACGTGAATATGCAGCTCAAGAGTGGTTTATTAAGCTCTGCAGGCAAGCTCACGGCTGATGCCAAGGGCAAAGCCATTTACGGCGGCAGTGTTGAGCTCGATGATTTAGCCATTCATGACAAATTGCGTAATGCCCCGCTGGTCAAATGGCAAAAGATGAATATCAATCAGCTGGATTTTGACCAACAAAAAAATCAAATCAAAATCGATCACTTAGCCTTTAGCCAACCCTACGCCAAAGTGGTGATCGCTAAAGATAGAAGCACTAATATCAGCGACCTTATCGTCGAAGCGCCTATTGCAGCTTCAGTAACGAATAGTACGACAACAAACAACACGCCCCCTGCTAAGCAAACCGCAACCGAGCCGCAAATGGCGAGCAAGTCAGCAACGCCTGAGCTGAGCCTAGATATTCAAAAAATTAGCTTTAGCCAAGGCTCGGCTTACTTTGCCGATAACTCACTGACCCCGAATTTTGCTTCGGGAATTGAGCTGCTTGAAGGCAATATCACTCACCTGTCATCCACACCAGGCACTAAAGCCTCGGTCGATATCAAAGGTAAGATTGACAAGTACGCGCCTGCGACCCTAAAAGGCGATATTAACCCTTTGTTAGACATGCCATATTTAGATCTCGATTTAGTCTTCAAGAGTGTTGAGCTAACGTCAGTCAATCCTTACTCAGGCACCTATGCGGGTTACTACATAGATAAGGGACAGTTATCACTGTCGCTGAACTACAAACTCGATCAGAACAAGCTCAAGGGCAATAACCATCTAGTCATAGATCAACTAAAACTCGGTAAACCCAGTAACAGTGACCTTGCCACTAGCTTACCCATCACGCTCGCCATTGCGCTGCTACAGGACCGTAACGGCGTGATTGATTTAGGCATGGAGGTCTCAGGTGATTTAGACTCACCCAGCTTTAGTGTCGGCAGCATCATAATGACGGCGATTACCAATGTGATCACTAAAGCCGTCACTGCACCCTTCACTTTCCTAGCGGGGCTGATAGGTTCAGACGAAACCTTAGACAAAATCAGCTTTGCCGCTGGTCAATTCAGCCTAAGTGAAGATGAGCAGAAAAGTTTAGACAAACTCGCCAGCGCCTTACTCGACAGACCTATGCTCAAGCTCAGCGTTGAAGGGGAAGTCGATGCCATCAATGACAGCCAAGCCATTGCTGAGCGCATCATGAAGCGTAAATTGGCTAAGTTAGCCAATATCGAGTTCAGTACGTTACCTGATGATTTAAGTCCAAGCCAATTCCCGATCCAAGGGCCGCTCGCCGATGCGCTAGTGAAGCTCTATGAGCAGGAAGTTAAAGCCGATCCGGCACGAATAAAAGACACAGTTATCGCAGAGGCCAAAGACGCACAGCTTTCCGATGACGAAATCACCACCCGCTGGCATATCGCTTTATATAATCTGTCGGTAAAAGCGCAGAATGTTAACGATGGCATGTTGGGTAATTTGGCCCAAGAAAGAGCAAAAGCCGTTAAAGCTTACCTTGTGGACGTGAAAGAAATTGCTCCAGAGCGGATCTTCTTGCTCGAAAGCCGAGTGAGTTTAACCCAGAATGCAGCCCAAGTGAG
>Ga0075011_10001940_pt1 | contig 11231 bp, 9 predicted proteins | sample TARM_MetaG_T_14_FD_72354 | JGI IMG/M metagenome (GOLD analysis project Ga0075011, IMG submission 72354) | Freshwater microbial communities from Pennsylvania, USA, analyzing microbe dynamics in response to fracking - TARM_MetaG_T_14 | ecosystem: Environmental > Aquatic > Freshwater > River...
AATTTGGCTACGCACCTACGACACGCCAGATTCTACGGTTTTGGAAATCGAAGACAGCGCAGGAGGGATTGAGCCTGTATTGATAGAAAAAATCTTTGAACCCTATTTTTCCACCAAAGAAGAGAAAAATGGCACTGGGTTAGGGCTGTACATGTCAAAAACCATCATTGAAGACCACGCTAAAGGGCGTCTTTTGGTGGCCAATACAGCCAATGGTGCCTGTTTTACCATAGTGTTTGCCTTGCAAGAGGAGGGTGAAAATGAATGAAATGGAAGTAGCACAGCTCACATCAGGGCTCACTGTGTTGTATGTTGAGGATGATATTTCTTTGCGCAATGAAACGGGAGCTTTGTTGGAAGAGTTTTTTGCCACAGTGTTGTATGCAAGCGATGGGCAAGAGGGACTGGAGGTTTTTAAGGCCCAATCTGTTGCACCAGATTTGCTTATTACTGACATTAATATGCCTCGAATGAACGGGATTGAGCTGATTCATGCTGTCAAAAAAATTGATGAAAATGTGCCTGTTGTCATCATTTCTGCTCACAATGAAACCGAACTTTTCCTAGACAGCATCCGCACGGGCGTAAATGCTTACATGCTCAAACCTATTCAGTATGAACAATTTATTGATACGTTAGGCAAAGTAGCCCGTGTGATTTGTGCCATGCGGGAAAATGTTGCCTACAAGCATCACCTGGAAGAGGTTATTGAAAAAAAGACTGGAGAGTTAGAAGAGAATTATCAAAAACTACAGCGGGCACTTAGTATCGACCCTATCACCTCTTTGCCCAATCAAGCTTCGCTGCACGAAGAGTTACATTGCATGAGAAAAAATGAACATCTGTCTGTGATGGTGTTTGATGTGGACCATTTTAGTGGGTTTAATGATTTTTTAGGTTTTGATGAGGCCGATGGGCTTTTGTTTAAAATCGGATCTATGCTGCGGTATATTTTACCACCAAATACACCTCTTTATAGGGAAAACTCTGATGAGTTTGTTGCTTTAATCAAAGAGAGCTCCAGTTGTCTTCCTGAGGTGCTTGCGCAACAAGCCATTAGCTTTTTTAAAGAGACGCCTGTGATGCACAAAGAAGATGCGGATATGTACATCTCTTTTTCTATCGGCATTTGCATTGATGAAAGCGCCAACACAGCCCTCCTTAAGGCGCGCACTGCTTTGCACGAGCTTAAAGAGTCTGGATTGGCAGGAAAATACCAAATATACGCTAGAAATTCCCCCTTTTCCCTCACGCAAAAACACAACGCTTTGTGGATTCATAAAGCGCGTAAAGCTTTAGAGGAAGACCGTGTTGTGCCATTCTTTCAACCGATTGTGGAGATGGAAACGGGTGTACATGTAAAGTACGAATGCCTTGCAAGGCTAAAAGAAGCTGACGGGTCAGTGTTAATGCCAATGTATTTCATTGAACCGTTACGCTTAAATGGTCTGATGGGAAATCTAACGCGTATGCTCATTAAAAAATGCTATGAAGCTTTTGGTGATAAAAATATTTCCTTTAGCATTAATCTTTCCCAAGAAGACATGATGGACCAAACCTTTGTGGATTTTTTAATCAAACGCACAGCTCTTTCTCAAATAAACCCTTCGCGGGTCATTTTAGAAATTCTTGAAGATGTGGTGATTGACGCGCGTTCGAGTTGCGCCAGTCAAGCCCTTGGGCGATTAAAGGAGGCAGGTTTTAAAATTGCTATCGATGATTTTGGTGCTGAACGATCAAACTATAGCCGCCTTGAAAGCGTACCTTGCGATATTTTGAAAATTGATGGACAATTTGTCCGAAATATCGATGCGGTGCCTCACAAGGTGAGCATTGTCAAAAATATTCTCAAAATAGCACAAGGAATGGGGCTGGAAGTGATTGCAGAACATGTGGCGACAGAGCAAGAAAAAGAGACTTTGTTGGCGTTGGGGGTGCGGTACGGACAAGGGTTTTATTTTAGTCAGCCCTTGGAGAGTCTACCTCATATGTCTTGAGTTGGTACCCAAACCCACGGTAGTTGACAATGGCGCAGGGAAGGACAAGTTTTTCTCGAAGTCTACGAATGAGGGCGCGGACAGTGGAGGGAGGCACGGGTTCTTCCCAAATGTTTTGCGCCATCGTTTCTTCGCTTAGGCAATGGTGCCGATTGAGGGCTAAAAGATGAAGAAGCACCCCTTCTTTTTTGGTGAGATGGACGGGTTTTTGGTTTACGCAAAGGCGTTTGGTTTCGAGGTCGTATTGAACGATCTCCCCAATCCAGAGTGTTGAGGTGGCGAGTTGAGGTTTTTGATGGCGGAGGTGGCGCGTGAGTGTGTGCATCTCTTCGATGAGTTGTTGGGAATCAAAAGGCTTAACAATAAACCGATAAATACCCAAGGCAATGCTTTGAAGTAAATAATCTGTCTGCGGGTGACCAGAAATTACAATGAGGAGTTGATGGGGGTGTTCTTTGCGGATGTGTTTAAGAAAATCAAGACCGTTCATGTCAGGCATGCAAATGTCACTCATAATCACATCAACAGTGTTGTTTTTAAGCCAGACAAGGGCATCGTTGGCATTGGTAAAAACAGTCACTTTTTCAAAAAAGTCTAACAAAAAAAGATGGAGCTCTTCCCCTAGTGCTGTGTCATCTTCCACTAAAAGCAGTGAGAGCATGGCAATTCCTGTGTATGTTTGAGAAAACTATATCAAAATGCAACACAGATGCAACTGAGAAAGTGTACGATAAAGTGTAAGAAGGAGTTTATGATGGCACACTTGGAAGAATTGCTTACAATGGGTAAAACAATGCGCATTTTATACGTGGAAGATGATGAGGCTTTGCGAGAAGAGCTTACAATGTTGCTTTCGGATATTTTTGACACGATTGTGCTTGCAAGCAATGGGGAAGAGGGGCTTGCGGCTTTTCAAAAAACACCCTTTGATTTGGTTATTACTGATATTCGTATGCCAAAAATGGACGGTATTGCAATGATTGAAGCGATGCGAGCCATCATTCCAAACCAGCCCATTGTGGTGACATCTGCCCATGATGAAACGGAGTATTTGCTCAAACTAATTGCCCTTGGGGTTGATAGTTTTATTACAAAACCTCTTTCAAGTGACCATATTCTTCAATCTTTACATAAAAGTGTTGGGTATATTTTTGAATCCCGTGAGCGCGCCCGTTATCAGGAAGAATTAAAACAGCTCAATGCTTCACTTAAAGACGAAGTGGCGCGGCAAAGCAAGGATTTAAAGGTGAGTTGCGCCAAGGCTTATGCTTATCAAAATGCCTTTTATAAAGTAGGGAATTTACTTTTACTTGACACGCATGGTGAAATTTTGCGCGTTAGTCCTGGAGGTGCGGGGCTTTTGGGCTTTGAAGCAGAGGAGTTGATAGGGAAATCTTGTGCTATGTTTTTTCATGCCCAAAATTCCTCTTTGGTTTATGAAGGGTTTTTGGAAAGCATTATGACTAAAGCACCATGGCAGGGTGAGGTGGTCTGTCAAACAAAAACCATGCAATCTTTACATGTAAGCCTTAGCAGTACCCCTGTTGTCTTGGATCATGAGGTTGTGGAATTTTTGGTTGTGCTACAAGACCAAACAAAAGCACAAGCAAAGCTAGAAGCGCAAAGCAATGAAACGTGTTTGGTCTCTTACATGTACAAGCATATTGTTGATGCCATTCCTTTGCCTGCGGTGGTGTTGGATGCTAGAGGGTGTGCCACTTTTCATAATTTCGGGTTTGTCGAGATGGTTGAGGAAGGGTTTGAGTCAGGATTAATGTATCGCCTTAAAGAGGGGACATTGCGGCTTGATGAGATGATTTTGACGGAAGACCCATTTTTACGCATGGCTGGGTTGTGGGAAAAAAAACCCAAAGGGTTTGAAGTACAAGGATTGTATGAGACGGTTTTGGGGAGTGTGGATGTGCATGTCTATGTCAAGCCATTGGATAAAAATGCCAATAACTACCTTGCGATTATTTGCCAGCAAGGAGCAAGGGGATGATGCCCTCTAGGCGTTGGTTTACCCTTGATGTGGCCATTACAGGTGTGCGCGTCGATGAGGTGAATCACCGTCTTGCCATTACCGATCGAGCCAGACGTCACACTTTGGTTGATTTGGCAACACTTAAACTTTTGAGGGTGACAAACTTTTCCAAGCCCGCGCAGTTGCCTTTTGATTACTATCAGCGTTCCATGTGTCTGCTTGGGCTTGACCGCCTGTTTTTTTGGCCTCGCGATTCCAAATACGGCTATCTTGTGGAAATTGACAAAGTAGTTTCTTTTGTTTTTCGTTTTACTCACCACCATGGGGCAGTTACTAAAGTGGCCCTTTCGCATTCCGAATACAAATTAATCAGCGGCGACGAAAAAGGTCGTAGCTATGTAATAAACCTCTTTAATGGCGCCATAGAGCATCGTTTGCCGGCTTTGCCTGATGCCATCAGTGCTTTATGCTTTTCGTCCGATGATGTTCTGGTGAGTGTGGCGGGATTTCACGGAGGTGTGCTGACGCACAATTTGTTTCTCAAGGAGCAGATAAGCCATATAAAGCTCGGCAGTGTAGTAGAGGCGATGGCTTATCTTGAAAAAACCATTGCTTTGGTTGTTTTGCGTGATGGGCGGGTTTTAAAAATTGAGACAGAAAAAGGAGTTATTTTACAGGAGACAAAACTCCCAATTGGCGTGTGGCCAACAACGCTTTTTATTGCTCCAAATAAAAAATTTTGTTTCATTGGCACTCGGCAGTCCAACATGGTGGCTTTTCATATTACTTCCTTGGAGCAAATGTTTGTGTTTGATTTTGGCTGTGGCGGGGTTAGTGTTCTGGCGCAGTCTGAAGCTTTTTTCTTTGTAGGGTTTACCAGCGGAGAGCTTGCGGTGTTGAATTACCGCGAGTACGAAAAAGAATTTTCGCGTGAGGTGGATTTGGGAAACCTAGACGAAGCAAATGCTTTTTTTAATAAAAATGCTTTTTTAATGACCCATGAGAGCACATGGAAAATGTATGAACAGTGGTTGGAGGCAAAAAAAAGCATTACGGTACTTTTGAGTGAAGGCTCCCTTGAAAAGGCGCAACAAGAGGCAAAACCCTTTATGTTTCACCCAAAATGTCGTTTGGAGATGGAAGTTTTAGAGGGCCAGCAAGGTGAACTTGCTGCCTTGTTGCGGTGCATTAAAACCCGTGATTTTGCACGCGCTTATGATTTGTGTGAAAAAACACCCTTCTTAAAACAAAGCGAACACTATAAAAAGCTTGAGCAGATGTGGCGCACTCTTTACTCCAAAGCACAGCGGCTGCTTAGTCGGGATCCTGCATCAAACAAATCCATAGTGCTTGAAATGCTTGCTTTGTTTTTGAAAATTCCTGAAAAAAATCACGAAGTAGCTTTGATGTTTAAGCACCTCATGGCTTTTCAGGAGGCTGAGTTGCGCATTCGAGAGCAAGATTTTAAAGCCTATTTTAAACTTGTGGAACAATACCCCTTTTTAAAAGAGACAGCCGTATATGAAAAAGTAGGGTGGCTTCAAGAGGAACTCAAGCAAAAGCTCCAACGTGCCTTGGCAGAACAAGATTTTACTCAGGCCAATAAACTGGCAAAAGCGTTGCAAGAATTTACCCCATCGGCCCCTTATGCTACCCAAAAAATAGACCATATTAAACAGGTGCTTTCATTGGATACTTTGCTTGGTGCTGGCCGTATGCTAGAAGCGTGTGCAGTGGTGTCGCGTTTGGGTATTTGGAACGAGGAGTATGGGCAAATTCAACACTATAAAAAAGCCAAAGAACGGTTTTTGGTGGTGCTAAAGAAGCAGATACTCGAAGGAAAAATGCGTGAAGTGCACACCAAGATTACGCCGTTTCAAAGCATCGAAGAGGGACGCCAGATACACCAAGAGATTATGCGGTTTTTATACGAACACCAAATTACAACGCATCTTGGACATCAATCGCGCACGAAGGTTGACTGGGAGATGAGTTTGAGGCATTTTCTTCAGTTCTTTGCCATTAATAAAGCTTTGGATGATAAGCTAAGGTTAGCACATATTGCACCACCTAAACCCTGCCAAGAGGATGAGCCAGCAGAAGATATGCTTTATCCCTTAAGTATCATACACTATCAAAATGTTTAAACAAAGGTAAGTTAGGAAGTGGGTCTTTATTGTTGAAATTTTTTAATGAGTTCGAACTCTTGAGGTAAGGTTGCAGGCACCTTGTAAAACACAGCCGAGGGTTTGATGCCTTCATGGCACTCAATACAGTCGTTTATAGCGGCATGTTCAGGGGTGGCGGCTACTACTTTTTCGACCGAATGGCACACAAAGCAATCCGTCCCGCACCCTGTTGCCATAGTAGTGTCTTTGAAGCTCTCAGGAGGATGGCAACCCGCGCAGGTGGCAAGGGGTTGGTGGCGAATGTCGGTGTAGATATCAAGGCTAGGGTGGCAGGAGGTACAATCACTGGTACACGCAAGTAAAAATCCCAAAAAAGAAAAAAGAAAAAGAAGGTATTTCAAAAAGACTCCTTGTAAGCCAAGGGTGGTGGGTCCAGTAGGACTTGAACCTACGGCCGTCCCGTTATGAGCGGGATGCTCTAACCAACTGAGCTATAGACCCAAAAAAGAAGTGAGATTATAGGGTGTTTTTGCTTACGCGGTTCTAAAGCTTAATTTTGACAAAGCGGTAAGTGGGGTCAAAGCGAAACGCCAAGAGATTTTGAACAATTCCAAAAAAAATCATAAACGTGATAAAACTGCTTCCGCCATAGCTAAAAAAAGGCAAAGGCACTCCTACTACAGGAGCAAAGCCAATGGTCATGGAGATATTAACAGCCATATAGACAAAAATAAGCAATGCAAGTCCCGAAGTCATGACGCGTGTAAAGTAATCGTGCTTAAGCATAAGGTTGAGTGTAAGTAAGTGTATCACTAAGAATGCATACAAAACAACCACGCCAAGGGCGCCCAAAAAACCAAAGCGTTCTATGTGGTAAGCAAAAATAAAATCACTCGTCGCAATGGGAAGAAATTTAAAATGGGTTTGTGTGGCTTCGTCTTTATCTTTGCCTAGTAATCCACCTGACCCAATGGCGATAAGAGACTGGCGCACATGGTAGCTGGGCTTTTCACTAATAAAATCATGAATGCGCTGTTTTTGGTATCCGTGTAAACTGTTGTACAAAAAGGGCGCGCCAAGGGCAATTAGCAGAGCTAAAGAAAGCCAGATTTTTTTATTGACTCCGACGATAAATAAAATTCCATACCCTACAATCAGCATCACAAGTGCTGTACCAAGGTCGGGCTCTTTGACGATAAGTAAAAAAGGCAGAAGAATGTAAAAACTAAGCTTCAAAAACATTTTTAGGCCATAACCCTCTTCTTCGGGCGGTGTTTGTTTGATGAGATAAGCAAGCATGAGGATGAAAGCAGGCTTCATGAGTTCAGAAGGCTGAATGGTAAAGTGAACAAAAGGAATTTCAAGCCACCGTTTCGCGCCTAAGCGGCTTACGCCAAAAAACTCGACACTAACAAGGAGGGCGATATTGAGCCAATAAAACAGAGGAAGAAGCCATTCGAGTTTGCGGATAGGGAAGAAAAAGAAAAAGAAAAAAGCGCAAAATCCTACGGCGAAATAGACGATTTGTTTGTTTCCGAGCATGGGGCTTGCTTCAGAAACAAGAAAATAAGACACCCCGATAATGGGCAAGACAAGCAGAGGAATCAAAAAGTCAAAATGTGTTAAAATCCTTTTGTCTAGTTGAAGCACTCTGTCGCCTTAAAATTTTTTGGCATTATAACAGATAAGGGATAAACCTTGGTAAATGCGTTTACATGTAAAGATGCATCGCGTCTTGATATTTTTTTAACTTCCACAGTAGCCGCTTCTCGGAATCAAGTGGCACACCTCATTAAAACCCACGGTGTGATAGTAAACGGAACAGTAGTGTGCAAAACAGGATTTAAACTCCAAGCAGGTGACAAGGTTGAGGTGCCTGAAGTGGAAACTCCTGTGCCAGAAGCAGTCGCAGTGGATTTTGAAATCCCAATTCTGTATGAAGATGCGCATATTTTGGTACTTAATAAACCTCCTTTTTTGACGGTTCATCCAGCACCCAGCGTCAAAGAAGCCACAGTGGTGGATTGGTTGCGCGCGCGCGGGTTTTCCCTCTCGACCCTTAGCGGCGAAGAGCGCCATGGGATTGTGCACCGTTTAGATAAAGAGACCTCAGGGGCCTTGGTGGTTGCTAAAACCAACGAAGCACACCGCGCACTGGCTTTGCAGCTTGAAAACAAAACCATGGGGCGGTATTACGTGGCACTGATTGATTTGCCTTTAAAAGACTCTTGCGTGGTGGATAAACCCATCGCGCGTAACCCAAAAAACCGTCTTAAGATGGGCATCGTTGAGGGTGGAAGGGAAGCCAAAAGCGCATTTTGTAAATTAGCAGTAGGAAAAAATGGCACCACAGAGCTTATTGGCGCTAAACTTTTTTCAGGTCGAACCCATCAAATACGTGTACATCTTGAAAGCCTATCTCGTCATATTTTGGGCGATACTTTATACGGCTTTAAGAGCCAAAAAGCTACAATCCCAAGGGTTATGCTCCATGCTTACGCCCTGTATTTAGACCATCCCATTACACAAAAACCCATGCAATGGTGTGCGCCTTTGTATGAAGACTTTGAAACACAACTGCACAATTATTTTACTCAGGAGGAAATAGATGAAGCGCTTTTATTCACTGCTCTTGCTTGCCGTTTCGATGGCGCTGATGAGTGGATGCCAAAGGGGTCCTCTGCCGCCAGAAACTCCCTCCATTAACCCCAATTTGCCTGCGGTTGAAAATATTAAAACTATTTCAGACATGACAGAAATTGGATTTGAATGGACGCCTCAGTATGACGAGGGTGTTGCGGGGTATCACCTCTATAGAGGCACAGGAGAAGGTCCGCTAACCCGCGTGGCGACTGTTAATGACCGTTATGCTTCCCATTATGTGGACACGGGATTGACTCCTGAGACGCTGTACCATTACCGCATGGCAACTTTTACAACCTCTAAGCAAGAGTCTACTCCTAGTGCCGTAGTTAATGCCCAAACCCGTCCTTTGCTAGACTCCGTCCCTTTTGTAAAAGCGATTGTTGGGTTGCCAAACCGTGTAAAGCTACTTTGGCGCCCACACCCTTATGAGCGAGTGGGTTCGTACATTGTTGAACGGAATGAACTTAATTCAGATACCTGGTCGCGCATCGCTGAAGTTAAAGGCAGACTTAATGCGGAGTATATTGACACAGGGTTAAAAGATAATCACGTATACCGCTATCGCGTGATGGTGCGCACCTTTGATGGCATTATTTCTAAGCCAAGTGAAATTATCGAAGCTAAAACTAAACCTTTGCCAAAGATGATTGAAGGCATTGAAGCCACCCGCACTTTACCTAAAAAAATCATTTTAACATGGCGTCCTTCACCAGAAAAAGATATTTCCCATTACCGCATATACCGCGCACCAACATCGGTGCTGTTTTATACCTTTTTGGCCAAAACCAATGAGTCGCGCTTTGAGGATTTGATTAACACAAACGGGGCGGACCGTTACTACAAAATAACAGCAGTTGACACAGATGGACTGGAATCTCTTAGGCAACCAAATCCTGTCATGGGGACAACTTTAGATATACCACTTCCTCCTGCTATTACAGGTGTTCGCCAAGATGCATCGGGCGTGTTGATTACATGGAGTCAAGTAGACCAGCGGGCAGAAAAATTTGAAGTGATTAAAAAAGCCCGAGGGGACTCTCAGGTGATTCAGGGGATTACTTCAGGACAATTTTTAGACCACGATGTTCTTAAGGGCGTGAGTTACACCTACGAAGTGGTGGCAATCGACCAGTACGGTTTGGCCTCCAAAGCTTCTCAAAGCGTCCGTGTTCAGATACCAAACGAGTAAGGAACCCATGCCAAATTTTCACGCTTCATCGTTAACCCCTTTGTCTTATCCGCACCATGAAGAAGAAGTGGTCTTTGTTTGGGAGGCAACCTCCAAAGAAGAGTCTTTGATACTGACCCAGTTGGATAGCCATCAGTTTTTTATCAAGCAGCTAAAACGCCCCAAGGGAACGCTTGTGAAAGGGGAGAAAATTACACGTCCCTCGCAGGTGAAGCTTTTGCAAAAAGGGCTTATTGCTTATGAAAAAGCGACGGCCGCCTCGGTGCTTTTTAGCAATATTCACAGTACAAAAAACCATCATGAAAACCCCTCTTTTCATCTTAAAACACCCGCCTTTTTTGCTAATGACACTACTCAGGCGCAAGAAATTTGGGTAGAAGTTGGTTTTGGAAGTGGTCGCCATTTGCTTCACCAGGCAAAAAACAATCCCGATGTTTTACATGTAGGGATTGAAATTCACAAACCTTCAATCGAGCAAGTCATCAAGCGTGCTGAACACGAAGAACTTGATAACCTGCTTGTAGTGGATTATGACGCACGGATTTTATTAGAGTTTTTGCCGGCCAATAGCGTGGGAAGAATTTTTGTGCATTTTCCCATCCCTTGGGATAAAAAGCCACACAGACGCGTGATTTCTGAAGGATTTGTAGAGGAGGCATTGCGGGTGCTTAAGGTCGAGGGAACGTTAGAGCTTCGCACAGATAGTGATGCGTATTATGCCTACAGCTTGGAGGTGTTTATGGCACTTGCCAAAGCAAAGGTGCGCATTCAGAAAAATATGGACTTGGCGGTTAGTAGCAAATACGAAGACCGTTGGAAGCGCATGGAAAAAAATATTTACGATGTAACCCTTGTAAATCAGCACAAAAGCCCTTTGACAAAGGCGCCGACTCCTCTTATTTTTGAAACACCTCTTGATGTGCAGACACTAAAAAATAAGACCGCTGACACAACATTGCGAGGGGAAAATTGGTTTGTACATGTAGAGGGTTGGTACCATATTAAAGAAAACCATGGCATGCTCAAAGTCGCTTTTGGAGCCTACGATAGGCCTGAGCATCGGTATGCTATTGTTGAAGAGGGAAAAGCGCGGTATTTTCCCGAAGAGGTCTTTTCCACTAAAGCCAACACCTTGGCTCATGGTGCCTTGGTGGATTGGATGCACACATGAATCATGTGATAGAGGCTTCAAAAATTTCTCTTGGATACCGCAATGACGAACCTGTTATCACCGATGGTGATATGCGGATAAATTCACAGGATTTTGCCTTCATCACAGGGAAAAG
>Ga0075011_10001943_pt1 | contig 11225 bp, 9 predicted proteins | sample TARM_MetaG_T_14_FD_72354 | JGI IMG/M metagenome (GOLD analysis project Ga0075011, IMG submission 72354) | Freshwater microbial communities from Pennsylvania, USA, analyzing microbe dynamics in response to fracking - TARM_MetaG_T_14 | ecosystem: Environmental > Aquatic > Freshwater > River...
ATTGTCGATGCCATGCTGGGCACTGGCGTATCGGGGGCGCCCCGTGAACCTTTTGCCGGATTGATCGGCCGATGCAATCAATCCCCGGCGCCCGTTCTGGCTGTCGACCTGCCTTCCGGATTGAACGCAACCACGGGCGCGGCCGATGGTGATGTGGTGAATGCGGCCATGACCGTGACGTTTATCGGTCTCAAGGCCGGCCTGTTCACCGGGCAGGGTGCTGCGGTGTCCGGTGAGGTCATGTTTGAGTCACTGGATACGGAGGAAGGCGTTGCCGGCAGCGGACAGACGCCGGTTGCCCGTCGTCGTGACTGGCCCTCCGTCATGTCCTGGCTGCCGGAGAGACCGGCCAACGCCCACAAGGGGCGTTTCGGCCATGTGTTGGTGGTGGCGGGCGACCGGGGATTCGGTGGTGCCGGCTTGCTGGCGGCCGAGGCCGCGGCCAGGTCAGGCGCCGGCCTGGTATCGCTGGCCACCCGCCCCGAGCATGTGACAGCCGTGCTGGCGAGATGTCCGTCGGTGATGGTCCATGGCCTGATTCACGGTTCGGAGTTGCCCCCGTTGCTGGATGCCGCTTCCGTTATTGTCTGTGGTCCGGGCATAGGTCAGAGCGCCTGGGGCCAGCAGATGCTGGAACAGGTTGTCGCCAGCGGTAAGCCCCGGGTCCTGGATGCCGACGCGCTGAACCTGTTGTCCAACCGGGTTGCCATACCGGCGGATAACCATATCCTGACGCCGCATCCGGGCGAGGCTGCCAGATTGCTCAATTGCCTGGTGCCGGAGGTAGAGGCGGACCGGATGGCGGCAGCCAGAAAATTACAGGCCATGTACGGCGGTACCGTTCTGCTCAAAGGCGCCGGTACGGTTGTTGCCTCCGGAGGCGAGGTGGTCGACATCATCAGTGGCAGTAATCCGGGAATGGCGACCGGTGGAATGGGCGATGTGCTGTCGGGCATCATTGGTTCGCTTTATGGGCAGCTGAAGGACGCGAACAGGGCGGCGGTTATCGGTGCTTCGGCACATTTGGCAGCCGCTGACACTGCGTCCGAAACTCTTGGATTCATGGGTCTGATACCGAATGATGTGATCGATTCCCTGGCACTGGTTTTCCGCGAGTCGGAGCGCAATCAGGTGCGGGAGTCGCTATGAGTGCAATGGCTGACGAGCGCCGGCATTTTCTGGAAGATGAAGTGGCCACCGAACAGTTTGGCCGGGAGCTGGCAAAATGTGTTGCCGGGTCCGGTAAAGGTCTGGTCGTGTTTCTGGAAGGCGATCTTGGTATGGGCAAAACCACGGTCAGCCGTGGTGTCATGCGTGGTCTGGGGCACGAAGGGGCGGTGAAAAGCCCTACCTATACCCTGGTGGAGCCCTATGAGGATTTGCAGCCACCGGCATACCATTTCGATCTTTACCGGCTCGGCGATGCCGAAGAGCTTGAGTACATGGGCATTCGGGATTATTTCGCCGGTGATAATCTGTGCCTGATCGAATGGCCTGAGCGGGGCAAGGGGATACTGCCTGACCCGGATCTGGAAATTCATCTGGAGCGCCAGGATCAAGGCCGGTTGGTGGTGATGACAGCCCGTTCCAGTCGGGGTGTCCGGTTGCTGAATGAATTGGAATTGACGGGTCCGGGACGAGAAAACAACCCCGGAACGAGATAGGTATCTGGCAGGTAAGCTGTATGAGAAGCATCGAACTCAGAACAAAACGGGTCCGGCCGCTGGCACTTTGGCTGGCGGCTCTGGTGCTGCCCCTGTTTGCCGGAGCAGCGGTGGCCGGAACGCAGGTGGAGAGCGCCCGGATATGGCCGGCACCGGATCATACCCGTCTGGTTTTTGATATTGCCGGGCAGGTAGACCACAACATCTTCTCCCTGTCAGGGCCGTCCCGTCTGGTGATTGATCTCAAGAACACCCGCCTGAAAACGGATTTTTCCGCGCTGGACCTTTCCGGTAGCCCCATCAGGCGCATCCGCAGCGCTCCCCGGAACGGAGACGACCTGAGAGTGGTTCTGGACCTGAAGACCGACATCAAGCCCAGAAGTTTTCAGCTTGAGCCGAACCAGCAATACGGCCATCGACTGGTGGTCGATCTGATCGATGAAAGTGGCAGCCGCCTGGAGAAGGCCGCCAAGCCGACCGTTACCCGGGATTCGGCCGGAAAGCGGGATGTTATCGTGGTCGTCGATGCCGGCCACGGCGGCGAAGACCCGGGCGCCACTGGCCCCCGGGGCACCCGGGAGAAAGATGTGGTTCTGAAAATGGCGAAAACCCTGGCTGACATGATCAATGGCAAACCGGGCTACACCGCCAAGCTGACCCGCACGGGTGACTATTACGTCGGTCTGCGCAACCGCACGCTCCTGGCCAGAAAATACAACGCCGACCTGTTCGTGTCCGTGCACGCCGATGCCTTCCGCACGCCTCAGCCCAAGGGAGCGTCAGTCTTCGCTCTGTCCCAGCGTGGAGCGACCAGCGAAACTGCCCGGTGGCTGGCAAACAGCGAAAACCGTTCTGACCTGATTGGTGGCGCTGGCGGGTTGTCCCTGGACGGCCGTGATGACACCCTGGCAGGGGTGTTGCTGGACCTGTCCATGACTGCCAGCATCAATGCCAGTCTGGGTGTCGGCAGTTCGGTCCTTGGCAAGCTGGGGCGGGTTGCCGAGCTGCATAAACCGGGTGTCGAGCAGGCCGCATTCGTGGTGCTGAAATCCCCGGATATTCCGTCCATCCTGGTGGAAGCCGGGTTTATTTCCAATCCCCAGGAAGAGAAAAACCTGTCCACCCAGTGGTATCGGGACAAACTGGCCGGCGCCATTACCAAGGGCATTGACGATTACTTCCGGCAAACTCCGCCCCCGGGGACTTTGCTGGCCTGGCAGAAGCAGAGGCGCCAGAGTGGTGACAGTGTCAGTCAATACCGGATCCAGCGCGGCGATACGCTTTCCGGAGTGGCCAGGAAAAACCAGACGACCGTCAGTGAGCTGATGCAGTTTAACGACCTGCGGGATGACCGTGTTATGGTAGGGCAAACCATTCGTATTCCCGCATCCTGATTCAAGAGGTTTTCCCGTAACATGCCCCCCATTCGATTGCTGTCACCACGGCTTGCGAACCAGATCGCCGCGGGTGAAGTGGTGGAGCGCCCTGCGTCCGTGGTCAAGGAACTGGTCGAAAACGCGCTGGATGCCGGCGCCAGCCGTGTTGATGTTGAAGTCGAGCAGGGCGGCGCCAAGCTGATCCGGGTCCGGGACGACGGCGGTGGTATCGAAGAGGACGATCTGCCGCTGGCATTGAGCCGGCATGCAACCAGCAAGATTGCCAGTCTCGACGACCTGGAGGCGGTGGCGTCGCTGGGTTTTCGTGGCGAGGCGCTTGCCAGTATCAGTTCCGTTTCCCGCCTGACACTGACCTCCAGGACTGCCCGCCAGGAAGCGGCTTCCCGGGTAGAGGTGGAAGGTCGCGAGATGGATGCCAGGATCTCTCCTGCTGCACATCCGGTCGGTACCACCGTGGAAGTGCGGGACCTGTTCTTCAATACCCCGGCTCGCCGGAAATTTCTGCGTACCGAAAAGACCGAATTCAACCATGTTGAGGAGTGTGTGCGCCGGCAGGCTCTGAGCCGGTTCGACGCTGGTTTCACTTTGCGACATAACCAGAGAGTGGTGCAGAGCCTCCGGCCTGCCGGCTCTGTCCTTGACCGGGAACGGCGGATCGGTGCCCTGTGCGGGCAGCAGTTCATCGACAATGCCGTGGTCATTGATGCCGAGGCCACAGGGCTTCGTCTCTGGGGCTGGGTGGCGCTGCCGACCTTTTCCCGCAGCCAGGCCGATCTGCAGTATTTCTTCGTCAACGGCCGGGTAATCCGTGACCGGCTTGTCGCCCACGCAGTACGCCAGGCCTATCGGGACGTGCTCTACAACAACCGGCATCCTGCGTTCGTATTGTACCTCGAGGTGGACCCGGCCACGGTGGATGTGAACGTGCATCCCACCAAGCATGAAGTCCGTTTCCGGGATGGCCGGCTGGTTCATGATTTTATTTTCAGAACCCTGCACAAGGCCCTGGCCGATGTGCGGCCGGATGATCATTTCCGGGGCGCGGTTGCCCAGTCCTTCGGCCGTGAGGCGTCTTCCCGGGATGAGGCGGCGCCGGCAATGGGGACGGCGGCCGGAGCGTCCTGGAGTGGCCAGCCGGCGGTACCGAACTATGGCGGTCAGTCGGGCGGATCAGGTTTCAGGGCCCAGCCACAGCCCCAGCAGGAGTGGCGCGCCAGTGACCAGATGGGCTTCTATCAGTCTCTCAATTCCGGAGGCGGAACCGGTGCCTCCGAGCCGGCGTCTCCCGGTGCCGGTCTGGCGACGGCAATGCCGACACCGCCTGTCGACAGTGACGAGGAGCCGCCGCTGGGTTATGCCATTGCACAGCTTCACGGCATCTACATCCTGGCCCAGAGCCGGGCCGGGATGATTGTGGTGGACATGCACGCCGCTCACGAACGAATAACCTATGAACGAATGAAGCGGGCGCTCGCCGAGCAGGATCTGAAGAGTCAGCCTCTGCTGGTACCCCTGTCCCTCGCTGTCAGCCAGAAGGAAGCCGCGCTCACTGAGAGTCATGGCGAGGAGCTGCAGAAGCTCGGTCTGCAGATAGAGCGGATCGGTCCTGAAACCCTGGCGGTCCGACAGGTGCCTGCGCTGCTTCGGGGAGCCGATACCGAACAGCTGGTTCGGGATGTGCTGGCGGATCTGATTGAACATGGCCAGAGTGACCGGGTCGAAGCTGTGACCCATGAGTTGCTCGGTACCATGGCATGCCATGGATCGGTCCGGGCCAACCGCCAGCTGACCATTCCGGAAATGAATTCATTGCTCAGGGACATGGAAGCCACCGAGCGCAGTGGCCAGTGTAACCACGGCCGGCCGACCTGGACGCTGGTCACCCTGTCCGAGCTGGACAAGCTGTTTCTGCGGGGGCGCTAGGGTGTCTCTACCTCCGGCCATTTGCCTCATGGGGCCAACAGCCTCGGGGAAGACCGACCTCGCCATGGCACTGTGTGAACACCTGCCGTGCGAAATCATCAGCGTTGATTCGGCGATGATCTACCGGGGCATGGATATTGGCACTGCCAAGCCTTCGGCGGAAGAGCTGGCCCGTGCGCCGCACCGGCTGATCGATATCTGCGACCCGGCCGAAACCTACTCGGCTGCGGATTTCCGTCGTGATGCTCTTGCCGCCATGGCCGACATTACCGCCGCCGGGCGGATACCCTTGCTGGTTGGCGGCACCATGATGTACTTCAAGGCGCTGCTGCATGGAATGTCGGGCCTGCCCGCCGCCAGCCCCGAGTTGCGAAGACTGCTGGAGAAAGAGGCCGGAGACCTGGGTTGGGACGCGCTTCACCGGGAGCTCCAAGCCAGGGACCCGATCGCAGCCGAGCGGATTCATCCCAACAACCGTCAGCGCCTTTTGCGCGCCCTGGAGGTGCTGCGGCTCACCGGCAGGCCCATTTCAGAGTTCTGGCGGGCTGATGAGGCTTCCTCCGAAGCAAAGCCGGTGTCTGGCCATGGCAGCGATATTGAGGATTACACCTATTTCACTCGCTGGCAGGCAGACGAAACACCTTCGCTTCCGTATACTGTGGTTCAGCTTGCCTTGATGCCGCCCGAACGGCGAGTGCTTCATGAAAGAATCCGCCTGCGCTTCCTGAAGATGCTGGAAGCCGGTTTTCTGGACGAGGTGCGGGCATTGATGCTCAGGGAAGACTTGTCCCCTGATCTCCCTTCCATGCGTTGTGTCGGTTATCGCCAGGCCTGGAGTTATCTGTCCGGGGAAGACGATTACGACACATTTGTAAGCAAGGGTGTTGCAGCCACACGCCAGTTGGCGAAGCGGCAGCTGACCTGGTTGCGCAAGTGGTCTGATGTTGACTGGCTGGACAGTGAAGACAAACTTATCGCTGAGGCCGCCTTGAAAAAAATCAAACTTCGCACCACATTTAAATCTGACAAATGACGATCTGCATTTACTAAAAACAGGAGAATACACATGTCAAAAGGGCATTCGTTACAAGACCCTTACCTCAATGCCTTGCGCAAGGAACGCATTCCGGTTTCCATCTTTCTGGTGAATGGTATCAAGCTCCAGGGCCAGATTGAGTCGTTTGACCAGTTCGTGATTTTGCTGAAAAACACTGTCAGCCAGATGGTCTACAAGCACGCTATTTCCACTGTGGTTCCTGCCCGTAATGTTCGCATTCCGCCGCAGGCTCCGGGCGGAGAGGGCGAGTCTGAAGACTGATCCATCCGCTTTGCCGGTATTGCCACCCGCGTTCCAGAAGATCCTTTTCCGGGATCCAATGGCCGCGGGTGTTTGTTTTTATGATGCTAACCGCCTGACGGTTACGGAGTTGATGCCAATTGTTTGAACGTCCTGATGTCGGTGAGCGCGCGATCCTCGTCCACATCGATTTTACTGCCCACGATGGCACGGAAGACCCGGGTGAGTTCCGGGAGCTGGTCACATCCGCAGGCGTTGAACCTGTCGGGACCGTTACCGGGTCCCGCAAACAGCCCAGCCCGAGATTTTTTGTCGGTGAGGGCAAGCTGGAGGAAATCCGCGACGCGGTGGCCGCCCATGAAGCCGATGTGGTGTTGTTCAATCATGCGCTGAGCCCACGCCAGGAGCGAAACATTGAGCAGGAACTCAAGTGTCGGGTGCTCGATCGCACCGGTGTGATTCTCGATATCTTCGCCCAGCGGGCCCGGACCCACGAGGGCAAATTGCAGGTAGAGCTGGCGCAGCTTGAGCACATGTCGACGCGCCTGGTTCGGGGCTGGACACACCTGGAGCGGCAAAAGGGCGGGATCGGCCTTCGCGGGCCGGGTGAAACCCAGCTGGAAACGGACCGTCGTCTCCTGCGGGAAAGGATCAAATCCATTCACAAGCGCCTTGAGAAGGTGCGCCGGCAGCGCAATCAGGGTCGACGCGCCCGACAGCGTGCGGATATTCCCACGGTGTCGCTGGTCGGTTACACCAACGCCGGCAAATCAACTCTGTTCAACCGGATCACGACTTCCTCCGTCTATGCTGCAGACCAGTTGTTCGCGACACTGGATCCGACGCTCCGGCGGCTGGAACTTCCGGACATCGGGCCGGTCGTAATGGCGGACACGGTGGGCTTCATCCGGCACCTGCCACACAAGCTGGTCGAGGCCTTCCGGGCGACTCTGGAAGAAACCACCCAGGCAACTCTCCTGTTGCACATCATCGACAGCCACGACAGCCGCCGCGACGAGAATATCGAACAGGTGGAAGAGGTACTGGCCGAGATCGGGGCCGACGAGATTCCCATGCTGCAGGTGTTCAACAAGATTGACCTGCTGGAGAACTTCACGCCGCGAATAGAGCGTAACGAAGAAGGCGTTCCGGTGCGGGCCTGGGTGTCTGCGGTAACCGGGGAAGGGCTTGATGGCCTGTTTGACGCCATCGTCGAGCGTGTTGCGGAAGATGTCGTGCATCATTTTGTTGTGCTCGGGCCGGCCGATGGCAAGTTGCGGGCACTTCTGCATGAGGCCGGCTCGGTGCTGAGCGAAGAGCACCGCGAGACCGGGGATACCGTGGTGGAAGTTCGTTTGCAGAACCGGGACTGGCAGCAACTGCTGAGCCGGGCCGGAGTAACTGAAAACTCAGTCAGGCTGGATGCTGGGCATGCCTGAAACCGCGGCGGCTATTGCCGGGGCGGAGATAAATCCCTAGTATTTGCAGCCATTCTATCTATAAGTCAGTAACGGAGAGCACTATGGCCTGGAACGAACCGGGTGGAAACCGTAACGACAATGACCCCTGGGGTACCGGTGGTGGTCGTCGCGGCAATGATCAGGGGCCACCAGACCTTGACGAGGCCCTGAAAAAGGGGCTGGACAAGCTCAACAAGATGCTTGGCGGCAAAGGTGGAAAGTCCGGCGGCAGCGGTGGTGGTACCGGCAGCGGCGGCGGCTTTGGCGCTATCGTGGCTTTGGCCGCCATTGTGGTTGTTGGTTATGTCATTTTCCAGTCTTTCTATACCGTGGACGAACAGGAGCGTGCTGTGGTTCTGCGTTTCGGGGAGTATGACCGGACAGAGAGTCCGGGCCTGCGTTTCAAGGTGCCGCTGATTGATGACGTCACCAAGGTTCGGGTAACCAACGTCCGGACCGCCGACTCGACCGGCCAGATGCTGACCCAGGACGAGAACCTGGTGAGTGTGGATCTGCAGGTGCAGTACCGGGTCAGTGATGCCCGTAACTATGTGCTCAATGTCCGTGACTCGAACCAGGCCCTTGCCTTCGCCACCGACAGTGCCCTCAGGCACGAAGTGGGTAGCGCTACCCTGGATGCGGTGCTGACTGAAGGCCGCGTAGAGCTTGCGGTCAATGTCGAGCAGCGGCTGCAGAATTTCCTGCAACAGTATGGTGCAGGGCTTGAGGTGGTTCGGGTCAACGTCGAAAGCACCCAGCCGCCGGAGCCTGTTCAGGATGCCTTCCGGGAAGTCCAGCGGGCCCGTGAAGACGAGCAGCGACTCAAGGAAGAAGCGGAAACCTACCGTAACAAGGTTGTCCCCGAAGCCCGTGGTCAGGCCCAGCGCATGGTGGAAGAAGCCGCGGCATACAAGGCCCAGGTGGTCGAGCGGGCAGATGGTGAAACGGCCCGGTACAAGGACCTTCTGGCCGTGTACGAAAAGGCGCCGGAGGTTACCCGTGAGCGTATGTATCTGCAGGCCATGGAAAACGTACTCGCCAGCTCCAGCAAGGTGCTGGTGGACACCAAGTCCGGCGATAACATGATGTATCTGCCGCTGGATCGCCTGACCCGTCAGGGCAGTGCCAGCCTTGCTGCGGGCAGGAATGAGAGTGCCGGCGATGCAGGCAGCCTGACCGGTCAGGTTGATATCCAGTCGCTGACCGACCAGGTGCTTCGCGAATTGCGTAATCGCCAGACCACCAATACGAGAGAGGGGAGATAATCATGGGACCCAAAAGCATTATCGGTCTTGCTGGTACCCTCATTATTCTGCTGTTGGTATCGTCCAGCGTTTATATCATTCCGGAAACCCATCGCGGCGTACTGCTGCGTTTCGGGGAGCTGATCGAAACCAATATTTCGGCCGGTATCCACTTCAAGGTTCCTGTGATTGACGAGGTGCGGGAATTCGACGTGCGGGTTCTGACCATGGACCTGCCGGCCCGTCAGTACCTGACCATTGAGAAGAAGCCGCTGGATGTCGATTCCTACATCGCCTGGAGAATTGCCGATGTGGACACGTTCTACCGGGCCACCGGTGGTGACGAGTTCCGGGCCCAGAACCTGCTGCTTTCGCGGGTGGACAACGGCCTCCGTAACGAGTTCGGTGTGCGCACCATGCACGAGGTGGTATCCGGTGAGCGTGACGAACTGATGGCCAAGCTCAAGGATCTGGTCAACGAAACCGCGCTGAAAGAGTTCGGGATACAGGTGCTGGATATCCGCATCAAGGCGATTGAACTGCCCGAGCAGGTCCGTGCGAACGTCTACCGCCGCATGGCCACGGAGCGGGAAAAGCTGGCTCAGGAATATCGTTCCCGTGGTCGCGAAGCCGCTGAAGGTATCCGGGCGGATGCGGATCGCCAGCGCACGGTGATTCTGGCGGAAGCCTTCTCGAAATCCGAGCAGCTTCGCGGTGAGGGTGACGGTCAGGCGGCTAAGATCTATGCCGATGCCTACAGCCGTGATCGTGAGTTCTTCAGCTTCTATCGCAGCCTTGCGGCCTACCAGAATGCGTTCTCCAACAAGGACGACATTATGGTGATCGACTCCGAAGGCGATTTCATGAAATACATGAGAGACCCCCAGGGCGGGAAGTGATACCCGCCTGAGAGCTGAAATAAACCGGAATACATCCGTATTCCGGTTTTTTTGTGCCTGCCAACCGTGTAAAATTCTGGCGGTTTTGTGTCGGGTTTTCTCGCCGGATCTAACATACAACGGAGTCTCATGACAGTTTCTGATCGCTGGTTACTGCCGGACGGAGTAGAGGACATTCTGCCTCCATTGGCCGGACGGATCGAATCCCTGCGCCGGGATGTAATGGATACCTGCCAGCGCTGGGGCTACCAGCTGGTAATTCCGCCGCTTATCGAATACCTGGAATCCCTGTTTACCGGAACCGGACACGATCTGGAACTGCAGACGTTCAAGCTCACCGATCAGCTGACCGGGCGCATGATGGGCGTTAGGGCGGACATGACCCCGCAGGCGGCGCGGATTGACGCCCATACCCTGGGGCAGGAGGGCATCACCCGCCTGTGTTATGCCGGCCATGTGCTGCACACCCGTCCCCGCCATATGCTGACCGGCCGCACCCCTGTGCAGGCCGGTTGTGAGCTCTTCGGCAGCGCCTCCGAAACGGCCGACATGGAAGTGATCAGCCTGATGCTGGAAACCCTCCGGGTTGCCGGACTGCCCCGTATCCACCTGGATCTGGCCCATGTCTCGATTTACGAGAGCCTGGTAGGTGAAGCCGATTTCGATCGCGACACGGAAGCTGCAATTTTTGATGCCATGGCCCGGAAGTCGGTGCCCGAGCTTGATCAGCTGCTGGGCAGCTGCCCACCGGGGTCGCCCGGCGCCCGCCTGCGGGAACTTGCCCGGGTCAGTGGGGGCGCCGAGGCTCTGGGCCAGGCCCGCAGAATCCTGCAAGGGGCCTCTGACAATCTGGATGCGGCTCTGGAGCAGCTGGGGCGGGTGGCTGAGATGCTTGGCCGCGATTATCCCGACATCAGCTTCGGTTTCGATTTCTGCGAACTGCGTGGCTACAACTACCACACCGGGCTGGTGTTCGCCGCCTACGTACCTGGCCATGGCGACTCGGTTGCCAAAGGCGGTCGCTACGATGCCATTGGCAGTGATTTTGGCCGGGCCCGGCCTGCGACCGGGTTCAGCCTCGATATCCGGTCACTGGTCTCCCTCGGCGAGCGGGCGTTGCGCAAAGCCGGCGCAGTCTGGGCACCGGCAGATGATGACCCCGCTCTGGCCGGTGTGATTTCCGGCCTGAGAATGACGGAAACCGTTGTCCGGGCCTTGCCTGAGGACCAGGGTGTTGATCCGGCCAGCCGGGGTTGTGACCGGAGGCTGGTGAAACAGGGCAGCCAATGGGTGGTGGAGAAGCTGGGCTGATGCCGTTCGGGCTTCGGCGAACTCATTTAC
>Ga0075011_10001944_pt1 | contig 11225 bp, 9 predicted proteins | sample TARM_MetaG_T_14_FD_72354 | JGI IMG/M metagenome (GOLD analysis project Ga0075011, IMG submission 72354) | Freshwater microbial communities from Pennsylvania, USA, analyzing microbe dynamics in response to fracking - TARM_MetaG_T_14 | ecosystem: Environmental > Aquatic > Freshwater > River...
TGCGCTTGTGTTTCAGTGATGACATGATAGTGGGTATGCATGGCAGCTGTGGCACAGGCATGGTTAGGCAAAATACGCAGCAACTGACCTATGTCAAATTGCTCACAACGGATAGCCGCCGGCAGTGCAATCACCCCATGCTCTTGGTTAACTCCATTAACCACAATGGGTTGATCCGCAGCTAAGGGCTGGCCTGCAATATCACAAACTAGTCCATAAGATGGCTCTTGTGCGTTACGAGTTGCGCCTAGATCGCGCGAGAGAGCCATCCATCCCGCATCGATTAAAAGCCAGTTTTTTTCAGGATTGTAACCAATCACTGCAGTAACAACGCTCATCGCTATGTCGTCTAGCGCACATACTCCAAGTTGCTGCATCACTAAGTCAAAGGTGGTGTATACCCCTGCGCGAACCTCAGTGATACCAGTGAGGTCGTCAACGAAATGTGCGGTAGGAGTCGAGCCTACACTCAACATGAGTGGTTCGATACCAACTGTGGCAAGTTTAGTAGCAGCTGTGCGTACTGCTTGGCATTCAGCTTCAGCAACCTGTTTAATGGCGCTAACCGAATCAGTGTCGTAGGAGCCGCCTGCGTGGGTCATAAGCCCAGTGACTGCTGGGCCATGTCGATTAACCGGATGGGCAACCAGGTAGTTCGCCAAGGCGATGAGCGCCGGATCTTCCGGGCTCAAACCACCGCGGTGGTCATCGCAGTCAATTTCAATAAAGACGGAAAAATCAACTTGATGCTGCTGTGAGTAGTGATACACCGCAGTTGCCTGTGCGAGGGTATCTAGCAGAATATGTACCTTAGCACCCTGCTGAATTAAGTTGGCAATTCGGGTTAATTTGAGCGGAGTAATGCCAACCGCATAGAGGACATCTGTATATCCGGCATGAACAAAGGCTTCTGCTTCAGCTAAAGTCGATACCGTGATAGGAGCCTGTGGGTTAGCGACCACTCGCTCAGCTGCGGGCAACGACCTTAGTGTCTTTAAATGTGGCCGCAATGCGCAACCTAACGCTGCCATACGCTGCTGCAAGCGCCGCACATTACGGTTTAACTTGCGCTCATCTATAAGCAACAATGGCGTGGTAAGTTGGGTTAACCAAGCGTCACTGGCAGTCATGAATTTTCTCCTTTGGATTCGATTGGTCAGACTAACCATTCTGCTGCAACTAATAAACCTAGTCTTGTCGCATGAATTAGACGATTTACCCGAACCGAGTTAAGTAATTAGCTGCACTGAGTAGAATGACAATCATGTCTACCTTAAGAGGATGTATCATGAAGTGGTTAAAAAGTCTTGCGCTGATGAGTGCAATGGTTATAAGCGTGGTAGCTCAGGCCAGTCCTGCTGCCATCAAACATCAGTTTACTGCGCAAACCAAGGCTGATGCCAAAGTGTCAGTGTTACTGGTTGGCGCCAATCAAACGGCACAGGTGACAGGCTGGAGTGCGGATACGCAAGCCATGGTTAGTGCTGCATTAGCAGCTAAAGATTTTACCGGAGCCCCACAGCAAATCGTTGAGATACTTGCACCGGTTGGTTTAGCCAGCGAGCGTTTACTAGTTGCTGGAGTGGGTGATAGCGAGAGCTTTAACCGCGTTGCCGCCGAGAAGCTTGGAGCCGCCTTATGGAGCTATTTACCTGAAACCGCTGATGCAAAGCATGCCGTGAGCGTGGATGCTCGGTTGCTCAACAATGCCAACTTAGTTGCCGCTATCGCACATGGCATGGATCTGCGAGATTACCGTTTTGATCGCTATAAAAGCGATCCTGCAAAAACCGAAGTTAGACACGTGCAATGGGCGGTAAACCAAGCCCCGTCCGTAGCAGACCATTACGCTGACTATGCGGCTATCGCTGGCGGCGTATTCATGGCTCGTGACATCATCAACTTGCCTGGCGGAGATGGTTATCCACAGGCCATCGCTGAGATGGTGGAAAAAGCGGTCAAGCCGTTAGGAATTAAGGTGACGGTGCTTAATCCTCGTCAAGTTGAACGAGCCGGCATGGGAGCTCTTTACGGCGTAAGCAAAGGGAGTGAGCATAAGGCTTATCTGCTGGCTCTACAATGGCAGGGCAGCAAAGATGCACCTATTGCCTTGGTGGGTAAAGGGAATACGTTTGATACGGGTGGCTATAACTTAAAAACGTCATCAGCATCTATTTTACGGATGCAAACCGATAAAGCGGGCGGCGGCGCAGTGATTGGTGCGGTGATGGCGTTAGCGGGCCAGAAAGCTCCAGTAAACGTTGTAGCGGTGGTGCCGTTATCGCATAACTTAATCTCAGGATCAGCGCTGTTACCGGGTGATGTGGTTACCGCAGGTGATGGTACTCGGATTGAAGTTGCTAACACCGATGCCGAAGGTCGACTTATTTTGGCTGATGGTATCTGGTATGCGCGTGATAAGTTCAAACCTCGCGTCATTGCGGATATTGCTACTTTAACCGGCTCGAAAGTGGGCGCTTTAGGCACAGCTTATTCAGCTGTATTTACGGAGCAAGACGATGTTTTGCGTAGTATGCAACAAGCCGGTGAAGCAACCGCAGAACTGGTCTGGCAATTACCTTTGGGGCCATACCCAGGGATTATCAAAAGTAACCTAGCTGATATTGCCAACGTGGGTTCACCGGGTGCACAGGCTGGTGCGGTATTTTTACAACACTTTGCTAAAGATACCCCATTCATTCATATCGACATGGCGGGAAATGCGTATAGCACGAGTGCGAATGGCATCCACCCTGCTGGCGGGAATGGTTACGGCGTGCGCTTACTTACCGAGTGGGTAAAAATCTACGCCGATATAGCTGAATAATCTGAAAGCCACTACTGAAAAGTAGTGGCTTTTTTTATCGTCCTGTTAAACCAAGACGCTGTTAGGTATGTTGCGTAAGCTATTTTTGCGCAGCTAGATAGCTATCAATCACGTCTGTGATGCTCGTATCGGTAGGTGTTACCTTGCTCACAAAACTTGATACTTGGCTGCCATCAGCGGCCACGATGTACTTATGAAAATTCCATTGTGGGCTTTGCTGTGCGGCAGCACTTAAGGCTTGAAACACCGGGTTAGCATCACTACCGCGTACCGGGCTTGTAGCCATCATAGGGAAAGTAACGCCAAAATTCACAAAACAGACATCGGCAGTTTCTGCCTCGTCATTATGTTCTTGCATAAAACTATCTGACGGAAAGCCAAGGATCACAAAATCCTCGTCTTTGTAGCGCTGATATAGGGCTTCAAGATCTTCAAACTGGCCGGTGTAACCGCACTTGCTGGCGGTGTTAACCACCATCACCACTTTATCTTTCGTTAACTCACACAAGTCGTGAGAGTTCTTGCTATGCAAACCGCGCAGCTCATGGTTAAACACAGCTAAGCAGCCGTCACTCCCTGTACTAAACTGGTCACTTGCTTGAGCACTAGGAATGATGTGTTTGGCTGGCTCGCCCGGTAGCGCAAATAATACCACGGCACCCACGACAGCTCCTGCAATGGCAAGAGATACCCCTTTTACTGCTGTTTTTAGACGAATTGCCATAACCTGTAACTCCAAGAGAGTGTTCAATATTCTGTGTCAGCCAAATTTTCATAAATCTATGTGGCCATCCAGTCGACCTTCAAAGTGGATGGTTAGCTGAGACAATGTCAGGTTCCAGTTCTGCACCGGATGTGACCAGCGCTCAGTTGCTTTTAACATACCCGCGTACAGTAGCTTAAGCAAGCTGCTCTCATTGCTAAAACCGCCTTTGGTTTTGGTCAGTTTTCTGAACTGGCGGTGTACCGCCTCAACGGCATTGGTTGTGTAGATAACGGTCCGAACATAGTCGGGGTATTTAAAATACGCTGAGAGTGTCGCCCATTTATTGCGCCAGGATTGAATAACGATGGGATACTTATCCCCCCATTTGGCTTCTAAATCATCCAACGCGCTCTCGGCAGCGGATAGTGTCGCGGCTTTATACACGCATTTCAAATCGGCCATGAAGGCTTTCTGATTTTTGCTGGCAACGTACTTCATCGAGTTGCGAATTTGATGGATGATGCAGTGTTGCACCTCGGTTTTCGGGTAGATGCTTTCTATGGCTTCGGGAAAGCCTTTTAAGCCGTCTACGCAGGCAATCAGAATATCCTGAACGCCTCGATTATGTAGATCGGTCAACACACTTAGCCAGTGATGAGCGCCTTCTGACTCGGATAAATAAAGCCCCAGAAGCTCTTTTTTACCGTCAATATTGAGGCCAAGAATGGTATAAACAGCTTTGCTGATAAAACGCCCATTCTCTTTGATTTTATAGTGAATGGCATCGAGCCATACAATGGGGTAAACCGCTTCTAAAGGCCGTTCACGCCATGCCTGAAGCTCCGGCAGAAGCTTATCCGTGACGGTATTAATGGTGCCGTTTGAGACATGAATGCCGTACAGATCTTCAATGTGCATGCGAATGTCTTGATAGCTGGTTCCAAGCGAAAACAATGCAATAATTTTACGCTCCAGCTCATCGGTTAAATGCGTCTGATGTTTTTTAACCAGTTGCGGCTCAAACGAGCCGGCTCTGTCGCGGGGCGTATCTAATTCAAAGCTGCCGGCAGGACTCTTGACTGTTTTTGACGTCGAACCGTTCTTGCGGTTAGATTGCTCTTTATCACTGAGATGCTCTTCAAGCTCAGCCTGCATCGCGGCTTCGGTGAGTTGTTTGATAAGCGGTGTCAGGATGCCGTCTTTGCCTTCACGCAACTGCTTTAAAGCGGCATCCATGTCGAAATTGGTTTTGGTCATATGTCATCTCTTTTTTGTTTAGTTTAACGAAATGACACAGTGTTCTGAACACTACTGCGTGAGACTTGGTTAGCCGGTTTTGACTTTGAAATAAAAGTTATCGCTCGCATTCCTTAAACCTTTTGTATTCCTGATCGATCGGTTGTTTACAAAAGGCTTTTATAAACAGCTCCACCAATTCCATATAAGAAGCCGCTCATTCGAGCGGCTTTTTTGTGCAAAAAACAAAACCTAACCCGCTATTTATCTTTGCTCGAAAAATTCTCCCTCAGCGAGTTAACCCAGCTTGAAAATTTATGTATTAAGTCACCGCCTTTACCCAGCAGTTCCCTTAGCTCTTCTTCAAAGTGCGTTTGCTTTTTCTCCTCCGGTTCGGGCAGCGGCGGCAGTATGTGGGCAAAGTAGGTTTTGTCGAGTAAGCGATGCAACATACGCTCGCCAATAAAAGGCTTATTGCTATTGAGCGCTCTGGCACCTTTTATAATGTTGCGAATATCGTATTGGGTGGGGCTTATATCCGGCACCTGTTTGGGAATATTCAGCAGCTTATACACACCAATACGGGCGGTGCGAATGGAGGCTTCCATGGTGAATATTATGTCATTGCGAGTTTCTACAAATTGCCCCACTAGGCCTAAATTGGTGCAGCCGTCAGGCACTACTCTGGGTCTGTCGCCTGCTGCTCTGGGCATAAACTGGGCGGTAATGTAAGGCATAAGCGCAATGCGTATTTTGGTGTTGGCTATAACCTCATCTAACTGGTCTTCAATACCCAGATGATGGCAAAGCTCGGTCAGAATTTCTTTGCCGGTACATTCCGGCATAGTTTTGTTAATACGGTTGCCTTGCTTATCCATCAATAGACCATAAACCCACAAAACTAAGGTATCGTCTGGTTGGTCGGGGAAGTGAGGTTGGCGATTACAGGTAACACTTAACAGCCAGTTGGAGTCAGTAAAAGTCACTATGCCGCCGGTTACGGTTCGACCGGAGTATGGGTCGTTTACTGATAAGGTTTTCAGTTTATCGACAAGGGGGGAGGGCTTGCAGGTAAGGGTGGCCGACTCCCATATAGACTTGTCTACGTCACCATAAAATTTTTCTGGCTTACCGAAAACAGGAGATTTCTTGGCGAGGTTCTTCCATAAGTTCCAGCCACTTTCGCTACCCGGGTCATGCCTTTCACAGTTAATCTCCGGGGCATCATCCATACCGGCATAAGCCGTCTGTTCAGTCATTGATCCGGTGAGGGCGAACACTAAATCATTCTTGCCAACTTCAATATATTGCTCTTCACCTTTAACAACGGCCTGAATTCCGGTTACCGTCTTGTTGTCTCCGGTAAAGCTCATATCAAGGTCATCTACTCTGGCTTCAAAGGTAAATTTCACTCCTTTTTCACGCAGAAAATTGGTCAGTGGCTTTATAAAGGTGTCGTACTGATTGTATTTAGGGAAAAGCAGAACAGACATGTCACCAAAGCCGTCAATTGAGTCCAGAAAACGATGCAAATAGAGCTTGGTTTCCAACAGGCTGTGGCAGTTTTTAAAAGCAAACATAGTACGGAATAAAAACCAGAAGTTGCTTTGTAAAAAGCCTTCACTGAAATATTCCTCAATGCTTGTGTCGTCTAACTCTTCCTTGCGTTTCAGCATTAAGCGGATAAGTTCCCATTGCTGAGATTTACTCAGCCCCATGTCTTCTGAGTCAAGGATCTCGCCGGACTTGTTAATTAAACGGGCCTTAGAGTAATTTGGGTCGTTGTCGTTTATCATTCGGTATTCATCGAGAACAGAATACTCTTCGGGAAGTTCAAGGGAGGGAATGTCCTGGAATAGATCCCAGAGGGTGTCGTAGTTCCAGTTCATTTCACGACCACCGCGAATGATGTAACCGTCTTCGGGGTTACCCGCACCATCCATAGAGCCGCCTTCTACACTCATTTCTTCTAAAATAGTGATATTTTCGGCGGGCATATGACCATCGCGAATTAAATAAAATGCCGCGGCAAGCCCCCCGACACCACCACCAATTATCCACGCTTTACGCTTTTCGACTCCTGGAGTTGGTAAGGTTTTATGACGCGAATAGGGCGATATAAAATCCCCCGGTGGCAAAGTGTTAAGCGGTTTATGGCACCAAAAACCGCCTGTTGCGTCAGGCTCATGTTCAAAACCCTCTGGTGCGGTTGCCGAGATATCAAATTTCGCAATTGTCTTTTTAGCCATTACGGATTCCTTCCTTTACTGAATAGAAATACTTGCTGTTCTCGCTGACACCCTTAGTGGTATTGCGAACGGCACTTTTAGTATAGTTGAATCGCCATCTTAGTAAATTAATGCGAATAATTTTGCTAGCAGTTATAGTCATTACCACTCTTCTTTTTACCACGTTGAGTTTTAATGACTTTAGAAACATTTGCACACAGTTTAATCAGCTTTATTGATAGCAGCATTGCAGCAATATGGAATAATTGTACTTTACTGATGACAACCCATCATTCTTATAAAAATAAGTTGCTCACCAAAGCAAGGACCTGTTACATGCAAATTAAAGTGGAACAAGTGGTTAAAGACTATGCAACCGTGCGAGCGGTTGATGCAGTCAGCTTAACCGCAGTTGGAGGCGAAATTCTCGCGTTACTTGGGCCCAACGGGGCCGGCAAATCATCTTTAGTACGAATGATGGTGGGATTAACCCGGCCAGATAGTGGTAGCATTCACTACTTCAGCGATGCTAATCGCGGGCAAGCAGCTCAATTACAAACCAGCGATTTTGGCTATTTACCAGAGGATCGAGGGCTGTATCAAGATCGCACCTTGCTTGATAACTTGCGGTATATAGCAAGCTTACGCGGGCTTCCTAAAGCTACCGCGGCAGCAAACATTGATCACTGGTTAGCAAGATTCAGTTTAACTGAGCGGGCCAAAGAGCCCATGCGTCAGTTATCGAAGGGAAATCAGCAGAAGGTACAATTAATCGCTACCTTGTTGCATCACCCCAAATTGGTTGTACTGGATGAGCCCTTTTCGGGTTTGGATCCGGTTAACCAAGAATTTGTGTTAACCGTATTAGACGAACTCAAACGGCAGGGCTGTACTGTGATTCTTAGCGCACACCAAATGGCTTTGGTAGAGCGCATGGCCGATAAATTAGTCCTGATGAACAAAGGCCGAGTGATCGCTCAAGGCAGCTTGGCAGAAGTGCGTAAGCAATTACAGCAGCAACATAGTCTAGAGGTCGCATTTACCCAGCCGGTCACTATCCCTCAATTACAAGCTTTGGTAGGTGTGACCCAAGTAACTCAAGTGGATGAATACAGCTATCGCTTGGTTTGTACCGAGCAGCTGGTTGCTGCAGACTTACTACAGCAACTGCAACAGCTGGCGCCAGTAAAACAATTTAGTCCGCAGCAACAAAACCTTCACGAACTTTATCTTCAGGCGGTGCAAGCATGAATCGATGGCAACATATCTTACGCATTGGCGGATTTGAATTTCGGCGCTTCTTTAAATGGAAGCAAGAGGTTTTTTCATTAGTATTGATGGGAGTGCTGTTCGCTATTTCAATAGGTTGGGGACAACTTAAAGTTGCCTTAGAAGAGACCCATCAAGTTGCAGTCGTGGCGCCTCTGACCATGCCAGAACTAGAGAACATTACTTGGGTGCCGGCCTCGAACACCAGTCAAGCTATGACAGAGCTGGGAACAACTTATGCTGGGGTACTGACAATAACCGCTGATGCCGAGCAAGGTTACCTCGCTGAGTTGGCAGTATTAAGTAACGCTGGTTGGCAAGACCGTATGAGTCAGGCCATAAGTAGTTATTTGCAACAGCAGAAGCTCAATGACCTCGCTTTGAATGAGGAGCAGATCGCCTTTTTAAATCAACCGCCAAGTTTTGTGGTGGCAGTGCAAAACCAAGATCGGGCGCGAAGCTCTGCCAATAAAGCCTTACCCACGCTAATTCTGGTAAGCATCATGGTTGCTGTATTTGGTAGTTTTGGTCTGATGATGACGGCCATTACGCAAGAAAAACAACAGCGTGTTACTGAACAGTTGCTCACCTTAATTACCCCGAGCCAATGGATGGATGGCAAGATTCTTGGTATTACGCTGCACTGTTTGAAAAGCATGGCCACAATTTTAATCTTGATTGTGTTGGTGGTGTTAGTGATGAGTGTGGTGGCTGGCGATGCGATGACGTATCCAGAAGTGAGCTGGCAGTTGTTTGTCGCTACGACGTTATTTGCTCTGCTAGGCTTAGCTATGATTAATGCGATGATGGCAGGTTTTGCCGCTACTATTGATGATCCTAATCATTCAGGGCGTAGCGCCATGATGCTGATTCCTGCGTTGTTCGTTGGTGCGGGCTTTGGTGTGATGGATACCCCGCAAGGGTTATTGGCACAAATCTTAAGTTGGTTTCCGTTAACGAGCTTTGCGGTGATGCCTATTCGTGTCGCTGATGGCGGTGTTGCTTGGTGGGAATGGAGCGGTAGTTTAGTGGTGTTGTTCTTAACCACCTATATTATTCGTTCAGCAGCAGTAAGATTATTTACGTTAGGCATTACCATGTACGGCAAAGAACCATCGTGGCGATCCATGGGTCGAGCGCTTATCGGCCGCTGATCTTAAACCGCCGTTGCAGGGTATATTGAAGCTACCGCAAACATCGCAACCGGTATAAGGTAGTTATTGGTTATGTTACACATGGATTTTTCGCAACGCGTGGTGATTGATACCCATGCACAGGCTTGGCAACCAAGTCCAGCCGCAGGGGTGGAACGGAAATTACTAGAACGCGAAGAAGCTGAACGAGGGCGAGCCAGCAGCATTGTAAGATATGCTGCTGGGGCGCGTTTCAATACTCATCAACACCCATTAGGTGAAGAAATTCTGGTGCTTGAGGGGGTTTTCTCAGATGAAAACGGAGATTACCCAGCTGGTACCTACATTCGTAATCCGCCAGGGTCCGCTCATGCACCCTACAGCGAGCAGGGCTGTACTTTATTGGTAAAACTCCATCAATTTGATCCTGCCGATCTCGCCTCCGTGCGAATTCAAACCCAAACTGGGCAATGGTTGCCAGGGCAAGGCGGCTTACAGGTGATGCCACTACATAGTTTTGCCACGCAGCACACAGCTTTAGTCAAATGGCCAGCGGGTGAGGTGTTTAAACCTCATCGTCACTTTGGTGGTGAAGAAATTTTCGTATTAACCGGAGAGTTTATGGATGAACATGGGCGCTATCCAGCTGGCTACTGGCTGCGTAGCCCGCACATGAGCCAACACACGCCTTTTGTTGAGCAAGAAACCATCATCTTAGTTAAAACGGGCCATTTACCCTTAGCTGATGAGTCAGAAAAAGTTACAGCAATGAGGTTGTTAGAATGAATCAGTGGGATGAACGTTACAGTAAAGAAGATTATCACTACGGTACCGAACCGAATGACTTTTTACGAGACCATGCCGCAAGCCTATTGGAGCATGGAAAACAGCCAGCTAACATCCTTTGCTTAGCCGATGGTGAGGGGCGTAACAGTGTCTATTTAGCTAAGTTAGGTGCTCATGCAACGGCTTTAGATATTTCACAAGTTGGTTTGCAGAAAGCGCAGCGCTTGGCGCAAGCTGAGCAGGTTACCATTACCACTGAGTGGGCTGACTTGAGTAAAACAGAGCTTCCAGAACAGGCATATGATGGTGTCGTCATGATTTTTTGTCATTTACCCCGTGCCCATCGTCCTTTCTTGTACGAGCAGATAGCAAAAACTCTCAAGCCCGGCGGTTGGTTTCTGGCCGAATGTTACACTCCTGCTCAGCTAGGGCGGGGTACAGGCGGCCCACCAAGTGCAGACCTTATGCTAACAGCAGCAGAGTTTTATGAAGCTTTTCAAAGCTTTGAGGTTACCCATAGCCAGGAGCTAGTACGTTCGCTACATGAAGGAACTGGCCACACAGGTGCTGGTGCGGTGTGTCAGTTTATTGCTTTTAAACCTGCTTAACATAGGGCAATAAAAGCGCTTATATTGGGCTAGTAACAGGCGTATAATTTATGCACTTGTTCCTAGCCTTATTAGCTCTCATGGATACCCAGCATATTATTATCGTCGGTGGTGGTGCCGGCGGCCTCGAGTTAGCCACCAAACTTGGCAAGAAGTACCGTAATAATAAAAAGATTTCGGTCACTTTAATCGACCGCAATCTAACCCATGTCTGGAAACCGCTACTTCATGAAGTAGCAGCGGGCGCGCTTGATGCAGACATTGATGGTGTCGATTATCGGGTTCAGGCTGCTCACGCTGGTTTTAACTTCTTACCAGGTGAATTGAATGATATCGATACAACCGCACGTTTAATTAAACTCGCTGCTATTACTGATGATCAAGGACAGCAAATCGTTGCTGCCCGTGAGCTGCCATATAGCACACTGGTAT